>Ga0316621_10000288_pt1 | contig 9937 bp, 4 predicted proteins | sample OWC_Aug_OW2_C1_D_2_FD_207664 | JGI IMG/M metagenome (GOLD analysis project Ga0316621, IMG submission 207664) | Wetland soil microbial communities from Old Woman Creek delta, Ohio, United States - OWC_Aug_OW2_C1_D1_C | ecosystem: Environmental > Terrestrial > Soil > Wetlands | place: USA: Ohio... | reverse complement strand
TGCGGCATCGGCCGCGGCGAGGTGGTGCTGCTGAGCGTGGCGCGCCTGGAGCGCAACAAGGGGCTCCACGTGCTGGCCGACGCGCTCGGGTCGCTGACGGACATCGCCTGGCGCTGGGTGATCGTCGGCGACGGGCCGTTCCGCCGCGCCCTGGAAACCCGCGTGGCCCACAACGGCCTTCGCGGGCGGACGACGATGACCGGGCGCCTCGACGACGAGGCGCTGCACGCCTGGTACGAAGCGGCGACGGCGTTCGTGCATCCCACCCAGTACGAAGGCAGCTCGATTGTCACCCTCGAGGCCATGTCGCACCGGCGGCCCGTCGTCGCCACGACCGCCGGCGGCCTGCCCGACAAGGTGCGGGACGGCGTGACGGGGTGGCTCGTGCCGCCCGGCGACGCGCCGGCACTGGCGAGCGCCCTGCGGACGGCCCTCGGCGCGCCGGCGGCGCTCGCGGCCATGGGCGCCGCGGGCCGCGAGCTGGTCGAAGCCGAATTCTCGTGGGACCGATCGGCCGGCCGCATGCTGGCCGTCTTCGAGGAACTCGTCACGGAAGCGGGGCGGGCGTGAACGACGCAGGGACACGGAAGCAGGGAGCGGGCCGTCCGGCGATGCTGGCGCTGGCGGCGATCGTTGCGGCGGGGTTCGTCCTCCGCGTCGCAAACCTGGGAAGCGGCATTCCCTTCGCCGTCGGCATCGACGAGCCGGCGATCATGACGACGGTCGTGCGTATCCTGAAGTCGGGCAGCTTCCACCCGCACTTCTTCCTGTACCCGACCGGCTACATCTACGTGCAGCTCGGCGCCGCGATCGTGACCTTCCTGGTCGGCGCGATGAGGCACTCCTGGAAGCTCGTCGAGCACGTCGGCCCCTCGGATTTCTACCTGTGGGGCCGTTTCGTCACGGCCGCGCTCGGCACGGCGACGGTCGCGATCGCCTATCAGGCGGGGCTGCGCTGGGGGCCGCGGGTCGGGCTGGCGGCGGCGGGCCTGCTGGCGGTGATGCCGATGCACGTCCGCGAGTCGCACTTCGTGCTGACCGACGTCCCGATGACCTTTGCGGTGATGCTGACCCTGCTGCTGTCGCTGCGGGCCTCCGAGCGGCCGACGTGGCGGGCGTTCGTCGCGGCAGGCGCGGCGGCCGGGCTGGCCGCGGGTTTCAAGTTCAACGGCCTGATGGCGGTCTCGATGCCGCTTGCAGCGGCGCTGGCGCTGGAGCGCGGGAGGGGACTGTCGCGTGGTGCGGGGCTGCTGACGGCGTCGGCCGCGTGCGTCGCCGCGTTCTTCGTCACCACGCCGTTCGCGCTCATCGATCTGCCGGCGTTCCTCAGCGGCTTCGGCACACAGGCCGCCGCGTTCACGCCGAGGCCGACATCCGCCGAGCCCAGCTGGGTCATCTACACGAAGCACCTGCGGCAGGCGTTCGGATGGCCGGCCTCGCTGTTGGCCGCGGGAGGGCTGCTGCTCGCCGCCGGCCGGGCCGTCGCCGGGCCCGACCGGCTCAAGTGGGCGTTGCTGCTCGTCTTCCCCGCCGTGTATTTCTACCTGATCAACGGCTGGGGATACATGTACGCGCGGTACGCGCTTCCGATGGGGCCATTCATCGCCATCTGGGCGGCCGTCGCGCTGGAGTGGCTCGTCGAGCGCGCGGGAGCGTTGCCGGTGCATCCCGCCGCGCGCCGGGCCGCCGTGGCCCTCGCCGTGCTGCTGGCGGTGCTTCCCGGCACGCTCGCCTCGGTGGCCTGGGTGCGCGCCCACGGCACCGAGACGACGCAGGCGCTGGCCTGGGCGTGGATGAAGAAGTCGATCTGGCCGGGCGCGACGATTCTCTCCGAGGTCCGAGGACTCGACCTTCCACCGGAGCGCTACAGGGCCGAGATCGTCCCGTCGGTGGCGGGGCGGGACCTCGACGCCATCGTGTCGGCGGGTGTCGAGTGGATCGTGCTGTCGTCCGAGGCGTGGGGCGGCCGGCCTGCCGCGCCAGGCAGCCCGCCGCGGGCAACCGCGCCTGAAGCCTACGCCGCAATCATCGCGCGGGCCCAGCCGGCCACGGTGATCTTCCCATCCGCCGACCACCCGGGACCGGTGATTCACATCCTTCGCATCGCGCGCCGTTGAGCCGGACGGCGGGTCACCGCGGAACCCGGTACACCTCGCGGATGTCCGCCCGGCGGCGGAGCCGTTCCATCCACGCCGACACCGCCTGCGCGCGGCGCTCCTGCTGCAGCACGGCGGTGACGTCGGCGAGCGCGTCCTCGAAGGTCAGCTGCCGGCCGTTGCGCACGAACCGGGCGCGGTGATCGGCGTGGTATTCCCGCAGCTCTTCCTCGGTCGGCGGGAGCATCGAATCGAAGCGCCGCTCGACGTAGGAGCGCGCCGCCAGCGTGTCGCGAACCAGCCGCAGCGCCGTCCTGTCGTCGAGGCCGCACTCCGCGAGCGCCCGGCGGTAGGCATCCTCGGACGGGAATCGCTGCCGCGCGCCGTCGATGGCGGCGCCGAGCGCATCGGGATCGACCTCGACGCGGTCGCCGCGCCCCGCCTCGTCGATCACGAGCTGCCGGTCGATCAGCCACCGCATGGCCGCTTCGATCGGATCGCGCGCGGCGCCCGGATCGAACAGGCCCAGCGCGATCGCGGCGCGCGCGTCGGAGAGCATGATCACGGTGCCCGACACGACGGCGATCACGCGGTCCACCAGCTGCGCCCCGAGCGCCGCCGCGAACGCGGTCAGCGCGACCGCCACCATGGCCGCCTGAGCCCACCTGCCTGCGCAGGCTCGCCTGCGATGTCGTTCCCTCACGCTGTTCACCATGCGCCCTCATGGGCCCCCGCCTTCGCGGGGGCGACGCGCGGGTAGCACGCGGCGTCGTCTACTGTCTACCGACTACTTCTTCAGAACGCCTGCCCGATGCTGATGTGCAGCGCGAACCGGTCTTCGCGCACCGGCCCGTACGAGCGGAGCGTCCCGAGCTTGAAGCCGAAGTCGAATCGGAACGGCCCGACGGGCGAGTTGTAGCGGAGTCCGAAGCCGGTGCCTGCCCGCAGGCGCCCCAGCGACAGCCCGTCGACCGCCGCGAACACGTTGCCGGCATCGATGAACCCCACCACCCCGAGGTCCTTCCAGAGCGCCAGGCGGACCTCGCCGTTCAGGATGATCTCAGCGTGACCGCCAATCGGCGTGCCGTCGCGGTCGAACGTGTCGGGCTCGCCGAGGTGGTCGAGCTGGAAGCCGCGCACCGTGGTGTCGCCGCCGGCGAAGTACCGCTCGCTCGCGGGCAGGTCGCGCACCTCGACGCTCAGCTGCGAGCCGTCGGGGCCGAGGATTGGGCTGCCGTCCGGCGCGGTGAGCGGCACGTCGCGCGGGAATCCCGTGCCCACTCCCAGGCGCGCGCCGCCGGCGACGACGACCCTCGGGCTCGACGGCAGCTGGCGATAGACGAACCCCTGCAGGAACGTCTTGGCGAATCCGACCTCCGATCCGATCGGCCGCAGCGCCAGCTCCCCGTTCAGCCCGATCAGCGTGCCGCGCGTCGGGTTGAACGGGTCGTCGCGGGTGCTGCGGACGGCGCTCGCCGACACGGAGCCGATACGCACCTCCGGGAACAGGCGGTCGATCAGCTTGCGGTCGATGGGATTGATGCGGTCCTCGAAGATGTCGTTGCGCTGGATGGAGTACTCGCCCTGCAGGCTCCACTTCGGGCCGTAGCGCTGGGAGAGGTTCACGCGCGCGGTCTCGGAGCGGAAGCTGAAGCTCGTCCGGCTTCCCTGCTCGAACCCGACGGCCACCTGCAGGTCGGCCGAGGTGCCGGCGAACCGCGGTTCCCGGTACGTGCCCACCACGCGGTACTCGACGGTCGTCGACGAGACGTCGACGTCCGCCCCCGACGGGTCCACCTCGGTATAGGACCGGCGCCGGAGGCTGACGCGGCTGAACAGGTTGACCGAGCGGTTCTTGCCCCAGAGATTGCGGCGGCCGATTTCGAAGAACCCGCGCGGCGCGACCTCGATGTTCTCGACCTCCTGGAACTCGATGCCGCCGCCGTACCCGAGCGTCGTGGCCGGGGATTCCTCCACCGTCACGAGGACGTCCCGCCGATCATCGCTCTCGTGCTGCAGTTCGGAGATGGTCACCCGGCGGAACACCCCGAGGGCGGCCAGCCGGCGCTGGCTCTCTTCGATCGCCTGCAGCCCCATCGGCTCGCCGGGCTTCAGCACGAGTTCCCGCCTGATTGTGCCCTCCCCGATGCGGTTGTTGCCCACCACGAGGATGTGATCGACGTAGACTTTCGGGCCCTCCTCGATCGCGAACCGGACCCTCGCCCCGGTGCGGTCGCCCGACAGGGCCACCGCGACGTTCACCTGAACGAGCCGGTAGCCCAGGTTGAGATAGCTGATGAGGAGGCGGTCGCGGTCGCTTTCCACATCGGGGTCGAACAGCGGCCCTCCCACGCGGGTGGCGAGGCCGGTCTTGAGCTCCGACTCGGTCATGGCGGCGGCGCCGGCAATCTCGAGGGCCGAGACCGTGGTCCTGGGCCCCTCGGTGACACGCATCACCACCACGACGGGCGCTTCCTTGGCGGTCCGCGCGCCCGGCACCGGCTCGACGGCCGGCCGGCAGGACACATCCCCGAACCCGCGCTGGCGGTAGGCCGCCAGCACGGCGCGCACGTCGGCGTCCAGCCGCGCCTGGACGAAGGGCTGGCCCTTGGCCAGGCCCAGCATCGGCTCGAGGTCGGCGGGCGCCACGGCGCCGGCCCCCTCGAAGCGGACGTCCGCCACCCGGTACAGCGGCCCGTACTTCACGGTGAACACGATCCGCAGCTGGTCGCCCTCGGGCAGCCGCTCGTACGACGCGTCGCCGTCTCGGTAGCCCTGCGCGCGCAGGTGTTCCTCGATGCGCGCCTCGGCGTCTTCCAGGAGGTCCTCGTCGACGGATCCTTCCCGCTCCGCCGGGACGAACTCGGCGAGCTGCTTGGGCGTCAGGGCGTTGTCCTTGACCGAGACGGTGACCAGCGGCCCGCGGACGAACGTGACGATGACGTCCACCGACTCGCCGTTCTCCGATTCCTCGACCGAGGCGTCGGCCCTGGCCTCGTAGTAGCGCTGAGCCCGCCAGTGCTCGGCGGCGGCGGCGAGCCGGCGGCGCAACTGGGCGCGGTCGAAGACCTCGCCGGCCCGAAGCGGCGCGCGCGACTGGATGTCGCGGGCATCGGCGGGGTCGTCGGCCCGGTACGACACGCTTCCCACCAGGGCCCTGGCTCCGCACGCCACGTGCACGACGATGCCGCCGTCCGCGGCCGCGTCGTCCGGCGGGCCCACGGCGGCCTTTGCCCTGAGGTACCCGTGATTGGCGAGCAGCTCCTCGACCGCCCGTGCGATGTCGGCCGCCCGGCTGTGCGACGGCGACTCTCCGAAGCGCTCTTCGACGGCCGCGCGCAGCGTGCGCTCCGGCAGGCCGAGGTCGCCGGTGAAGACGAGGCGGCGGATCCCGGGAAGCGGCACGAGGTCGATGTCCACGCGCACCCCGTCGCCGTCCGCGAACGCGGACACCTGGACGTCGAGGTAGCGCCCCATGCCCATCAGGTGCACGATGGTCTCGCGCACGGCCTCCATGGCGAGAGGCTGGCCGGCGCGGATCTCGACGAGGCTGTCGAGCCTGGCGTCCTGCACCACCTGCCCGCCCGACCGCAGCTGGGTCTCCCGCACCACGCGGCCGAGCAACGGCCCGGGCACCTGCCCGTGGGCCGCGGGCGCGCACCACGCCACGATGGCGAGCGCCACGAGGCCGAGGCGGCGCAGCAGGATGGGCGTCATTTGAAGACGTACCGGACGCGGACATCCAGGGCGTAGGTCCGGTCTTCGTTCTGCGTGAGGATCCAGGACAGCCGGTCGCTCTGATCGTACTCGAGCAGGATCACCTGGTCCTGCGCGGCCGACGTCAGGCTGCGCGAATACGTGAGGTAGATGCGATCGGAGATGCGCTTGCCGATGGTCACGCGGGCGCCCGGCGTGAAGCGCGCCGTCTGCTGGTTCGGATCGACGAAGAACGGCGTGATCTGCACCGAGTCGAGACCGAAGGTCTGCTCGACGGCACGCTGCACGTTGGAGGAGATGGGGCTGGCGAGCAGGCGGGCCGAACTCGCGATGAGCAGGTTCTGCTCGGCGCTGTCCGGCGTCTTGAGGGCGCGCAGTTCCGCGTCCTCGGTCGACCGCACGTCGCCGAGGAGCAGGGACAGGATCTCGACTTCCGGCAGCGGCGGGTCGGACGTCAGCTCCCACTCGAGGCTCGTCGTCGGCCCCGCGGCGCGCAGCGTGACCTGGTAGGTCTGTCCGGGCGCGCGCACGCGCGTTTCCGCCTCCACGTCGAAGTAGGGTTCGATCTTGGAGGGGTTCGGGAACTCCACCGTCCCGCGCGACACGACGATGCGGCGTCCCTCGAACCAGACCTCGCCGCGATCGATTTCGGCGCGGCCCTCGAGCACGGGTTTGTCGTACGTGCCGCGCAGGCGGAGATCGGCGCTGGCGGTCAGGCGGGCGAGCTTGTTGTCGATTTCGAGCGTGGACGGCGCCGTGAGCCTGACGTCGAACCGCAGCGGGAACGAGACGGCGGGCGCCGTGCGCGACGGGGCCGGCGCCGCCGCGGCGGCGCTGCCCACCAGTTCCGCGAGGCCCGCGCCGATGTCGACGCTGCGCCGCAGTTCGCCGCGCTTCACGAGCACCGTTCCGCCGAGCGTCGGGTTCTCGAGGCCGCCGCGCAGGCTCAGGTCGGCGTCGATGACGGACCGGAATCCTGCGGGATAGCGGATCTCCATGTCCTCGCCGTTGAAGGTCAGGTCGAGCTGCGAGGGCCACAGCCCGGTGAGGCCGACCCGGCCGCCGAACCGCACCTTCCCGCCGCCGATGGTCCCGGTCACGTCGTCGAAGCGGATGCTGCTCCCGGTGAAAGTGACGCGCCCGTCGATGGCGTCAATCGCGCGGGGCAGCCACATGTGGCGCAGGCGCCCGCCGGCGATGACCGCGCTGCCGCTCAGCTGCGGCTTGTCGGTGGGGCCGGTGAAGTCGGCCGTGACCTGCGCCCGCCCGGCCCCGCGGATGTCCTTCATGAACGCCTGGAGGATGCCCAGGTTCGCCGCGCCCTCGGCCCGCAGCCCCAGCAGGCCCTGCACGATGTCGACGTTGCCGTTGAGGGCGAGCTGGGTGTCCTCGCCGGTGAGCTTGAACCGGCCGACCCGCAGGATGCCCTGCTCCAGGGCGGCCTCGATCGGGCCGTCGTTGCGCAGGCCGTAGTCGAACAGCTTCAGATCGAGGCTGTCGACGTGCAGGCGCGCGACGATGTTGTCGAGGCTGCCGAGCGTCCCGCTGATGCGCATCGTCCCCGAGGCCACGGCGGTGGCGAACGGCGACAGCCCCGGGGCGAACACGCGGGCATAGGGGTCGAGCGACGCGTCCGTGACGCGGAGGGTGACGTCGCCGGGGTACAGGCCGAGCAGCGTCACCTTCCCGGCTCCGGAGAGCGCGAGGCGCGTGGAGGCCGCGTCGAACGAGAAGTTCATGTCGTCCTTGCGGATCTCGAGGCGCCCGCGGACGTCGCCGATGCCCTCGTCCCTCACGAAGAGGTCCCGCATGCGGAAGTCGACGTCGAAGGCCGGCTCGAGGAACGCCCCGCTGCCGGACGAGGTGAAGTCGAGCGCGCCCGTGAGCGGCGCCTGGGGGTACGCCAGCATGTCGACGGACTCGACGGGGATCTGCCGCGCATCGACGTTGAAGGAGTAGGAACCGGCCCACTCGACGTGCGCCGCGCCGCGCACCACACCGGTCGCGCCCTTGCGGATGTCGATGGCGTCGAGCCACACCCCCGGGCCGACGAACCGCAGCGAGGCCGACGCGCTCGTGATCGACTCGCCGTACGCGATCGCCGGCGCCACCGTGATGCGGCCGAATCCGCGCGGCTCGAGGTACTTGTCGTACAGGTGGAACTCGCCGGACACGCTCCCGTCGTAGGGGTACTCGTCGAGGACGAAGGCGTGGCGGAGGTCCTTCAGGTTCCAGTTGTCGATCCTGACGACGGCGTTGATCTCCTCGCCCCGGTCCTTGCGCGGGTACCCGAGGGAGAACCGCCCGTTCGCGCGCAGCGAGCCGTTGCCTTTCCGGGCCACGGCGTCGGTCACGTCGACGTAGCCGTTCTCCACCACGATGCGGCTCTGGCCGCTGCCCCACTCCACGTCCCACGCGCGCATGCGCGAGGCCGAGAACTGCCCCTCGATGCGCGGCGCCTTGAAGGCGTTGAGGAGCACGCCGTCGAACGTGCCCGCCCCGCCCATCTCCACCGCGCGCGTCGGCGATCCGAAGGCGGTGATGATGCCGGCGAGGAGCCGGTCGCTTTCCTGCCACTCGGAGCTGGTCACGTGGAACGGGATGACCGAGCGGTCGCCGTAGGCCGTGCGCCCCTGGAACTCGACGAACGTCGTCTCCGTGGCGATGCGGCTCGGGGCGATGTCGACCCACTCGGGGCCGTACTGGTAGTTGAGCGTGCCGCCGATGGGCACCGCGCCCAGCGGCGGAAACGGGTCGCCGTAGACGTGGGCGTACGAGGGCGGGCGTTCGGCGGCGCCGGGGGCCCGGCCCTGCAGCGTCACGCCCGGCGGCGGCGTCGCGGTCACCGACCCGTGGCCGGCATGCTCGTCCCAGTGCCCGAGGCGCCACTCGAGCAGGTTGTGCCCGGTGATTGTCCCGGCCAGCCGGAGGCCCTGCATCTCCATCGCGTCGGTGAAGGCCCGCAGGTCCACGTCGGCGTAGGTCGCGTCGAAGCGGACCGCCGTCGGGATGCCGCTGCCGAACATCGACATCGTGTACGTGAACTGCGCGTCGCCGCCGTACAGCTTCGAGCGGGCGCCGGTCACCTCGACGGCCTTCGGGGTCCAGCGCACGTGGCCCTGCAGCTGCGGGAACCGGTACCAGTCGAGCCCCGCCTCCTCGCTGAAGAACCGGCCCTCGAGCTCGCGGCCGCCCTTGAAGTAGTGGAAGGTCCCCTTGAAGATCGCCTGGCCCGAGAGCGTGAAAGCGTAGGGCGCCCACCAGATGCCGCGCTGCGTCGCGAGGTCGATCACCGAATCGATCGCGTAGCGCTGCTCGGGCCAGCGCGCGATGTCCACCACGCCCGTCATGGTCGACTTCGCGCCGTCGGTGTCGAGCTCGATGCGATCGAGCAGCACCTTGCCGCCGTCGATCCGGAACCACGTCCGCAGGTCGGCGGCCATCGGCGTGTACGACTGGATCGACACCGTGCCGCCGGTCGACGTCGAGTAGCCCCGGTAGCCGACGAGTTTGAGCACCGTGATGTCCAGGTTGCGGACCGTCGTGCCCCAGGGCGTGCCGTGGTCCCGGAAGACGAATTCTCCCCGCCGCGTGCGCACGTACGCGACGGACACCTTGATCCGGCTCCTGCCGCCGTCCTGCTGCGGGCGCTGGATCCGCGGAAACGTGTGGCGCCCGCCCGGGAACGTCTCGACCGTCATCCGCCAGTCGGACATCTCGACGCTGACGATGTTGAGTTCGCGTCGGAGGAGCGACCACAGCGGCAGGTTGACGACGATCTCACGGGCCTGGAAGAAGGGCGCATCCGCCGGCGTCAGGCCGCCGATCATGAAGTCGCTGACGATGAAGCGGCCGTCGAACACGCGGAGCGACAGGCCGCCGATCCGGACGGTCCGCCCGAGATACTGGCCGAGCCGGCCCTCGGCGCTGCGCCGCAGGTCGACGCGGCCGAGGGTGACGGCGGGCACCAGCCCGGCCAGGTCGACCGTGAGCGACATCACCACCCCGGCCGCGAGGACGCCCACGGCAATCACCCCGGCCCTGCGGGCGTGTCGCCAGACGGTGCGGGCCCACTCGGCTGCGCTCATGCGTTCGCCACGCTACTCGACGACGACGAGCGGGCG
>Ga0316621_10000285_pt1 | contig 9951 bp, 12 predicted proteins | sample OWC_Aug_OW2_C1_D_2_FD_207664 | JGI IMG/M metagenome (GOLD analysis project Ga0316621, IMG submission 207664) | Wetland soil microbial communities from Old Woman Creek delta, Ohio, United States - OWC_Aug_OW2_C1_D1_C | ecosystem: Environmental > Terrestrial > Soil > Wetlands | place: USA: Ohio... | reverse complement strand
GCAGAGGAACGGCTTCGCCGCGCGCCGTCTGGGATCCGAGGCCCGACGCGAGGATCCAGTGTTGCGAATTCCAGATCACCACGAAGAGAAACAGGCTCCGCGGCTGGAGGGCGACGGCGACCATGGCCGCGATCCCCAGGATGTACAGCATGCGCGGCAGCGACCGTCGCGGCGCACGCGCCTCCGCGAAAAGCACGGCGGCCGTCACGGCGAGCAGGACGAGCGTGGCGCCTTGCCGAATCTCGCCTTGTGCCGATGCCGGCCATGCGGGGACGAACCAGCGACTGGCCCACAGGTCGTGGTAGGCGGTGGCGCCGGCCAGAACATCCGCCAAGAAGACCAGAGCGCCGCCAACCCCCAACGCGAAGAGCCGATCCATGCGCCTCGTGCGGACGCAGCCGCCGCGCCCCACCCGCGCGCGGTACAGGGAGAGCGCCCCGAAATGCTGGGCCGCGAAATGGTACGTCACCAGAGCATAGTCCAGGATCGCGAGCCCCACCACGCGTTCCGCGCGAGTCCACGCGAGCGCCGCATCCGGCGGCAGGAGAACAGCGAAACACCCGGCCGTCACCGCCAGTGGGACCGCGACGAAGCGGACCGGCTGCGCATACAGGAGCGGCCTGTACGCCTCCGTACAGTAGGCCAGCCACGCGCTGCACAATCGATGGCCGATCCAGAACAATGCGGTCAGCGCGAGGAAGAGCAGATCGAGGGGGCTTGACTCCGGGTCGGAATGGCCGTGGGTGAGCCACAACGCGGCCGGCAGGAGCCAGAGAGCGCTGAGCATCCACACCCCGTCCCAGACGGGACCGCGCACCCACGGAGATGACGCCGGCGCCGCGCCCGGGGCCCGGAGCGTAACGCTCTCAGAGACCGACCTCCCCTCGGTGTGGATTGTCACGCCACTCTCGCCCGCCTCCGACATTGCCGTTGCCGACCTCCCTTTTCGCCCGGTCGCCGAATCCACATCTTGCCGGCGACCATGTTACGGGGTCAAACTGTCGTTGTCTCGTAATTTGATCACCAAGGGGTCAGGCTTTTGTTATCTCGGTTTTTGATCAACCAGGGCTCCGTCGAAGTCTCAGGGCCACGCCGTCGGCCACCCACACGTCGGAGTGCCGGGGCGAGATCTGCGTGCCACGGGATTTCGTGCTTGACAACCGGGCCCCGTTCTTCAGGCTCTGACTCGACATTCCGGAGGGTTCGCACTGCCTCGGATGGGAGGGAGCCGCCATGGAAAACGTGCTGGTCGCTGCCGTGGCCCTGTTCCTCGGTTTCAACCTGGGGGTGCTCGTCGTGAGGCTTCACGGTCTACCCGACTTGGACGAAACGCCCGGGCGAATCCGGGCACACGCTCACACCGTGAGCGCATGGTGGCGCTGAGGCTTGTCCAGCCGAACCGGTTCAGAGGGAGGAACCGGATATGGAATACCTGCTCCTCGCCGGCGTGACGTTGCTCATCGGCTGCTGTGTAGTGGCCCTCCTCCTGGAGCCCCCCGCCCGTATCGGCGAGTGCTCCTCGACTGAGGTCGCGAAGACACCTGGAGTGCGACGTTCCGGTCAGTCCAGGCGGCCTCGACGCGGAAAGGCGGACACCATTACCGCCGCGCAGTCTCCGATGCCGGCCGGTCCTGGACCGGACCGCGCGCCGTCGGCCCTTTCCGTCCGGTGCGAAACGATTCCCTTAGAGTCGCGCGGACGCTCAGCGAGGGACGCCGCTCCGCCCTACTCTCCCCAGGAGCTTCGCAACCTACTGGACCGACGCTCACCCGCCACTCCAAACGCCTCCTGACGAGGTGGTCCGCGGGCAGCGGGATTCTGCTTGACAACACACGTCGGTCCTTCAGGCTATGCCCGTCAGCCTGGGACCATCGCCCGGCAGAGGACCGGAGGACTCCGACATGCACTACGTGATCTTTTTTGGTATTTTCGGCCTGCCCGTTGTGGTCTGCGCGGGCATGCTCATCACCAGGCTGCTGGACACCGCAGCCACAGACAAACTCCTCGCGTCGGGTCACAACAGCGCCAGCGGCTCCCGCGAAAGCGAATTCCGCATGAGGGATCTTGCGGACACGTTCGTCCCCGTCCCCATCGAACCGGACTCGAAGCAATAGCCCGGCGGTGAAGCACCCGGGCGCACCACGCTCGCCACGGGGAGACTCTTGGACACGGGCGACGCGTCTCCCGTCGCGAGGCCGAACCTCCGCACGCTGGGCCGCGTCGCCTTCCGCATAGACACTGAAGAACCCACCACGGGAGGGGTCCCGCATGCGATATGTTCGTCTCGCCTGTATCACGGCGCTCGCGATCTGCTGCGGGGTGGGCGTGCTCGTCGCGACCTCGGACGACTCCCTGGAATCTTTCGATCCTTACCACCCGGCCACGCTCTTGCCGATCGTGGCCAAGCGCCTGCACGCCCTTCATTCCCAGGCGGGCGAGTTACGCCTGAGCGAGCTTCTTGACGCGGCCATCGCCGCCTTCCGGGAGCGGGTCCGACACGAGCGCCCAATCGAGTCATCGTCGCGATAGCCGAAGGCGTGCGAAGCTCGGTCCCGCCTGACCCCGGACACCGTCCGCTTGCCGCACTACAACCCGCTGCTCTGCCGGCGCTCCAACATCTTCTGGATAATCGTTCGAACGCGCAGTGGGCGTCCGTCCACGCGGCCCGTTGCGGTCCCAACGCTGTACTCTGCCATGAGGTGTCCGCTCGTCGGGTCGCGGTACTCCGTTCCGTCCAGGCGGAACTCCGCGAGACACACCTCGGCCGTGCTGTCTTGTGCGGGGCCGCAGATCGGGCTCTTGAGGAGATTCGCCGCTCTTGTGGTGATGGCGGCAGCGACCGCGTCCCCCACGCGCACGTGCCCGACGTAGGTCATTTCCATGGGGACGTTCTCCGTGAGGCTCGACAGAAACTCGGGGGGAAGCGCTTGGGCGAAGGCCGCCGAGGGCAGCGTGACTCGCACCGCCTCACCTTGGCGAAACGTCGTCGAGGCGTACTCCCTGAGCGCGGCGCTGCCGGCGAGCTGAACCATCGCGTGAAAGAGCGCCGTATACGCCGGATCCGTCGGGGCCGCGTCCACGACGCGCCCCTGGTCATCGAAGCGCACCTGGCCGAACTCCGCCCCGTCGAGCGCGAAGCGCACCCGAACGATACCCTGTGTCGCGCGCTCAACGACGCGCATTTGAAAGACATGGCGACTCTGCGACGTCTTCACCTCGTCCCCCAGCTGGGTCTCTCGGAAATCCTGCATGTCGTATGTCGCGACCGTGTTCTCCTGCCACCGCACCGGCACCACGCGGTACTCCTGCGGGCTGTTGGGAACCGGCGTAATAAGTGGCAAGGGGGGCGCCGCGGCGGGGGCGCACCCGAGAAGTGCGCACACGCAGACGATGAGGAATGGCAACCATCGCGTCATGACCGACACCTCCATCGCCTGGCAGACGGCAACGTCACGGCAGGACATATCTCCGGAAAAACTCATCCGCGAGTTCGCGCTGCAGGGATTTGAGTTTCTGGTAGACCTCGATAACCTGGCCGCGCTCGCCGCGCGCGGCATACGTCTTGCCGAGGCCATACCACGCCTGCGCATCCTTCGGCTTCAAGCGGATGGCCTCGTGGTAGGCGGTGATGGCGCGTGGGATCTCTCCGAGGTCCTCGTGGGCGCGTCCCAGGCCGATCCATGTGACCGCATTGCTCGGCTCCCTCCGGATGGCTTCCTGGTACGCGGCGATGGCCTCGGAGCCTCGCCCCTGATCGAGGAGGAGATCTCCGAACGCGGACCACGTCCTGGCAATATCCGGCCTCGCCCGGAGGGAGTCGGACAGGGCTGCAACCGCTTCCCCGATTCGCCCACGATCCCGGCACAGGTCGATCAGAGAGCGCCAGGCGAAGCGGTCCTCGGGATCCAGTTGCACGGCCGTGCGGTATGCCGTGATCGCTGGCTCGATTTGCTCCTGCGCGCGGTAGACATCCCCGAGGCTGGCCCACGGATCCGCGGCCGCGGGGTCAATGCGGACGGATTCGCGAAAAGCCGCGATCGCGTCGGCATGCTCGCCCTGGTGATGGTACGTGCTCCCCAGCCAGTTCCAGGCTCTCGCGTCATCCGGCTTCAGCCGGATCGCTTCCCGGAATGCCAAGGCGGCCTTCGTGTACTCTTCCTTCGCCCACGCGGACATGCCGTGGGCAAGCCACCCGGCGTGATCGCTCGGACCCGCCGATCCTCCCTGCGCCACGGACGACTGCGTCGGTTGGTTCCCTTGCGCGGCGATCCACTCGACCGGAGACGCGAAATTGAGATTTTGCGCGTTGTTGGCGAAGAACGTCGTGATTCCGACCAGGCGGCCGCGGTCGTCGAACAATCCGCCTCCGCTCGATCCTGCAGAGATCGGCGCCGTGGTTTGAACGGCGCGTCGCCCGTCAAAAAGACGGAGGCCGGAGATCAGACCCTCAGAGATGCTCAGCTCCAAACCCTGTGGGGCGCCGATGGCGTAGACGCGCTCCCCGATGCGGAGCTCTGCCGAAGCGCGGAGCGGCACCGCCGGGGCGGTCAAGCCGGGGACGCGAAGCCGAACGAGGTCGTGCGTCGAATCCTGGCCCGCCACTGTGGCCGCCCATGTTTGCGCCCCCTGCCGGACGCGGAGTGTGGCCGCTCCTGCCACCACGTGGCGATTCGTGATGACCCCCTCGTGCGAAACGGCCACCCCGCTCCCCTGCCGGAGGACGCGCTGATCCGGGCCGAACCCCTCGACGACGAACACCGATGGGGCCACCTGATGGAACAGTGCGTCGGGTGACAAACTGGGAGGAGATGCTTCAACCTGCAACGGCGCGAACTGCGTGGGCGGACCTGCCTGCGACGGGTCCATCGTCAATCCGACAACGAGGATCAGCAGGAGGACATGGAGGGCGGGTCTCATACCAGGAATCCTCCCCGTAATGATCTGGGGAGGCACGCTATCCAAGCCGCCCGTGCTTGTCAACCTGAAAGCACCGCGGAGGGAAGCCGCACGTTTTCGCACCGGGGCGGGGCGAAGGCCTCTTGGATTCCTGCGGGAGCGGGTCAGAGGGTTTGAGGGTGGTGAGTCGAACGTGCGCTTGAGGCGGAGTTGGTTCGGGGCGGGTGTGAGTCCTGGCGATTGCTGGACGATCCCGGGCAACTGATGGCAGAGCGACGCCGGCCGGTTTCTCTGCGGGCCGCGTCGCGTCTAACCGGCGACGCGCAGATGCTCGACGATCATCCCGGACGCCGCCATCAGCAGCGCCGTGATCCGTTGATCTTCGGGAAGCGCGAAGATATGTCCGAGCAAACACCCGAAGGCTTCGCTCGCAGCTTCGGACAGCGGCGTATCGGGAGGATGGCCGTGCGCGGCAGGAGGAAGCTCGCTCGCCCTCTGCCTGGCCTGTCGGAGCAGGTTAATTCCGAAGTGTTCCTGCGCCAGTTCGAATTGACGCGCCTCCTGCGGCGTATCCACGTTTCGGCCCTTTCTGGTCTGGTGGTCGGCCAGTTCCGATCCTATCCGCCCTGGGACTCATCCGGTCCTGGCAGGGAAGGCAGCCCGATGGAGGTCCGAGGGTATCGCGCCCCTCCTTCGATACCCTGCGTCACTGAATCCGGAATCTCCCTGTGGTCGCTCAACGCCGGCCCTGGGCTCATCTTAGGATTACTTTGGTTCTCTGGGGGTAGGGAATGAACGAACCGAGAAGGCGACGCTAACTGCTGGAGAAGCTGGAGGCGCGGGGCGGACTCGAACCGCCGAATCGAGGTTTTGCAGACCTCTCCCTTAGCCTCTTGGGTACCGCGCCGTGGGTCGGATCATAGGGCAACTCGCCGAAATCGTCAACTTGAAGTCGCTGGCTCTCATGCTGCCTGCCTCGCCTCGGTGGCGCAACCGCCCACGTCTCGTCTTTCATCGTGCGGATCGTCGGAAGGCCTTGGGCGTGGCGCCGCTTGACATTTGACGCAGCGGGTACATTGCGGTAGCGTCAGGCGTCCAGTGATGCGACGGCACCGCCCCCCGCGCAGGTCTCAGACGGTCCGGGCGCGCTCCGTGAAGCAGCACAAGGCAGCCAGAGGAGACACTCGATGAAAATCACCTTGTACGGCGCTGCGGGCGACGTGACCGGTTCGGCGTATCACGTCCAGACGGATCAGGCGAACATCCTCGTGGACTGCGGCCTGTACCAGGGCGCAAAGATGGCGGACGAGAAAAACCGCCTGCCGCGGAGCCTGAGCGCCGGACGACTGGATGCCGTCGTCCTCACCCACGGCCACCTGGACCACGTCGGCCGCCTGCCGATCCTGGCCAAGCAAGGATTCCGCGGACCGGTCGTCACGACCCAGGCGACGGTGGAAATGGCCGGACTGGTCTTGCACGATTCCGCCAAGGTTCAGGCGCACGACCTCGTCCGCGAGAACCGAAAGCGGGAGCGGGCGGGGAAGGACCCCCTGGACCCCTTGTATTCTCCAGCGGATGTGGACGCCATCCTGGAGCGATTCCGCCCGGTCGCGTACGACCGGCCGACGGAGATCGCCGCCGGTATCCAGGCCCGCTTCGTCGAGGCCGGGCACATGTTGGGTTCGGCCAGCATCGCGCTGTCCGTCGAGGAGGGCGGTCGCCGCCGCCTGGTGGTGTTTTCCGGCGATATCGGTCCGTGGGGCGCGCCCCTGCTCCGGGATCCCGCACCGCCGACCGAGGCCGATTTCGTTCTCATGGAGTCCACGTATGGCGATAGGAACCATCGGTCTCTGGACGAGACCGTCCGCGAATTCGAAGACATCATCCGCCAGGCCTTGCCACGGAAAGGCAAGATCCTCGTGCCGACGTTCGCCATCGGTCGCACGCAGCAGATCCTCTACCACCTCGCGCTGGCCTTCCGGCGACGCACGCTGCCGAAATTTCCCGTGTACCTCGACAGCCCCATGGCCGTGGAGGCGAGCAAGATCTACCTCAATCACCAGGAACTGATGGACGATGAGACGAAGGCGCTGCAGCGCGTAAGCTCCCTCCGCGAAGATCTGGACAGCCTCAAGGCGACGGCCACCCCTGAGGACTCGCAGGCGCTCAACAGCGTCCCCGGCCCGTGTCTCATCATGGCCGGCAGCGGCATGTGCAACGGCGGACGCATCCTTCACCACCTGAAGTACAACCTCTGGCGGCCGGAGACCTCCGTCATGATCGTGGGCTTTCAGGCGGCCGGAACGCTGGGGAGACGCCTCGTCGATCGAGCCGAGACGGTGCGGATCTTCGGCGAGACGATCGCCGTCCGCGCGGGCGTGCATACGCTTGGCGGGTTCAGCGCCCACGCCGGGCAGAGCGATTTGCTTCGCTGGTTCGGCGCCATGGCCGGATCGAAACCGCGCGTCGCCGTGTGCCACGGAGAGGACAAGGCCCGCACCACGCTCGCGGGCTTGCTCCGCCAGCAGTTCGGCGTCACGACCATGCTGCCTGCGCTCGGCGAACCCCTGTCACTCTGAGGACGCACGCGCGCCGGAGCGTCACCACGCCCTGCGTGAGGTCCATCGGATCCCACTCGAGGAGCCGGATCTCCGAGAGGTGCATCAGCGTCAGGGCGGCGACGTGCGCGCTATCCCGGAACGGTGCCGGCTGCGTGCCCCGCTTCGGTCCTGTCTCTAGGCGTGGCCTCCTTGTTTCTCCTGTTCCATGATCATGACGAAGGCTTGCGAGAGAGAGCGTTGCACGCGGGCGATCCTCTTTTCCCCCTGCTTACTGTCGGGGTCTTCCACAGGAAATGTCATGCGACATGCGAGCCGCGCTGCGAACCACAGAAGCGTGTTGAGCGTGCCTTCCAAGACAACATTGCGAGGCAATCCTTCCGCGACGGCTCGCGCGCTTTCCTCGTTCAGGATTCCGGTAAATGCCGCGCGAATCCTCTGCGTGGTCGGGAAGAAGGCCTTGGTGTACTGTTCGTGCTCGCTCATTCTGGGTCTCCTGGTGTACTCGACCAACGCCCCACCGTGACCCTGAGGGCCTTGGCGAGTATTGGCAACGTGCGCAGCTTGGGGTCGTGGTTGCCGGTTTCGAGACGAACGATGTCGGCACCGGTCACCTTAACTGCCCCTGCTGCCACCTATAACCATCAGGACCGCCGCGACGATGCAAAGGCCAAGCACCCTACCCAAAATCGTCACCGGGAAGCGCCGAACAGATCCAGGCACTGCGTGAACGGCCCCATCACCATTCTGGTACCCCGTAGAGTATAGACTGTCACGCGCACCCGTTCGGTGTCCTATTTGATCGCGGCTTTCCGGTCGTCAATCGTGAAGTCCACCAACTCGAACTCCTGGAAGGGATCGCCCAACGTGCTCGATCCGCCCCGGCCTTTCACCCAGTATTTGACGGCCGGCGCGTACCACAACGTGAAGGGATCGAACGCCGCACTCGCGCTCCGGAGGTTCCGCCGGCTCACCTCGATCCGGACCGCCAGGTACGTGCCGGCGGGCACGGTGATCGTCTCGCACCCGGCCACGCGGGATTCTTGAATGACTTGGTCAAAGGCATACTGATACCAGGTGCTCGTCCAGCGCTTCCCCACTGTCAAGGGGAACTCCAGTGCCGGTTTCCCGATCTCCAGGAATTCGGAGGTCTCGGACGTGAGCCAGGTCCCGTCGAGGTACACCTTCCGCAGCCTGTGCGCCCGGTCGAAGTAGAAGGTGGCACGCGGGTAGGCGCCCTGTCCACGAAAGAGGCCCTCCTCGGTTACCGCATCGTACGTCTGGCGCCACCGTCGCCCATCGTTGTACCGGAAGGCCCAGGTGTCCCCCGGGAAGAGCGCCGGGGCTTCAATGCTCGTTGGGCATGCGACTTGGGCGCTCCACCCCGCGAAGCCGCCGGTGCACGCAACTGTTATGACCGCAAAGAGGACCAGGAGTTCCGGGAAGACGTAGTCCGCTCGCATAGTCGCGCCTCCCTATCGACCGGCGTATTTTTCCAGCGTCGTCTTCACCTCGGCCACCGCCTCCAGCGCCGTGATACGACTCGTGCGGATCGCGTTCGTCTCGGCCCCCGGGAGCGGGATCCGCCGCTGCCGGCTCTTCGCCGCCCGGCACCGATCGGAGCAGGCCGACGTTTTCCGGCTGGTCAGGGGTGCGCCGCACACCGGACACGGTTGCGGGGATGCTACCACAGCCCCGCCAGAGGGCGCCACAGCCGCACGTTCGGATGTTTTGCGACAAAGAGGCATCGCCCAAAGGTCCGCTCCTTCGCATCCACTCGTGGGTGGTTCCCCGACCGGCGAGCCGGGGGAACACGAAGATTCGGGTTGACATTCGTCCGCCGTCCGGCAGGCTCATGGGCGTCCCGCCTCGCACCGGCGGGTCAAGAGCGGATGCAGATCCACGAGGGTCACAAGGGGGACGCCATGAAAGCACAAGTGGAGATGCCCGAACCGACCTTCCACGGCTTGCATTACTGCGACCTGTGCGGCGAACCACTGATTCCCGGCGAAACGCTCTGCGGCCTGTGTCGGGCCTGTCGGACAACCCCGCGCCCGCGAGCCCCCCGCGAATCGCAGCGCAAGCGGCAGCGGCCGGCGCCGGGACGACGGTGGAACTGACGAGGATCTCCGGACGCGACCTGAAGCGGTCTTCTCGCCTCTGAGCCCCCTGTGCTGTTGTCGGACGCACCTCCGCAGCGCAGGCGCGCACGAGCGTCGGCCCCCTCCCCGGCGCTCGTGATGTTTTTTGGCTCATACGCCCCACCGCGAAACATCGGGGCAGCGCCGCCTGGCGCACTCACCACAAGAGGGCGAGCCCGCCGTCGGCGCAAGAGCCGCGGAGGATCGGTCGGCGGCTGCGTGGTTGTCGCATCCCTCGCGCCGGCAATCGGGAAAAACTGGGCGGAACATATTTCCCCCACCGACCTCCTCACCCTCAATGCACCAACACACCCACGCCAAAAGGCTCCGACTTACCGACCGATTGGCGATCACGA
>Ga0316621_10000281_pt1 | contig 9975 bp, 10 predicted proteins | sample OWC_Aug_OW2_C1_D_2_FD_207664 | JGI IMG/M metagenome (GOLD analysis project Ga0316621, IMG submission 207664) | Wetland soil microbial communities from Old Woman Creek delta, Ohio, United States - OWC_Aug_OW2_C1_D1_C | ecosystem: Environmental > Terrestrial > Soil > Wetlands | place: USA: Ohio... | reverse complement strand
AAACGCCTCCTTGATGTGATTGAGCACGGTCTCCGGAGAGACCAGCTGGCAGCCGCCCCCCAGCAGGCCGCGCGGCCCTGCGAGAAACTGGGAGACCGCCACTGAAATCAGCGCCGCCGGCACTCCGTGCCCGCAGACATCCAGCATGTAAAGCCCCACCTGGTTCTCGTCCACCCGCTGGAGATTGAAGATGTCCCCGCCGATGCGCTCGCAGGGGTCGAACTTCCAGGCCACCCGCAGATTCGGAATGGAGGGGTTTCCCTCGGGGAGCAGGCTGCGCTGAATGGCCGCTGCGGCCTTGAGGTCCTCATCGATCATCGCCTGCTTGCGCTGGAGCTCGACCGTCTGGCGCTCGATGTCCGACACGTCATAGATGATGACGAGGATCATCGTGCGGGCCTGGTAGACAATGCGTCGCGTGGTAAACCGCAGGTATTTTTGGACCGCCCGCCCCTTAATGTAGAAAATGCGGTCGAGGGGCTTGCGGTCCACCGGCGCATCGGCAATCAACGTCTGGATGAGCGAGTGCCGCAAGACACAGGCGGCGCAAGCCGAGGTTTCGCCGCAGGGCTTGTTTTCCTTCACGGCATTGACACATCCGCTGACCTCGCCGAAGGTCCTGATGGTCGGAACGACGGCGGCGCTGTCGAAAAGATTGAGGAACGAATCGTTGAACTGGTGGATCCGGAAATCTTCGTCGGCAATCAGAACCGCCGCCCCCATGTTGTCGAGGATGTAGTTGAGGAACTCATTGGATTCCCGAAGGTCTTGGAGATTGACTGTCATAAGGCGTCTTTCGCTGTCAGGCTATTCGCCCGGTAATCAAATAGGCCCACCTTCAAACTCTCACGCAGAGGCGGGCACCCCGCTCCGCCTTACCCGAACAAGCGGCGGCGTATTTGATAGCCGGTTCAATAAGCGGATCTTAGCCAAGAATCAAGCCGGCCGCCTTGATTTGAGTCAAATCATCCTTACTGTCGGTCCACTGCGCCGCGTGCGGCGCCTTAAAACCGATCGGCGAGGAGCACATGACATGAACGCACCGCTCAAGGACGAGCAACTGCTCACGATTGTCAAGAATGTGGTCGAGCAGAACGGCTGCCGGCTGATAGACATTGACTTCGACACACACACCCTCAACATCGAGGGCCCCGATGAAGCTCAGGCGCGCTGCGCCCTGGCACTGGAGGAAGTGTTGGGTTAGGCCTTTACTTCGCAAACACCTTTTTCAAAAGGTTCGTCGTGCGGGCGGCGGGGTTGGTCCGGATCTTCGCCTCCTCCTGCCCGACCTTCAAAAAAAGGCCGTCCAGGGACTTCCCGGTCACGTAGCTGTCCAGATCGAGGGAGTCCATCTTGCCGAAAGGCACCATCGAGGTGTAGCGGTCGGTCAGCGCCTTGTAGGAGCGGGTCACCCCCGCCTGGTTCATGCTGTCGGCGACGACGGGCTTGAAAGCGTCGGTGAGCTGAGGGGTGGTCTTGGCCTTGAAATAGTCCGTGGCGGCGGTGTTGCCCCCGTTCAGAATTTTCTGAGTGTCCTCAAAGGTCATCTTCTTCACGGCATCTTCGAAAATGGGCCTGGCTTTGGGGGCTGCCTGCTCGGCCGCCCGGTTCATGCTCAGGATCAAATCGTCCACCTCTTTTTGATAGCCCGCCTTCTTGAGCACCTCTGCCGCCGTCTGCAATTTCTGCGGCAGCAGAATCTTGACCGCCGCATCCCCGAAATATCCGTCCGACTTCGAAAGCGTCTGCACCGCGTTGCCGGTCCCGACGGCGAGGGCCTCTTTAAGCCCGGCCGCCACATCCCCCGCCCCGGAGTCCGAACCACCGGCCGCCGTCCCCATGGCGCCCTTGATCGCGCCTTTGACATCTTGGGAAAGGGCCGTCGAGGCCGTCAGAAAAAGGAAAGCCACAACCAATAACAAAGCGGTTTTTTTCATGGACACTCTCCTTGCGCGTTTAGGTTTGTTTGGAGCGTGGATCAATTTAATCAGGGAACGAGGAGTGTGCAAGGCGGCCGGGGCCGGAGCCATCTACGGCAATGGGTGTGTCCTCGATCGGTAGTTGCGCCAAGCACGTACGGGGATCACCATGGCGTAGAAAGGGAAGGTGTAGAGGGCGGCCACCGTGGGCTCGAGCGGGGAGAAGAACTGGGCGCTGAAGACGATGACCAGGATGTAGTTCATGATCCAGAGACTGATGCCGCTGGCCAGTTGGTCCGGAAGCGTCCACCGCCATGCCACCAGGATGCCGGCCGCTATGGAGATGGCTCCTATCAGGAAAGCGGCGGATATGGAGGTCATGAGGATCAGGATGTTCTGGCGAAAGAAATCGGCGAATTTCGAGAAAATTCCCAGGTTGGTCATAGCGAAGAGGATCAGGGAGAGCGGGTACTGTTTGCCCCGGATGAGGTCCACGGCTCGGGGGGCCGCCTTTTTCAGCACCTCCGCAGCGGCCAAAGGGATGAATACCACCATGACGAGAAGCCGCATCATGTCGAGCAGGGGGATCTCCATGGAATGGCCGAAAAGAAATGCCACCAGCGGCGGCAAGGTGAAGGGGACCAGCAAAGAGGAGGCCACCACCACGACAAGGACCAGGGCCATGTTGGCCTGGAGCAAGTTGGCGAAAAAGGGGGCAACAGCGCCAGTAGATATCCCGGCCAGCAGCAGAGCCGACAGGCTGTAGGCCGGCCAGATCAGCCGGAACAGCAGCGTGACCGCAACCGGGAAAAGGATCATGCGGAAGAGCAAGAACCAGGCGATTCGCCGAGGAAACTGCCGGGCGGTATCCCAGATCTGGGAAATGCGGATCGAGAGAAAGCTCAGGAAGAGCAGAAGCATCATGAACACCACGGGATAGGGCTGAAGCGGCGCGCAGACCCCCGGTGCAAGGACGCCGATGAGCAATGAGCCGAAGCTGACGGCCAGCAGCAGAAAATCCCGCGGGCTGAACATAAACACAATCCTTCTTTCAATATTTTAGACCGCATTTCTGTCGGATTTTTCTATATCAAACTTTATTCTTGACATATATCCGTTTTGTAGTAAAGCTACAACAATATTTATAAAAGCTGTTAGAAACGTTTTTTTGTAGAAAAACTACTATGACCGACACCCTCGCCCTCATCCGCAGCTGCATCGACTCGCTCAGGAACTCCGAAAAAAAGGTGGCCAAGTGCGTTCTCGGCGACCCGGGGGCGGTCATCACCGCCTCCATCACCGAACTTGCCGAAAAGGCGGGCACCAGCGAGCCCACCGTTATTCGGTTTTGCCGCCGATTGGGGCTGGGCGGCTACATGGAGCTGCGCCTGAACCTGGCCCGCGACCTGCCCTCCGCCCAGTACATCTTCGAGAACGTCGCCGCCACGGACTCGCTGGCGGAAATCGCCGGTAAGATCCTCAACGCCCACCGCGAGGCCATCGCCAACACTCTCAACAAGCTCAATCTCGACGATCTGGAGGCGGCCGTGACGGCGCTGCGGTCGGCCCGGCGCATCGAGTTCTACGGCATGGGCGGCTCCGCCATCGTGGCCCGGGACGCCCACCACAAGTTCTTTCGCCTGGGCATTCCCAGCGTGGCCTACGACGACCCCCACATGCAGGTCATGTCCGCGGCCCTGCTATGCCCCGAGGACGTCGTCGTGGCCGTCTCCCACACGGGCTCCACCAAAGACATCATCGAAAGCGCCAAAGTGGCCCGCAAGGCGGGCGCCAAGATCATCGGCATCTTGGGCAGCGAAAACTCGCCTCTTTCGAAGGTTTGCGATATCGCCCTTTCGGTGTTTTCCCGGGAAGCTGCGCTGCGCCTGGCACCTATGACGTCGCGTCTCGTGCAACTCGCGGTAGTCGACGTGCTTTTCGTTGCGGTCGCCATGATGGATTTCAGCGCCACCAAGGAGCGGCTGGACAAGGTCAAACGTTCTCTGGTGGAAAAGCGATATTGAGCGGGGCGGGCGGAAATCAACCGACCCGAGAGAAAAAGGATGGGGTCCATGCTTGAGAGGTTCGACCGGTTTTTCGTCCGGGCCAACCAGTTCCTCATCGGCGTGATGATGCTGGTGATGTTCATCCTGGTTTTCGTAAACGTGGTGGGGCGCTATGGGTTCAACGTCTCCTATGCCCCGGCCGAGGAGATATCCACCTTTCTCATGATCTGGGTGGCTTACCTGGGAGCAGGCCTCGCCCTGCGCGAAGGCCGCCACGCCGCCATCGACATGTTCCAGGACCGGCTACCGGTCCATCTGCGCCGTCCGCTGCGCGCCCTGCTCGGGGTGCTCATCCTGGTCTTCTTCGGGGTGCTGGCCTGGCTTGGTGTCCGGATGTCGATCTTCGGCTGGTCTCAGGAGACCATCGCCACCCAGATCCCCACAGGCATCCCTTACCTGGCCATTCCCCTGGGGGCCCTGATCTTTTGCATGCACCTGGTCTTGACCTTCAAGGACTGGATGGACCGGCGCTGGGAGGAAGTCGTTATCCCCGACGAGACCGCCGGCGTGGAGGAGAAAGCCGCATGAGCGCGATCTTGTTCGGCGTTTTTTTCGCCGGTCTTTTCGTGGGGCTGCCCGTGTCCATAAGCATGGGTCTTTCCGGCATGGCCGCGGTGCTGGCCGACGGGCGTTTCATGGGCATGGTGGTCCCCCAGTACCTCTTCAACGGCATCAGCTCCTTTCCCCTGATGGCGGTGCCCTTCTTCATCCTGGCAGCCGAAATCATGTCGGCGAGCGGCCTGACCAACTCTCTGATGAAGTTCGCAAACGATCTCGTGGGGCACATCCGCGGCGGCCTGGGCCACGTCAACGTGCTGATGAGCATGCTTTTTGCCGGGGTGAGCGGCTCGGCCCTGGCGGATGCCGCCGGCCCCGGCGCCATCGAGATGAGCATGATGCGCAAAGCCGGCTACGATGCCCCATACGCGGGGGCCCTGAGCGCGGCCACCGCCACCATCGGCCCCATCATCCCTCCCAGCATCCTCATGGTGATCTACGCCATCTCGGACAGCCGCGTCACCGTGGGCGGCCTGTTCCTGGCGGGGGTGGCGCCGGGCATCCTGCTGGGGCTGGCGCTTGCCGGGGTGAATCACTGGGTCTCGATCAAGCGCGGCTATCTTTTCCGAAGCAAGCGTCCGACTCTCTTGGGCCTGGCCAGGAGTTTCTGGCACGCCCTGCCGGCCATGCTGCTGCCGTTCATCATCATGTTCGGGATCCTCGCCGGCATCTTCACCCCCACCGAAGCGGCGGCCGTGGCCGTGGCCTATGCGCTGGTGGTCGGCCTTTTCATCACCGGCGGTCTGAAGTGGAGCAGTATCCTGCCCGTTTTCATCCGCGCCGGGATCATGACCTCGGCCGTGCTGTTGATCGTGTCCATGGCCTCGATCTTCTCATGGCTGCTCACCATCCTGCAGATCCCCCAGGCGCTGGCCGCCCGCATCGCCGGGATCACCACGAACCCCGCCTTGGTGCTGATCCTGGTCGCCATTCTGGTCTTTCTGTGCGGCATGGTCATCGACACGCTGCCCGCCCTGATCATCCTGGTCCCGGTGCTGGGGCCGCTCGTGGACAAATTCGGCTTCGACCCGCTGCACTTCGCCATGGCGGTGGTCCTGAACCTCGCCGTCGGCCTGGTGACCCCGCCCGTCGGCCCGGTGCTCTTCGTCATCAGCACGGTGGGCCGGGTCCGGTTCGAGGACCTGGCCAAAGCCGTGATGCCGCTGATTCTGGCGGAAATCCTTGTTCTGGCCGCCGTGATCGCCTTTCCCCCCATCAGCACTGCCGTTCCGAGATGGTTCGGCTTCACCCGTTAACGTCAACCCAAAGGAGGATGCGAGATGAAAACGTCGAAATTGCTTTTGATTTTGGCCCTGATTGTTTCGGTTCTGCCGGGCATCGCCTTGGCGCAGACCAAGGTGATCAAGTACGCCCACTTCCAGCCCGCCAAGCTCGACCAGCCCAAGCAGGCGGCGGCCCTGGCTTTCAAGAACTACGTCGAAGCCGCCTCCAAGGGCTCCCTCAAGGTCGAGGTCTACCCGGCGAGCCAGCTCGGCAACGACAGCGCCACTATGGAAGGCCTCAAGATGGGCACCATCGAGATGGCGGTGGTGCACGACGGCCCCATCTCGGCCGTGTACAAGCCGTTCATGGTGTACGCCATCCCGTATCTCTTCGACGACCAGGTCATGGCCTGGACCGTGGTGGACGGTCCTTTCGGCAAGGAGATGGCCGATGACATGACCAAGAAGACCGGAATCCGGCTGTTCGCGCTGGCGGACAACGGGATCCGGCACTTCACCAACAGCAAGCGGCCCATCAAGAGCCCGGACGACATGAAGGGCCTCAAGATGCGCGTCATGACCGGCCCCATCTGGACCAAGCTGGTGGAGCCCCTGGGTGCGAGCCCCTCGCCGGTGCCCTGGACCGAGCTGCCGGCCGCTTTGCAGCAAGGGGTCGTCGACGGGCAGGAGAACGGCGTTACCAACATCCTGGCCGCCAGTCTCTACCAGAGCCAGAAGTACATCACCTTGGACGGCCACGTTTACAGCTGGCACGCTTATATGATGAACGACCGGTTCTACAACTCCCTCACCCCCGAGCAGCAGAAGATCGTACTCAAGGGTGTCGACATCGCCAAAGTCATCCACCGCGGCATGACGGCGGCTCAGGACCTGAACGCCCCCGCCATTCTCGGCACGCTCGGCATGGAGGTCACCGCCCTGTCGGCCGACCAGGTGGCGGCCTTCCGCACCAAGTCCCAACCGCCGGTCAAAGCCTGGGTCGAGGAGCAGATCGGAAAAGAGTGGGTGGACAAGCTGTTCGCCCAGATCGACAACTACCGGAAAGCCAAATAGCCCTGGTGAACGGGATAAGCGACGGGAGCGGCATCTGTGCGCGACAGCGAGGACCATCGCGTCTGGAAGCCGCTCCCACACCAAGCAAGACCCGGACCTAAACTCATGGAGACAAAGATGTACGCAAAGGCCATCATTGACGGTTTCAAGAAAGTCTCCACCGCCTCGGTGTCGGATGCGGTGGACAAGATCGCTAAAACGCGCGGGTTCATGGACCCCGCGATCAAGCCTCGGATCAACGAAAAGAAAATCGTCGGCCCGGCCGTCACCATCCTGGAGGGGCCCACCACCGAAGCCTTGCCGCCCAAACATGCGCTGGACGCCATCGACGAGTCGCCGGAGGGCAGCGTCATCGTCATCGCCATCAATGCCGAGACCCACGTGGCGGTGTGGGGCGGCTTAATGACGGCCGGAGCGGAGGTCAACGGCCATGCCGGAGCGATCCTGGACGGCGGGGTGCGGGATGTGGCCGAGATCCGCCGCGATTCCGGTTTTCAGGTGTTCGCCCGCAGCGTCTGCCCGTCGACCACCGTGGGGCGGTTCAAGACGCTCGCCTCCAACGTTCCGGTGACCTGCGGCGGCGTCAACGTGAACCCGGGAGATCTCATCGTGGCCGACCTGGACGGGGTCGTCGTGGTGCCGAAGGAGCACGTGGACGCCGTTCTGAAGATGGCGACCGAGATCGAGGTCCGGGAGGCCGAGCAAGCGCGGCTGATCCGCGAGACCAAGTCCCTGCGGGAAGGCCTCGCCAAATACGGCCGAATTTAAGGAGGGGCTGCATGCAACCGGACATCATCGCCATCGGCGAGCCCATGCTCGAGTTCAACGCAGAGGAGGAGGGCTCCCTTTCGGAGGTGGGGCGCTTCGTGGTGGGCTGGGGCGGCGACACGTCCAATTTCTGCATCGCCGCCAGCCGCGCCGGCGGCCGGGTGGGATACCTGACGCGCCTGGGAGACGACGAATTCGGCGAAAGCTTCCTCAGGCTCTGGCAGCGGGAGGGCATCGACACCCGCCGCATCGTGAAAGACGCCGCCGCCTTCACCGCCGCCTACTTCATCTCCCGCAAGGGCGGTCAGCACCATTTCACCTATTTCCGGCGTGATTCCGCCGCCAGCCGCATGACGCCGGGCTTTCTGCCCGGAGACTACATCACGGGTGCCAAGCTGCTGCATGTCTCGGGCATCAGCCAGGCCATCAGCCAAAGCGCCTGCGACACGGTCTTTGCCGCGATGGCCATGGCCAGGGCCGCCGGCCGGCTGGTTTCCTGCGACCCCAATTTCCGGCCCAAGCTCTGGCCGCTGGATCGGGCGCGGGCGGTCATCCACGAAACCTGCCGCCAGGCGGACCTGATCTTTCCCAGCCTGGACGACGCGCGCCAGTTGACGGGCCTTGCAGCACCGGAGGCGATCGCCAAGTTTTACCTCGGGCTGGGGCCGAAGGTGGTGGTGATCAAGCTGGGAGCCGAGGGCGCTCTGCTCGCCACGGCCGACGGCCTGCGCACCTTTCCACCCTACCAGGTCGACTCCATCGACATGTCCGGGGCAGGGGACACCTTCGACGGGGCGTTTGTGGCGGGCTACCTCGCAGGGCGGCCGGTTCAGGAGTGCATGCAGTTTGCGAACGCGGCGGCGGCCCTTACCACGACCGGGCTGGGCTGCGTCACCCCCGTCCCGCGGCGCGACGCGATCGAGGCGCTCATGGCCCGTCAGCCGCAGAGCTGAACAGGCGGGAGGACGCCATGCCCCACCACACCGTCGTGGTCGTCAGCCTCGGCTACGAGTCCTACGCAATCGAACGCGGGATCCTCAAGGCGGTCGACGCCGAGCTCGTTCTGCCGCCCCGGGACTGTCTTACGGAAAACGAGGTGATCGCCGCCGCCCGCGAGGCCGACGCGATTCTGGTGCGTGAGGCGCCTGTCAGCGGCCGCGTGCTCGACGCCCTTCCGCGCTGCAAGGCGATTGTCCGCTACGGCGTGGGCGTCGACAACATCGATCTCGAACACGCCCGGAAGCGCCGGGTCTATGTCGCGAACATCCCGGGCTACGGCACAGAGGAGGTCTCGGACCATGCCGCGGCCCTGCTGCTGGCCTGCATCCGCCGCCTGCGCACCCGCGACGCCAATCTGCGTCGGGGGTGTTTCGAGACCGACATCCGGGAACCCATCTTCCGCACCACCGGCAAGACGCTGGGCCTCATCGGCTACGGCCAGATCGGGCGGGCCCTGCACCGCAAGTGGAAGGGCTTTCTCCCGCAGCGGGTCCTCGTGTTCGACCCCTTCGCACCGGCGGAGATGATCCGGCAAAACGCGGCGGAACCCGTCGATCTCGACACGCTTTTCACGGAGTCCGATTACATCTCCCTGCACGCGCCTTTGACGCCGCAGACCCGGCACATCGTCAACACGGAGAACCTGGGGAGAACAAAGCCCACCGCCATTCTCGTCAACACCGCCCGCGGGGACCTGATCGACGAGCAGGCGCTGGTGAAAGCCCTCGGCGAGGGCCGGCTGGCGGCGGCAGGGCTGGACGTGTTCGAAAAGGAGCCGCTCGCCCCCGATCATCCCCTCATCCGCCTGCCGAACGTCGTGCTCAGCGGCCATGTGGGCTGGTATTCGAAAGATGCCGTCAATGAACTTCAAACCCGCGGGGCCCAGGAAATCGTGCGGGTGCTCTCCGGCGGCGTGCCGCAATGCTGGGTGAACCGCTGGTGAAACCGACGCGGCGCAGCGCCTACCGCCGCCGGGAAGATTAGGAGTCGTCCGTGGACAAGCAGTCGGTGTTAAATATACTGACGCAGGTCGGCGTGGTTCCGGTGGTCCGGGCGGAATCCGGCGACAACGTGCTGCGTGCCGTGGAGGCGCTGGCGCAGGGGGGCATTCCCGTCGCCGAGATCACGATGACCGTGCCGGGGGCCGTCACGGTCATCCAACGCTGTGCAGGCCATTTCGGAGATCGGATCACCCTCGGGGCCGGCAGCGTGACCGGCGCCGGCATGTGCAGCGAGGTCATCGACGCCGGCAGCGTTTTTGTGGTGACTCCGGTTTTGAACCCGGCCGTCATTGCGGTCTGCAACGACCGCGGCGTGTGCGTCGTCGCCGGCGCCCTGACGCCCACCGAAATATTCACGGCCTGGGAA
>Ga0316621_10000279_pt1 | contig 9983 bp, 8 predicted proteins | sample OWC_Aug_OW2_C1_D_2_FD_207664 | JGI IMG/M metagenome (GOLD analysis project Ga0316621, IMG submission 207664) | Wetland soil microbial communities from Old Woman Creek delta, Ohio, United States - OWC_Aug_OW2_C1_D1_C | ecosystem: Environmental > Terrestrial > Soil > Wetlands | place: USA: Ohio... | reverse complement strand
CCGTGGATCTCCTGCCCCCCGACGGCGATCCGCCCCGAGGTCGGGCGGTCGATCCCGGCGACCAGGTTCAGAAGCGTCGTCTTCCCCGAGCCCGACGGCCCCATCAGGGCGAGGAACTCCCCCTCGTCGACCAGGAGGTTCAGCCCCGAGAGGACGGTCAGCGACTGCGTGTCGCGCTGGTACGCCTTGACGAGATTCTCGATCCGGATGAACGGCTCCGCCATGACGGCTCCTTCGCTAGTCCTTCTTGACGCGGACCTTCTGATCGGCGCGCCATGCCCGGGCGCCCGCCGCGTCGGCGACGATCTCCTCGCCCCCCGCCGCGCCCGAGACGACCTCGATCTGGGAGCCGCTCGCCGCGCCGAGGACCAGCGGCCGGAAGAGGGCGCGGTCCCCCCCGACGAAGAGGGCTCCCTTCTGTCCGTCCACCTCGACGACGGAGGCGGCCGGGACCATCACTTTCGACTTCGCCCCCTCGGCCGGCTTCGCGGCCGGGTCGAGGAAGACGACGCGGCACGACATCTCGGGAAGGACGCGCGCGTCCCGGTCGAGCATCTCCACCTTCACCTTCACGGACCCCTTCTGCCGGTCGGCGGTCGGGACGATCTGGCGGAGGCGCGCCTTGTAGGGGCGGTCGGGCCAGGCGTCGAGCGCCACCTGCGCGGGCTGCCCGAGGGAGAGCTTGCCGAGATTCTGCTCGTTGATGTCGGCCTCCATCTCGAGGGAGCCGAGGTCGACGATGACGGCGAAGGTGGCGCCCGCCGAGCCGGCCCCCCCGAAGCCCTGCGGGGCGACCGTCTCGCCGAGGAAGGCCTTCTTCACGGTGACGACCCCGTCGATCGGAGCGTAGATCTCGGCGTTCTTGATCAGCTCCTCGGTGTAGCGGACCTGCTGCTCGACGGAGGCGATCTGGGCGGTCAGCGACCGGACCTGCGCGTCGGCCGCGTCGAAGGCCTGCTGCGTCCCGATCCTGTCCTCGAGAAGGGCCTTCGCCCGCTCGCGGTCCCGCTTCGCGTTCTCGAGCTGCGCGAGGATCTGATCGCGCGTCGCGAGGTACTGCCTCTTCTGGGCCTCCAGCTCCTGCGACTCGAGGCGGGCGACCAGCTCCCCCTTCTTCACGCGCTGCCCCTCCTCGAGGTTCAGCCACGCGATCCGGCCGACCGACTTGGGGGAGATCTCGGCCTTCGACCGGGCGACGATGTAGCCGGAGGCCGTCAGGACGGTCGAGGCCTGCGTGGGGGTGACGAGGGCGATCCGGGTCGTCGTCACCTCGGGGGGGCGGATCGCGACCGTCCCGCTCCGCCGCGCCCAGAGGAGGGCGGCGCCCACGGCGACGACGGCGACGGTGCCGACGACGGGCCCGAGAAACCGGCGTCCCCGGGGCGGCTCGTCCCGTTCGATGCGCAGTCCGCTGAGATCGGCAGTCCTGTTCTGGGGTTCCATGGCTTTTCCGTCCGGGGGCGTGGCGCGAAGAACAAGTCTACAGCGCCGTCCGCCGCCGGATCATCGCCTTCTACGACGGGGGAGTCGATCGGGTTTTCAGGCGGTCCGGCGCTCGGCGTCGACGGCGGATCTCAGGGCCTCGAGGAACCGCTCGAGGTGCCGCCACTCGGTCCGGGCGTTTCCGATGGCCGCCCGAAGGACGATCCGGCCGCCGATCGCCGTGTGCGAGACGAAGCTCCGCCCGTCGGCGTTGACCGCCTCGAGGATCCGCCGGTTCGCCGCGTCGGCCTCCTCCGGGGAGAGCCCGGCAGGGGAGTACCGGAAGGCGACGACCGAGAAGGGGACGGGCGCGGCGATCGCGACGCCCGGGATCTTCTCCAGCTCGTCCTTCAGCCTCCGGGCGAGGGCGAGGTGCTTTCGGACGATCTCCCGGACCCCGTCGACTCCGAAGGCCCGGAGGGCCATCCACAGCTTCAGCGCGCGGAAGCGCCGCCCGAGCTGGACCCCGTAGTCCATGTACTCCCGGACGGTCCCCGCCTGGTTCTCCGGCGTCTCGAGATAGACCGGGACGACCGAGAAGGCGCGGCGGACCCGCTCCATCCGGCGGAAGAAGAGCCCCGTGCACTCGAGCGGGACGAGCATCCACTTGTGCGGGTTCAGGAGGACCGAGTCGGCGCGCTCCCAGCCGTCGAAGAGGGGGCGCATCTCGGGAAGGGAGGCGGCCGCCCCCGCGTAGGCCGCGTCGACGTGGAGCCAGACCTTCTCGCGCTCGCAGATCCCGGCGATCGCCGCGCACGGGTCGACGCTCGTCACTCCGGTCGTCCCGATCGTCGCGACGGCGGCGACCGGGACGCGCCCCGCCGCGCGGTCCTCGGCGATCGCGGCGGCGAGGGCGTCGGGGCGCATCCGGAACGCCGCGTCGACCGGGATCTTCCGGAGGCCCGAGGTCCCGAAGCCGAGGACGACGCAGGCCTTGTCGATCGAGGAATGGGCCAACTCCGAGGCGTAGACGACGCCGGGAGGCCGTCCCGAAAGGCCGGTCTTCCGGAGGTCGGGGAAGGCCTGCTCGCGCGCGGCGACGAGGGCGATGAGCGAGCCGGTCGAGGCCGTGTCGGCGAGTTGGCCGTCGAAGCCGTCCCGGCCGGCCGGAAGGCCGACGATGGAGAGGAGCCAGCGGACCACGACCTGCTCCAGCTCCGTCAGGACGGGCGAGGTCCGCCAGAGGATTCCGATCTGGTTGTAGCCGGCCGCGAGAAAGTCGCCGACGACCGCGGGCGCCGTCCCGGTGTTGGCGAAGTAGGCGAGGTAGCCGGGGTGCTGCCAGTGCGTCAGGTTCGGCTCGATGATCGCGTCGAGGTCGTGCTCGATCGCCTCCCACGGCTCGGGCTCCTCGGGGGGCTCGAGGGGCAGCGCGGCGATCACGTCGCCCGGCTTCGTCCGGGCGAGGACGGGGCGCGACTCCAGCGTCTCGAAGTAGCGGGTCAGCCGGTCGACGGCGGCCGTCGCCATCCGGCGGAACTCGGAGGGAGGAAAGTCGCCGGTCATGCCGGCGAGTCTACGGCTCGGCGACGACCGTCGTCCGCGCGATCCCCGTCCGGGTCTCAAGAAGGTCCGTGATCGAGACGGTGACGGTCCAGTTTCCGGGGACGAGGGTCAGGGTCAGCGTCTTGGCGGCGTTCGTCCCGGCGGCCGCGGCGTACTCCTTCGCCGTCATCGAGAGGAAGAGGTCCTCCGAGAAGCTCTCCTTCCCCTTCCCCTCGGTCGACTCGGCGATCACGCTGAGGCGCGTCGAGGCGACCATCGTCTCCTCCTCGAGGACGAACTTCAGGTCGTCGACGGGGACGAGGACGTCCAGCTTGTAGAGCCCCTTTCCCTCGACGGGCGGGGCGCTGCTCTTCCCCCGGAATTCGAGCGAGAGGGCGATCGGCTTGAGGACCTGCCGGCCGGCGCCCGGCTTCCGGTCGTCGACGCCGGCGCGGAGGCGCTGCCGGTCGGCCTGGGCGACGTCGGCCGGCGCCGCGGTCGCGGGGGCCTTCGGCTGGTATGCGGAGCGGGAAAGGACGCGGACCCCCTTCCGCTTCACGGAGACGCTCACCTTGTACGAGCGCCTCGGGTCGACGTCGGTCATCCGGATTCCGAGGCGGTAGGACCCCGACGACGCGTCGAGCAGCGAAGCGAATGCAGTGTCGAGGGCGCCCGGCTGGAAGGCGGAGAGGCCCCCCGTGACGTCGGCGAGGTTCGCCCCCGAGTCCTGCAGGTTCCGGCGGTCGGTCGAGAGGGGGCGGAAGCGCTGGCCGGTGGGCATCTCGGCCGAGACGAAGTCGGTGCCCCTCGACGGGTCGAGGAAGTGGAGCGTGATCCCCGACGCCGCGATCCACCGGACGAAGTCGTCGTACTCCGGAACGGGCATCGCCGTGAGCCCCCCCGCTCCGGCGCCCGGCGCTCCGGGGAAGGGAGCCCGCGGCGAGACTTCGCCCGCTCGGGGATTGGCCCGGGCCCGGACCGAGACGTCGACGGCGTTCAGGAAGTTGAAGCCCGGGGCCCGCTCGAAGCCGCGCGAGACGTAGACGACCGTCTTCCGCCCGTCGAGGCGGGCCAGCTCACCGCAGACGCTGCGGAGGCCCCGCAGCATCTCCTGGACGCGGGTCCTCTCTCCCGCCACGTAGCGGCCGATGTCCCCCCAGGCCAGGGTGATGGAGTCGGCGCTCCCGAGGTCGATGGCGTGCAGGAGGCTGTTGATCAGGATCCTCTCGTAGGACTGCCGCTGCTCGTAGACATGCGGGTTCTCGAAGTAGCGACCCGCCGTGGCGACCGAGTCCTGCGCCAACTGCTCGGCGGCGGCGGTCATCCCGTCGACGGCGTCCGTCACCCGGTCGATGAGGTCCTCCTCCCAGACGAGGGTCGACGGGGCCAACATGTGGGAAACGAGGGAGAGCCGGGCGGGGGCCGGCATCCGGCGGACCGCCTCCCGGAGGGCCGGGCCGGTCTCGTGGATCGCCCCGACCGGAAGCTGCTCGAGGTCGAGAAAGAAGAGGACGTGCGAGACGAGCCGGGCGTCCGGGCGGACCGGCGACACGGTCCCCTGGACGACCTCCGGGACGGGGGAGGGAAGGACGCCGGGGGACGGGCGGACGACCGGGGGGTCGAAGAACTCGATCGGCTGGACCTTCCCCGCGATCCGGACCTCGAAGTCGTCCTTCGCGAGGTCGGGGACGGGCTTGTCCTTCCCGTCGAGGGCGAGGACGTCCAGCTCGAGGATGTCGACGTCGACCCGCGTGACGACCTGTCCCTCGCGGCGGGGGGTGGGAGCCGGCGGGGGTGTCTGGGCGGGGGCCGGCAGGGCGAGAAGCCCCGCGAGCAGGAGGGCGGCGGTCCGGCGGCGAAGCGGCGTCAGGCCGTCGGCTTCCGGCGCACCGACGAGAGCGGCCGCGTCGTGCCGGTCTGCTTGGCGCCCTCGGGGATGTTCAGGGGCCCGGTCTTCAGGTCCTCGCGGATGATCAGGTCGAGGAAGAGGGTGCGGACGCCGTCCTGCCCTTCGGCCTTGAAGACCCGCCGGACGTCCTTCGGCTTCAACTCGATCCCCGTCATCGCCTTCAGATACTGGCAGAAGACCGTGGCCCGCGACCGGAAGGAGATGATGAGGATGAAGAGGAGGACGACGGCGAAGACGATCGGCACGAAGTCGACGAGACTCTTGAACTCGAAGAGCGAGCCGAGGTCCGGAAGCTTCACGCGGCTCCATGCCTCCTGTACGCCGTGGGATCTTCATCATACCGCGGGCGCCAGGAGACGCTAGTCGGTGGTCCGCGCTCCGCGCGGGATCTCCCGGAACCGGGAGGCCGTTCCCCCCATCGACCACCGGAGCCAGTCGAGCGCCGCGCGGGCCCGGGCCGGGTGGCCGCAGGTGAAGAGGTCGATCGCCGCCTCGCCCCGCTCCGGCCATGTGTGGATCGTCAGATGGGACTCCGCGATGACCGCCACCCCGCTCACCCCTTGCGGCTCGAGGCGGTGGAGATGGAGGCCCAGAAGGGTCGCCCCCATCTGGTCGACCGTCGCCATCAGGAGCCGCTCGAGGAGGACGTCGTCGTCCAGGATCGCGAACGGCACCCCCGCGACGTCGAGAAGGAGGTGGATGCCGAGAGGGTGGCTCACGCGGGCTCCGGCAGGCCGACGGCGCGGGCGGCCGCGCGGTTCTCGGGGCGGAGCTTCCAGATGAAGCCGTCGAGGACGTAGTGGGTGGCCTGCGGAAGGGCGAGGAACGGGACGAGGAGGGCCAGGGCGATCGAACCGGGGTCGAGCGCGGGGCCCGCGAAGATCGCCCCGTTCTCGTGCCAGACGAGGCGGTCCCAGCCCCATTCTTCGAGGAACGCGAAGACGAAGAGGGGGAGGAGGAAGAGGGGCAGGCTCCGCGCCGCGCGGAAGGCGAGGGACGGCGTCCGGCCCGCGAGGGGAGCGGCCTCCGCCCGGGCCCGTGCCGTCAGCAGGACGAGGCCGATGTACGGGACTCCGTGGATCAGGACGTTCGTCACCGTGAAAGCGTAGTCGGAATTCAGGACGACGATCCCGCCGAACCACATCAGGACCGTCGAGGCGACGACGAGGTGCTTCCCCCACGAGACGGGGAGGCCGCTCCGGACCCGGCCGAGCTCCTTCACGAGCCACGCCGCGAAGATGCCCGCGTAGAGGAGCATCGCGGCGAGGCTCACCGCCGGCGGAAGCCCCCCCAGGAAGTCCCCTTTCAGGAACCAATGGAAGCGGCGCGGCTGGTGGGCGTGCCAGAAGAGGAGGGGAACGAGCGTCGCGCCGTAGATCACGGCGGCGTCGAGGCGGCGCGCGAGGCCGTCCTCCTCTCCGTTCTTCCGCCGGTAGAGCGCCACCCAGCCGTACTGCTGCCTCACGAAGTGGAAAACGGCGACGTAGGCCAGGACGCGCCAGAAGATCAGAGGCGACATCGAGTAGAGGACGACCCCCGCCGCGTAGCAGGCGGCCGGGACGGCGAGATAGAGGGGGGCGCGGCTCCGGAACTCGTCGGCGTCCGCATAGACCCTCCAGCCGGTCGACCAGACGTGCGCCACGTCGACGAAGACGACTGCTCCCACCCAGAGCCAGAGGGGCGCGTCGCCGTCGAGCTGCCCCGTCGCGTGCCCGACGAGGAGGAGAAGCAGCGCAACCGCCGTCGAGCCTCCGAAGAGGCCGAGGTCGATGCGCTTCGAGAAGAGCCAGGACGCCACGGGCCCGGCGATGTTATCGCCGGGGCCCGGGGCGTGCCTCGCCCCGCCCGGTTACCGGACCGGGCTCCAGCTCTTGTCCGGGTTGTAGCGCTCCATGGCGCGGAACGCCTCGAGCGTCTTCGGCCCGAGGTCCTTCTCGTAGACGACGCCGTCGTGGCTCACGATGAAGCTCTTCACGCCGGAGACCCGGTAGTCGGCCGGCGCGGCGACGAGGGCGAATCCGCCGATCATCACGCCCTTCACGACGAAGTCGATCTCCCCGAGCGGCGCCGCGGGGCCCTGCCCCTTCAGCACCTTGAAGTAGTAGCCATGGAACGGCTCGCCCTTCTTCGAGTACCCCTCGGCGATCGCGAGGGCCAGTTCCTCCCCGAGCGGCCCCCCGGGGGTCCCGTCGGGGTTCGTCCACGCGAGGCCGTCCTGCTTCCCGGGAGTGCTGATGATCTTCTGCGCGTACTGGTTCACCGGGGAGCCGTCCCGCTTCTGCGACGCGTACTCGTGCTGCGCTTCGACGAAGTTGCGGCAGGCCTCGATGGCGGAAAGCTCGTTGCTTCCGATCCGGCGGAAGAGGATTTCCTGTCGGCCCGCCTTCGAGTCGAAGAGCCACTTGCCCGCCCGGCGGACGAGCGGGATCGGCGCCGGCCAGTCCTCGTTGCCGATCGAAAGGATCGCGCGGTCCGGGTTCTTCGGGTCGAGGACGACGACGTTCTTCTCACGGGCCCTTGCCGCGAACGCCTCGATCACCTTCTTGTCCTGGACCGGGTCCTTCGTCGCGACGAGGTCGGCGCCGTCCGGCCCGAGGATCTCCTTCAGGGCCGGCACGTCGTACCTCACCGCCGCGGAGATCAGCGCGTCTGCGGCCCCCCTCGCGGAGTCGAACGTCCGCTGGCGGACGGCGGGAGTGGACTTCTTTTCTGCCGGCGCGGCCGGATCGGCGGCGTCGAGAGCGGGGGCGAGGAGGAGAGCACAGACGATTCCGGAACCAAGCCATCTCTTCATGACGCTCACCTCCGCCCGCCCCTTCCGCCTCCGCCGCTTCTCCCGCCTCCGCCGCCCATGCTCGAGGAGCCGCGGGAGCTGCTGGCCTTGGCGCTGCTTCCGCTGTAGCCGCCGGACCCGCCGCCGAAGGCGCCGGAGCTTCCGCCTCCTCCGCCGCGGCTGCTGGCGCTGGGACTCGCTCCGGCTCCTCCTCCACCGCGGCTGCTGGCGCTGGGGCTGGCTCCGGCCCCGCCGGCGCCGCGGCTACTGGCGCTGGGGCTCGCCCCGGCGCCTCCGGCCCCGCGGCTGCTGGCCGTGGGACTCGCCCCGCGGCTCCCTTGCGCGCCGCCCTTGGTCGACCCGCCGTACTTGTTCGCCGTCGCCGAACTTGAATAGGGCGCGCCGCCGCGGTGCGCGGAGTTGTGCTGCCAGCTGTTGCCGCCGCTGCCCCCGCCGCGATTGATGTTGGTGTTCTTGTTGAAATTGTTGTTGACGTTGATGTTGACGTCGTTGTGCCCCCACCCGCAGCCGCAGCACGACCCGCCCCAGACGGCCGCGCCGATCATGACGCCGGCCGTGAAGGAGACGAGCGCGGCGCCATAGGGAGGCGGAGGAGGATAGTAGATCGGCGGGTAGGGATAGACCGGCGGAGGGTAGACGACCGTCGGACTGTAGGACGGCACGTAGATGACCTCGGGGTTCGTCTGCTGGACGACGATGACCGTCTTCTGCTCGACGACCTGCGTCTCGACCTTCTGCTGCTCGTTCGACGTCAGGGCCCCTTTGTCCTGCGCCTTCTTCCTCATCCGCTGGACGGCGTCCATCACGTCGGCCTGCTGGTCGAGGAAGGCGTCCCCCAGCTGCGTCGTCCACTGGATGTCGTCCGCGAGACGCTTAACGACCTCGGGAACCGCCGCCATCGACTGGATGGCCGGGTCCCAGGGCTGCTTGGCGACCGCATCGGCCAGCGCCTTGTCCTTCAGCTTCGGGTTCTTCGCCAGGAACTGCTGAAGCTGGACGATCTCGAGCGGGTAGGTGGCCGCCACGAGCGTCTGGGCCAGGAGCGGGTCCGGATAGAGGGCGATCGGCGCCACCAGCGATTCGAGCTGCTCCGGAGGGAGCTTCACCGGGGCCGGCTCGGCGGCGGCGGCCGGCGCCGCCGGTTTCGCCGCCTCCTGCGCGAGGAGCGCGCCCTCGCCCGGAACGAGGAGCGCGGCGCAGACGAGGGCGAGAAGCGTGCGGGAGGACCGATTCCGGAGTCGGGGGCGCAGCGAGACGGGCGTCATGGCCTCTCCTTCCGGTCTAGCAGGATAGGGGCCTTGCTCGATACCGGCAAGGCGTTCGGGGCTGGACGCGAGGGGGGCGCGTCCTTACAGGGCGGCCTGGTTCTCGTCAGCCCGGACCCAGGCCTGGAGGAGCCTGTACATGACGGCGAGGACGACCGGGCCGACGAAGATTCCGATGAGCCCGAGGGAGATCATGCCGCCAATGACGCCCGCGAAGATGAGAAGAAGCGGCAGGTCGGCCCCCTTCTTGATGAGGATGGGCTTGAGGAAGTTGTCGGAGAGTCCGGCCACGACCGACCAGACGAGGACGAACGTCGCCCAGACGGGACTCATGGCGCTGAAGGCCCAGATCACGACCAGAAGCAGGACGGGGAGCGGCCCGATCTGCGCGATGCAGAGGACGAACATGAGGACGGTGAGCACTCCGACGAACGGCACCCCGGCGATGAGAAGGCCGAGGCCCGCGAAAAGGGACTGGACGATCGCGGTCACGATGACCCCCATGGCGACGGCCCGGATCGCCCCGCCGGCCAGCTCCACGCTCGCGACTCCATTCTCCCCGGCCAGCCGCCGGAAGAACGCCTTGACGCCCGCGACGGCGCTCTCGCCCGTCGCGTACATCACGGCCGTGATGATGACCGTCAGGAGGAACTGCGCGAGAAGGGCCGTGACGTTCCCGATCCGCCCCGCGAGCCACTGCGCGCCGCCGCTCATGTAGGGCGAAGCCTGCTGGAGGAGCGCCGGCAGACCTTCCTTCGCCGCGCTGTTCCAGGCGTCCGCCGCCTTCGCCCCCGCGAGCGGGATCTTCTCCAGCCAGGCGGGCGCCGGCGGGAGCGGGCGCGACGCCAGCTTCTGCGCGAAGCCGGCGATCTTGTCGGTGTGCGTCACGACGGCACCCAGGCCGGCGAGGAGCGGCACCATGACGAGGGCGAGGAGCGCGATCGTCATGACGGTGACGGCGAGCTTCCGCTTCCCCCACAGCAGCCGCTCGAGCGACCGCATCAGCGGCCACGTCGCGACGGCGATCAGCGTGGCCCAGACGATCGCG
>Ga0316621_10000277_pt1 | contig 10000 bp, 11 predicted proteins | sample OWC_Aug_OW2_C1_D_2_FD_207664 | JGI IMG/M metagenome (GOLD analysis project Ga0316621, IMG submission 207664) | Wetland soil microbial communities from Old Woman Creek delta, Ohio, United States - OWC_Aug_OW2_C1_D1_C | ecosystem: Environmental > Terrestrial > Soil > Wetlands | place: USA: Ohio... | reverse complement strand
CCTGGAGATGGTCTCCGGGAACGGGAAAGGAGCATAGCATCATGATACGGGAAGCATTGGCGAAGGTCGTCCAGGCAATCGACCTGCAGGAAGCGGAAATGACGGAGACCATGACGGAGATCATGGAGGGGAAGGCCACACCGGCCCAGATCGGGGCGTTCATCACGGCCCTGCGAATGAAAGGGGAAACCATCGCCGAGGTCACCGGCGCCGCCCGGGTCATGCGCCTCAAGGCCACCCGCATCGACGCCCGCTCTCCCGTCATCGTGGACACCTGCGGCACCGGGGGTGACGGCCGCAACACGTTCAACATTTCGACCACGGCGGCCTTTGTTGTGGCTGCGGCGGGTCTCACGGTGGCCAAGCACGGCAACCGCGCCGTCTCCAGCGGCTGCGGGAGCGCCGATGTGCTGGAGGCCATCGGGGTCAACATCGACGCGCCGCCCGAGATCGTCGAGGAGTGCGTCCAGCAGGTGGGCATCGGGTTCCTCTTCGCGCCGAAGCTCCACGGGGCCATGAAGTACGCCATCGGGCCCCGCCGTGAGATCGGCCTGCGCACGATCTTCAACATGCTGGGGCCTCTCACCAATCCCGCCTCGGCCACGGCGCAGCTTATCGGCGTCTATGAGCCGAAGCTCACGGAAATGTTCGCCGGGGTGCTGAAGAACCTGGGCACGAAACGGGCCTATATCGTCCATGGGGCCGACGGCCTCGATGAGGCAACCGTAACGGGACAAACCCGGGTCTCGGAGCTGAAAGACGGGATCGTCACGACCTACAACATCGACCCCGTCGACTACTTCGGCAAAACCTACGGCGGTGAGGCGCTCACCGGAGGCGATGCCACGAAAAACGCCGAGATCACCAAGGCCGTTCTCACCGGTGAGGATGGGGCGCGGCGCAAGATCGTCGTCCTGAACGCGGCCCTGGCCATTGTCGCCGGCGGGAAGGCCCGGACGATCCCCGAGGGGATCAAGGTGGCCGAGGAATGCATCGACAGCGGCGCCGCGATCAAAAAGCTCCAGGCCCTCATCGAGATGAGCCGAAGCTGATCTTAAAAGCAGGGTATTGGGTATAGGGTATCGGGTATCGGGAAGGAAGCGGACTTATTTGATTTCCGAGACCCTATACCCGAGACCCGAGACCCTGAAATGGGACAGACCAGAATGATTCTGCAGAAAATCGTCGAGAACAAACGGGAAGAATTGATGCGTCAGAAGGAGATTCTCCCCCTTGCGGATCTGCGGCAGATGCTTGCCGATCAGCCGCCGACCCTTGATTTCACAGGGGCGATCCGGGGGCGCGGCAGCGCTGTGATCGCCGAGGTCAAGCACCGCTCGCCGTCGAAAGGACTCATTCGGGAGGATTTCGACCCCGTTGCGATTGCGGGGATCTACGAGAAGAACGGTGCCTCGGCCATCTCCATCCTGACGGAAAGGAAGTTTTTCGGGGGAAGTGCCGCTTACGTGCCCCGGATCCGAAAGGCCCTGAATCTGCCGCTGCTGAGAAAAGACTTCATCATCGATACATACCAGATCAGCGAGACCCGGGTCCTCGGCGCGGATGCGCTGCTACTCATCGCGAGAATCCTGGAGCAGGGGCAATTGCGCGAATTCCTCGGTCTCGCATCGGAGCTGGGCCTCGCGGCCCTCGTAGAGGTCCACGACGAGACCGATCTGGAAAAGGCCATTTCCTCGGGAGCGAGAATTGTGGGGATCAACAACCGCGACCTGGAGACCTTCCGGACGGACCTCGAGACGAGCATCCGGCTCGCCCGCAGAATTCCGAAGGGTGTCACGGTGGTGAGTGAAAGCGGGATCAGCAACCGGGGGGACATCGAGAGGCTCATGGACGCGGGGATTCAAGCCTTTCTGATCGGCGAAAGCCTGATGAGGGAGAAGGACATCGGGAGGAAGCTGCGCGAACTGCTTGGAAAAGAATAGGGGGTTCGGGTATCGGGTCTAGGGTATCGGGAAGGAAGAAGATTTCGTTTAGAAAAAAACCCCTTCTTACCTTTGCCCCCTATACCCGAGACCCTATACCCGAGACCCTGGGACGGAACGGACCACAATGGTTCAGATCAAGATCTGCGGGAACACGAATATCGAAGATGCACTGGCGGCCGCATCGGCCGGGGCCGATGCCCTTGGCTTCGTGTTCCACCCTGCGAGCCCCCGCTATGTGACGCCGGGGAAGGCAAGGGAAATCATCGCGGCACTGCCTCCATCCGCATGTGCGGTCGGTGTCTTTGTGAACCTTGCCGCCGTGGAGGTGCTGCAGATCGCAGAGTTCTGCGGCCTCGACTACATTCAGCTCCACGGCGCGGAGACGCAGGATTACTGCCGGCGACTCCCTCGCGAAAGGGTGATCAAGGCCCTGTCATTCCGGAGCGAAGAAGAGTTTGCCGCGATGGCCGGCTACCCGGTGCGGGCCTTTCTCGTCGATGCCCACGACCCGGTCCGTTTCGGCGGCACGGGGAAGACGTGCGACTGGAACCTTGCGGGCAAAGCGGCCGCCCGTCACCCCCTCATCCTCGCCGGGGGACTGGACGAGGGGAACATCCTCTCGGCCCTGGAAGCCGTGCATCCCGTGGCTGCGGATATCTGCAGCGGCGTCGAGGCCGCTCCGGGGAAAAAAGATCATGAAAAGATACGGTCGGTGATCGCTGCTGTGAAAAAATACAAACTCTCGGCGACTTCAGATGCGAGAGAGGCTGTTTTCAGGAAGACGAGGTAGGGGGGATTGGTCCCCCTCACCTGAAGCCTTTCCCCTCAAGGGAGAGGAAGATCAAGGAAGGGGTTTTTCATGGGGAGAGGGAGCCTATGCGGCGTCCAAGGGAAAAGTTGAAAGGAGATGAAAACGTGAAGATGCCATCGCTGCCCGACAGGAAGGGGCATTTCGGGATTTTCGGAGGCCGCTACGTGGCCGAGACGATCATGCCGGCGCTCACGGAACTCGAGGCTGCCTACCGGGCAAGCCGCAAGGACAAGGCCTTCCGTGACGAGTTCCACGACTACCTCCGGCAGTACTCGGGGAGGGAAACGCCGCTGTACCTGGCGCGCAACCTCACGGAAAAGCTCGGGGGGGCGAAGATCTACCTGAAGCGCGAGGACCTCAACCACACCGGTTCCCACAAGATCAACAATACCCTCGGCCAGGCCCTGCTCGCCAGGCGCATGGGCAAGCGGCGCGTCATCGCCGAGACGGGCGCCGGCCAGCACGGGGTGGCCACGGCCACCGTAGCGGCTCTCTTCGGGATGGAATGCCGGGTCTTCATGGGCGAGGAGGACATCCGCCGCCAGTCGCCCAACGTGCTGCGCATGAAGATCCTCGGGGCCGAGGTGGTTCCCGTCACCGCCGGGTCGGCCACCCTGAAGGACGCCATGAACGAGGCCATGCGGCACTGGGTGACCCATGTCCGCGACACCTTCTACATCATCGGCTCCGTCGCGGGCCCCCACCCCTACCCGATGATGGTCCGGGACTTCCAGAGCGTCATCGGCCGCGAAACGAGGCGGCAGATCCTTCGGCAGGAAGGGCGACTGCCGGACTGCATCGTCGCCTGCGTGGGCGGCGGAAGCAACGCCATGGGGATCTTCTACCCCTTCCGCAACGACGGGGACGTGCGGCTGATCGGCGTCGAGGCGGCCGGTCTCGGGATCGCCACGGGAAAGCACTCGGCCTCCATCTCCGCCGGCAGCGTCGGCGTGCTTCACGGCAGCAAGTCTTACCTGTTGCAGGACGACGGCGGCCAGATCCGCGAGGCCCACTCGATGGCGGCGGGGCTCGACTACCCCGGCGTGGGGCCCGAGCACAGCTATTTCAAGAAGACGGGGCGCGCCGACTACGTCTCCGTCGAGGACGGTGAGGCCCTGGCGGCTTTCCGCATGCTTTGCACCACGGAAGGGATCATCCCTGCCATGGAGAGCGCGCACGCGATCGCTTATGCCATGAAGATTGCGCCCACGCTCAAGAAGGACCGGATCATCGTCATCAACCTCTCGGGGCGGGGGGACAAGGATGCGGGGATCATCGAAGAAAGTAAAATTTAAAATCCCGCTTTGAAAAACTTTTCCTTCATTTCCCTCTCCCTTGAGGGGAGAGGGTCAGGGTGAGGGTAAAAGAGGGGGATTTGTCCTTTCAGGGAGATGAAATTTATGAAGCGCATCGAAAAAAAATTTGCCGAGCTTAAGAAAAAGGGAGAAAAGGCACTCGTGGCCTACATCACGGCCGGCTACCCCGACCTCGATACCACGCGGGCGCTGATCCCGGCCCTGGAGAAGGCCGGCGTGGACATCCTGGAGGTGGGCGTCCCCTTCTCGGACCCCACGGCCGACGGGCCCGTCATCCAGGCAGCCTCCCAGGCGGCTCTGAAAAACGGAACGACAATTTCACGCGTGCTCGATCTCATCGCCGGGCTTCGAGGCACCGTGGGGATCCCCCTGGTGCTCTTCAGCTACTACAACCCGATCTTCTCCATGGGAAGCACAGCCTTCGCAAGGAGGTCCGCCGAAGCCGGTGTGGACGGTGTTCTCGTGGTGGACCTCCCCGCCGAGGAGTCTGCAGAGCTGAGGCGCGAGACGGACCCGGCGGGCATCGAATTCATTTCTCTCGTGGCGCCCACGACGGGCGGAGACCGGGTCAGGAAGGTCGTGAAGGCCTCCTCGGGGTTCATCTACTATATCTCCGTGACAGGGGTCACGGGCACGAGGGGACCGGAGCTGGACGAGACCCGCAAGAGTGTCGACGTGATCCGCTCGATGACAAGACTTCCCGTCGTGGTCGGCTTCGGAGTCTCCACCCCCGAACAGGCCCGCCGGATCGGCAGCGCAGCCGACGGCGTTGTCGTCGGGAGCGCCTTCGTGAAGCTCATCGGCGAAAAGACCGGCAGCCCCGATCTGGTCGGCGACCTGGAGGTCTACGCCGCCGGCCTTAAAAAGGCCCTGTGCTGAGCGGTTTCCGGAGCTGTTCGAAAACCTTGTCGATTGCAGGGATTCTCTGATATAGATTGAACAGGTTACAGTGGATGCGGCGTAACACGGAGGCTATTTTTCAGACTTGAAACGAATCCTTGTTGTCGACAGCGACGAGCCGGCGCGAACGGCGCTGGCCGCCCTCCTTCGGGACGAGGGGTACGAGATTGATGAAGCGACCACCGAGATCGAGGCCATGCAGCGCATGGAGCAAAGAGTCCCGGATCTGGTCATCACCGATCTGTGCGCACCGGACTGCCTCTGCGTCGGGCTCCTGAACTGGATCCGGGAGCACTTCGCCAACCTTGACGTGATCGTCGTCACCGCCTTCGGCTCCATCGACTGCGTCGTCAAGACGATCAAGATGGGCGCCCTCAACTACGTCATGAAACCCGTGAACAACGGGAAATTTCTCGAAATCGTCCGCGATGCCCTGCACCGCCGCGAACACGAGCTGAAATCCCTCCGCCGGGTCAACGAGCCCTACTGCTACCTCGTCGACGAGGTGGTGGGGGTGTCGCGCAGCATGGAGCAGGTCCTCCAGACGGCCCTCCGGGTCTCCGACGTAGACAGCGGCATCCTCATCCACGGCGAAAGCGGGACGGGGAAGGAACTCATCGCGCGGATCCTCCACAACCGCAGCACTTCCCGACACAGCAGGGAATTCGTCGCCATCAACTGTGCCGCCCTCCCCAACGAAATCCTCGAGAGCGAACTCTTCGGGTATGTCCGGGGGGCCTTCACGGGAGCGACCCAGACCCGCAAGGGGCTCATCGAGATGGCCGACGGGGGGACGTTGTTCATGGACGAGATCGGCGACACCACACCGCAGTTCCAGTCGAAGCTGCTGCGGGTCATCCAGGAAAAGGAGATCCGGCGGGTGGGGGACACGGCGTCCCGCTCCGTCGATGTCCGCATCGTCGCCGCCACCAACCGGGACCTCAAGAAAATGATCGGCGAGGGGACTTTCCGCGAGGACCTGTACTACCGGTTGAGCGTCATCGACATCGTCATCCCGCCGCTGCGGGAGCGCAAGGAGGATATCCTGCCCCTCGTCGATTACTTCCTGCAGGAAATCAATGAGCGGCTCACGACAGGAGTCAGGGGCGTCTCCTCGCAGGCCATGGCTGTGCTGATGGCCTATCCCTGGCCCGGCAACGTCCGGGAATTACGAAACAGCCTCGAGCGGGCCACCCTGCTGTCGGGTCACGAGACGCTGCAGCCGGAGGATTTTCCCCTGGCCTGCGAGCACTATCTCAAGCTGGCGGGGCAACACCAGGATGACGAGATCATCCCCCTGAAGGAAATGGAGCGCCGCCATCTCCTCAAGGCCATGCAGAAATACAACTACAACCAGAAGCTCGTGGCGAAAAAACTGGGGATCGGCTACACAACGCTCTGGAGAAAACTCAAGCAATCCGAGAAGGACTTCAACTCGCTTCCCTGACGGTGTTCGCTGACCGAACGTCCCATTTCATTCTGAAATACTTTCGCTTCGGCTCGGCCTTCCCGCAGGCTCCCTGTGTCGGGCATGACCTCGAAGATCCCTGCCGGCAGAAATAAATAATCCCTTTCTACATCAGACAATTGAAGCGCCCCCGCCCGGCATGCCGCCGCCGCTTTCCACAGGGCGGACTTCCCTGGCACAGCCGTTGCCCTTACAGCCTCATCCTGTCAAGAGGAGACTGATCGAAGGGATGACGGCTGCCTTTTCCATTTTCATCTACCTCCTGCTGGTCGTCGGGTCGGCCGCCGCGATCCTCCTGGTATCCGACCGGGTCGGGCGCCGTCCCCTTACGGCCGGAAAAGACGTGCCTTACGAGTGCGGCATGCCGCCCGTCGAGAAGGAGCACACGCAGTTTCCCGTCCGGTTCTACAAAGTGGCCCTGCTCTTCGTCATCTTCGACGTGGAAATCGTCTTTCTGTACCTCTGGGCTGTTGTCGTCCGGGATCTTGGGGGCTTCGGGCTCGCCGAGATGTTCGTATTCATCGCCGTCCTGCTGGCGGCTTTGGTCTATGTCTGGCGCAAAGGAGACCTGCAGTGGGACTGAAACGCCTCGGTGAGACCACCATCGTCACGGCAAACCTCGACCGCGTCGTCGGCTGGGCCCGTAAGAACTCCCTGTGGCCGCTGACATTCGGGCTTGCCTGCTGCGCCATCGAAATGATCTCCACGGCCGCCGCCCGCTACGACATGGCCCGGTTCGGCATGGAGGTCTTCCGCCCCTCGCCCCGCCAGGCCGACGTCATGATCGTTGCCGGCACGGTGACCTGCAAGATGGCCCCCGCGGTGAAGCGCCTCTACGACCAGATGGCCGAGCCGAAATGGGTGGTGGCCATGGGCGCCTGCGCATGCTCGGGAGGGCTCTTTCCGACCTATGCCGTTGTCCAGGGCGTCGACACGTTCCTGCCCGTCGACGTCTATATCCCGGGCTGCCCCGTCAAACCGGAAGCGCTGCTCGACGGCCTGATCCGGCTCCAGGAAAAGATCGCCCGCGAGGCCGGAGGAGGCGCTCGATGAACCTCGATGCGATCCGTGAACGTTTCGGCGGGGCCATCGGTGAGGTGACCGTTTTCCGCGGGGAGATAAGCCTTACGGTCGACCGCGACTCCATCGCGTCTCTCTGCAAAGCTCTCCGGGATGAAGAGGCCCTCGCCTTCGATTTCCTGTCCGATCTGTGCGGTGTGGACCGCCACCCCGCCGCGCCGCGCTTCGAGGTCGTTTATCACCTCTTTTCGGTGAGGCACGGCCACCGTCTACGGGTCAAGGTCCCCCTCGGGGCAGAGGACCCCGTCATCGACTCCGTCGTGCCCGTCTGGGAAACGGCCGACTGGCACGAGCGGGAGTGCTTCGATCTGTTCGGCATCCGGTTCCGCAACCACCCGGATCTCAGGCGGATCCTGCTGCCGGAGGACTTCGAGGGGCATCCCCTGCGGAAGGATTTTCCCCTGGAGGGCACGGCAAAGCCATGAGCGCCGAGACCCTGAGCCTCAACCTGGGCCCCCAGCACCCGAGCACCCACGGTGTTCTGCGGGTTGTCCTCGAACTCGACGGCGAGACCGTCGTCGATGCCCGTCCCGACATCGGCTTTCTGCACCGGGGCATCGAAAAGCTTGCCGAGAACCGCACCTACCATCAGATCATCGTGCTCACCGACCGCCTCGACTACCTGGCGGCCCACAGCAACAACCTGGCCTACGTCATGGCGGTGGAAAAACTCATGGCCATCGATGTCCCCCGGCGGGCGCAGTATGTCCGGGCGGCCCTGGCCGAACTGCAGCGAATCGCGAGCCACCTTTTCTGGCTGGGCACCCACGCCCACGACCTGGGGGCCATGACGCCTCTGTTTTATGCCCTGCGGGAGCGCGAGGCCCTCATGGACATCTTCGAGTCCCTCGCGGGTTCGCGCCTGACGCCGAGCTTCCTGAGGATCGGCGGGCTTGCCGCCGACATCGATGCCGGTTTCGTCGAGGCCGTTCGATCCTTCACGGACACCTTCCAGGCCCGCGTGGACGAATACGAGACGCTTCTCACGGAAAACCCCATCTGGAAGTACCGGACCCAAGGGGTCGGGATCCTCGATGCCTCGGACTGCATCCGCCTGGGCATCTCGGGGCCGATGTTGCGCGGCGCCGGCCAGGCCCTGGATCTCCGGAAGGCGCAGCCCTACTGCTGTTACGAGGAATTTCATTTTGAAATACCCGCCGGGACGCAGGGGGATGTCTACGACCGTTACCTCGTCCGCATCCGGGAGATGCGCGAAAGCGCCCGCATCGCCAGGCAGGCCGTCGAGGGGCTTCCCGAGGGGACCTGGACAGTGCCGGGCTCGCCGGCCGTTTTCCCCGCGAAGGGTGATCTGAAGCAGGACATCACCGCCGTGATCCGGCACTTCGGTCTCGTCATGGAGGGCTTCAAGCCTCCTGCGGGGGAGGTTTACCACGCCATCGAGTCTCCCCGGGGCGAGTTGGGTTTCTACATCGTGAGCGACGGGGGGAGCCGGCCCTTGCGGCTCAAGGTGCGCCCCCCATCCTTCGTCAATCTGCAGGGCCTCGTGAAGATGGTGCGCGGCAGGCTCCTTGCCGACGTCGTGGCCATCATCGGGGCCGTGGACATCGTGCTGGCCGAGGTGGACCGGTAGAAGGCTGCAGGCAACAGGCCAAAGGCTAAAGGATAAGGATAAAGGGTAAAGAAACGGATGAGACGGGAGCTTGTACAACAATTCTCCGAGGAGCAGATGGCGAAGGTGGACGCCGTCATCGAGGCGTACCGGAACGTGCCCGGTTCCCTCCTCGTCGTGCTCGAAAAGGCGCAGGACATCACCCTGTTCCTGCCGGTGAACCTCCAGCGCTATATCGCCGCGAAGACGGGAATCCCCCCGAGCAAAGTCTCCGGGGTGGTGACCTTCTATTCCTACTTCAGCACCGTCCCCCGGGGGCGCAAGGTCGTCAAGGTATGCAGCGGGACGGCCTGCTACGTGAAGCGATCCGGCGAGATCATGGATCGGCTCAAGCAGAAGATCGGCGTCGGGGAAGGGGAAGTCACGGCCGACGGCGAGTACTCCATCGAGGAGGTCCGCTGTCTCGGCGCCTGCGGCCTGGCGCCCGTCGTTGTCATCGGCGAAGAGACCTTCGGCCTCATCGACCCCGAACACGTGGAAGAGATCATCGAAAAGGCCTGATACAGAAAGCGAGCGGTCATGACCATCAAGGAACTCAGCGAGATCAAGGAAACCTACATCGACGAGCGGAAAAAGGAGCTCGAAGAGGGCGTCGCGACCGTCGATGTCCACATGGGCACCTGCGGCATCGCCGCCGGGGGCCGCAATGTCTTTTCAGCCCTGCAGGGGGAGATCGAGCGGCTGGGCGTTGAAACCGTGAAGCTGCGCGTCACGGGCTGCGCGGGGCTCTGCAGCATGGAGCCCATGATCACGGTCCATCTTCCCGGTCAGACGCCCGTCAAGTACGGCAAGCTCGATGCCGCGAAGACCCGGGAGATCTTCTACAGCCACATCCTGGGCGGGCACCCC
>Ga0316621_10000274_pt1 | contig 10023 bp, 8 predicted proteins | sample OWC_Aug_OW2_C1_D_2_FD_207664 | JGI IMG/M metagenome (GOLD analysis project Ga0316621, IMG submission 207664) | Wetland soil microbial communities from Old Woman Creek delta, Ohio, United States - OWC_Aug_OW2_C1_D1_C | ecosystem: Environmental > Terrestrial > Soil > Wetlands | place: USA: Ohio... | reverse complement strand
ATGATCGCGAGCGACAGCCACAGCCACGCCGCTGGATGCGTGCGCTGGACCATGAGCACCGCGCGCTCCGCGACGCTCGGGTGATGCGGAGCGGCACCTGCGACGTCAGTCGCGCGGCGCCGATGCCCGTGCGGCGGCGGCGGATTGTTGGTGCTCGTATTCATGCGTGAACGTCCCTGCTGCCTCAGGCGAAGCGACGCGTTTCACCGGGGCCATCGAGGTTGCCCGCGCAGCGCGCGCAGAGCTCCGGATGAGCGGCCACGGTACCCACATCGGGACGCTTGTGCCAGCACCGCACGCACTTCGCCGCCCCGGACCGCCGCACGTGCAGCCACAAGCCGCTCTTGCCCTCAGGGTCGGTCGGCAGTGCCTCGGCGGGGCGCGAGCCGGCATCGGCGACGTGCGCCTCGGACGTGATCAGCACGAAACGCAGTTCATCACCGAGCGGATCGAGCGCAGCCCGCCACTCCGGCGAGGCGTACAGGGTGACATCCGCATCGAGCGGCGCGCCGATCTGCTCGGCGACTCGCAGCCGCTCGAGTTCGCGCAATACAGTGGCGCGGGCCTCGAGCACCCGGGCCCAATCAATCGGCTGCGAGACTCCGTCGGCCGTGGGGATCTGCGCCCAGGTCGTGAAGAACACTGATTCCTCACGCTTGCCCGGCATGACGCGCCAGATCTCCTCGGCCGTGAACGACAGGATCGGCGCAAGCCACCGCACCATGGCCTCGGCGATCCAGTACATCGCGGTCTGCGCAGAACGGCGCGGATGACCCTTGGCCTGGGTCGTATAGAGGCGGTCCTTGAGCACGTCGAGGTAGAAGCCGCCCATGTCGACCACGCAGAAGTTGTGCAGCTTCTGGTAGATCAGGTGGAAGTCGTAGCTGCGGTACGCCGCAACTACTTCCTGCTGCAGCTCACTCGCCCGCGCGAGGGCCCAGCGATCGAGCGCGACCATCTCGGCAACCGGCACCGCGTCGCGGACAGGATCGAAACCCGCAAGATTGCCCAGCAGGAACCGCACGGTATTGCGGATGCGGCGATACGAGTCGGACGTGCGCTTGAGGATCTCCTCCGACACGCTGATTTCATTGGCGTAGTCGGTCGCCGCCACCCAGAGCCGCAGCACGTCGGCGCCGAGCGAGTTCATCACCTTCTGCGGCAACACGACGTTGCCGAGCGACTTCGACATCTTGCGGCCCTTGTCGTCCACGGTGAAGCCGTGGGTGAGCACGCCCTTGTAGGGCGCCCGGCCTTTCTGCGCGACGGAGGTCAGCAGCGAGCTGTGGAACCAGCCGCGGTGCTGGTCGGAGCCTTCAAGATACAGGTCGGCGGGTGTCAGGATCTCGGGCCGGATCTGCGACACACAGTGGTGCGACATGCCCGAGTCGACCCAGACGTCCATGATGTCGGTGACCTTTTCATAGCTCGCCGCTTCCTCGCCCAGCAACGTGGCGGGGTCCAGTTCGAACCACGCGTCGATGCCGTCCTGCGCAACGAGGTCCGCGACCTTGTCGACGAGCTCCGGCGTGCGCGGATGCAGCTCGCCCGTTTCCTTGTGCGTGAACAGCGCCAGTGGCACGCCCCAGGTGCGCTGGCGCGAGATGCACCAGTCCGGACGGCTTTCGATCATGCTGTAGATGCGCTGCTCGCCCCACTCCGGCGTCCACTTGACCTTGCCGATCTCCTCGAGTGCAGCCCGCCGCAGGCCCGCCTGCTCCATGCTGATGAACCACTGCGGGGTCGCTCGGAAAATCACCGGCGTCTTGTGCCGCCAGCAGTGCGGGTAGCTGTGCCTGAACGGCTCGTGGTGCAGCAGCGTGCCGCGCTCCTGCAGGACCTCGACGACGTGCTTGTTGGCGTCGAAGACCTTCTCGCCCGCGAAGATCGGTGTAGCGGGCAGGAAGCGTCCGTCGCTGCCCACGGGATTGTCGACCGGCAGCCCATACTGCTTGCCGACGACGAAGTCTTCCTGGCCATGGCCCGGCGCCGTATGAACGGCACCCGTGCCGCTTTCGAGCGTGACGTGTTCCCCGAGGATCACCGGCACATCGCGCTCGTAGAACGGGTGACGCAGCTTTGCGCCTTCGAGCGCCGCACCCTTGGCGCGCGCAACCTCCCGCACCAACTGCACGCCCGCTCGCTGCAACACTGAGGGGGCAAGCTCGCTCGCAAGAACCAGCAACTCTTCAGTACCCGCCGACTCGCTGCCTGCGGGTGCGACCTGCAGCAGCGAGTAGTCGAACTCGGGATGCAACGCGACGGCCTGGTTGGCCGGCAACGTCCAGGGCGTCGTTGTCCAGATCACGACGCTGGCGCCACCCGGCGGCAACGCGCCGCTCAAGCCGAAACGTTTCGCCAGGTCGGCTCGGTCCACCGCCAAGAACTTCACGTCGATGGATGGCGACGTGCGATCGTCGTACTCGACCTCGGCCTCGGCCAGGGCCGAACGGCAGTCGAGGCACCAGTGCACGGGTTTGTACCCCTTGTACAGGTGGCCGTTGCGGATGATCTGCGCGAACGCGCGCAGTTGCTCGGACTCATACCGCGGGGCAAGCGTGACGTACGGGTTGGCCCAGTCGCCCATGACGCCGAGGCGGATGAAGTCCTTGCGCTGGACATCGAGCTGCTCCATCGCGAATTCGCGGCAGGCCTGGCGGAACGCCTTCGCATCCAGTTGCTTGGCCTCGCGCCCGCGCACCTTCTCGACGGCGTGCTCGATCGGCAGGCCGTGGCAGTCCCAGCCCGGCACGTAAGGCGCGTCGAAACCGTCGAGCGTGCGCGACTTGACGATGATGTCCTTGAGGATCTTGTTGACCGCGTGGCCGATGTGGATCGCGCCGTTCGCGTACGGCGGGCCATCGTGCAGGATGAACTTGGGGCGGTCCTTCGCGACGGCACGCAGCTTCTCGTACGTCTGGTGCTCCGCCCACCAGGCGAGCATCTCAGGCTCGCGGCGCGCGAGGTCGGCCTTCATCGGGAAAGCCGTCTCGGGCAGGTTCACGGTGTTCTTGTAGTCAGCCATGGTGGAGCCAGGAGAGCGATTGGCGCAGGCGCGCACGGAACCCAAAATTTTGAAGCATTTCAGGGATTTAATCCAGACGAATACCGCGAGCAGCGGCTCAGCGCGGACTGGCCTCGAGCGCCGTCTCTGCCAGCGCGACACGCGCCTGCGCGGCATCGATGTTCATCTGCTCGACGAGCGCGCCGAGCGACTCGAACTTGCGCTCGGCCCTGAGCCAGCGCACGAAATCGACGCTGAGGTACTTGCCGTAGAGGTCGCCGTCGTAGTCGAACAGGTGCACTTCGAGCAGCGGATCGGTGCCGTTCACGGTGGGGCGCGTGCCCAGGCTGACGACGGCGGGATGGTTCCTGAACCCGGCTCCACTCACGCGCACAGCGAGGATGCCCCACAGGGGCACCACCCGACGATGCAAGGCGAGGTTTGCCGTCGGATAGCCAAGCGTGCGTCCCAACTGCACTCCACGGCGGACGCGACCGGTCATGCGGTACGGGCGGCCAAGCAGCCAGGCCGCGCGGGCGAGGTCGCCTCGGCCGAGTGCCTCGCGCACCAGCGAGCTGCTCACCCGCTCGCCGCCGACGAGAAACTGCCCGACCTCCTCCACTGAGAAGCCGTGGCGCATGCCCGCCGCGCGCAGGGTCTGGATGTTGCCTTCGCGCTTGCGGGCGTAATGAAAATCGTGGCCCACGACCATGTGCCGAACGCCGAGCCCAGCGGCGAGAATGCGGCTCTCGAATTCGGCCGCGCTCATTTTGCGCATGCGCTCATCGAAGCGAAGCACGACGAGCCGGTCGATTCCGTACAGCGCGAGCGCCTCGACCTTCTCCCGCATTCGCATCAGTCGCCCCGGGGCGGCATCGCGCTCGAAGAACTCGCGCGGCGTCGGCTCGAACGAAATCACCGTGGCCGGCAACCCGAGCTCGCGTGCCTTGCGGCACACAGCCGCAAGCATGTGCTGGTGGCCGCGGTGCACCCCGTCGAAATTGCCGATGGTCGCGACACAACCCTGGTGCTGCGCGCCCAGGTTGTGAATGCCACGGACCAGGTCGAGCGACCGGCCCGGGGCGATCCCGTCGTCGGGGCAGACGATGCGCGTCACGGCAGGAGGCCCTCGGGCCGCGGCGGGACGGCAACACGCTGCACGCGGAGGTGGTGCACCCGCATGCCCAGCACGTACAGCACGCCGAAGTAGATGCCAGCGCCGCCTACGACGAGCACACCCATCCAGCCGACCCGGTGCCACGCATTCATGTCGATCCAGCGCTGCGTGTCGCCCGCGACGAACCAGAGGAACAGGCCCATCGCGACGTTGCCGGCAAGAATCTGCCAGAACGTCTTCCTCCAGCCCGGCGAGTGATGCAGGACGTGCTGCTTGCGCAGGCCGCGGTACAGCATCGTCGCGTTGAACCACGCGCCGATGCCGTTGTTGAGCGCCAGCAGCGCGTGCAGCCCGGGCCGGTCCGGATAGATGAACGCAAGCGGCAACACGACGGCGAGATTGAGCGCCATGTTGACGCTGAGCGACTGGATGCCGATCCGGACCGGCGTCTTCGTGTCCTGTCGCGCGAAGTAGCCCGGGGCCAGCACCTTGACCATGCTGAACCCCATCAGTCCGCTCGAATAAGCCATCAGCGCTAGCGTGGACATCCGCACGTCCTGCTCGTCGAACTTGCCGTAATGGAAGATCACTACGGTCAACGGCCCGGCCAGCAGCAGCAAGGCCAGCGTCGCGGGCAGCACGACGATCGTCGTCAGCTTGATCGCCCAGTCGAGGGTCGAGGCGAAGCGCTCGGGCGACTGCGATGCATGGTGCGCAGCCAGGCCCGGCAGGATCACGGTGGCAAGCGCGATGCTGAACACGCCGAGCGGGAATTCGACGAGGCGATCGGCGTAGTAGAGCCAGGCGATGCTGCCCGTCGCGAGGAAAGACGCGATCAGCGTGTCGAGCAGCAGGGAGACCTGCGACACCGACGAACCGAAGATGGCCGGCAGCATGAGCCGGCCGATCTTCTTGACGCCTGCGTGCCCCCAGCTCCAGCGCGGCCGGCGCAGGAGGCCGAGCTTGAGCAGGAACGGCAGCTGGAAGCCGAGCTGCACCAGGCCGGAGACGAATACGCCGATGGCCAGCACGATGCCCGGCCGCTCGAAGTACGGCGCGATGAACGCGGCGAAAACGATCATGACGACGTTCATGAGCGTGGACGTCGTCGCGGGCACGGCGAACTTGCCGTAGCTGTTCAGCACGCCGCCCGCCAGCGCCGCGAGCGAGATGAACAGGATGAACGGGAACGTCCAGCGCAGCATGTCGACAGTCAGGTCGAAGCGCTCGCCATCGAGGCGGAAGCCCGGCGCGAACAGCAGCACGAACACCGGGGCCGCGACGATGCCGATGATCGTGATGACCGACAGGAACCACGCCATCGTGCCCATCGCGCCGTCCACGAGTTCGCGGACCTCGTCGTGCTCGCGCTGGACCTTGTACTCCGACACGACCGGCACGAAGGCCTGCGAGAAAGCGCCCTCGGCGAACAGCCGGCGCATGAAATTCGGGATCTTGAACGCCACCAGGAAGGCGTCCATGAGCAACCCGGCGCCGAACATCCGCGAATAGACCATGTCGCGCAGCAGGCCTGTCACGCGGGAGATCAGCGTGAAGGCGCCAACGATCGAGGTGCTGCGGAAGAAGCCGCCGCTCACGGGAGGGTTCGGGTCGGGACCATGAGGCGCGGATGATAGAGGAAGGGGGCCCCGAAAGGGGTTAGGGGATAGGGGTTAGCGGTTAGTCCGAAGCCGCTGCGCGGCGCTCTTTTCCGACTAACCCCTGACCCCTATCCCCTATCCCCTCTCCTTTGGCCTTGACCTTACCCGCCCCAATCGCCAAAATATGCGGCTCTTTTCAACCGATTACCCGAGGATCGGTCGTCCCCGCCAGGCGGGCACGCCGGTCGCAGGAGTTCAAGTCCGTGGCGAACATCAAGTCCGCAGAAAAGCGTGCCAAGCAGGATGTGAAGCGTCGTGCCCACAACATGGCAGCCCGCTCGCGCCTGCGCACGTCGATCAAGAAGGTGCTGAACGCGATCGGCGCCGGCGACAAGACCGAAGCGACGGCCGCCTACAAGGCCGCCCAGCCCGTGATCGACACCATGGTCACCAAGGGCATCATCCACAGCAACAAGGCGGCCCGCCACAAGCGCGAGCTCAACGCCAAGATCAAGGCCCTGGGCGCTGCGAAGTAATCGCGCCCCGGCGCGGCGCCCTGGCGCTGCCGCTTGGTCGAACGAAGAAGCCGGCTTTGAGCCGGCTTCTTCATATGGGGATTGTCAAGTCTGCCTGCACGTTTCAGCTGAAACGTGGCGCTCTGCTACTCCGGGCCCGCGTCCGCCGGCACGGCAATCTCTTCCAGCCGCCGCATGATGTCGCGGCACAACTCCTGGGTCCCCTGGCGCGTCACGCCTGAAATCCGGTACACCGGACCCTTCCAGCGCAGGCGCCGCACGATCTCCTTGCAGCGCTTTTCCGCTTCAGCCGGCGGCATCAGGTCGATCTTGTTGAGCACCAGCCAGCGCTCGCGCGTCGCCAGCTCCGGGCTGAATTTCTTCAACTCGGCCGCGATCGATCGAGCGTCCTTGACCGGGTCGGCCGCCGGATCCGGGGGCGCGATGTCGACGAGGTGCAACAACAGCCGCGTGCGTTGCAGGTGCTTCAGGAAGCGAATCCCCAGGCCCGCCCCTTCCGCGGCGCCCTCGATGACGCCCGGGATGTCCGCCATGACGAAGCTCTGGTGTTCGCCAACGTAGACGACCCCGAGGTTGGGGTGCAGCGTCGTGAACGGGTAATCGGCGATCTTCGGGCGCGCAGACGAGACGACGCTGATCAACGTCGACTTGCCGGCGTTCGGCAGGCCGAGGAGCCCGACGTCCGCGAGCAGCTTCAACTCAAGGCGCAGCTCGCGCTTCTCGCCGGGGTAACCGGGCGTCGCCTTGCGCGGCGTGCGGTTGGTGCTGCTCTTGAAGCGCTGGTTGCCCAGCCCGCCCTTGCCGCCCCTGGCGACGAGGATGCGTGCTCCGTCGGTTGCCAGGTCGCCAAGCGTCTCTTCGGTGTCCACGTCGAAGATCACCGTGCCAACCGGAACGAGGACCTCGAGATCACCGCCACCGCGGCCGCTGCAGTCCGCACTGCCGCCCGACTCGCCGTTGACGGCCTTGAACGACCGCTGGTAACGGAAGTCCGCCAGCGTATTGAGCCCCTGCTTTGCGACCAGGTAAACGCTGCCGCCGTCACCGCCGTCACCGCCGTCCGGGCCGCCGAACGGGATGAACTTCTCGCGGCGGAAGCTGACCATGCCGCGGCCGCCGTTGCCGGCCTGGACCTTGATGGTGGCTTCGTCGACGAACTTCATAGTGGAAGGGGCTGGGGGATAGGGGTTAGGGGATAGTCGGAAAAGCAAGAAGCCCCGGGGTTACCGGGGCCTCTCGTTTGCGATCGGTTCGTGAGGCATGTGTGGCTGCCGTCACCCGCGCGATGCGCGACCTCTCCCGTGCGGGAGAGGCGAAGGCTCAGGCCTTCGGCTCGATGCTCACGTGCACGCGCTGGTCCACGCCCTTGCGCTTGAACTGCACGGTGCCGTCCACGAGCGCAAACAGGGTGTGGTCGGTGCCGACGCCGACGTTGGTGCCGGCGCGATACGCCGTGCCACGCTGGCGCACGAGGATGTTGCCGGCAACGACGTTCTCGCCGCCGAACTTCTTGAGCCCGAGGCGCTTGCTCTCGGATTCGCGGCCGTTCTTGGTCGAGCCGCCTGCCTTTTTATGTGCCATTTCGTAATGACTCCTGGACTACTTCAGCAACCAGGCTCAGGCCTGGATGCCCGTGATCTTCACTTCGGTATAGAACTGACGGTGCGTGCCCTGGCGCAGGTAGTGCTTGCGCCGGCGGAACTTCACGATCGTCTTCTTCTCGCCCTTGCCGTGCTTGTGCACGACGCCCGAGACCTTGCTGCCCGCCACGAGCGGGGCGCCGACCTTGACGTCGATGCCGCTGCCGACGAGGAGGACCTTGTCGAATTCGACGGGGGCGCCGAGCTCGGCCGCCAGTTTTTCGATGCGAACCACGTCGCCTTCGGCGACGCGATACTGCTTGCCGCCCGTCGCAATGACCGCGTACATGAGCTTTACTCCAACCTGATCTTAGGGGGCCGGGAGCCCCGGCAGAAAGACGCGGAAGTTTAGGGGACTGACCCGCCCAAATCAAGCGCTTAGGGGGTCGCCGGGCATTCCCACACCGGGGGTGGGCGGTTACCATGCGACCCGTCCCAGAAAATATACACCGGGCGGCTTGTCGCGCGAATGCAACTAGAAGAGATCCGGGCGCTGGTCACGGAGGACCTGCAGCTCGTCGACCAGACCATCGTTGATCGGCTGTCCAGCGACGTCGTCCTGGTCAACCAGATCTCCCAGTACATCATCGGCGGCGGCGGCAAGCGTCTGCGGCCCCTGAGCGTCGTCCTGGCCGCCCGGGCCTGCGGCCACCAGGGGCGCAAGCACGTCCCGGCCGCGGCCATCATCGAGTTCATCCACACCGCGACCCTGCTCCACGACGACGTCGTCGACGCATCTTCCAAGCGGCGCGGGCGCGACACGGCTAACCACGTGTTCGGCAACCAGGCGAGCGTGCTGGTGGGCGACTACCTGTACTCGCGCTCCTTCCAGATGATGGTCGAGCTCGGCGACCTGCGGATCCAGGAAGTGATGGCGAACGCGACCAACACCATCGCCGAAGGCGAGGTGCTGCAGCTCATGAACGCCCACGACCCGGACACGACCGAGCAGAGCTACCTCGAGGTCATCTACCGCAAGACGGCCAAGCTGTTCGAGGCGGGCGCGCAGATGGCCGCGATCGTGTCCGGCTCGCCGCGCGAGGTGGAGCAGGCAATGGTCGACTACGGCCGACATCTCGGGAACGCCTTCCAGTTGGTCGACGACGCCCTCGATTACACGGCCAGCAGCGAGCAACTCGGCAAGAACCTCGGCGACGACCTGGCGGAAGGCAAGCCGACCCTGCCGGTGATCTACACGCTCGCGCACGCCCCGACCGACCAGGCCGCGAAATTGCGGGCAGCGATCGAGCATGGCGGGCTCGAGGAACTGGCCGAGATCACCCGGCTGATCGAGAACTCGGGCGGGCTCGAGTACACGGCACGCATGGCGCAGCGGGAGACTGACCTGGCCATTGCCGCCCTGGCGCCGGTGCCGCCGTCGGCGTTTCGCGAGGCCCTTGGCGCACTGGCACGGTTTGCCGTCGCCCGGACCTACTGAGGTTCAGCCCCCGGGAATCCTGGATCTGGCACCGGCCAAGGCTCGCCGCAATTGAATCGGCGGGGCCCCTTGCGTACACTGCGCGGCTCGCAAGCGGGAATCAGCCCCGCCGTCGACCGCCCAAGCCGGCCACCCGAGCCGACAATTCGCAGGGGCGCTCCGACGCGACGGATACGGGATGTAGCTCAGCCTGGTAGAGCACTACGTTCGGGACGTAGGAGTCGGAGGTTCAAATCCTCTCATCCCGACCACTTCATTGATCCAGCCGCTGCGCCTTGGAGCATCTCGCCCCATGCCCTGACCGTGGGCCGGGTTCACCGTCCACCCAATTACATCACTCGGCCAGCCACGCGGAGCGCAGCTCCTGCGTGCCCTTCGCGAAATGCCAGTACTGGCGACGGCAATAAACCACTGGATCACTGGCAGGGCCCAGCCGCACGGACATGACCTCGCCGAGCAGCAGCGTGTGATCGCCGGCGTCGTACTGCGCGTACTTGCGGCACACGAGCGACGCAATTGCGGTCCGCAGCAAGGGCAACGCGTGCTCACCCACGTCGAATTCATCGCCCGCAAACTTGTCGACTCCGCGCGTTGCAAACCGCCGAGCTTCCGCCTCGTGCTCCGACGCCAGTATGTTGATCGCGAAGTGACCCGCGGCAGTGAACACGCCGTGGCAGTCGGCGGTCT
>Ga0316621_10000273_pt1 | contig 10027 bp, 6 predicted proteins | sample OWC_Aug_OW2_C1_D_2_FD_207664 | JGI IMG/M metagenome (GOLD analysis project Ga0316621, IMG submission 207664) | Wetland soil microbial communities from Old Woman Creek delta, Ohio, United States - OWC_Aug_OW2_C1_D1_C | ecosystem: Environmental > Terrestrial > Soil > Wetlands | place: USA: Ohio... | reverse complement strand
CGACGTTCTGCGATTGTCCCGTCCGCTTGTTGAAGCGCTGCACGCGCCCGCCATAGACGATGTCGGGGTCGAGCGGATCCGGCGCGACGTAGGCGTACTCGTCGGCGCCGACGCCGATCCAGTCGCGGAAGGAAATCTGTCCGCCGTTGCCCCGACTCGCGATGCCAATCGCACCGCTCTCCTGCTGGCCGCCGTAGACCCAGTACGGGAACCGGGTGTCGGTGGTCACGTGATAGAGCTGGGCCGTCGGCTGGTTGTACCACGAACTCCAGGTGCGCCCGCCGTTGACCGTGATGGTCGCGCCCTGGTCGGCGGTGAGCAGCATGATGTCGGGTTGGAGCGGGTTGATCCAGAGCCGCTGCGGATCATCGCCGCCGGGCGCGCCCTTGATCGCCGTCCAGGTGCGGCCGCCGTCGTCCGAGCGGTACTCGCAGGTGCCGGCCGCGAAGACCACGTCGGGGTTCTTCGGGTGCACCTTGAGGTCGACGCCGAGGCGGCGGTCGGCGCTGACGAGCGCCCAGGTCTCCCCGCCGTCCTCCGAGCGGAATACACCCGCGGTCGAGCGGCCCCCGACCAGAGTGTAGAGCCGTTTCGGATTGCTGGGCGCGATGGCAAAGATGTACTGACTGCCGCGGTCCGCCTTCGGCAGCCCATTCGACAGGCGGCGCCAGACCGACCCGCCGTCCTCGGACTTGAACAGCCCGGTGTTCGCTCCCCAGAAACTCCCGTTCTCCCAGGGACCCTCGCGGTGTTCCCACAGGGCCGCGTAGACCGTGCGCGGGTCGGACGGATCGATCTCGACCTGCGACGCGCCGGTATTGTGATTGACGTAGAGGACCCTGTCCCACGACCGTCCGCCGTTGGTCGTGCGGAACACGCCGCGCTGCTCGTTCGGCCCGTAAGGGTGTCCCATGCCCGCGACGAACACGATGTCCGGGTCGGTCGGGTGGACGACGAGGCGGCCGACCTGCTGGATGTCCGACAGGCCGACGTGCCGCCAGGTCTTCCCGCCGTCGGTCGATTTGAAGACGCCGTCGCCGACCCCGAGGTCCGGCCGGTGCAGGCCTTCGCCGCTTCCGACGTAGATCACGTTCGGGTGGGAGGGCGAGACGGCGATGTCGCCGACCGAACCCGTCGGCGCCTCGTCGAAGAGGGGCGTCCAGGTGCGGCCGTAGTCGTCGGTCTTCCAGACGCCGCCGTTGTTGACGCCCATGAAGAACACGGATGGCTGCGTCGGGATGCCGGCTGCGCCGACCGTCCGGCTGGCCCTGTGCGGCCCGATCACGCGGTAGCGCAAGTCCCGGTACAGCGACGGATCGAGCGCACCCGTCCGGTCCGGGGCCTGGGCGGCGAGCGTGCCCGCCGCGGTAGCCAGCAGGAAAACGAGGAAGCACCGTCCGCGTCGCATGATCTCGCCTCCCGGTCAGCGGCGGTCCGCGGTGAGGCCCAGGCCGGCCGGCACCTCGCCGGTCAGTTCCCAGGCGATCAGCGACATCGGGATCAGCCCGCACGCATCCAGCTCGTCCATGAACCGCCGGACCGTGAATGCGTCGCCCAGCTGGCGCCGGCGGACGCCCATCAACTGCTCGATCTGCATCTTGCCGACCAGGTAGCTCGTGCCGTAGGCCGGTTGCTGAAGGTACAGGTGCTGCTCGCCGCGCACGAGGCTGCCGTCGAGGCGCAGCCAGCCGCGGGGCGTGTTGGCCGAGGCGAACGCGGCCGCCTGTTCGAGGGTGAACTGGTTGGCGTGCATCCGCAGGTCGCCGATGGCGCGCGCCGCCCGCTGGGCCACCAGGATGTAGATGAGCTCGCGCGAGCGCGGCCGGGCGTCGAACATCCCGGCCTGCAGCATCATCTCTTCCCACCCGGTTGCGAGACCTTCGGTCCGGCTGTCGAAGAGGTTGTAGAGCAGCGGCACCCGCCGGATGGGGCTGGCGTGCGGTTCGGCCTTCATGCGCGCGAGGTCGAACCAGTGATACCCGTGCGTGCGCATGATCACCGGGTCGCGGTAGTCGATCTCGGTAAAGAACTCGCGCGGGCCGGGGCGGAACCTCCCGATGCGCGCGAGGAGCGCAGGCGCCATGAACTCGCGCACGGTCAGGAGGTCGCGGTCGCGCAGGAAGGCCATGTACTCCGAAACGGCGGCCGGGAACCGCGCGGCGTGCTCCTCGGCGCTCGCGACGGGTTCCTGCGGCGGCAACTCCCGGTTGCGCTGCTCCTCGTACGCGAGAAAGGCGTGCGCGCGGCCGAGTTCCCGCTCGACCAGCGCCAGCTGATCCCGCCAGGTGTACGGCACGAGGTGCACGTTTCGCAGGTACCAGTCATAGTGCTCGACGCCGATGCCCGACGGCCCCGTCTTGCGCGGCGCCTCCGACTCCAGCCAGGCGGCGAACTCGCCGGTCGCGCGCTCTGCCTCCAGCACGCGCGCCTTCAGGCCCGCATGCTCGCCGCCGAGCCGAGCCGCGAACTCCTTGAGGTCGGCGGCCTGCTCCCGGATGCTGCCGATGCCGAATGTCCACAGGTCGCGGCCGTTGCCGACCAGGTTGCCCTTCGCCTGCCGGAGCAACCCGGGGATGATCCGGACGCCCTGGTCGATTGCCGCCGCGCTCTCGGCCGACAGCGGGAACTCGTAGCTCCAGAGTTCCACGGCGCCGAACGCGAGCGGGCCTTCGCGCGCGGGCTGGTCGCTCTGCGAGGGGAAGAACGTCGCATAGAACGCCGGGTTGTTCGCCCACGGCCGCAGCACCCGATGATCGAAGTCCAGGCCGTTCATCTCGGCCCGCACGAGGTGCCAGTCGGCCTGCTGGCCGACGGGCCACCCACGGGTGTCGATGGCGTCCAGGCGGCGGCGCATCCCGGCGAGGCCGCGAGCCTGCGCCGCCATGGCCGCTTCGGTGTAGTCCGGCACGCCGTTGACGAGGACGGGCCGCTGGAACGCGCGCCAGTCCGCGAACAGGGCGACCAGGTCCTCGTAGCCCGAGCCGGACGCGGGTGCTGAGCCGCCGCAACCGGCGGCGGCGACGGCCGTCAGCACGCACGCCCAGGCGAGGCGCGGAAATCGTCGGAACATGTGCTCGTCCTCCAGGTACGCGCGCCGGCGGGGACGGAAGCCGTCCCTACCAGAAGGCCACGTACAGCAACAGCGTCAGCGCGACCACGACCCCGCCGAAGACCTTGGTGCCACGATCCACCCGCATGTCCATCGAGGCGTTGACGGGCAGGTCCACCGGCCTGGGCATCGGCCGGACGAGCGTGATGACGCCGAGCACGGCCAGCACCGCCGCGAAGCAGATGGCCATCCGGTCCAGGAACGCGATCTGCGGCGCCAGCATCTTCAGCGACCCGTAGAGCACGGGGTTCAGGAGCAGGCCCACGGTGCCGCAGACGCGCGGCGCGCGGTGCACGAGCAGCCCGAACACGAAGATCGCGAGGATGCCGGGCGAGATGAAGCCCTGGAACTCCTGGATGAACGTGAAGATCCCGCCGAACTCCGGCCGCCCGAGCTGGGGCGCGACGAGGATCGCGATGAGCACGAAGATCACGATGAACACGCGGCCCGCCGTCACCAGTTCGTACTGGGTCGCGCCCTTCCTGATCTTCCGGTAGATGTCCATCGACGCGATGGTCGACGCCGCGTTGAGCATGGCCGCCAGCGAGCTGACGACGGCGCCGAAGAGCGCGACCAGGACGAAGCCGAGCAGGCCGTTCCTCGGCAGGAGCTTCAGCAGCAGCGGAAAGGCCGCGTCGTAGTCGTAGCCGATCAGGCGCGACGAGACCGTGCGGCCGGCGGCCTGCGCCGCGGCGACCAGCCGGTCGTTGGCGGCCGCCATCGCCGCGGGCCCGGCACCCGCGTCCGGCGCCGCGCCGAGGGCCGCCGCATTGGCGGCCAGCATGTCGCGCGCGGTGCCCGGGTTGAGCGCCGCGAACTGCTCGTCGAACGCGTAGACGATCGCTTCGCCCCTGGCGAAGGCCTCCAGCGCCGGGCGGTTCTTCTCCGCCCCCAGCTGCCGCATGTCCGCGTTGAACAGGTTGAACGCCATGATGCCGGGGAACACGACGATGAACGGGATGAGCAGCTTCAGGAACGCGGCGAACACGACTCCGCGCTGGCCCTCGTTCAGCGTCCGCGCGCCCAGCGTCCGCTGGGTGATGTACTGGTTCAGCCCCCAGTAGAAGAAGTTCGGGATCCACAGTCCGACGACGAGCGCCGTCCACGGGATCGACGGGTCGGCCGCCGGCCGCACCATGTGCAGCTTGCCGGCCGGCAGGGCTCCGCCGTTGAGCAACTGGATGCGCTCCCACGCGTCGGCCGCGGCCAACCGGGCCGGGTCGAGGCCGGGCGTGACCGCCGTCTGCGCGAGCGTCGCGGGGTCGGCCGCGCCGAGGGCCCGCAGCGCCATCACCATCACGACGGCGCCGCCCGCGATGAGGGCGGTTCCCTGGAGCAGGTCCGCCCACGCGCACGCCTTCAGGCCCCCGGCGAACACGTACACGGCGGACAGGATCCCGATGATCCAGCAGCCCACGGCGATGTTGCCGAGGTCGAGCCCGAGGAGCGTGAGCCCCGCGAAGTACACGCTGATCACCTTGGCGCCCGAGTAGATCACCGACGCGGTCGGCACGCCCACGAGGATGACCATCGTGCTCACCGCCATGATCGTCCGCGCGAACCCGTTGAACCGGTACTCGAGGAATTCGGGCATCGTGTAGATGCCGCTGCGCAGGAATGTCGGCAGGAAGACGAACGCCACCACGACCAGGGTGATGGCGGCCATCCACTCGTAGCTCGCGATCGCGACGCCCAGCCAGTTGGCCGCCTGGCCGCTCATCCCGACGAACTGCTCCGTCGAGATGTTCGCGGCAATCAGGGAGAAGCCGATGAGCCACCACGACAGGCCGCGCCCCGCCAGGAAGTAGTCGGATGCCCCGTGCTCGCTGTGGATCGCCTCGCCCCGGCTCTTGTAGAGGCCGACGCCGATCACCGTGGCGACGAAGGCCACGAACACGACGATGTCGATCGCACTCATCGGGAACCTCCGTGGCGGCGCGCGTGGGCCGCCGGGCACGAGGATTCTATCTGGGACCGCCTGTGGCCGTCAGCAGCCGGCAGCCGGTAATCAGTGGACGACCCCGCCCCGGATCGGCGGCGAGATCCAGTTCGCCTCCTTCAGGCTGCCGACGGCTGGCTGCTTGGGGTTCGTGTCAAAACACGTGCGCCGCGCGGGCGAGCAGCGCGGCGTTTTCGTAGCGCAGGCTCGTGCCGTCGCCGTACAGCGACATCGCGGTCGGCCAGGCGGCCGACGCCATCACGTCGGGCGTCGTGGGCGGGAGCAGGCGGTACGGGATGACCACCGGCACGCTGGGCGGCGCGGCCGCCTTCACCGGGATGCGGTACGCCCGCCCTGCGCGAAGGAACGTGGTGGACAGGCCGTTGGCCGACTTGATCGCGCGCACCGACGTGCCGTACCGCGCGGCCAGCTGGCCCATCGTCTGGCCCGGCCTGACCACGTGGCGGACCGTGTAGACGGGCGGGTCCACCAGCTTCAGTTCGACGAGGATCGGGTGCACGCGACGGCCCAGCTCCTGGGCAATCGGGTTGTAGAAGCGGACGTGGTAGTGGTTCCGGTGACCGGCCACGTGCTTCACGATCGCCGACTTGGCCCCCCGGGCGACGTGGAAGACGCCATCGAGCCACGCCTTGTCCTCGCCGATGCCCAGCGCGTACCGGTAGAGCAGCCGCTGAATCCGCGTGTCGAGCAGGATCGTCTCGACGTCGGTGCAGGTGACGAGCGCTCGGACCAGGGCCCAGTTCTTCGAGAGGTCGAGGTTCGCGGCCGTGCCGGCCACGAAGTGCTGCGCCGGGCCGCCCTTGAAGAAGAACCCGAGATCGACGTCGCGCCCGCCCTGGTGGGACTGGTGGCGCTTCAACCGGCCGCCGTCCTCGTCGCTGATGTCGCCGACGACGACGCGATGCGCGTCAGGGAAGAGCTCGTGGACCTTCGCCAGCGCGGCGTCGATCGCGTCGATGGTCTCCTGGGTGCCGTAGACGGCGGCCCGCGAGGCGATCTCCCAGAAGGGGCCGGGCTCGAGCGTGACGGGGTTGAGCAGCATCGCGCTGCCCGGCGCGCCGATCGACAGCGACCCCAGCGTGGCCACGTCCAGTTCGACGCGGCGCGCCAGTTCCTCGTCGCTCAGGCTCAGCAGGGCCGCGGGCGTGTCGCGCGAGGATCGCTCGCCCGGCGCGGGCGCGGCGGCCGCGGGCACACCCGCGCCCGCCGGCCAGGCCGTCAACCACACCACGGCGAGCAGTCCCACTGGGGCTTTCATGCGACGCGTTCCGCCCATTCTGCCGGAATATCGGCTGGAGTCAAGGCCAAGATTGCCCCGCGCGCGGGTCCGCGCCCGGGGACCCCGCCGGCGGTCTACCGGCCCGGCCCCGCGACGAGCGCGCGGATGTACTCGCGGCGCATCCGCGCGATGCTGGCGATGGAGATCTCCTTCGGGCAGACCGCCTCGCACTCGGCCTCGTTCGAGCAGTTCCCGAACCCGAGGCCGTCCATGGTCTGGACCATCGCCAGGACGCGGCTCGCGCGCTCGGGATGGCCCTGCGGCAGCAGCGCCAGCTGCGAGACCTTGGCGCCCACGAAGAGCGACGCCGACGCGTTCTTGCACGCCGCGACGCAGGCGCCGCAGCCGATGCACGCGGCGGCGTCCATGGCCGCCTCGGCGCGGTCCTTGGGCACCGGGATCGCGTTGCCGTCCGGCGCGCTGCCCGTGTTGACCGACACGTACCCGCCCGACGCGATCAGCCGGTCGAACGCGCCGCGATCCACCACGAGGTCGCGCTGCACCGGGAACGCGGCGGCCCGCCACGGCTCGATGGTGATGGTGTCGCCGTCCTTGAACTTCCGCATGTGGAGCTGGCAGACGGTGGACCCGCGGTCCGGGCCGTGGGGCACGCCGTTCACCACGAGGCTGCACATGCCGCAGATGCCCTCGCGGCAGTCCGAGTCGAACACGATCGGCGGCTCGCCCTTCGCGATGAGCGTCTCGTTGACGACGTCGAGCATCTCGAGAAACGACATGTCCGGCGAGACGCCCTCGGCCTCGTACGGCACCATCCGTCCGTCGCCGAACGAGCCGCCCTGCCGCCACACCCGCAGTTTCAGATTCATGTTCGCCATGGTCGTCTCAGTCAGCAAGTGGTGCCGACGCCCGTTCTCGCGCCCGCATGACGGGCGTCCGCGCAGGCGATGGCGCCATCCCTATTTGTAGCTGCGCTGGCTCGGCTTCACGTACTGGAACGTCAGCGGCTCCACGTTGCGGACCGGCAGCGCGCCGTCGCCGGCGAATTCCCAGGCCGCCGCGTGGGTGAACGACTCGTCGTCGCGCAGCGCCTCGTTGTCGGGCGTCTGGTACTCCTCGCGGAAGTGGCCGCCGCACGATTCACGGCGTTCCAGCGCGTCGAGGGCGATGAGTTCGCCGAGTTCGAGATAGTCGGCCACGCGCCCGGCGTACTCGAGCACCTGGCTCATCTCGGCGCCCGATCCCGGCACCGACACCGTGGCCCAGAACTCCTCGCGCAGGCCCGGGATGCGCGCGAGGGCCTCCTTCAGGCCGGCCTCGTTGCGTCCCATGCCGACGCGATCCCACAGCACCTGGCCCAGCCTCCGGTGGATCTCGCGCGGCGTCGTCCGGCCCTTCACCGAGAGCAGCCGGTCGATCTTCGCCCGGACCGACGAGTCCGCCTCGCGGAAGGCGTCGTGGTCGGTGCCGACCTTCGGCAGGGCCGCGCCCGCCAGATAGTGGGGCAGCGTGGCCGGCGCCACGAAGTAGCCGTCGGCGAGGCCCTGCATGAGGGCGCTCGCGCCCAGCCGGTTGGCCCCGTGGTCGGAGAAGTTGGCCTCGCCGAGCACGAACAGCCCCGGAATGGTGGACATCAGGTGGTAGTCCACCCAGAGGCCGCCCATCGTGTAGTGGATGGCCGGGTAGATCCGCATCGGCGTCTTGTACGGGTTCTCGTCGGTGATCTTCTCGTACATCTGGAACAGGTTGCCGTAGCGCTCGCGGATGACGTGGTCGCCCAGCCGTCCGATCGAGTCCGCGAAGTCCAGGTAGACCGAGAGGCCCGTCTCGCCGACGCCGCGTCCCTCGTCGCACACCGCCTTGGCCGCGCGGGACGCCACGTCGCGCGGCACGAGGTTGCCGAACGCCGGGTAGCGGCGCTCGAGGTAGTAGTCGCGCTCGTCCTCGGGGATCTGCGTCGCCGGACGCGTGTCGCCCGCGCGCTTCGGCACCCAGACGCGGCCGTCGTTGCGGAGGCTCTCGCTCATGAGCGTGAGCTTCGACTGGTGCTCGCCCGACATCGGGATGCAGGTCGGGTGGATCTGGGTGAAGCAGGGGTTGGCGAACAGCGCGCCGCGCTTGTACGCGCGCCAGATCGCGGTGGCGTTCGAGTTCACCGCGTTGGTCGACAGGAAGTAGGCGTTGCCGTACCCGCCGGTGGCGAGCAGCACCGCGTCGGCCTGGAACCGCTCGATGGCCCCCGTGACCAGGTTGCGCGCGATGATGCCGCGCGCGCGGCCGTCCACGACGACGAGGTCGAGCATCTCGTGGCGCGGGAACATCTTCACCGTGCCGGCCCCGACCTGCCGCATCATCGCCTGGTAGGCGCCCAGCAGCAGCTGCTGGCCCGTCTGGCCGCGCGCGTAGAACGTGCGCGACACCTGCGCGCCGCCGAAGGACCGGTTGTCGAGGAGCCCGCCGTACTCGCGCGCGAAGGGCACGCCCTGCGCCACGCACTGGTCGATGATGCCGGCGCTGACCTCGGCGAGGCGGTGCACGTTCGACTCGCGCGCCCGGTAGTCGCCGCCCTTCACGGTGTCGTAGAAGAGCCGCGTGACGCTGTCGCCGTCGTTCCGGTAGTTCTTCGCGGCGTTGATCCCGCCCTGGGCGGCGATGCTGTGCGCGCGGCGCGGGCTGTCCTGGATGCAGAAGCTCAGGACGTTGTACCCGGCCTCGCCCAGCGTGGCGGCGGCGGCCCCGCCCGCGAGCCCGGTGCCCACGATGATCACCGTGAACTTGCGGCGGTTGGCCGGGTTGACGAGCTTGGAGTCGAACCGGCAGCGATCCCACTGCTCGGGGATCGGGCCCGACGGGGTTCTGGCGTCGAGCTGCCGGGTGCCAGCCGGGGCGATGCGCGGTGCGCCGTTCATGATCGGCCCCCGATGAAGAACAGGTAGAGCGGGATGAAGAAGAAACCGGCGCCGACCAGGACCGCGAGAATCTTGCCGGCGGCCACGACGCGCGGCGTGAACCGCGGGCCGTTCAGCCCCAGCGACTCGAACGCGCTCGAGACGCCGTGCCAGAGATGGAAGCCCACCGCCGCCATGCAGGCCGCGTAGAACGCCACCCAGGCAGGATGCCGGAACACCTCGGTCACGAGGCGGTAGAGATCCCGGCCCTCCTCGCCGTGGATGACGGCCGGGTACCACGCGCCGTACTTCATCGTCGCGATGTGCACGGCGACGAACACGAACAGGATCGGGCCGGTCCAGATCATCGTCGTCGACGCCGCCGACTTCCGGCTGCGGCCGCCGGCGCCCCGCTTGACCTGGTAGGCCACGGGCCGGGCGCCGCGATCCGACCACCAGTTGGTCACCGCCTGGAGGACGTGGACGACGAAGAGGGCCAGCAGGCCCAGTTCGAGCGGGACGACGAAGGGATTCGAGATGAGGGCGTGCGAGTAGGCGTTGAACGTCGCCGGGCCGACGTAGAGCAGCAGGTTGCCGGCCAGGTGCACGCACAGGAAGCCGACCAGGCTCAACCCGGTCAGGCCGACGAGCACCTTCGTCGCCACCGTCGAGAACAACCATTGCCTGCGCGGTGCCATGTCGATCTCCAGCCCGGGCGCGCGCGCCGGGCGCAAAGGTTGGGGGGACTCGAAAGACCTCGGCAGTCCCGCTGGCGATTGTATGTGCCGCGCGCCGGCTTGCGCAAGGCATCGCGGGCGCCGCGCGACGGCCTC
>Ga0316621_10000272_pt1 | contig 10038 bp, 7 predicted proteins | sample OWC_Aug_OW2_C1_D_2_FD_207664 | JGI IMG/M metagenome (GOLD analysis project Ga0316621, IMG submission 207664) | Wetland soil microbial communities from Old Woman Creek delta, Ohio, United States - OWC_Aug_OW2_C1_D1_C | ecosystem: Environmental > Terrestrial > Soil > Wetlands | place: USA: Ohio... | reverse complement strand
GCCCGGATGCTGGTGACCCCCTCGGATCATTTCATCGAGCCGTTCCACGCCTTCGAAGAGACCGTCCGTCAGGGTCTCCAGTTGCTGGATCGGGTGGAGGGCCTGGTGACGCTCGGCATCCCCCCCACGGGACCGGAGACGGGATATGGGTATATCCTGGCCGGGGAGGCTGTGCCGGCGCATCCGGCGGCGCGCCGGTGCGACCGGTTCACGGAGAAGCCCGACCGGACGACCGCGGAGCGGTTCGTGGCGGACGGCCGGTACTACTGGAACAGCGGCATCTTTCTCTGGCGGGCGGAGACGCTGCTCAGGGCGATGGCTCAGCATCTGCCGGAGCACTGGCGGGCGCTGGAAGAGATCCGCCCGGCGCTCGGCGCGGCCAGCGAGGCAGAGGTCCTGGATCGGGTCTTTCCACGGATGCCGCGGGTGTCGGTGGATGTCGGCATCCTGGAGCGGGCGGACGACGTCTACATGATCCCGGCGACCTTCAGCTGGGACGACGTCGGCGCCTGGAGCGCTCTCGGGCGCATCCTGCCGCGGGATGACTCCGGGAACGCCGTGGTTGGCCGCCATACCGGTCGGGACAGTCATGGGTGTGTGGTCTATGCGACGACCAGACCCGTGGGGACCATCGGGCTCCGGGACATCGTGGTGGTGGAGACGCCCGAGGGGATCCTGGTCTGTCCCAAGGAGCGAGCCCAGGAGGTCAAGGATCTGGTGCGGGCCATGCGGGAGCAAAAGCCATGATGCCGTAATCCGCGACGGCTCGTCTCTGCACCTACCGCCCCCGGATGCGTCCCCACGACGGCCGGGTGGTCTTCAACTTCCTGGTCTGGCTCCTATTCTCCACGGAATCGGATCCCGTCAACCTCGGCAACCCCACCGAGTGGAACATCCGAGAGCTGGTCACCACCCTCGAGACCCCCTTGGGCCGAGCCCTCCCCATGACCGTCCATCCCCTCCCCACCGATGATCCGAAGGTCCGGCAGCCCGACATCATCCGGGCTCGGACGCTGCTCGGGTGGGAACCGACCATCGATCTGGCGACGGGGCTGCGCGAGACGTTGGGGTATTTTCAGCAGCACTCCCGGTGAGTGCGCCGCAGCACCCGCGGCGGGTCAAGCGATGACGGCGGCACGGGCGAGAAACCCGGTGCCGCCGTTCGCGTTGAGGCGTCATCGAGATCGGAATGCGCCTGATCGAGTGGGAGATGGCGGTTGAATTTCGGCAAAAAGTACGATAGCGTAGCCGGCGTTTCGACGAGGGGTTGGCGCAATATGCCAGGGAAGAACCTGCAGCAATACGTGGATCGCTTCGGGGTATCTCGCGTGCTCGTGTTGGGCGACGTGATGCTGGACGAGTATGTCTGGGGCGCCGTGTCCCGGATCTCGCCCGAGGCCCCCGTGCCGGTGGTCGCGGTCCGGTCGGAAAGCCTGCGGGTCGGCGGCGCCGGCAACGTCGCGACCAACATCGCGGCGCTGGGGGGTCGGGTGGAGATCGTGGGCGTGGTTGGGACCGACGCGGCGGCCGCGCGGTTGACCGACGAGATGGAACGGGCCGGCGTCAAGGCGAATGGCCTGGTCACGGATGGGTCGCGACCGACCACGATCAAGAGTCGTGTGGTCGCAGGCAGCCAGCACGTCGTCCGGTTTGATCGGGAAAGCGACGCCCCTCTCACCCGTGCCGTGCGGGAGCGGGTCATCCAACAAATCCGCGAACGTTTGCCGGAAGCGGACGTCCTGCTCATCTCCGATTACGCCAAAGGGGTGGTCGGTGCGAGCCTCGTGCGCGAGGTGCTGGCCTTGGCCGCTCGCCTGAAGAAGCCGGTGACGGTGGATCCCAAGGTCCAGCACGTGACGCTGTTCCGGGGCGCGACGGTGATCGCTCCGAATCATCACGAAGCGGCCGCCGCGGCGCGGATCCTGGTACGGGATGAGGCGGATTTCTTGCGCGTCGGTCAACGGCTGCTCGCGCGCCTGAAGGCGCGGGCTGTGCTGATCACGCGGGGCGAGCAGGGCATGTCGCTCTTCGAGGTGGGCCGTGCGGTGACTCACATCCCGACCTTCGCACGCGAGGTCTACGACGTGACCGGGGCCGGGGATACGGTGATGGCGGTCCTGACGCTGGCGCTGGCAGCCGGAGCGCCCATGCGCGACGCGGCGGTGCTGGCGAACTATGGGGCTGGCGTGGTGGTCGGGAAGCGCGGGACGGCGACGGTCAACCGCGGTGAACTGGTGCGGGCGATTCGGGATGGAAAGGCGTGAGCGGCGGGTCGCGAGCCACGAGCCGAGAGGACGCGGCATGAAGCCGCGCATTGTCGGCATCATCCCCGCGCGGTATGCCTCCAGCCGGTTTCCCGGCAAGGCGCTGGCGGAGCTCGCCGGGAAGCCGATGGTGCAGCATGTGGTCGAGCGGGCCGTCCGGGCGACGCTCCTCGACGAGGTGTTGGTCGCGACCGACGATCCGCGGATCGCCGACGCGGTGCGTCGGTTCGGCGGCACGGCGTGCATGACGGCGCCGACGCACCCGTCCGGGACCGATCGCATCGCCGAGGTGGTGCGGGACATGGCCTGCGACTTGGTCGTAAACATCCAGGGGGACGAACCGCTCATCGAGCCGTCGGTCATCGATCAGGCGGTGGCGCCGCTGGCGGAGGATCCGTCCATCGGCATGGGAACCCTGGCGCGCCCCATGGGAGTGGACGAGGCCGCGGATCCCAGCAAGGTCAAGGTCGTGCTCGACCGCCAGGGGTTCGCCCTGTACTTTTCGCGCGCCCGGATCCCGCACATCCGGGACGACGCGCCACCGCCGACGGAGCGGCCTTACCTGCTCCACATGGGGTTGTACGCGTACCGGCGGGACACGCTGCTCCGGTTGGCCGCCCTGGCGCCGACCCCGCTGGAAGAGCGCGAACGACTGGAACAACTGCGGGCGCTGGAGCACGGTATCCGCATCCGCGTGGTGACCACGGAGCACCAGAGTTTCGGGGTGGATACCCCCGCCGATCTGGAGCGGGTCCGGCGGATGATGCAGGAATTGTCGATTTGAGATTGTCGATTGTCGATTGAGAAGGCAGGCGGCGATGGCAATCGGAATCGCCAATCGCCAATCGCCAATCGACAATATCACCGTGGAGGTGTCATGGCGACTAAGTTCATTTTCGTGACCGGCGGGGTGCTGTCGTCCCTGGGGAAGGGGCTGGCCTCCGCCTCGCTCGGCAGCCTGCTGGAGAGCCGGGGATTCAAGGTCACGTTGCTCAAATGCGATCCGTACATCAACGTGGACCCGGGCACCATGAGTCCGTTCCAGCACGGGGAGGTCTTCGTCACCGACGATGGGGCGGAAACCGACCTGGACCTGGGCCACTACGAACGGTTCACGGAAGCGCGCCTGACCAAGGCCAACAACATCACTACGGGGCAGATCTACTTCTCCGTGATCACCAAGGAGCGGCGGGGCGACTACCTGGGGGGCACGGTGCAGGTGATTCCCCACATCACCGACGAGATCAAGCGGGCGATCCTGCGTGTGGCGAAGGACGTGGATGTGGTCCTGGTCGAGGTGGGCGGCACCGTCGGCGACATCGAGAGTCTGCCGTTCCTGGAGGCCATCCGTCAGCTGAAGGCCGACGTGGGGCGCGAACACGTCCTGTACGTTCACCTCACCCTGGTCCCGTATATCAGCACCGCCGGAGAGCTGAAGTCCAAGCCGACCCAGCATTCGGTCAAGGAACTGCTGGAGATCGGGATCCAGCCCGATATCCTGCTGTGCCGCGCGGACCGCGACCTACCCAAGGAGATGAAGAAGAAGATCGCCCTGTTCTGCAACGTGTCCGAGAAGGCGGTGATCACGGCCCGGGACGCGCCCACGATCTACGAGGTGCCCCTGAGTCTACATCGCGAGGGGATCGACGAGCTGGCGATGCGGATGCTGGGACTCCCCGAGCGCGAGCAGGACCTGACACCCTGGGAACGGATCGTCCAGACCGTGCGGAACCCAGCGCAGCAGGTGACCATCGCCGTGGTCGGCAAATATCTTGATCTACGCGATGCCTACAAGAGTCTGTTCGAGGCCATCACGCATGGCGGGATCGCGAACGAATGCCAGGTAACCATCAAGGCCGTGGACGCGGAGAAGATCGAGCGGGACGGTCCCAAGGAACACCTCGCCGATGTGACCGGGGTGCTGGTCCCGGGTGGGTTCGGGGGGCGGGGCATCGAGGGGAAGATCGCGGCCATCACCTACGCCCGCGAGGAACTGGTTCCCTTCTTCGGCATCTGCCTGGGGATGCAATGCGCCGTGATCGAGTTCGCCCGCAACCTCTGCGGGCTCGCCGGCGCCAACAGCCGGGAGTTCGATCCTCACACCCCCCATGCGGTGATCGATCTGTTGCCCGACCAGCGCGGGATCACCGACCTGGGGGGGACCATGCGCCTCGGCGCCTATCCCTGCCGCCTCACGCCCTCCTCCAAGACAAGCCAGGCCTACGGTGGGACCGAGATCTCGGAGCGGCACCGCCATCGATACGAGGTCAATAACGAGTACCGGGACATCCTGGCTCGGCACGGCTTGCTTCTGAGCGGCTTCTCTCCGGATGGGAACCTGGTGGAGACGGTGGAACTGCCCGACCATCCATGGTTCGTCGGGGGGCAATTCCACCCCGAATTCAAGTCGCGGCCGCGTCGTCCGCATCCGTTGTTCCGGGAATTCATCCGGGCATCGCTGGCGTATCAGGCGGCCGGCGGGAAATGACCATGGACGGCTGACGACGAACCACCGGTCAACCCGGCAGCTCGGTGACCGGTGGTTTTTTTGTGTGGTCGTGTACGCGAGTGCTTCGGTCGGCCCCCGCAGCCACCGCCGCGGGGGAAGATGGACGTGGAGGGCGGTCGCCCATGACGCCGCAAGTGTTCCGGGGCATCGGGGTCTCGCCGGGCGTCGCCATCGGACGGGCGCTGGTGGTCGAGGCGCGTCGGCCGCACGCCAAGCGCGAGATACTGGACGCGGCCCGCGTTCCCACCGAGGTGACTCGGCTCCGAAAGGCGCTGGACGATGCCCGCCACCAGATCGTGGAGGTGCAGGGGCGGATCGCCAAAGAGGTGGGCGCCCAATACGCCCGGATCTTCGACGCCCACCTGCTGATCCTGGAAGACCGACTGCTGGCCGAAGAGGCGATCGCGTTCATCCAGACGCAGCGGGTGAACGCGGAATACGCGGTCCAGGAGGTCCTGGAGCCGGTGCGCCAGGCCTTCTCGCGGGTCGAGGACGGGTATCTTCGCGAGCGCCGCAGCGATGTGGACGACGTCGGCGAGCGGATCCTGCGAAATCTCCTCGGCCAGCGGCCCAGCATCCAGGTGGAGCGACCCGGAGAGACGATCCTCTTTGCCCATGAACTGACCCCCTCCGACACGGCAACGCTCCAGCGGGATACGGTCCTGGGGGTGGCCACCGAGACGGGCGGCCGCACCTCGCACAGCGCCATCATGGCGCGTTCGCTGGAAATCCCCGCCGTCGTCGGCGTGGAGAACATCTGCGCCCACGTCCGGGACCAGGACACGGTGATCCTGGATGGCCTCGAGGGGCTGGTGATCCTGACCCCGGACCGGGAGATCCTCGGCCACTACCACGCCCGCAAGCAGCACCTGGAATACGTCGGCCGCGCCCTGCACAAGCTGGGGAGTCTCCCGGCGGAGACCCAGGACGGCTACCGGGTCCGGGTGACCGCCAACATCGAGTTCCCCGCCGAGCTTCCCCAGGCCAAGACCCACGGGGCGGAAGGGATCGGGTTGTATCGCAGCGAGTTTCTCTACCTCAACCGGCACGATCTTCCGGCGGAGGAGGAGCATTTCGCCGTCTACCGCGCCGTGGCGGCGGAGATGCATCCGCGGCCCACGATCATTCGCACGCTGGACTTTGGCGGTGACAAGCTGGCGTCGGCCATCCATCTGGCGACGGAGGAGAATCCGTCGCTGGGGCTCCGCGCCATCCGTCTGTGCCTGCACCGGCCGGAAATGTTTCGCGGGCAGCTGCGGGCCATCCTTCGAGCCAGCGCCTTCGGACCGCTGCGGATCATGTATCCCATGATCTCAGGGGTGGCCGAGGTTCGCGCCGCCAACGCCCTGCTGGACGAAGCAAAAGCGGAGCTAACCAAGGCGGGCGTCCCGTTCGATCCCAAGATCCAGGTGGGGGCCATGATTGAGATCCCCTCCGCCGCCGTGATCGCCGATCTTCTGGCCAGGGAAGTGGACTTCTTCAGCGTCGGGACCAACGATCTGATCCAGTACGCCCTGGCGATCGACCGGATCAACGAGCAGGTGGCCTATCTGTACGAGCCGCTCCATCCGGCCGTGCTGCGGATGCTGCGGAGCGTGGTCAGCGCCGCCCACAACGAGGGAATCTGGGTCTCCATGTGCGGGGAGATGGCCGGGGATCCCATCTATAGCCTCCTCCTGGTGGGATTGGGATTCGACGAACTCTCCATGACGCCGGCCTCCATCCCGCTGGTCAAGCGCATCGTCCGGTCCATCACCTACGGACAGGCCGCCGACCTGGCGCACCGGCTCTTCGGCTGCGCCACGGCGCAGGAAGTGGAGCGATTGCTGCGTCACGAGATGCGGACCCGCTTCCCTGAGTACATCTCGGGGACGCCCACGATCCACGCCGAGGGGCGTTCGGGCTCCGCCTGAGTTGTCAGGAGATCAGGACGAATCCGTCTCCGCGACGGTTTCTCCCTGGACGAGGCGTCGGGGGGCGGAGAAGAATCCCCACATCGGTGCATGCAGGTGCGGTAGGCCCGTCGGGGGCCGGCGATCGGAACCATCGCAGGCCGCGGGCGGGGAAGGGGGTGAGAGCGCGCCGGCGTAGTTGTGGTGCCGAGGCGCGAGCGCCGTTGACGGCATCCGGTGTCTGCCGGGGGATCCAGCAAAGACCGAGCGCCATGATGCTGCGGTTTCGGTCCGTTCGGGGTTCGTACCATATATGAAGGAGGGATGCGCCATGAAACGGATGTTACTGGTCGCTCTGCTGGTTGCGGTGGGCGTGACGCTGTGGGGATCGCTGGTTCAGGCGGGTGAGAAGGTGGCCGAGGTCACGATCGGCTCGGTGCTGTCGCTGTCGGGCGGCGCGGCAAACCAGGGGGTGCAGACGAAGACCGGAGCGATCATCGCTGCCGACGAGATCAACGCCAAGGGCGGCATTCGCGCACTGGGCGGGGCCAAGATCAAGCTCATCTTCGGCGACTCCCAAAGCAAACCGGATGTGGGCGCTTCCGAGACGGAGCGCATCATCCAGCGCGAGAACGTGCCGGTGATGTTCGGCGCCTACCAGAGTGCGGTGACGATGGTAGCCACCGAGGTGGCCGAGCGGTACAAGGTGCCTTGGCTGGTGACCGGCTCCGTTGCCGACAAGATCACCGAGCGGGGCTTCAAGTATGTCTTCCGCCCCAACAACAAGGCCACCTACGACGCCAAGGAGCAGCTCGACGCGATCGCTACACTGGCCAAGGAGACAGGGAAGGGCCCCAAGTCCATCGGGATCCTGGTGGAGGGGACCGACTGGGGCAAGTCGCACGCCGCCAACCTGCGGGCCCAGGCCAAAGAGAAGAACTTCGAGATCGTCTTCGACGAGGCCTATTCCCCCGGCACTGTGGACTTCTCGGCCCAGATCCTGAAAATCAAATCCCGGAAGCCCGAGGCGCTGGTCCTCGCCATGTACACCCCGGACCACATCGTTTTTACCAAGCAGACCTACGAAGGGCGGCTGGACATCCCCTACGGCATTCACTCGGTGGGGGCGGGCTCCGAGGATCCGAACTTCTACAAAGCGGTGCCCGCCCAGGCCATCGAATACATGTTCGTGCAGGAAGACTTCCAGATCGACATGGTCGAGCTGAACGACTGGGCCAAGCCCGTCGACAAGAAGTTCCGGGAGGCGCTGGGGTACGAGCTGACCAGCTACGGCGCGCAGGGCTACTCGGCGATCTACACCATCGTTGACGTCCTCGAGCGGGCCGGCTCGATCGACAAGGAAAAGGTGCGCGCCGCCTTCGCGGCGACCAACATCACCAGCGGGCCGGCGCCGGGGATCATGGGCTGGCAGAAGATCGCCTTCGACACGAACGGCCAGAACGTGGACGCCCACGGAGTGATCTCCCAGAACTTCAAGGGCAAGCGGACCACCATCTGGCCGGTGGCCAACCGGCCCAAGGGGATCAAGCCCGTCTGGCCGATTCCTGCGTGGAAGGATCGGTAGTCCGGTCGTCTGTCTGACCCGGCGGGAGAGTCGCGCGATTCTCCCGCCGGGCCTTGCGGCGCGCCAAGCCGTTGTCAGCGAATAACGTGACCGGAGAAATTAGGAGACGGCATGGACCCGATCATCCTGGGGATCGCGGTCGTCAACGGCATCGTGGTGGGCGGGCTGTACGGGGCCATCGCCATCGGGCTCAGCCTGATCTTCGGCGTCATGCGCGTGATCAACTTTGCCCACGGCTCCTTCCTGATGGTAGGCCTCTTCATCCCCTACTGGCTCTGGCAGTTCTTCCGTGTCAACCCCTACGTTTCCATCCTGGTGGCTGCTCCAGCCCTCTTCGGACTCGGCTACGCCATCCAGGCGTTTCTGATCGCCCCACTGTACAAGCGGGAGCGGGCCATGGTCCTGGAGCCTCTGTCGGCCCTGATGCTGACTGCGGGCGTCGGGCTGATCATGGACAACCTAACCTTCATGGTCTTCGGGCCCGACTTCCGCGGCATCACCCTGGACTTCGCCTCCAAGGCCCTGTGGATCGGCGACATGCTGAACATCAACTACACGCGACTCATTGCCTTCCTGGCCAGCCTGGCCATCACTGTGATCCTGAGTCTATTCCTGGCCCGGACCGACATGGGCCGGGCCATCCGGTCCACGGCGCAGAATCGCGACGCCGCCTCGCTGTGCGGAATCAACGTCATGCGGATCTACAACGTGACGTTCGGGCTGGGCTGCGCGATCCTGGGCGTCGTGGGCTGTCTGATGATCCCCTTCTACCTGGTCAGCCCCTCCATCGGTCTAGCCTTCGGCATCCGCTCCTTCATCACGGTGGTGCTGGGCGGCATTGGGAGCATCCCGGGCTGCATCCTGGGAGGGTTGGTCCTGGGCGTGGTGGAGTCGGTGGCGGCCCAGTTCGTCACGGCCACCTCGGCCTCCATCTTCTCCTTCGTGATCTTTATCCTGGTCCTGTTCTTCCGGCCCACGGGCCTTCTGGGCATGAAGGTCTGACGTCCCGCGGGACAGAGGAGCCATGGTGACACAGCAGGGACCCCGGAACGGCTTGCTGATCGCGGCGCCCGCGGCCGCGCTTTTTGTGTTGCTCGTCCTGCCGGGCTTTATCCGGGACGAATACTACCTCCATGTTCTGGTCGGCATCCTGTTCTTCGCCTACATGGCGTCGGCCTGGAATATCGTCTGCGGCTACACGGGACAACTCTCCCTTGGGCACTCGGCCCTGTGCGGTATCGGCGGCTATATTTCGACCCTCCTGTTCATCAACGCGGGTCTCAGCCCGTGGATCGGCATGTGGATCGGGGCGGTCTGCGCGACGGGGGCGGGGGTGCTGGTCGGCTGGCCCTGCTTCCGGCTGCGCGGGCCGTACTTCGCCCTGACCACCATCGCCTTCGCCGAGATCCTACGCATCTGGATCGACAACACCGAGGAGATCTTCGGCATCGAGCTCCGAGGGGCGCAAGGCCTCAGCGTGCCGCTCAAGGGGCACGCCCCCGCTCTCTTCCAGTTCGACGGCAAGGTGCCCTACTACTACGTCATCCTCGCCATGTTGGTGGGAGTGATGGCCGTCACCTGGTGGATGGAGCGGTCCCGCATGGGGTTCTACCTGAAGGCTATCCGGGGCGATCAGGATGCGGCGGAGGCCCTGGGGGTCAACTCCACCCGCTACCTCCTATCGGCCATGGCCTTGAGCAGCTTCCTCACCGCCCTGGGCGGGAGCTTCTATGCCCAGTTCTTCCGCTACATCAACCCGGAGCGGAACATGGGCCTGGACCTCTCCAT
>Ga0316621_10000271_pt1 | contig 10065 bp, 9 predicted proteins | sample OWC_Aug_OW2_C1_D_2_FD_207664 | JGI IMG/M metagenome (GOLD analysis project Ga0316621, IMG submission 207664) | Wetland soil microbial communities from Old Woman Creek delta, Ohio, United States - OWC_Aug_OW2_C1_D1_C | ecosystem: Environmental > Terrestrial > Soil > Wetlands | place: USA: Ohio... | reverse complement strand
CATCGCCGCTTTCCTCGGCGTGCTGACGAACCGGCTCGCGCGGCTCGTCGACCGCGCGCGCAATCTCGAGCGCGAGGTCCGCCAGGCCACGGCGCACGACCCGGACCACGCTCGCGAGCAATTGCAGGTCATGTCGCGGCGGTCGCGCTTCATCAACGTGGCGATCACGCTCGCGACGGTCTCGGGCCTCCTGATCGCACTCGTCGTCGCGCTGCTCTTCAGCAGCACGTTCGCGCCGCTCAACCTCGCGGCATACGTCGCCGTGCTGTTCGTGGTCTCGATGGCAGCGCTCGTCGGTGCGTTCCTGAGTTTCCTGATCGAGGTCCGGATCTCGATCGCAGCGCTGCGCATCGGCATACCGTGAGCCGGGAGCCGGGCAGCGACGCACCAGGGAGTTATTCCGGCACACAAAGAAAAAGACCCCGGCCATGAGGCCGGGGTCGAGGTGGCGGACTTTGGTCGAAGGGAAGGGAAAAGTCCGCCAGGGGAACCGTTGGCTCAGTGCAGACGCGCCCATTGCAGGACCTTCACGTCCTGCATCGGCCGGCCGAAATTGCGTGCGATGATTCGCACCGCTTCCTTCGTGCCGCGGCTGGGCCGCGGTTGGCCGTCGAGTTCCACCACGCCACGAAATTCCTCGAGGCCGCGCGGCTGCGGCTGCTCGACCAGGAAATGGGCATAGAACTTGATGGCCATGGCCGGCAAGCTACTGGCTGCATCCAGCCGATTCCGTGACCCTACGCACACAATTCCGGACGCTCGACGAGCGCGAAACAGAAACATGACCCGTTACCGGAAACCGCAGGCGCCCGGCTCGAAGTACTCCACCCCCGAAGGCGCCCGCCGGCTGCGCGAGGAACTCGACGACCTCTGGCGCGTGCAGCGTCCGCAGGTGACCAAGGCTGTCCAGGAGGCCGCCGCGCAAGGGGACCGCTCGGAAAATGCCGAGTACATCTACGGCAAGCGCCAATTGAGGGAGATCGACCGCCGGGTGCGCTTCCTGCGCAAGCGGCTCGAGGGGCTGGTGGTCGTAGACAAGCCACCCGACGACCGCAGCCGCATTTTCTTCGGCGCCTGGGTGACCCTGGAGGACGGTGATACCGGGACCGAGAGCGAACTGCGCATCGTCGGCCCGGACGAGATCGACCCTGCGCGCCGTTACGTCAGCATGGACTCGCCGCTCGGGCGGGCGCTGCTGGGCAAGCGCCGCGATGACGAAGTGACGATCGAAGTGCCGGGCGGCACGAAGACGTACGTGGTGGCGGAGATCAGCTACGAGGAAAGGGGTTAGGGGATAGGGGTTAGGGGTTAGTCGGAATCGGAACGCGCGGCGCGCGCTTCTTACTATCCCCTAACCCCTATCCCCTAACCCCTTCTCACCCGTGGTCGGGCGGGTCCCCGCGCGGCAGGTCGTCGCCGACTTCGATCCAGGGCGCGCGACTGCTCCAGTACGCGTGCATCTGCGGGTGCAGCGTTGCAGCCACTGCCGGGTCCAGGCTTGCGAGCGTGACGTGCAATTCGCCCGGCCAGCGTTTCGACTCGAAGAACAACGGGGTGCCGCAGCGGCTGCAGAAACTCCGCGTCGCCCCGGGCGATGACTCGTACTGGCGCAGCGTGTCGGCCGGGCTGATCAGCGCGAACCGCTCGCCGTCCGTGCCGACCCACGTGACATACCCTGCGCCCTGCGCCCGACGGCACATCGAGCAGTGGCAATGTGCGACCCAGAGCGGAGGCAGCGGCACGCGATAGCGCACCGCACCGCACAGACAACCGCCCTCGGCCGAGCCGGCCTCGGCCCTGCCTGCTCCCGACCCGGCTGGTGCTGGCGACTGCTGGCTCACACGACCCTGACGTTCTTGAACTGCCAGGGGTCCGTTTCGTCGAGGTCTTCGGGGAACATCCGGCCGCGATCGACGAGCGGATGCCATTCGCTGTATTCGCCGACGACCAGGCCGAGGTACGGGCGGCAGATCTCGAGAACGCGCTTGTAGTCGATTTCGTCGGGTTCGACGATGCCGCTATTGGGATTCTCGATCGCCCAGATGAGGCCGCCGAGGGTGGAGACTGTCACCTGCAGCGAGGTGGCGCTGTTGTGCGGCGCGAGCTGCCTCGCTTCCTGCACAGAGAGCTGCGAGCCGTACCAGTACGCGTTCTTCTTGTGGCCCGCGAGGAGCACGCCGAGCTCGTCCACGCCGCGGATGATCTCGTCCATCATGATCCGCTTGCGGTCCTGCATGCGCCAGTTGCGTCCCGCCAGTTCATGCACGGACAGCACGGCGTCGTCGCTCGGGTGATAGGCGTAATGCACGGTCGGCCGGTAGGCAATCTGCTCGCCTTTCTTCACGGTGAGATAGTCGGAGATCGAGACCGACTCGCCGTGCGTGATCAGGAAGCCGTGGAACGGACCCGACATCGGCGTCCACGTCCTGACGCGCGTCGCGGCCCCGGGCTGCATCAGGTAAATGGCGCTGCCGCGGCCGAAGTCGTGCTTCTTGCCGTCGCGCGGCCAGTTCTTCTCGTGCGAGCCCCAGCCGAGCTCTGCCGGCTGGCAGCCTTCCCCCACGAAACCGTCCACCGACCACGTGTTGACGAACTCGCCCTGCTCCTTCGGCCGGTTGGCGACCTGCGTGTCGCGCTCGGCGATGTGGATGACCTTGACGCCGAGCTTCTGTGCCAGCGCTGCCCACTCCGCCCTCGTGTTCGGCTCCTCCACCGTCACGCCGGTGTCCGCCGCGATGTTGAGCAGCGCCTGCTTGACGAAATGCGAGACGAGGCCGGGGTTCGCGCCGTGGGTCAGCAATGCCGTCGGGCCGCGTTGCTTCGTCTCACGCAGCGCCAGCGCTTCCTCGCGCAACGCGTAGTTGGTCCGGCGCGACGGGGAAATCGTCGGATCGGTGTAGCCGCCCGGCCACGGCTCGATGCACGTGTCGAGGTAGAGCGAGCCTTGCTCCCAGCAGAACCTGACCAGCGCGAGCGAGGAGACGTCGACCGAGAGGTTGAGCAGGAAGTCGCCGCGACCCACGAGCGGGTCGAGGACGTTCCTGAAGTTCTCGCGCGTCAGCCTGTGCTTCACGAAACGCACGCCGTATTCCTGCGCAACCTGCGCGCCCGCCTCGTCCGCCGTGACGATCGTGATCTGGTCCGGCTTGATACCAACGTGCCGCAGGATCAGCGGCAGTACGCCCTGGCCGATGCTGCCGAAGCCGACGAAGATCAAGCGACCGGGGAAGACGACGTGCACGGGATAGCTGGTCATGATTGCTCTATCAGGGATCCTGTCAGGACAGGTGATGGTACCGGCCTTTTAGTTTACCGCGAATTCCGGCGCAGCCCGACGGGGTACCCTGAGGCCGGGCTCAACCGCGCGGCGGGCCATCGCGCCAATGTGGCGGGTAGGTCCGGTCGTAGCCGGGCAACTGTTCCATGCGTTCAATCCACCGGGCAATCGCGGGATAAGTGGCCTCCATCGGCAGGAACCGCGAACGCAGGTCGCCGGCCTCGCGCTTTTCCATCGCGCGGCGCAGAAGCATGATTCCCGGGAAGACGACCAGGTCGGCGGCGGAAGGCTGGTCGCCTACCAGCCAATCGGACTTGCTGAGCCTGCCCTCGATCGTCCGGGCCTCGCCCGCGACGATGTGCGTGGCGCGTGTGACCTCCTCGGCCTGCTGGTCGAGCTGGTCGAGGAACACGGCGGAGACGATCTGCGTCAGGTACTGCTCGGCATAAGACTGGTACTCGCAGATGACCCGCATGATGGTCGCGGCCTCCTCGGGCGAGACGCCGAACAGCGGGGGCTCCGGGTACTTGCGGTCGAGGTACGTCAGGCACGCCAGCGATTCGAACACGACGAAATCGTCGTCCTTGAGGACCGGCACGCGGCCGCGCGGGTTCATCCGCAGCATCTGCGGGGACTTATGTTCCTGTTTCGAGAATTGCAGCACGTGCGACTCGTACGGCAGCCGCTTGTATTCGAGTGCCAGCAGCACGCGCCACGAATAGGGGCTGCCGCTGCCCCAGTAGAGCTCGATCGCCATTGAGATCCTCCCGCCGCGACCCCTTGCGGCGCGCGCAGTTCGGGATTGTACTGGCAGGCAGCCACGGAGGAAGCGAGATGGCATGGCAGACGCTTGTGACCGCGCAACAGGCCGCCGACCGGCTCACCGACCCGCGCCTCGTAGTCTTCGACTGCAGGTATGACCTGGCGAATCCGGGAGCGGGCCGTGAAGCGTACCTGCGCGGTCACATTCCCGGCGCGATCCATGTCGACCTGCACCACGACCTCGCCGCACCCGTGACTTCCAGCAGCGGCCGCCACCCATTGCCGCAGCCGGACGGGTTCGCCGCCCGGTTGCGAGCCTGGGGTGTCAACGACAATTCACTGCTGCTGGCTTACGACGACGCGACCGGCATGTGGGCGTCGCGGTTCTGGTGGATGACGGCGAAGTGGCTCGGTCACCGCCACGTTGCGGTGCTGGACGGTGGCTTCCGTCGCTGGGCATCGCTCGGATTGCCGGTGAGCACGGAAATTCCCATGCCGCGTGCGACCGGGAGCTTCAGGGGAGTCCATGACCCGGCCGTCACGGTCGATGCAGATGCGACGCAGGCGGCCGCGCTCGATCCCGGCCGCCGCGTGCTCGATGCACGCGCACCCGAACGCTTCCGGGGCGAGGTGGAGCCAATCGATGCGGTAGCTGGACACGTACCTGGAGCGCTGAACCTCCCGCACGCGCAGGTCGTGGCCGCCGACGGCACATTCAAGCCGCCTGCCGAGCTCCGCTCCGCTTTCGCGGCAAAGCTCGGCGGCGTCGCGCCGGAGCGGACGATCGCGTACTGCGGTTCGGGCGTCACTGCGTGCCACCTGCTGCTCGCGCTGGAGCATGCCGGCATGCCGGGCGCACGGCTTTATCCGGGCAGCTGGAGCGAGTGGTCGCGGGATCCGGCACGGCCGGTAGCGAAGGGAAGTGACTAGTGGTGAGTGGTGGGTGGTGAGTAAGAGCGTGCGACGCACGCCTCTTCACTGGCCACTGACCACTAGCCACTGACCACTTTCTTCTCTATCGTGCGCGCCTCTTTTTTCCGGCCTGCAGGCCGGCCACAGGTGGAACGTCCAAGTCAGTGGAAAACAGCGCACGCAAGACGGGCTACACGGGCCCCTGGAACGTCGACGACTCGCTCGAGCTCTACGGCGTCAATGCCTGGGGCAACGGCTACTTCGGCATCAATGCCGAGGGTCACGCAGTCGTGCGGCCCGACTGGAGCGCGGAGCGCGAGATCGACCTGCACGAGGTGATCACCGGCCTCGCGGCACGCGACCTCACCACGCCCGTGGTCGTGCGCTTCTCCGACATCCTCCGCCATCGCCTCACGCGACTGCGTGACGCGTTCGCCACCGCGATTGCCGAGAACGAGTACCGGAACCGCTATTGCGCGGTGTTCCCGATCAAGGTGAACCAGCAGCGGCTCGTCGTCGAGGAGATCTACGGCTACGGCCGCGACTTCGGTTTCGGCCTCGAGGTGGGCTCAAAGCCGGAGCTGCTCGCCGTGATGGCGCTGACCGAGGGCGAATCCGAGCGCCTGATCGTCTGCAACGGCTTCAAGGACGACAGCTACATCGAGGCCGTGATCCTGGCGGCCAAGCTCGGCCGCACGATCATCCCGGTGGTCGAGAATTTCAGCGAGCTGCACCTGATCCTCAAGCACGCGCAGAAGTACGACGTGCGCCCGCGCATCGGCGTGCGGGTCAAGCTGGCGAGCGAAGGGGCGGGCCGCTGGCGCGAATCGGCCGGGGAAAAGAGCAAGTTCGGCCTGTTCGTCACCGAGATCCTCGACCTGTTCGCCGTGCTCAAGGAGCAGGGCATGGAGGACTGCCTGCAGCTCATCCACTGCCATCCGGGCAGCCAGCTGCAGGACATCCGCCGCGTCAAGGACGCGGTGACGGAGCTCGCGCACGTCTATGCCGAGCTCAAGCAGATGGGCGCGGGGCTGCAGTACATCGACATCGGCGGCGGGCTGGGCGTCGATTACGACGGCAGCCGCACCAACTACGAGTCGTCGATGAACTACACGCTCGCCGAATATGCCAGCGACGTCGTCTATCGCATCGGCAACGTCTGCAACGCACGCGGCATCGAGCACCCGGTCATCGTCAGTGAATCGGGCCGCGCCATCGCGGCGCACCACAGCGTGCTGGTCTGCGACGTGCTCGGCAGTTCGCGGCTCGACCGGTTCCGGGTCAGCGAAGCGGACGAACAGAAGGTGCGCGGCACGAAGGACATGCCGCAGCCGGTCAAGGACCTGCTCGACGCCTATCGCTCGGTGACGGAGCGACGACTGGTCGAGTGCTATCACGACGCGCTGCAGGCGCGCGAGCAGGCGCTGCAGATGTTCAGCGTCGGCTACCTGAGCCTCGAGGCTCGCGGACTGGTGGAGCGCCTGTACTGGGCGACCTGCGCCAAGATCCGCGACGTCTCGCGCCGGCTCGATGCAATCCCCGAGGAGCTCGAGGGCCTCGAGACGATCCTGAGCGACATCTACTTCTGCAACCTGTCGATCTTCCAGTCACTGCCGGACAGCTGGGCGATCGACCAGCTGTTCCCGATCATGCCGGTGCACCGGCTCGGCGAGCGCCCGTCGCGGACGGCCGTCCTCGCGGACATCACTTGCGACTCCGACGGCAAGATCGACCACTTCGTGAGCCTGCGCGAGACCAAGCGCTCGCTCGAGCTGCACGAGCTGCACGAAGACCAGCCCTACTACCTCGCCTTCTTCCTCGTCGGCGCCTACCAGGAAACGCTCGGCGACCTGCACAACCTCTTCGGCGACACGCACGTCGTGCACATCAAGCTGCACGACGAAGGCGGCTGGTGGATCGAGGAGACCGTCAAGGGCGACTCGGCCGCCGAGGTGCTGCGCTACATGCAATACGACGTGGAGCGCCTGATCCCGCAGTTCGCACGCGACTGCGAACGCGCCGTGCGCGAGGGCCGCATCTCGCTGCAGGAGGCCCAGGCGATGCGGCGCTTCTACGAAGCAGAGATCGTCGGTTACACGAACCTGGAAAACTGACGGGGCAATCGCCCGGACGAACCCGGCGCGCTGCAGCGCGCCTGCAACCAAGAAAGGGGTGGCGGCATGGAATTCAAGGCGTTGCTTGCGATTTTCGGCACGGTCTTTCTCGCCGAACTCGGCGACAAGACTCAGCTTGCGACCGTACTGTTCGCGGCGGAGGGCAAGCACAGCGCGCTGGGCGTGTTCCTGGCGGCGTCGGCGGCGCTGGTCGCAACATCCGCCATTGGCGTGGCGGCGGGCACCATGCTGTCCCATTACGTCAATACGCGGTACCTCTCGATTCTCGCGGGCGTGGGTTTCATCCTCATCGGTGCCTGGACGCTCTGGTCGGCAGTTCGAGGGAGCTGAATCCAGTGATGAGTGGTGAGTGGTCAGTGGTCAGTGGCGCCCGTTGGCAGTGGGCACAACGGGCAGCGGGCAGTCAGAATCAGCTGACGCCTTCTGTCGGCGGGGCGGTAATTTTTTGCGCTGCATCAACGATTTAGGTTGCAGCGAGCCGCGAGTGTAAGTACATTCGGCACTGGTCAATCTTTGACCAGTCTGCGCCAAGCGCACTTCGGCACCGAAACGCAGCTGCAAGAACCGAGACGACTTCAGGACAGATTCCGTTCGACCAAGACTTGCGTGGTGCCGCCCAGTCCATGTTGACCCTGCCCCCGGGCTGTCTGCCCATCGTTGCCAAGGAACCGGCGCGTCTTTCCCGCTGCGGCGTCCTTGTGCCGCGCGGGCGTCGGATTGCGGTCGCGCGCCGGTGAAAGCCTTGATTCCTGGGGGTATGTGGTAGTATGCGGCGCGATCGTTGCCCGTACGTGTCTTGCAGAGCGCCCCTGGGCGCCTCGTTTGTTGAGCCGAAACGTCTTCGATCAGGTGACAGGATACGTCGCTGGAGCGCCGGCTGGAGTCAGACCGGCGAGAATCAGACGCTCGGCTGCGAACCCTCCTGCATGGTTTTTTAGTGTTGAGCAGTGCCGGCCAGGCAATTACGCCTGAGGACCGGGGTTGATGTGTTAATTCTGAGGATGTTCGAATGACCAAGATCTACGTGGGCAACCTGCCTTTCACAGCGACGGAGCCGGACGTGCGCGAGCTTTTCGCCCAGCACGGCACCGTCGAGTCCGTTGCCCTCCCGACTGACCGCGAGACCGGCCGGCCGCGCGGCTTCGGCTTTGTCGAGATGCCGCAGGCGGATGCCCAGCGCGCCATGCAGGCGCTCAACGGCTTCAACATGGGCGGTCGCCCGCTGCGCGTCAATGAAGCGCAGGATCGTCCCCGCACTGGTGGCGGCGGTGGCCGTCCGGGTGGCGGTGGTGGCCGTCCGGGTGGCGGCGGCGGCTACGGCGGTGGCGGCGGCGGTGGTGCCGGCGGCTACGGTGGCGGTGGCGGCGGCGGTCAGCGCCGCTGGTAACCCCGTTCGGGGCTGAAGCCAACAGCTGACAGCCCCGTCCGCGCAAGCCAGAACAGGCGAAGGTCGCGGCCAACCGCCGCGGCCTTCTGCCTGCAGCGCCCGAGTACTTCGGTACGGCGGGAACGGGCGCTTCAGACGGGTCTTCAACCCCGTCTCACCACATATCCCGCAACCTGCTCGCGACATCCACACGCGGGCCTTCGGCTGCCTTCGGCACGCCGCTCAATTCCCTGTTGTCCGGCGCCGTCACGCGCTGGAACTTCCGCATTACGGCATCCGTCAGGAACCGGCTGCGGGCACCGTGCACGTAGCGGTCACCAAGCCCGTGCTGCTGCGTCACGTAGAACCGCACCGGCGCGATCAGTCGCAGTTCGCTGCGGGCGCGCGTCATCGCGACGTACAGCAGCCTGCGCTCCTCCTCGATCAGTTCGGCGCGCCCCGTCGAAAACTCCGACGGGAAGGCTCCGTCCGTGACGTTGAGGACGTGGACGGTTTCCCATTCCTGGCCCTTGGCGGAATGCACCGTCGACAGGACGAGGTAGTCCTCGTCGAGCAGCGGGTCGCCAGCGAGGTCGCCGGTGGCTTGCGGGGGGTCGAGCGTCAGCTCCGTGACGAATGATTCCCGCGTCGCGTGCTGCTGGCCGAGGCGTTCGAGCTGGTCCAGGTCCCCGCGGCGGGCGTGCGCGGCCTCGTACAGCCGCTCGAGCTGGGGCTCGTACCACTGCCGGACGCGGCCCAGCTGCCCTTCCCAGGGGGCACCCTCCCGCGCAATGTCGCCCAGCAACCCGGTCAGCGGTGCCCATGTCTCGCGCGTCGCTGCCGGGACCGGATGCGCCGCCAGCGCAGACCACGAAAACGCGGCTGCCTCGAAGGCATCGCAGGCGCGCTGCGCATTGGCGGGACCCATCCCGGGCAGCAGTTGCAGCACGCGAAACCCCGCGATGCGGTTGCGCGGGTTGTCGGCCCAGCGCAGCAAGGCGAGGACGTCCTTCACGTGCGCCGCCTCGAGGAACTTGAGCCCGCCGTACTTCACGAAGGGCACGTTGCGGCGCATGAGTTCCAGTTCAAGCACGTCGCTGTGGTCGGAGTTGCGGAACAGCACCGCCTGGCGGCGCAGGTCGATGCCGCGCTCGCGCGCCTCGAGCACGCGGTCGACCACGAAGGTTGCCTGCGCCTGCTCGTCCAGCACCGTGACGAACTGCGGCGCGGCCCCTGCGCCGCGCACGCTGTGGAGATGCTTCCGATACTGGCGGCCGCCCTCCTCCATCAGTGCATTGGCGGCGTCCAGCACGCCCTGCGTCGAGCGATAGTTCTCCTCCAGCGTCACGACGCGCGCCGCAGGATCGAAGCAGGCGGGAAACCCGAGGATGTTCTCGACGGACGCCGCACGGAAGGAGTAGATCGCCTGCGCATCGTCGCCGACGACGGTGAGCCCGGCGCCGTCCGGTTTCAACCGCAGCAGTATCTCGGCCTGCAGGACGTTCGTGTCCTGGTACTCGTCGACGAGCACGTGATCGAACCGCGCCCCGATCTCCTGCGCGAGGGCCGGGTCGCTCATCATCACGTGCCAGTAGAGCAGCAGGTCGTCGTAA
>Ga0316621_10000269_pt1 | contig 10082 bp, 7 predicted proteins | sample OWC_Aug_OW2_C1_D_2_FD_207664 | JGI IMG/M metagenome (GOLD analysis project Ga0316621, IMG submission 207664) | Wetland soil microbial communities from Old Woman Creek delta, Ohio, United States - OWC_Aug_OW2_C1_D1_C | ecosystem: Environmental > Terrestrial > Soil > Wetlands | place: USA: Ohio... | reverse complement strand
CCAGCGCCGCCACCGCGAAGACGAAGAAGAACCCGACGGTCAGCCCGGCCGCGACGTCGGGGCCGAGGGCGGCGCGCTCCGCCGACGTGACGATCGCGAGGGCGCCGAGGGCGAGCACGAGCACTGCGGCGCCGGCCACGAGGGCAAGGGCGCCCCACATCTGATAGAAGACGGCCAGCAGATCGATGTGTCTCGTCATGCGCAGCGCACCCGCCATCCGGTCCCCGGCAACACCCGCGTGCTATATTCTGCCACTAGTAGCGGTTTCAGCACCCTTTCAGGCGGCCCAGGCGGGCCGCGGCCGGCGGGGTCCGGAACCGGTCCTGTCCATGCGTTGCGCGCTGCTGCTCTCGCTCGTGCTCTGGTCGTCCGGCGCCGCGGCGCAGATTCCGCTGCTCCACGTGTCGCCGGCCACCCTGGCGTTCGCGCTCGACGGCCGGAACCCGGCCGCTCCTCAGCAGGTCAGGGTCAGCAACCTCGGCAGCGGCACGATGCGCTGGACGGCGCGTCCGGCCGTCCCATGGCTGCGCGTCTCGCCCTCGGCCGGTTCGGGATCGGCGGTGCTGACCGTCGATGTCGACCGCACGCGGCTGGCGCCGGGCCGCCACGAAGGCCGCATCACCGTCGACGCCCCGGATGCCGACGACTCGCCGGTCTCGATCTCCGTCACCGTCGAGGTCTCCGCCGCCTCGGCTCCCAATCCGGCCAACCCGTCGGCCGCGCAGCCCCCCCGACCGGTGGCACAGCCAGCGGTCCCGTCGGCGCCTGCCGATTCGGGCGGCGGCCAGCCAGCCGCCACGACGGCATCGCCGGACCGGCTGCGCATCGACCGCCAGGTCCTGCCGCCAGCCACGCGGAATCTCCCGTACGCGCAGGTCATTCCGATCGCCGGAGGCACGCCTCCCTACGCGGTCCGTATCGTCGAGGGACGCCTGCCGGCCGGCCTCGTGCTCGGACCGGGATCGGTCGCGGGGACGGCCCGCGTCCAGGGGTACTACCCGTTTGTCGTCGCGGTGACGGACTCGTCCACGCCGCCGGTCACCATCACCCAGCCGCTCGGCGTGCGCGTCATCATCCTGCAGCCGGACACTGCGCTGGTCCTGAGCCCGCTTGCCATCACCCTCCGGTTGCCGGGCCGGAAGCGTGACGGCCGAGCCGCGTTGTCTGTCGGCAGCGGACGGCAGCGGCTGGAATGGACGGCCGGCGCCGACGTCCCATGGATCCGCCTGGCCCCCGCGGCGGGCGTGTCGCCGTCGACGCTGGAGATTGTCGTGGTGGCCGGCCAGCTTTCGCCGGGCACCCATCTCGGCACGGTCACCGTGACGATGGAGGGGGCGCCGAACAGCCCGGCCAGCATCCCCGTGCAAGTGACCGTGCCACGATAGAGGGACTATGGAGCAGACCCAGGACTGTCCGATGTGCGGCGAGGTCATGCGCCTGAAGGTGCGCGAGCAGGTCGACTACATCCCCGGCCAGTCTCAGACGGTGCGCACGGAGATCAAGGAGTGGATCTGCCCCGACTGCGACTACTTCGAGGAATACGAGGAGAGCACCGAAGAACCGCCCGAGCCGTCGTGAGGAACGTTGCGCGTGGAGGGCAGCTGGCGAGTGGGGCCGGCCGGGACCTCCCGCATGGCGGGAGGGCGGCGCGCCCGTCCGCCGGGGAGGCGCCGGGCTAGCGGGCGCCGAGCATCAGCAGGATTTCGCGGCGGACTTCCTCGTCGAACTGGTCGATGGCCATCGCGGCCTCGCACTCGTCGCAGAGCACCTCGAAGACGGCCGGCCGGTTCTCTTCCGCCACGTCAACGCGGGTGCCGTCCACGTGGATCACGTGCATCTGCAGGGTCTTGACCTGGAAGCTCTTGGCGTTGCCGCAGCTCGGGCACGCAACAGACATCGTCAACTCCTTCGGGCGCCGCCACCGGGACGCCGGTGGGTAACCCGCTGATTGTACGGTATAACTGCTTGGCGGAGAAGCTGAAACATGAGCTCGAGTGCATACGAAATCCGGTCTGAGCTTCGTGGCGGACACTGGGTGGCCTGGGTCGTGCGCACGCCCGACGGCAAGCCCGACAAGTCGGTGTTGCTGGTCGGCCAGACCAAGGATGAGGCGGAATCCCGGGCCCGGGACTGGGCCGAGGGCAAGGTGGGCTAGGACGTGGCCTCGGCGTAGACGAGGCACCCCTCGACGCGTGAGCCCGGGTACATCGAGCGCACGGCGTCGACGTATGCACGGAGCTGGCGGCGGTCCGCTGCCCGTCGCGTCCCGGTCTTGAAGTCCACCACCACGACCCGCCCATCGGACCTCCAGGCGAGACAGTCGATGACGCCCCTCAGGATTGGGGCGCGGCCGGCTCGCGTCGGCGTCGCGGACCGCACGGAGATCGGAACCTCGTAGCAGCACTCGGCGCCGTCGACGGCCGCCCGCAGCGCCGGCTGCGACCACATGCCGCTGAAGACGCGCGCGGCGACCGCCGCCAGACGATCGGGGTCCTCCACCGTCCACACCTCGTCGTCCGCCACGAGGCCGCGCGCGATCGCCGCCAGTTCGCCGGCGGGAAGGTCGCCGCGCACGTCCGCCTGAAACATCCGGTGCACGACGCGGCCCAGCACGATGCCCGGCCCGCCGGCTGAATCCGGCGTGCCGGCTCCCGCCCGGCGCGCGCCGGGCGCGCCGCCTGTGGTGATCGGCTTCCGTTCCAGACCGGCGCTGTCGGCGATGGCACCGAAGTCGTCGGCAGGCGCCGCGCGCCTGCCTCCCTCTGCGCCGGGCGCGGCCGCGAATGGCGCCGGCTGGTCCGGCTCGGGCGAAGCGGCGCCCACGCAGACCCGGAAGGGGTGCGTCGCGCCGGTCGCGGCCGTCCACACCACGTCCGCGCCGTCGGCCACCGCGGCCGACGCTATCCCGAGCACGCCGCGAATCGAGTCGGGCAGGACCTCGCCCAGGCTGCCCTTCTTCGGCTTGAAAGTGCCTCCGTCGGTCGCCGTCGCCAGGTACACGCGGTCCCGCGCCCGCGTGAGGGCCACGTACAGCAGGCGCTTCGTCTCCTCGCGCTCGCGCGCGGATTCGTCCGCGTCGAACTCCGCCTCGAAGTCGCCCACCGCAACGGCGTCCTCGGGCGCGGCGTGCGCCGCGACCCTGATGGGCGCGCGCGGCCCACCCGAGCCGCGCGCGAGATTCACCACGAACACCACCGGGAACTCCAGTCCCTTTGCCGCGTGGACCGTCATCAGGTTCACGGCGTCGACGGCATCCACGACGGCGTTGGATTCGTCGCCGGCCGACAGGCGGTCCAGGTGGTCGGCAAGGCGCGCCAGCGTGAGATAGCCGCTGTTCTGCAGCCGCCGGACGAGGCTCCGGATCTTCTTGATGTTCTCGCGGGCGGCCACGGCCCGGCTGCCGCGAATCTCGTGCTCGTAGGCCGAATCCGCGAGCGCGAGGTCGAGCAGTTCGGCCGGCGGGACCCGGTCGGCCAGATGGAGCCACCCGGCCAGGCTCCGGCGCACGCGGTCCAGCACCGCGGCGTCCTCGCCATCCAGCCGCGCCGCGGCCGGCGGCGCGACCCGGGCGGTCAGGGCCGCCGCAATCCCCGGCGCCAGGCGCTGAAGCCCGGAGTCGGAGAGCCTGACGAGCCGCGAGCGGAGAAACGCCGCCGCGCGGAGGTCGGATGAGGGCTCTGCCAGGAATCTCAGCAGCGCGACGACGTCTCTGACCTCGTCGGCCTCGAAGAATCCCAGCCCGTTGTACACGTAGGAAGGAATCCGGCGCGCCTCGAGGGCGTCCTCGAACTCGCGGTGGCTCGCGCGCGAGCGGAAGAGAATGGCGATGTCGGCGGGCCGGACCGGGCGGCGCACGCCGGTTTGTTTGTCCCGCACCTGCGCGCCGGCTGCCAGCCGGGCGATCTCGGCGGCCACCGACGCGGCGCAGGCGCGCCCGTCGTCGGCGGCGATGATGCCGAGCGGTGTGTCGGCCGCCTCGCCGCTTCCGGCCTCGACCGGGAACGCGTCGCGCTCGCCGTAGCCGAATGCGTCGCGCCGGAGTTCGCCGCCGGCCGCGATCTCGCGGAACAGATCGTTGACGAACGCCAGCAGGGCGGGCACCGAACGGAAACTGTGCGTGATGCTCCGGAGCGGGCTGCCTTCGTGGCGCAGCGCGTCCACTTCCGCCGCCGCGTCGTCGAGCACGCCCACGTCGGCGTCGCGGAAGCCGTAGATCGACTGCTTCCGGTCTCCCACGACGAAGACCGAGGGCGGCAGCGGCGCTTCGGACGAAAGCCCCAGCCCCTCGCCCCACGCCCGCACGAGCAGCGAGATCAGCTCCCACTGGGCCCGCGACGTGTCCTGGAACTCGTCGACGAGCACGTGATGGTACCGCGATTCCAGCAGATAGCGGCTGCGCGCGAACTCGTCCATGTTTCCGAGCAGCTTCCGCGCGCGGACGAGCAGTTCGTTGAAGTCGAGCACGCCGCGCGCCTCGAGCGTGCGCCGGTAGCGGGACGACGCGATGCCGAACACCTGCCACACGGCACGGGACAGGATCGCGTTCATGTCGCGCCTGAACGCGCGGATGGCGTCGGCGACGGCCGGTGCCGTGTCCGTCACGAGCGCCCAGTGGGCCCTGCGCGCGGCCTGGGTCGGGTGGAACTCGACCGGATACTCGCCCGGCGCCCGCTTTCTCGGCGTGCCCGCCCTGGTGAAGAAGTGCGCGCGGAGGCGCTCGATCGACCCCTTGAGTTGCGCCGGGCCGAGCCCGCCATCGACGGTCTGCGCCGCCGCGCGCGTGAGGCGGCGGAGGTCGGTCGCCAGCAGTTCGAAGCGGGGGTGGCGGATGGGGCCGCTCGCCAGGAACGCCTCGAGCCCGCCGGGGATGCCGCCGAGGACGGCCGCGACGCGGTCGAGGCCCTCACGGCACGCCTGCGCCACCGAGAGATCGCGCGGGCCCGCGCTGGTGACGCGCCGCAACACGCTCGCCGCCACGATGCGGCGCTCGAGCAGCGCGGCGAGGCCCGCACGCAGACGGCTCTCGCCGAGCTGGGCGAACAGCAGCGCGACGCCCTCGTCTTCCCGTGCCCGGCCGCGGCAGATGCGGATCGCGTCGTCCAGCGATTCCTCGACCAGCCGCGGCACCTCGGTTTCGTCCGCCACGTCGAAGCCCGGGTCGAGATCGGCCTCGAGCGGGAACTCGCGCAGCAGCGAGAGGCAGAAGGCGTCGATCGTGCTGATCCCGATGTCGTTGAGCCGGTCGCGCAGGTGGCGCCAGCGCACGTCGTCCTCGGGGGAGTGCTCGGCGGCGTCGCGCAGCGTGCGGACGATGCGCTCGCGCATCTCCGCGGCCGCCTTCCGGGTGAACGTCATCGCCAGGATGTTCCTGGGATCGACACCCGCCCGCAGGAGGTTCACGTAGCGGTCCACCAGGACCCGCGTCTTGCCCGTGCCGGCCGACGCCTCGAGCACGACGTTCTGGGTCGGATCGACCGCCGCCCGGCGCGCCTCCGCATCGCGCAGGGCGACGGACCCCTCCGCCGCGGGCGGCGGCGCCACGCTGCCCGGCCTCCGCGGTTCATGCGTCACGGACGTAGTCCTTCCGGCAGACGCTCGAGAACGCGCAGTACGTGCAGCGATACTCCTCGGCCGGTCTCGGCGGGAACACCCCCTGTTCGATGCCCTCGACAGCACGGACGAGGCGGGCCTCGCCCTCCGCGAGCGCCCGGGCCAGGCCGTCGGCGTCCCTGGCCAGCGGTTCGTAGTGCTCGCCCTTCCCGAACGAGATGTAGGCGGCGTCCGATGCCCTCCACGAGGCTCCACGCTGTTCTTCGAGGCGCTGCCCCGCCGCCGCGGCGTAAGCCGGCAACTGAGCGACGTGGTTCCGGTTCGGCGCGCGCGAGAGCTTGTAGTCGTAGACCCGGAACGTGCCGTCCTCGAGGAGATCGATGCGGTCCGCCTTGGCCGCCAGCCGGACCGTGCGCGCCGTCTCGCCCAGGCCGAGCCGCGTGGGGCCATCGAGCGCGTACTCGAGCAGCCGCTCGACGACCGGCACGCCGCGGCCGCGCTCCGCCTCGGCGGACAGGACGATATCGCCGACGCCCTCGGCAACGGGCGACCCCAGCAGGCGTGTGCGCAGCAGGGCGGCGTCCGTGTCGGGCAGCGCGGCGAGGCGCGCCTCTGCGACCTCCGCGAAAAGCGTCCTCGCGTCGTCCAGCGTGGCGGTGGTGATCGCCCCGCCCCCGCGCGCCTGCCACGCCTCGAAGAACGATTGCAGCACCTCGTGGAGGAGCGTGCCCTGGGCCCTCGGCCCCAGCGCCTCTTCGTCTTCCGGCTCCTCCGCGAGCCGGAGCACCCTGGTGGAGAAGTACACGAACGGGCACGCGAGGTACTGGTCGATGGTGCTGACCCTGTACTTCCCCGAAGGCGCCCCGTCGCCCTGTCCGTGGAAGCGCGGGTCGGCCGCCGGCGTGCGCGACTGCCGGAGAGCGAGCCACGCCGCGGCGGACGCCCCGAGCGCGTCGGCACGCTGCGGATCGCGCAGGATGGCCTCCCCCGAGAAGACGCGCGCCTCGGGGGTGCGCGGCTCCCGTTCCACGGTCAGCCCGCATCGCGCGAGGTCGTCCAGAAACGGCGACGGCTCGACCAGCGCGTCGTGCTCGAGCGTGATGGTCGACACGCGGACCTCCTGCGCGGCCGCCCGCAGCAGGTCCTCGAAGCGGGCGCGCTCCGCCATGCGCACATCGGCGTCCTCGGGCCAGTGAAGGTCCTGGAGCATGGCGGCGGGGTAGAAGATGCTCCGCGCGACGCTCTCGGGCCACTCCTGCTGCGTGAGCCCGACCAGGTGGATGCGGTCGAACCGGCCGAAGCGGGCGGAGTCGGCGTCGAGCAGCTGGACGCCGCCGCTGCCCTCGCGGGGCGTGAAGGTTTGCTGCTCGATCCAGCGGTGCACGAGCGCCACCGTCTCGGCGAAGGGGCGCGGCGCATCGTCGAACCGGGCATGCGCCTCGCGGAGCCGCGTCAGGGCCGTGAGCACGGCCGAGCGGACCCGGAGATGGCGCTCGACGACACGGGACGGGCCGCGGGGAGGGCGTTCGTGCGCGTCGAGAAATCCGACGACGGTGTCGAGGTGTACCGTGGGCGGAGCGTCGGCCGAGAGCGGCCTCAGTTCGTCCGCCACCGCCGCCGCGGCCCGCGCGGCCCGCTGCAGGCCGGCGGCCGACGGGCATTCGCGCGCGAATCGGGCGAGTTCCATCGGGTCGGCCAGGTAGCGCGCCTCGCTCAGCGCGCGGTCGAACAACGCCAGATCCGCAGAACTGATCGGACGGCCTCCCGCGCGGAAGCTGAACAGCGGCGAACGGAGCAGGCCGACCAGCGCCGACCGGGCGAAGCGCGAGTCGACCGCGTCGAACACCAGGTCGAGCGCCGCGGCATACGGTTCCGCGGCGAGCGGAAGCGCGTCGAACGTCTGGTGCGGCACGCCGGCCGACGTGAAGACCTGCCGCGCCAGGTAGACGTACGGCAGCGGGCGCTTGAAGACGACCGCGGTGCGCGAGAGCGGCGCGTCCGGCTGCCGCCGGTGGGCCGCCTTCACGTGCCGCGCGATGCGGGCCAGCTCCTCTTCACGGTCGCGCGCACACCACCACGCGGCGCCGCCGTCGTCGGCGGGCGCGAGGAGACGAGGCGCCGCCGGTTCGCCCGGCGGCGCGGCAACCACTTCTTCGTGTTCGGGCAGCCAGCGGCGGAGCCGGTCCTGGAGGCCGGCGCCGAGCACGGCGGCGGTGGCCACCACCTCGAGCCGCGTGAGCCCGGCGACGCGCGTCAGCAGGTCGAAGTCCGACGGCCAGAGTCCCGACCCGTCGCCCGCGCGATCGCCGACGGCCACGAGGACGTGCGTGAAGCGCGAGGAGGGCGCGGCGAGCACGGCTGCCGTCAGCCCGTGCTCGTCGAGCAGGCCCCGGTCCGCCAGCAGCGCCTCGTACCGGCGGAACGCGGCCACGAGGAACCGCGTCTGCTCGAGCATCCGCACGGCCCCGCGGTCGGTGTCGATGTCCTTCTCGAGGGCCGTCACCGCGACGCGCTCGAAGTCCGCCACGGTGCGGCCGTGCCGCCGCACGCCGTCGTAGAACGCGAGCATCTCGGTGATGAGGCCGGGCCGGATGGTGAACGGCGGCCGGAAGCCGTCCGCGGCCGCGGCCCGGGCGGCCGCCAGCAGCAGCACCTCGCGTTCGAACCCGTCCACGCGGGCCAGGGAGCGTGGGAGATCGGCGTGCAGCGCCGCGCGCCAGCCGTCGCGTGTCAACAGCCACGGGAGCACCACGGCGCCCGGGCCGGCCGGCAGGGCGTGGTCTTCGATCGTCCGGCGAAGCTGTTCCGCGGCTGCGTGCGAGGGGACGATGACGGCACGCCGCCGGATGTCGGCCAGGGTGCCCGCCGTGGCGCGTTCGAGGATCACCTGGCGGAACGACCCGACGTCGGGGACGCGGACGAGACGGGTGAGGCGCGGCGCAATCACGGGGCGGCGGGCTTCTGGAAAAACCCGCCGATGCGGGTTCGTGCCGTGTCGAGGAGCAGCAGCGCGCCGGCCGCGGCGGCCGACGCGTTCTGGGCCGCCGCCGGGTCGCGGGATCCCGCCGACGCCCGCTGCAGCCGCAGCGCTTCCCGCATCAGCCTCGCCGACGACAGGAGGAGATCGTGGGCCGCCGCGAGCTCGGCCGGCGGCGTGATCGGCAGGAGGCTGACTTCGATGGCCGACACCCGTTTCTCCGCCTTCGACAGGCGCCGGCCCTTCAGGACCGTGAGCGCCTTCACCGCCCCGATGTCGCCCGCCACGTCGTCGAACTTCTCGAGGCTGTCGTCGACGCGGCGGCGGTACGCGCCGTAGGTCGACGTCCGGTACTTGTAGCGGTCGATGGCTTCGCGCGTCGCGTTCGCCTTCTCCGCGGAGGCGGCCAGCGACGCAAGCAGCGCCTGCATCGTGTCGGGCCGCTGGTAGCCGAGACGCCCGTCTTCCTTCCGGGCGTCGGCCGCCAGCCGCTCGAGCGCCGCCACGTCGGCGTCCTCCTCCAGCTTGCGGGCTTCGCGAAGCGTCCGCGAGGCCAGGCCCGAATAGTCGCGGTCGAGCTTGCGCTCGCGTTCGATGTTCCGCACGAGCACCCGCCGCGTGGCCGAGTACCAGTCCTTGGGAACCTGCCGTTTGCGACGGTCGAGCACGGCGAGGATGCTCTCCTGGAGGGTGAGGCGATCGCGCCGGCTGTCGGTCATCTGCGCGACGGCCGACGCATAGTCGATCACGTCTTTGAGCTGCGGCTCGGGCAGGAGCGGCTCCGACGGCGGTTCGATCATCGCCACGAGGCTGAAGTCGAACGTGCGTTGGCCCGAGCCCGCGCGGATCTCCGAGATTACCTCTTCGACGCGCGCCGTCAGTTCGCGGACATCGGCGGCGCGGTAGGCGGAATGCGCGGCGGGCCATTCGAGCAGCTGCCGCCGGATGTCGGCGGCGATCGCCAGCTTGGAACTGGGGTCCGCGGCGAACGCGATGTCGCCGAGGGCCCTCGCCACCGCGCCGGTCAGCGCCGCGTAGTCCTCCTCACCGCGCGCCGACGCGTAGGAATGGTGGCGCACCGTGTCCGTGTACCGCTCGGTGCGCTCCCAGTCGACCGCGGAGTCGGGCAGCGAAACCGTCTGCATCGCGTCCGGATTCGACGGCCAGCCGATCGGGAGCGTGAACACCACGCGCCCGTTGGCCCGGGCGAACTCGCCGACACTGACTAGCGGCGTGCCGTCGGTGAGGAAGATGCGGTACGACGGCGCGGGAGGGCCTTGCGGCCCGGAGGCGGCCGCGGCGGCGGGCGCCGCGCAGAGCGCGAGCACCAGGGCCACGCGGGTCCGCAGGCGAGGGGCTCGGCGCCCCTGCCTCACGCGGTTGCACTCGCGACGGAGCATCAGTGGGATCCTAACTCCAGAGTGAGCTGCGCGCGAAACGCCGCCTGTTGAAAAGATGTGGATGGCGCGGTGCAAATCGTGTGGACACCTCGACACGACGCGCCCTCCTCCGCTGCAGAAAGGCGCATCGACGCCCCGGGTGAAATGTTGACGCC
>Ga0316621_10000268_pt1 | contig 10096 bp, 7 predicted proteins | sample OWC_Aug_OW2_C1_D_2_FD_207664 | JGI IMG/M metagenome (GOLD analysis project Ga0316621, IMG submission 207664) | Wetland soil microbial communities from Old Woman Creek delta, Ohio, United States - OWC_Aug_OW2_C1_D1_C | ecosystem: Environmental > Terrestrial > Soil > Wetlands | place: USA: Ohio... | reverse complement strand
GCGGCGCCTGGCGCCGCAGGCTGGCCGCGCGTGCTGCTGTTTCCGACCGAGGCCGACGTCGAGGCTGTGCTGGACACGGACGTCGAGCCGCGCATCATCCTGCTCGATGCCGGCGCCCCCGACGGCTTCGAACGCAAATGGCGGCCCTCACTCGGCTTCGGCCCGGAGCGGCACCTGGGCTACGCGATCCAGTGGTTCGCGTTCGGACTGGTGACCGCCATCCTGTTCATCGCTCTCAACCTGCGCCGCGTGCGTGCAGACGAGGATCCCGGCCAGTCATGACCTCTCCCGACCCACGGGCCGTGCGCCGCGGCCGCCGCCAGTTGCTCGCACTCGCCGCGCTCTTTTTCGTCCCGCTCGCCGTCGCGTTCTGGATGTACTACGGCCCCAGCGGCTGGCGGCCGTCCGGCGACGCCAGCAAGGGCGACCTGATCGTCCCGGCGCGCCCGCTTGCCGAGATCGCCTTGCCAACCATGGACGGCAAAGTCACCGACCCTGCGTTCCTGCGCGGCAAGTGGACCATGCTGTACGTGGGCGACGGGCTCTGCGACGACCGCTGCCGCCAGGCGCTCTACCTGATGCGCCAGTCGCGCATCGCGCTCAACAAGGACATGGACCGCGTGCAGCGCGTGTTCCTGGTCACCAGCCGTTGCTGCGACCGCAGCTTCCTGACCCGGGAGCATCCCGACCTGGTCGTCGCCCGGGTGGAAGACACGGCCTCGGCTGCCCTGCTCGAGCCGTTCCCCCCCTATGATGGAGTGTCGGTGGCAGCCGCCGGTCGCATCTACCTGGTGGACCCGCTCGGCAACCTGCTCAAGAGCTATGCCCCGACTGCGCCCGACAAGGCGCTGCTCACGGACGTCAAGAAACTGCTGCGCCTGTCCCACATCGGCTGAGTGCGCCCATCATGAACCTCTCGCTGCTGTTCCGCCGCCTGTGCCTCGCCGCGACGCTCGTCGCGCTGTGCGTCATCGTGCTCGGCGCATGGGTGCGTCTGAGCCACGCCGGGCTCGGCTGCCCGGACTGGCCGGGCTGCTACGGGCACCTCACTGTCGGCGAGGCGGTCGAGAACGCCGCACACGCGAACGCGGCGTTCCCCGAGCGGCCGCTCGAAGCCGACAAGGCGCTCAAGGAGATGATCCACCGTTATCTCGCCTCGGGGCTCGGGCTGCTGATCCTCGCCATCGCCGTGGTGGCCTGGATGAACCGCCGCGACCCGGCGCAACCAATGCGGCTGCCGGGATTGCTGGTGGCGCTGGTCGTGTTCCAGGGACTGCTCGGCATGTGGACGGTGACGCTGCTGCTGAAGCCGGCGGTGGTGACGGCTCACCTCGTCGGCGGGCTCACGACCATGGCGCTGCTGTGGTGGCTGGCCCTGCGCGTGGGCCGGAAGACGCGCCCACCGGGCGAACGCCGCCTGCGTCGGCTGGCGGCGGTCGGACTCGTGGTGCTCGCGCTGCAGATCATGCTCGGCGGATGGGTCAGCACCAACTACGCCGCGCTCGCCTGCCCGGACTTCCCCACCTGCCAGCGCTCGTTCTGGCCCGACATGGATTTCCAGGACGCGTTCGTGCTCTGGCGCGGCCTCGGCATCGACTACGAGGGCGGCGTGCTCGACCATCCGGCGCGCGTCGCGATCCACTTCGCCCATCGCATCGGTGCGGTCGTGACGGCGCTGGTACTCGGGTTGCTCGCCTGGCGCGCAATACGCACGGGGCAGTCGCGGGCGGTGCGCGTGACAGGCACGGCCCTTGCCGTGCTGCTGGCGGTGCAGTGGACGCTCGGCCCGGCAATGGTCATGAAGGCATTGCCGCTCGAGCTTGCGACCGCTCACAACGGCGTGGCTGCGCTGCTGGTGCTCTCCGTAGTGGCGCTGCTCAGGTTTCTCTGGACGCCGAAGACGCTGCGCTGACCATGCAGGCGGCCCTGTACAATGGCCGCCCGCCATGAATATCTCGGACTCGCACCTCGCCGCCCCCGGGTCCGCGACCTGGCGGGACTACTTCGAGCTCGGCAAGCCGAGGGTCGTTGCGCTCATCGTCTTCACGGCGATCGTCGGCATGTTCCTCGCCGTACCCGGTCTGCCGCCGCTCGCGGCGCTGGCGTTCGGCACGATCGGCATCGGACTCGCCGCCTCGAGCGCGGCGGCCATCAATCACGTGCTCGACCGTCGCTACGACGAGCAGATGGCGCGCACCATGGGGCGCCCGATCCCATCGGGTCTCGTCACCACCGGCCAGGCGCTCACCTACGCCGCCGTGATCGGCGTGCTGTCGATGCTCGTGCTCGCAATGCTGGTGAACCCTCTCACCGCGGCGCTCACCTTTGCGTCGCTGATCGGCTACGCGGTGCTCTACACCGTCTGGCTCAAGCACGTGACGCCGCAGAACATCGTGATCGGCGGGGCCGCCGGCGCGGCGCCGCCCGTGCTTGGCTGGACCGCGGTCACCGACAGCGTCGACCCGCACGCCCTGCTGCTGTTCCTGATCATCTTCGTGTGGACTCCGCCACACTTCTGGGCGCTCGCCATCGCGCGACGCGACGACTATGCGCGCGCCGGCATCCCGATGCTGCCCGTGGCGTACGGCGTCGAGTTCACCCGCCTGCACATCCTGCTCTACACCATCCTGCTGGTGATCGTGACGCTGCTGCCCTACCTCACGGGCATGAGCGGACTGATCTACCTCGTCGCGGCGGTGGCGCTCGGCGCGGTCTTCATCCGCCACGCCATCGCGCTGCGCCGCCCCGATGCGCCTGCGCAGCTGCCGATGAAGGTGTTCCGTTACTCGATCAACTACCTGATGCTGCTGTTCGCGGCATTGCTGGTGGATCACTACCTGCTGCTGCGGCCCTGAGCCATGGCCGGTCGCGCGCATTTCGCCGCGCCCCTGCTTCTCGCGGTGGTGGTGGCGCTGATCCTGTACGTGTCGCTGTGGCCGTTCCGGTTCGGTGAGGACGGCCCCACCGTCGTCGCGGCATTGCGTCAGCTGACGTGGGCGCGCGCCGGACGCAGCGACATGTTCAACAACGTGCTGCTGTACGTGCCGCTCGGGTTCTGCATGGCGCTCGTGGTCGAGCCGCGCCTGGGACGCCTGTGGGCACTCGTCCTCGGCGCCGTCGGTGGAGTGCTGCTGTCGCTCGCGGTGGAAGTCAGCCAGGCGTCGATCACGCTGCGCGTGCCGAGCCTCACGGACCTGTCGCTCAACGCCGCCGGCGCGCTGGCGGGTGCCGTCGCGGGCTCCGCCTGGCATGCCCTCGGCGCGCGCATGACGCCGCGCAGCAACCCGATCGGCCGCTCCGGAGCCGTCGCGCTTACGGTGCTGGTGCTGTGGCTGATCGCGCGGCTCTGGCCGCTGTGGCCCGATGCGAGCCTCAGGCAGATCAAGCGCGCCGTGCGGCCGCTGTTCGCGCCGGAACTCGGCTGGACCGAACTCGCCGCGTTCTTCGTCGGCTGGCTGGTGGTGGCGCAGGCGGTATTCCACCTGGCGCGCCGCCAGCGCAGCGTGGATGCATTCCTGGTCGTGATCGCCGTCGTGCTCGTCGGTCGTACGCTCACGGCCGGCAATGCGCTGGTGTTCGCGGAGATCGCGGCAATCGCCGTGCTGCTGCCGGTGCTGGTGCTGTTGAGTCGTGTCGAGGACCGCGGCCGCTCGGCGCTGATCGCCGCGGCACTTGGCACGTGGCTCGCCGCCGTCGCGCTGACGCCGGCTTTGGGTGGCTCGCATGCGGTTGCCGTGGAGATACCGGCGGTCACCGACTTTCTGAGTCGCAATCCGCCGCCGCCCGCGCAGCTCGCCGGGAAAGGCTTCAGCTACGTCGCGCTGGCGTGGCTGCTCACCGGCACCGGCCTGGTTCCGCACGTGGCAGCCGGAGTGACGGTGCTGCTGGTGCTGCTGTTGTGCCTGCTGCAGGTCGGGGCGGTCGCGCCGGCCTACGGCTGGATCGACCTCGTCATTGCCGTCATCGCGGGCCTGATGGTGGCGCGCTGGATGCCGCGTGGCGCGGGGCGATAGAATCGCGCCCCTTCCATGGACGTCTCCCACCTCCTCGACCCGCTGAACGACGCGCAGCGGCAAGCGGTCACGGCACCGCTCGCCCCGACGCTGGTGCTTGCCGGCGCCGGCAGCGGCAAGACGCGCGTGCTCACGCACCGCGTCGCCTGGCTGGTGCAGGTGGAGGGCGTGTCGCCGCACGGCATCCTCGCCGTGACCTTCACGAACAAGGCCGCAGGCGAGATGCGGTCGCGCATCGAGGCGCAGCTCGAACTGCCGTCGGCGCCGCTGTGGATCGGAACCTTCCACGGCATCGCGCACCGCCTGCTGCGCATGCACTGGCGCGAGGCCGGGCTGCCGCAGGGCTTCTCGATCCTCGACGGCGAGGACCAGCAGCGGCTCGTCAAGCGCATCATCCGCGGCGCAGGCCTCGATGAGGCCCGCTGGGTGCCGCGCGAGGTGACTTGGTTCATCAACGCGCAGAAGGACGAGGGCCTGCGCCCGAAGCACCTCAGGGACGACGGCGACCCGACGCGCCGGCAGATGCTCAAGCTGTACGAGTCGTATGAGGAAGCGTGCAAGCGCAACGGCGTGGTGGACTTCGCGGAACTTCTGCTGCGCAGCTACGAGCTGTGGAAGGAAGCCCCGGGGCTCGTCGAGCACTACCGGGCGCGCTTCGGCCACGTGCTGGTGGACGAGTTCCAGGACACCAACACCATCCAGTACTCATGGATGAAGGCGCTGGTGGGATCGACGGGCGTGCCGTTCGTGGTGGGCGACGACGACCAGTCCATCTACCGCTGGCGCGGCGCGCGCGTCGAGAACCTGCAGCAGTTCCGCCGCGACTTCCCGGGCGTGCAGCTCTATCGCCTGGAGCAGAACTATCGCTCGACCGGCAACATCCTCGCCGCCGCCAACGCGATCATTGCCAACAACAGCGGACGCATCGGCAAGAAGCTCTGGACGGAGGGCGGCAAGGGCGACCGGATCCGCCTGTTCCGCGCCTACAACGAGCGCGACGAGGCCGAGTTCGTCGTGAACCGCATCCGCGAGTGGGTGTCGCGGGGCGGCAACCGCCGCGATACGGCGATCCTCTACCGCTCGAACGCACAGTCACGCGTGTTCGAGGAATACCTGCTCGCCGCACGCATCCCGTACCGCGTGTACGGCGGCCTGCGGTTCTTCGAGCGCCAGGAAATCAAGGACGCGCTCGCTTACCTGCGCCTGCTGGCCAACCGCGACGACGACGCTTCGTTCGAGCGCATCGTGAACCTGCCGACGCGCGGCATCGGCGCGCGCACGCTCGAGGTGCTGCGGGCGTACGCCAAGGCCCACACCATTTCGCTCTGGCGCTCGGCGGCACCGTGCGCCGATGAACTCGGTGCCCGCGCCTCGGGCTGCCTGCAGGCATTCCTCGCCCTCATCGAAAAGCTCGACGCCGACACGCGCGACCTGCCGCTGCACGAGCAGGTGGACCACGTGATCCAGGCAAGCGGCCTCGCCGGCCACTACCAGAAGGACAAGGCCGACAAGGGCGAGGCGCGGCTCGAGAACCTCGAGGAACTCGTGAGCGCCGCCCGCGGCTTCGAACCCGAGGACGACGACATGCCGCCGCTCATGGCGTTCCTGTCGCACGCAGTACTGGAATCGGGCGAAGGCCAGGCGGAGGAATGGGAGGACTGCGTGCAGATGATGACCCTGCACTCGGCCAAGGGCCTCGAGTTCCCGGTGGTGTTCCTCTGCGGACTCGAGGATGGGCTGTTCCCGCACCAGCGCTCGATCATGGACGTGCAGGGACTCGAGGAGGAGCGGCGCCTGTGCTACGTGGGGACCACGCGTGCCATGCGCCAGCTGTACCTCACGTTCGCCGAGCAGCGGCGCATGCACGGCATGGACAGCTACGGCGCGCCGTCGCGGTTCCTGGCGGAGATCCCCGCCGAACTGATCGAGGAAGTCCGCCCGAAAGTGCAGGTGTCGCGGCCGACTTATGTGCCCGCGCAGCGCGCGCCGTCGATGCCCGCGCGGAACCCCAGGTTCATGGACGATTCCCCGGGCAGCCTGCGGCTCGGGCAGCGGGTCCGGCACCAGAAGTTCGGCGACGGGGTGGTGCTGAGCCTCGAGGGGCAGGGCTCGAACGCCCGGGTCCAGGTGAACTTCGAGCGCCAGGGCACCAAGTGGCTGATGATGGGCTACGCCAACCTCGAGGTCGTCCGAGGCGTACAATGACCCGCGCGCGATATAAAGGGCCCGCCACGCGGCAAGGTCCGGCGCGCTAGTCCTGCGGGGCAACGCTGGTGAAAATCATCATCCTTGGAGCCGGACAGGTCGGCCGGACGGCTGCCTACCATCTCGCGCGCGAGGAGGCGAACGACGTCACCGTCGTGGATGTCAACGACCACCTGCTGCGTGACCTGCAGGACCGCCTCGACATTCGCACCGTGGCCGGCAACGCCGCCCATCCCAACGTGCTCGAGTTGGCGGGCGCGGCAAGTGCCGACATGGTGGTCGCCCTCACCAACAGCGATGAAGTGAACATGGTCGCCTGCCAGGTGGCGTGGACCCTGTTCCGCACGCGGACCAAGATCGCACGCATCCGGTCGCTCGCATACACCGGCCACGAGTCCCTGTTCTTCGACACGGACCGGCCGCCCCCGGATGGCGCGGGCTTCCCGGTGGACGTCTACATCAGCCCCGAGGAAATCGTCACCCAGTACATCGAGCGCCTGATCCGCTACTCGGGCGCGCTGCAGGTGCTCGAGTTCGCCGACGGGCGCGTCCGGCTGGTGGGCGTGAGGGCCGTGAAGGGCGGACCGCTGGTCGGCCAGCAGCTGCGCAGCATCCGCGAGCATCTGCCGAACGTGGACGCGCGCGTGGTGGCGATCTACCGCGAGGGCGGCAGCATCCCGCCCGAGGGCGACGCGATCATCCACCACGGCGACGAGGTGTTCTTCCTCGCCGCGACCGAGGACATGCGCAAGGTGATGATCGAACTGCGCCGCGTCGAGGACTCGGTGAAGCGGGTCGTGATCGCGGGCGGCGGCAACATCGGCCTCAGGCTCGCGCAGCGCATCGAAGAGCGCTACCAGGTCAAGATGATCGAGCGCGACGCGGCGCGGGCGCGACGCATCTCGGAGATCCTGCGCAGCACGGTCGTGCTGCACGGCGACGCAGCGGACGAGGAACTCCTCATCGAGGAGAACATCGACAGCGCGGACGTGTTCTGTTCGGTCACCAACGCCGAGGAGGCGAACATCCTCTCCGCAATGCTCGCCAAGCGCCTCGGCGCGCACCGCGTGATGGCGCTCATCAACCGGCCCGCGTATGCGGAAATGATGCAGAGCGGCTCGATCGACGTCGCGATCTCGCCGCAGTCGGTCACCATCGGCTCGCTGCTGGCGCACGTGCGACGCGGCGACGTGGTGCGCGTCCATTCCCTGCGACGCGGCGCTGCGGAGGCCATCGAGGCAATCGCCCACGGTACACGCGGTGGCAAAGTCGTGGGCAGACGCGTCGAGGAAGTGAAGCTGCCGAAGGGCGCTACGATCGGCGCCATCGTGCGCGGCCAGGAAGTGATCATGGGCCACCACGACACCGTGATCGAGGCCGACGATCACGTGATCGTATTCCTCACCGACCGACGGCACGTCGAAGCGGTCGAGCGCCTGTTCCAGGAGTGACGACCCGGGCATGGCACGCAAGAAGCGGTCGGCCGGCATGCGTAGGCGGATGCAGCGCGGGTTCGCCGTTCTGGCGTTGCTGCTGCTGGTGGTCGCGATCGCCATCGTGGCCGTGCTCGACCATCGCGTCACCGAACAATTCGAGGGCCGGCGCTGGACGTTGCCCGCGCGCGTCTACGCACAGCCGATCGACCTCTACGCCGGCCAGCAGCTCTCGGCACAGCGCTTTGCGGACGAACTCGAGCGGCTCGGCTACCTGGCAGCCGGCAACGCCGACCGGCCGGGCACTTACCGCCGCAAGGGCGACCAGGTCAGCGTGTACGTGCGGGAATTCCGCTTCGCCGATGGACCGCAACAGGCGCGCGCACTGAAGCTCGGGTTCGCGGGTGGCACGATTGCGAGCCTCCAGGACGCGCAAGGCCGCGAGGTGCCCGTCTTCCGCCTCGACCCGCTGCTGATCGGCAGCATCTTCCCGATCCACGGCGAGGACCGCATCGTCGTCGCACCCGACGAAGTGCCGCCGCTGCTGCCCGAGGCGCTCAAGGCCGTCGAGGACCGCAAGTTCGACACGCACCACGGCGTGAACCCGCTCGCGATCCTGCGCGCCCTGTTCGTAAACGTGCGCGCGGGCCAGATCGAGCAGGGCGGCAGCACACTCACGCAGCAGTTGGTGAAGAGCTATTTCCTCGACAGCCGTCGCACGCTGCGCCGCAAGGCCGAGGAAGCCGTAATGGCCGTCATTCTCGAGTCGCGCTTCGAGAAGGCGGACATCATGAACGCCTACATCAACGAGATTTACCTCGGCCAGGACGGCCGGCGCGCGGTGCACGGCTTCGGGCTGGCGAGCCAGTTCTATTTCGGCAAGCCGCTGGCCGAGCTCGACTTGCCGGAGATCGCGCTGATGGTGGCGATCGTGCGCGGCCCGTCCTATTACGATCCGCGCCGGCAGCCGGAGCGCGCCCTCGAACGCCGCAACCTGGTGTTGCGTGTGCTGGCCGAACAGGACGTCGTGAGCGCCGAGGACGCAGCGAAAGCCGCGCAGGAACCGCTGGGCGTTGCCGAGGCCGGGCGCAAGGGCGGCAGTTTCTATCCGGCGTTCCTCGATCTGGTGCGTCGCCAGCTGCGCCGCGATTACGCAGAGTCCGACCTCACCGAAACCGGTCTGACCGTGTTCAGCACGCTCGACCCGTTGCTGCAGCAAAAGGCTGAAGCGGCGCTGGCCGAGGAGCTCGATCGCCTCGAGCGCTCGGGCCGCAAAGCCGCCAAGGGCCTGGAGGGCGTCGTCGTGGTGACCACGCCGCAGACCGGCGAGATCGCCGCGCTGGTGGGCGGCCGGCGTGCCGCGTTCGACGGCTTCAACCGCGCGCTCGACGCTACGCGGCCGATCGGCTCGCTCGCCAAGCCACTCGTCTATCTCGCGGCCCTGGAGACCGGCCGCTACACACCCGTCTCGTTCCTCGCGGACGAACCGGTGGACCTGAAGCTGCCGAATGGCGACCGCTGGAAGCCCGAGAACTTCGACAAGCAGCTGCGCGGCTCCGTGACGGTGGTGCGTGCGCTCACCCAGTCGCTCAACCTGCCCACCGTCCGGCTCGGACTCGACGTGGGGCTCGACAAGGTCGCACGCACGTTCGAGGAGCTCGGCCTCGAGCAGCGGCCGGCGGAACTGCCGTCCATGCTGCTCGGTGCCACCAACCTGAGCCCGTTCGACGTGGCACAGATGTACAACACGCTTGCCAACGGGGGCTTTCGCTCGCCACTGCGTGCAGTGCGCGCCGTGGTGGACGAAAGCGGCCAGGCGCTCAAGGCGCCCGAGCTCGAGGTGGCGGAGGCCGTCGCGCCGGAAGCCGTGTACACGCTCGATCGCATGCTGATCGAGGTGATGGAACGCGGCACGGGTCGTGCGGCGAAACGCGACTTGCCGTCCGGCCTGGTCGTGGCCGGCAAGACGGGCACGTCGAACGACTATCGCGACAGCTGGTTCGCCGGCTTCTCCGGCTCGCACCTGGTCGTCGCGTGGGTGGGCCACGACGACAACAGCCCGACCGGACTCACTGGCACGACCGGTGGCCTCGCCGTCTGGTCGCGCCTGATGGGCTCGATCGTCACCTCGTCGTTCGAACCCATGCTGCCGGAGTCGCTCGAGCACCGCTGGGTCGATTACTTCAGCGGCCGCGAGACTTCGCCGTATTGCGACGGGTCAGCCGTGAGCCTGCCATTCCGCGTGGGCACGCTGCTGGAGCCGGATCCCGAGTGTGCACCCGGCACGGAAGACACGCCGCTGGACTCGGTACTGCCGGATGCCGAGCCACTGGACTCCGCGCCGCCGGAGCCCGGGTTCCCCTGAGGCACAGCTCGGGGTTAGGCTTCGGTCCGTGTCGCGCTCAATCTTCCTCGCCGCCCTGTTGGCGCTCGCCGGTTGCTCCA
>Ga0316621_10000263_pt1 | contig 10133 bp, 8 predicted proteins | sample OWC_Aug_OW2_C1_D_2_FD_207664 | JGI IMG/M metagenome (GOLD analysis project Ga0316621, IMG submission 207664) | Wetland soil microbial communities from Old Woman Creek delta, Ohio, United States - OWC_Aug_OW2_C1_D1_C | ecosystem: Environmental > Terrestrial > Soil > Wetlands | place: USA: Ohio... | reverse complement strand
AAATAGTACGCCACCAGGAGCAGCATTCCGAGGAAGGCCGCCAAAGCCCATGTACGTCGCCATCTACATCATGGTGGCCCCGGGGATTGTATGGCAGAGCGCCATCCCCTCTTTGAAGTCCTGCTTAGTGAGCCATTGCCGCTTCCCGACGCACTCCTGCCGGAGGTAGGCCATCATGGCCGGTTCCCGGTAGGCGGTGGCGCCGAGCCGGAAAAAGGCGACGAAGAGCGCTTGAAGCCGGGGCTCAATCGGTACCGCCGAGATCCCTCCGGAGTCATCAAGGACGCCCCGCTGGGGCGGCGCGGGTGGAGAACGTGTGCCAGTGTGTTGGATCACCCCGCGGTGCGGACCGGCGGGACGACATCGCCCTTGGCGATGCACTATGCTCATGCTAGCATACCCGTCCAACCACCCGCAAGGAGGGGAGGGGGCGTTGAGGATCGGCGGAAATACGTACGATCTGCGGGAATTCGCGGGAGCCTTCGGCGACCTCGGCACTCTCATCCCTTTTGTGGTCGGGTATATCACCATCAGCAAGATGGATCCGGTCGGGATCCTCGTCGCGTTCGGTCTCTTCAAGATCTTCGCGGGGCTGTACTTCAAGACGCCGGTGCCCATCCAGCCGATGAAGGCCATCGGCACGACTGCCATCACCCACCCCGGGGTAATCACGCCAGGCGCGATCTGGGCGTCCGGGCTGTTCAGCGGCCTCTTCTGGCTCGTCATGGGGATGACGGGCACCGTGAGCTGGATCGCCAAGATCACCAGTCGCCCAATCGTGCAGGGCTTGGTGCTCAGCTTGGGCCTTGGGTTCATCGCCGAGGGGGTCACGATGATGGAGGGCGACTTCATCCTTGCGGCGGTCGCCACGGCGCTCACCTTTTTTCTGCTGTCCCGGGAGCGCGTGCCGGCCATGCTGGTCTTGTTGGGATTCGGCGTGACGGTCGCGCTGTTCCGGGAGCCGGCGCTCCTGACCGGCCTGGCCGAATGTTCCCTCCGCTTCCGACTGCCCGAACTCGCGCTCACCAAGATCAGTTGGCCGGAAATAGTCACCGGCATCGTGGTCCTGGGGCTCCCCCAAGTGGCCCTCACCTTGGGCAACGCGATCATCGCCACCGTGGAGGAGAACAACACGCTCTTTCCGGACCGGCGAATCACCGTGAAAGCCGTGGCCGTGGACCACGGGATCATGAACCTCGTCGGGACGAGTCTGGGGGGTGTGCCGATGTGCCACGGGGCCGGCGGTATGGCGGGCCACGTGCGCTTCGGGGCACGAACTGGCGGCGCACTCGTGATCTTGGGCGCCCTGATCCTGTTTATCGGGCTGTTCCTCTCGGACTCGGTGGCCACACTCTTCAAGCTGTTCCCCCGGTCGCTCTTGGGTGTGATACTCCTTTTCGGAGGGTTGGAGCTGGCGGCCGGAGCCCACGGGAACGGGTCCCAGCGGGGCGACCGCTATGTCGTCCTCCTTACCGCCGGTATCTCGCTCTGGAACATGGGCGCCGGATACCTCGCCGGCCTCGCGCTCTGGCATGCCCTTCAGCGGGAGTGGCTCCGAATCTAGTGCCGCCCGTCCGCACCGCGTCGGTCGCGATCGGGCGCGGTACGGGTCCTGGGACGGCGACTCTTTCGCCAGCATTTCCCTTGACAGGGTGTGGTCAGAGTGTTAGAAAAACCACACTTTTGGCCCGGTTTCTGGACGGTTGCGAGGCCCCGGACGAGGGCTCCATTATCGCCGTGATCGCGCATGGCCGGGTGTCCTGTCACACGATTTCTCGCCTCACGGTCCCTTTTGCCGTCTGTCCCTGGCTCCTGAGGGGGAGGCCCCATGGCAGCGGATTATGCCTACGCCGGATTTTTCCTGATCGTCGGCGCCCTTTTCGTCATCCTCAACATCGAGGTCGTCTCGCGGATCATCCGTCCGGACAACCCGACCCCTCGCAAGCTCACGAGTTACGAGTGCGGCGAGGAGCCCATCGGCATCGGGTGGATCCGGTTCCACGTGCGGTACTATCTCTATGCGCTCGTCTATATCATCTTCGCGGTCGAGACGGTGTTCCTGTTTCCCTGGGCCATCGTGTTCCGGGAGATGGGGCTGTTCGCCTTCGTCGAGATGATGATCTTCATCGGCATCCTCCTCGTGGGGCTGGCCTACGCCTGGAAGAAGAAGGCGTTGGAGTGGGTCTAAGCCGCTGTCAAAAAATAACTTGATCGGAGAAATTCCGGGAGCGGCATAAGGAGCCGTAACGAAATTACAACAATGGCCGAATTATTTCGTAACGGCTCCTAAGAGGCGACTCGGCGACCGGGCAATTTGGCAATCGGGGGACGGCTTTCCTGATTGCCACGTTGCCAAATCCCCCAATTGCCGTGCGTGAGACATGACGCCGGACGAGATTCTCGAACAACTCAAGCAGAAGTTCGGAGACGCCCTCAGCGGGACCGAGGTCAAGGGTGTTGAGGTGCGCCTCACGACCGCGGCCGTAAACGGCCGGCCGGTGTGCGAGCTCCTCCGCGACCTCGGCTTCGAGTACCTCAACTGCCTCAGCGGCGCGGACTGGACGACGCACCTGGAAGTCGTGTACAACCTCTCGTCGCTGCGCCATCCGCACAAGGCGCATCTGCGCGTGAGGGTCGACCGGGACCATCCCGTGGTGCGGAGCGTGTCGGACCTCTGGCGAGCGGCGGACTGGCACGAGCGGGAATGTTTCGACCTGTTCGGCGTCCAGTTCGACGGGCATCCCGACCACCGGCGCATCCTGCTCCCCGAGGACTGGGTCGGCTACCCGCTGCGGAAGGATTACGCGGACGAGCGGCTGGTCCCGTACACCGACTACGGGATGGAGGAGAAGGTCGCCAAGACGGAAGCGGCCAAGGGTGCGCCCAAGGCGGCCAAAGCCGAACCCCCCAAGCCGCTGTCAAAGAATAACGTGACCGGAGAAATTCCGGGAACGGCATAAGGAGCCGTAACGCGATCGAGACGCGATGGGCGCGCCCCGGCGGCGGGTTCGCGGGGCGGAAAGTGACATCCTGATGGACACCACGAACCTCCCGATCCCCATCGGCACCACGGTGATGATCGAGCACGCCGGGGAGACGATGGAGGAGATGTACGTCAACATGGGGCCCCAGCACCCGTCCACCCACGGCGTGCTGCGTCTCTTGCTGAAGCTGGACGGCGAGGTGATCACCGACTGCATCCCATACATCGGGTACCTGCATCGCTGCCACGAGAAGATCGCGGAAAACCGCACTTACCCCCAGGTCGTCCCCTACACCGACCGGCTTGACTACCTGGCCTCCATGTCCATGAACTTCGGTTACGTCCTGACCGTCGAGCGGCTCATGGGCCAGCAGGTCCCGGCACGGGCGGAGCACATGCGGGTGATCCTGGCCGAGTTGCAGCGCATCGCCAGCCACCTCCTGTGGCTGGGGACGTTCGGCCTGGACCTGGGGAACTTCACCATCTTCATCTACTGCTTCCGCGAGCGGGAGATGATCCTGGATCTCTTCGAGGCGGTGAGCGGGCAGCGGCTGAACTACAGCTTCTACCGCATCGGCGGCATGGCGTTCGACTTTCCGGACGGATGGCTGGACAACTGTCGGGCTTTCCTGGAGTGGTTCAAGCCGCGCATTCCCGAGTACGATGCGCTGGTCACCGACAACATCCTGTTCCAGAAGCGCATCCAGGGTATCGGGGTCATCGACGCCAAGAGCGCCGTCGACTGGGGGCTGTCGGGGCCGATGCTGCGGGCGTCGGGTCTCAAGTGGGACCTGCGCCGGAACGACCCCTACTCGATCTACGACCGGTTCGACTTCGCCATCCCGGTCTTCGACACCTGTGACGTCTGGGCTCGATTCTTGGTCCGTCGCCAGGAGATGCTGGAGAGCGTCAAGATCATCGAGCAGGCGCTGGACCAGCTTCCCTCGGGCGAGATCACCGCCAAGATGCCCAAGACGATCAAGCCGCCGGCGGGACAGGTGTACGTTCGGACGGAGAGCCCGCGGGGCGAGCTGGGCTTCTACCTCGTGAGCGATGGAACACCCAAGCCGTACCGGTACAAGGTGCGCTCCCCGGCCTTCTGCAACCTGAGCGCGCTGCCCGTGATGATGAAGGGGTGCCTGGTGGCGGATTCGGTGGCGATCCTGGGCAGCATCGACATCGTGCTGGGCGAGATCGATCGGTAATCGGGGCGGCGCCCCCCGGCCGGCGCAGGATTGGCAGAAATCGCGATGATCACGTTTGCCGAACTCTGCGAGCAGATGTACGCCGTGACCTCGGCCTGGGGGCTCCCCTGGCTCGTCCCCACGCTGGTGGTGATGGGTGTGGTGGTGGGGGTCATCATCGCCTACATCTCCGTCGCCTCTATGTTCATGATCTGGTGGGAGCGGAAGATCAGCGCACACATCCAGGTGCGCTTCGGCCCCATGCGGGTGGGGGGGTGGCACGGATGGGCGCAGAGCATCGCCGACGGGATCAAGCTCCTCTTGAAGGAGGACATCATCCCCGCGCGGGCGGACAAGGTGGTTTTTGTGCTGGCCCCCATGGTCGTCTTCGCGGCTGCGCTGGCCGGGTATGTCACGATCCCCTGGGCCCCCGGCCTGATCGTCAAAGACTTGAACATCGGCCTCCTGTATATGGTGGCCATCTCGTCGCTCACGGTCGTCGGCATCATCATGGCGGGCTGGTCCTCCAACAACAAATACGCGACGCTGGGCGCCATGCGCTCCGCCGCCCAGGCGGTGAGTTATGAGGTGCCCCTGGTGCTCTCGCTGCTGGGGCCGGTGATGCTGGCCGGCACCATGAGCATGGGGCAACTGGTGGAAGCGCAGGGCGGGACCTGGTTCGGCTTCCTGCCGCGCTGGTTCGTCTTTCCCCAGGTCGTGGCGTTCCTGGTCTACTTCACCTGCGCGCTGGCCGAATGTAACCGGCTGCCCTTCGACATCCCCGAGGCCGAGTCGGAGCTGGTGGCCGGCTTTCACGTCGAGTACAGCGGGATGCGGTTTGCGATCTTTTTCCTTGCCGAGTACGCCAATATGTTCGCCGTGGCCGCCATCGCCACCACCATCTTCCTGGGCGGCTGGCGCGGTCCGTGGCTGCCGATACCGGGGCTCCCCGCGGAGGTCGCCCGCGGCCTCTTCGGGCTGGTCTGGTTCCAGGTCAAGTGTTACTTCCTGATCTTCGTCATGATGTGGCTGCGCTGGACGCTCAACCGGATGCGCGTCGATCAGCTCATGGATTTCGCGTGGAAAGTCCTGCTCCCGATTGCGTTCGCCAACCTGATCGTCACGGGACTGGTCTTGGCGCTCTGGAAGTAAGCCGTTGTCAAAGAATTAGTTGAGCGGAGACATTCCGAAACGGCATAAGGAGCCGTAACGAAATAGAAGGAGATGTATAGGTTATTTCGTAACGGCTCCTAACCGTTCGCGGCGCCGGATCCGTTTCCCCTCCGCACCCGGCACACCGATTCTCAAGCCCCCACCCTCCCACTCGCCGGCGGGACGGTGGGGGCTTGGTCATTCCACAGCACCACCCGATCGCCATCCGGAGCGGGAAGCCGCGAACGAAGGTGCAGGAACAGCAACGCCCGTCCGGGCCGGCGGCCCGACGGGCGGCTATCCCCTCTTGGGGGGTAGAAGTCGCAGGCGCCAATGGCCCTGCGATGTCTCGTTTCCATATTCAATTGTCGGCCATTCGTCGGGAGGCGTCGCTATCCGCTCCTCCTTTCTTCGGCCAGCGAGGGACATCGGCTGGGGATCGCCGTCCCCGGGCCCGTCACCCGCCCCAGGGTTCCGGGCGACTCGGGCCTCCTCTCCCGGAGGAGTCGCCGTCCTCTATTCAAGTAATCGGCAGACGCTCGCGCCTCCATGAGGGGAATCTTCCGCCGTCCGTCCGCTACGGAACCAGCCTCTCGTAGAGGACGTGCCGGCGGTTCTTGGTGTAGGGGCGCACCTGTCCCGGCCAGCGCCCCTGATCCACCGCCTTCGCCCAGGCGTCGCTCACCAGCACCTCGGGGCTCTCGATCTCGTAGAGGGCGTTATAGGTCGGCTCGCTCTCGACGACGATGGTCTTGCGCTCCCCGCCGACGACCAGCGTCACCTCTCGCTTCTTGAAGCGGGCTACCGCGATGACGCCGGGCACCGTCAGGAGCAGCGGCACGTGCTCCCGGTCGTAGACCTCGTTGAACAGTGCGTCCTTGTTCGGCTCAACGTCCATGGCGGCGCTGAAGATGTACTTGGTCTGGAACGGCATGATCGTTTCTCCTTCACAGCAGGGTGTCCTCGAAAACGCACCATACGGATGCGGCAGAGATACCGTACCACAAGTCCTCCGCAATACCAACGCGGCACTGGCAAACCGCGCGGCCGGCGGCGCCATCGCGTCGAGTTTTCGTTTTGCATCATGGGGTGAACATGCTACGCTCATTTTTCACGCGGTGCCCGCAAAGGATGGGAGAATGCCCGACGATTTCGTCACCCTGAGTTGGACCCAGCACGGAACGCTTCGCCTGATCGACCAGACGCGGCTCCCGGCGGAAGAGGTCTATGTGGAATGCGGAACCGTGGAGGCGGTGGCTCACGCGATTCGCACCATGCAGGTGCGGGGGGCGCCGGCCATCGGTGTCGCGGCGGCCATGGGGCTCGCCATGGGCGCTCGCGCCTTCCAGGCGTCAGCGTTTCCGGTCTTCTACGCCGCACTGGAAGCGATGGCCGCCCAGCTCACGCGGACGCGCCCGACGGCGGTGAATCTCGCCTGGGCCGTCCGGCGCATGGTCGGCGTGGCGCAGGCGCACCGCGAGTTGCCGACGGCCGAGATCGCGGCGCGCCTGATGGCCGAGGCGACGGCCATGCGTGAGGAGGACATCCGCACCAACCGCGCCATCGGCGCACATGGCCAGATGCTGGTCCCGGATCCGGCCCGGATCCTCACCCACTGCAACGCCGGGGGCCTGGCCACTGCCGGGTACGGGACGGCCATCGGCGTCATCCGGGCGGCCGTGGAGGCGGGAAAGCGCGTCAAGGTGTGGGTGGACGAGACCCGACCCCTCTTACAGGGGGCGCGATTGACCGCCTGGGAACTGACCCGGGCGGGCATCCCCGCCACCCTCATCACCGACAACATGGCGGGTCATTTCATGCAGCGGGGCGAGGTGGATTTCGTCGTCGTGGGGGCGGACCGGATTGCCAGGAACGGGGACACCGCCAACAAGATCGGTACCTATGGCGTCGCCGTCCTGGCCCGGGCCCACGGCATCCCGTTCTACGTGGCCGCTCCCGTCTCGACGCTGGACCTCAGCCTGAACGGCGGGTCGGAGATCCCGATCGAGGAGCGCGCACCGGAGGAGGTCACCGAGATCGGCGGCCGCCGGCTGGCACCGCACGGCATGCGGGCGGCCAACCCCGCCTTCGACGTCACGCCGGCCGGTTACATCGACGGGATCATCACCGAACGCGGAATCGCCCGCGCCCCGTACGAGACAAGCCTCCCGCGCCTGGCGGGCGAAGCATGACTGCCCGATGGACGGCCTGGCATCCCGGAACGGGGGTGGGAATGCGTAGGCAGATCATCCTGGTTGTCCTGGCGATCCTCTTTGGAGGATCGGCGGACGCCGGGGAAGTGACCGCGCTTTCCGCCGACGCGCCGTTCCAGGCGGCAGTCAAGCAGGCCGAGGCGGGAAATCCTGCCGGTGCAATCATCGCGTTACTCGCATTGGACGGAACCCCCGTGGCCGCCGGCCTCCAGCCGCAGATCGATCTCCTCCTGGGGGTACTCCTCGCGCGCCAAGGGCGCCACGAGGAGGCCGTAGGCCGTCTGGAGGGGGCGGCCGCATCGTATCCGCTGCTGGCCGACTACGCCCTGTTTCGTCTGGCTGAGACCCAACGCCAACTGGGACGCCGCGAATTGGCCGCCGACGCCCTTCGGCGACTCGTGGGCTACCACCCCCACAGCCTTTTTCTCGAACAGGCCAGCCGCGAGCTGGCCCGAGAATACCTGGAGGCCGGGGACACAATACACGCCGAAGAAGCCGCCACGAAGTATCTCGCGGCCTTCTCTAACGGGGCAGGACGGGCCGAGGTGCGCCTGACACTGGGCGAGATCTTCCTCCGGTCCGGCCGCCCGGACCAGGCAGAGGACGCGTTACGTCGGATCTGGATCGAGCTTCCGGGAACGCCGCAGAGCCAGCGAGCCAAGGACCTCCTCTCAAGCCTGCCCGCGCCCCGGCCTTTCACACCCGACGAGCAGTTTCAGCGAGCCACCACCCTGTACCAACTCGGCCGGCATGCCCAGGCCCTTCAAGAACTCGCGCCCTTTGCCGCCGCGGGCTCTCCCCGAGAGGGGCAGGCGCGCCTGATGCTCGGCATCAGCGCCTTCAACCTGCGCCAGTATGCTCAGGCCGCCCAGTGGCTGGAACCGCTCAAGGGCGCGGCCGAGTCTCAGCGGTCCGAGGCGCTATTCTGGCTGGGGCGCAGCGCCGGCCGCGCCGGCGACGCGGCGCGGTTTGCCGAGTACCTGACCCTGGTGGCGGATGCGACCCCGCCGACGCGCCGCAGCGAAGAGGCACTCTACCTCCTCGCGCAGGCGGCCGCGGACGACGCGGACCTGGCCCGGAGCCGCACCTACCTGACCCGCCTGCTCCAGGAATACCCCAAGGGTACCTGGACGGACGTGGCCCTCTGGCTGCAGGGGTGGCTCGCCTACAAGCAGCGCGAATTCCCGGCGGCCGTGGCCTTCTGGGGGCGACTCCTGGCCGAGGAACCCGGATCGCGCTGGCGCGTTCCCGCGCTCTACTGGCGGGGTCGCGCCTTCGAGGCGTTGAAGCGGACCGCCGAGGCCACCCAGGCATATCGCACGTTGCTGGACACGGCCCCGGACCAGCCATACTACCGCCTCCGGGCGGGCGAGCGGTTGACGTTCCTGAAAGTGAAGGCTGCCCCCACACCCGCTCCGGCGGCGTCGCGACCCGTGCGGCCGAGCGCGGCGAGCGGGCTCCACGCCCAGAAGGCGCGGGCGCTGCAGGGCCTCGGCCTCGCCGACGAGGCGGTCGAGGAGTGGAGCGAGCAGGTGCGGGGCCGGCCCGAGGAGCGCGCCGGGCTGGCCGAGGCCTGCGACGTCTTCCTCGACCTCGGACGCTACGACAAGGCCGTCTGGGTCGGCGGGCGCGTCCTGCGGCCCCTGTTCGCCCAAGAGAGCGGCAAGACTCCGATCCCCGGATTCTGGCAATGCGTCTACCCGCCGGGCTATCTCGATCTGGTCCGCGCGTACGCGGCACAACGCGGCCTCGACCCCTATTTGGTGCTCGGGTTGATCCGGGAAGAGAGCGCCTTTACCCCTCGCGCCATCTCCCGGACCGGCGCGCGGGGGCTGATGCAGCTCATGCCACAGACCGCCGACCTGACGGCGCGCGAGAACAAGCTGCCGCCCGCCGCACCGGCCGCCCTGGAGACGCCGGAGGTCAACATCCGAATCGGCGTGAATCATCTGGCCGATCTGTACCGGGAGTTCGGCGGAAACCTCAGCCTGACCCTGGCGTCGTACAATGCGGGGAAGCAGCCGGTGCAGCGCTGGGTCCAGCGTTTCGGTGTCGCGGACGAGGCGGAGTTCGTAGAGGATATCCCTTACAGCGAAACGCGCGGGTACGTGAAGCGGGTCCTGGGGAGCTACGAGCGGTACCGATCGCTGTACGGGACGCAGCCAACCGAGAGTCGAGAGCCGAAAGCCGAGAAGAAGCGGGCGTCGGGGCGATAGGACCGCGCAGGCCTTCCCCGCCCGCCCGCGCGGCCACGGAGGAGAGACAGGATGACTGAGAAGCCCATGCCGAAGGCGCTGACCATTGCCGGCTCGGATTCCGGCGGGGGCGCCGGGATCCAGGCCGACCTGAAGACGTTCTGCGCCTTTCGGGTGTTCGGCCTGTCCGTCGTCACGGGCCTCACGGCACAGAACACGCGCGGCGTCCATGGTGTGGAGTTGCCCGCCACCGACTTCATCGCGGCCCAGCTCCGCGCGGTCCTGGAGGACATCGGCGCGGACGCGGTGAAGACGGGGATGCTGGCCACCGGGGACATCATCCGCACCGTGGCCGGCGCCGTGCGCGACTTTCGGCTCACCAACCTCGTGGTGGACCCCGTCATGA
>Ga0316621_10000261_pt1 | contig 10150 bp, 8 predicted proteins | sample OWC_Aug_OW2_C1_D_2_FD_207664 | JGI IMG/M metagenome (GOLD analysis project Ga0316621, IMG submission 207664) | Wetland soil microbial communities from Old Woman Creek delta, Ohio, United States - OWC_Aug_OW2_C1_D1_C | ecosystem: Environmental > Terrestrial > Soil > Wetlands | place: USA: Ohio... | reverse complement strand
GCGACGAATTCAGGCATATCTATCTGCATGGCAGACATGCATATTCCGGTCAAGAAAAAAGAGATGATAGGCCAGGCTGAGAAGGACGTTATGGAGGTCGAAAGCCAGTACGCTGACGGACTTATTACCCAGGGTGAACGATATAATAAGGTCATCGACATCTGGGCAAATGTTACGGAGCGCATTGCTGATGAGATGATGAAGGAACTCGGCGCTGAGGATGAAAAGGTGGCTTCAGAAGACGAGCTGCAGGAGAAAAGGTCTTTTAACAGTATCTTTATGATGGCTGATTCAGGCGCAAGGGGAAGCACGGCACAGATCAGGCAGCTTGCAGGCATGAGAGGCTTGATGGCAAAACCTTCGGGTGAGATTATAGAGACGCCGATCACGGCCAACTTCAGAGAGGGTCTTACGCCCCTTCAATATTTTATCTCAACGCATGGAGCTCGTAAAGGTCTTGCTGATACGGCTCTGAAAACAGCGAATTCCGGATACCTCACACGGAGGCTTGTTGATGTTGCTCAGGATGTTCTTATTACTGAGGACGACTGTGGTACCACAGATGGCATTGCTGTGACCAATCTTATTGAAGGTGGTGAGATCATCCAGCAGCTTGAGGAGCGGCTTATCGGAAGGTATTCTGTGGAAGATATTAAGGACCCTGATAAGGTTATGATTGTGAAGAGAAATCATGAGATTAACGAGGAAATCGCAAAGGCGATCATTGAGGCAGGAATCGACAGGGTAAAGATCAGGTCAGTTCTCACCTGCGTATCCAAGTTCGGTGTCTGCGCAAAGTGTTATGGCAGGGATCTGGGCAGGGGAGAGTATGTTGAAATCGGTGAATCGGTCGGCATCATTGCTGCTCAGTCCATTGGCGAACCCGGAACGCAGCTCACCATGAGAACGTTCCATATAGGCGGAACCGCCTCAAAAGTTGTTGCGCAGACTGTTCTTGAAGCAAAACATTCAGGAACCGTTAAGTTCATTAATATTAATACTGTCAAGAATCGTGAGGGTTTCTATGTTGTTATGAACAGAAACGGCAACATAGCAATTACCGATTCAAAAGGCAGAGAGCGCGAGAAGTATTCAGTTGTTTATGGTGCGAAGCTCCATGTCGAGGAGGGTAAGAGGGTTGAGATTGGACAGAAGCTGGTCGAATGGGACCCTTATTCGGTGCCGATCCTCACTGAGGTTGGCGGCAGAATTGCGATGGGCGACATTGTCGAAGGAGTGACGGTCAAGGAAGAGGTCGACGAAACTACAGGTCTTTCCCATAAGGTGATTATAGAATACCCCGTGAACATGCGGCCGAGAATTTCGATCAAAGATGAGCATGGAAAGGCAACGCTCAAGATTCCGAGTACGGGGAACCTTGCACGGTATCAGTTGCCATCTGGAGCGCATATTATCGTGGACAAACAGAGTATTGTCTATCCTGGAGATATCCTTGCCAAAATGCCGCGAGAGACGACAAAAACCAAGGACATTACCGGCGGTCTTCCGAGGGTTGCCGAGCTTTTTGAGGCCCGGAAGCCAAAGGAACAGGCAGTTGTTTCGGAGATTGACGGTATTGTAGAGTTCCGGAGCGCTCTGAAGGGCAAACGCGTTGTCGTTGTCAAGGGCGGCGAGGTCACGAAGGAATACGATATCCCCAAAGGCAAGCATGTGAGTGTGCATGAGGGTGACTGGGTTAAGGCCGGAGAGGCACTTATGGACGGCGCTGTAAACCCCCATAGCATCCTCGATATCCTTGGGCCAAGAGAGCTTCAGAGCTACCTTGTGGATGAGGTCCAGAAGGTGTACAGGCTGCAGGGTGTTTCGATCAATGACAAGCATATCGAGACGATTGTGCGCCAGATGATGAAGAAGGTGCGGATCGAGGATTCCGGAGACACGCAATTTCTCATTGGCGAGCAGGTGGACAGAATAGCATTTCAGGATGAAAATATGAGGGTTAAGGCTGAAAGCGGCAAGCCTGCGCAGGGTAAGCCCCTGCTTCTCGGCATCACCAAGGCATCACTTACCACAGACAGCTTCATTTCGGCTGCATCATTCCAGGAGACGACCCGCGTTCTTACCGAGGCTGCGATCAACGGCAGCATTGATGAACTTCGCGGCTTAAAGGAGAATGTTATTATGGGCAGGATTATTCCTGCCGGCACGGGCATGAAGCACTACCGGAATACGTTTGTCCAGCGTGAACAGAGCCCTGTTATGCCCGAGGAGATACCGGCAGCTGCCGAGTAATTAGCAAGTAACACAGTAAAAGATCCCTCTGGAGCTCTCTTTTGAATGGGCTTCAGGGGGATCTTTTTCTGCAAGAGAGACGAAATAAATCCTTTCTCATCTCTATCATAACCAGTCAGGTTCGGCTCAGGAATCAAGACTGATGTCTGGGCATTCCTGAATCGGCAGTACGGTAATTTTGTCATGCACAGGATACAAATGCCTTCCCGGATGGATAAGCCAGATATGATCGAGTCGCAGATCCTTGAGCGCAAAATGCATGGACTTCGTAACTCCCGGCGTTTCTGAGAATTTTATCTCGAATCCATGGCGTTTCCCGTTTTGAATCAGGAAGAGATCTATTTCATTTCCAGTGTGAGTCCTCCAGAAATAGGCTGCTGTTGGTTTGACTCTCTGCAGAACCTGTTCACATGCAAAACCCTCCCATGAAGCGCCTGCTTTGGGATGGCCGAGCAGACTCTGCATATCATTAAGTCCGAGAAGGCTGTGGAGAAGACCGGTGTCCCGAAAATAGATCTTCGGTGATCTGACCTGGCGTTTTGAAATATTTTCGTGCCACGGCTGAAGCTGTCTTATCATAAACGTGCCCGTGAGAATATCCAGATAAGACCTGACAGTCTTATCCGACAAGCCCATGGCCCGGCTGATCTCTGAAGCGTTCCAGACCTGCCCGTGATAATGTGCGAGCATCATCCAGAATCTCCGCATAGCGGCAGCGGGGATGCTGATTCCGAGTTGGGGAATATCTCTCTCAAGGAAAGTCTTTATAAACCCCTCGCGCCATGCTGCACTGTCAACGTCAGATTTCGCAAGGAACGAGCGGGGATAACTCCCGCGGCTCCAGAGTTTCTTCCAATGGGGCCCCCCGGTTTCACTCAGGTCGAACCCCGAAAGTTCGACGAATTCTACTCTGCCTGCAAGGCTTTCCGAGACATTTCTCACTATGTGGGGCGAGGCACTGCCAAGAATGAGATATTTCGCCTTGCACGATGGATCGTCGACGAGCACCCTCAGCACAGAAAAAAGCTCGGGCATCACCTGAACCTTATCTATAACAACGATCCCCTCAAGTAAGCCCAGTGCAAGCTCCGCGTTCTGCAGCCTGGCTCTGTCCGGCGGGGATTCGAGATCGAAATGATGTGCCTTTCTATCCCGTGTGAACTCACGGGCCAAAGTGGTCTTCCCGCACTGTCTCGGCCCGAGCAGGGCGGTAATGGGAGACCGCTTGACTGCTGCAGCAACAACGTTAAGGTAATATTCTCTCTTGAGCATGAAATAGTATACCGATGAAATATCGGAGATTGACTCCGATTTTTCATGGTATAGCCGCGGCAAACAGGATTGAACCCAATTATTTTTGTCCCCTGCCAGACGGTGCTGCAATCAACGGCAACATTGATGAACTTGCCGGGTTAAAGGAAAACGTGATAATGGGCGCTGATTTTACCTGTTTGCATTTTCCCTTTGTTGCATTAATATTGGACAGTTTTGAAAAAGGCGAATGGGTGCCAGTAAAGAATCTTTCAAGAAGAAGAGCAGAACTGATGAAGTATGCAAGAAACACCTTGAAGAAAGATAAAAGACTGACTGAAATACAAAGAAAGGCAGTAAGCGAAGGCTTGCCTTACCAGACGTATGTCTCCAGCATAATTCATGAATTTATTGGTGGTAGGCTCAGAGAAGCTAAAAATTAGACTGCTGACGACTTGCTCGGCTAACGTTATTTCAGCCCGATCTCCTCTGCGACTTTCTTGATCATCTTCTTATCGTTCTTGAGAATATTCATGCAACGGTCACCCTTGTTCAGGACCGCCTCGGTAAAGGCCTCGGCTGTCTGATATTTTTCGCGCATTGCCTCTTTTGATATGGCTGTCTTGCCGTCATGGCAGGACGCGCACATCTTGGGCCAAAACTCTGTTTTCGTCACTGCGTGGGCGCTCGAACTGAAGATGCTGGCCAAGAAAAATACCATAAGAAGTGTGAGAGCTATCGACCTGTTTTTCATGTTCATCACCTCGTTGCTATAAATATTATATCAGATTGGAGAGTAACCCTTCAGTCAAGCATGGAAGAATCATAACCCCTCCTCACCGTCCCTTATCTTAAGTGGAGGAATCAACCCCCTCTTTTCTCCTCGGCGAATCCGCCTGAGTGTGGAGAGGTAAGAACCAACAGTAAGTGCTTTAAGCAGAGGAAGGGGGTGTTATGATCCCCTGATCACTGAAGCATTACTCCTGGCAGCGATCACGATGTTTCCGTATTATTGACGCCGACGATTGAAATGCCGGCTCTTTCCGCCTCTTTAACAAGTTTTTCCCTGCCTATGAAAATGCTCTTTCCCGACTCAACAGCAAGTACCCGTGCCTTTACCTCAAGCATTGACCTGAGTGTATCGAGGCCAACGACCGGCACATCGAAGCGCATATCCTGCTGAGGCTTGCTAACCTTAATAACGACTGCTCCGCTTCCTGCGAGTCTGCCGCCTCTTTTGATCGCTTCATCTGTTCCCTCTATGGCCTCAATTGCCATGACAGCCTGATTTCTGATGATAACGGTCTGGCCTATATCGAGCCTTCCGATCTCCTTGGCTATTCTCCATCCGAAGGCAATATCTTTCCATTCGTTCTCTGTCGGAACTTCCTTTGTAAGGACACCTTCAGGCGCAAGCAGCGATGTTGTAAAATCAGTGCTGTTTAACAGGGTAATGCCTTCCTTTTTCAGTTCTTTTGCCACGGCAAGGAGTATTGAATCGTCGCTCTTGTCCTTTAGCGAGAAGAGCAACTTAACTGCCCTCAGGTCAGGCGTTATCTTGCTTTTGTAGAGCAGGGTCTTTGGGACCTTGCCTGCCATGACAGCCTTTTTTACTCCAGATTTCTTTAAAAAGCTTATAACCTGGCCCAGTTTGCCGACATTGATCCACCTGATCTCATCAACAACCGAGGCAAGAGAGATCTCCGCCAGGGGCTCGAGCCCGATAGCAATAATTTCATATCCCTTGGCACGGGCCTCTTCTGCAACTGCCTTCGGGAGATCTCCATTCCCTGCGATGAGGCCGAGCTTTTGCTTTATCTGCATATTCCGCGTTTATTCTTATCAATGAACTCAATGAGATACCCTATCTCGGGAAACTCGACAAAATCCTGCCGAACTTTCCTGACAGCATCTTTGAGCGACCGTTTCTCTCTAAAGAGGATTTTGTATGCTTTCTTTACGGCAGTTATTGCCTGATCAGAAAAACCGTGCCTCTTCAATCCGATTGTGTTCGGACCGAAAAGTTTTGCACGTGAACCTGCCGCAACCATGTAAGGCGGAATGTCCTGAGCAACTCCGCTGAGACCGCCAACCATGGCGTATCGTCCTATTCTTGTGAACTGATGCACAGCAGCCAGTCCGCCTATGATCGTGAAGTCCTCTACAACAACATGACCTGCCAGCGTTGCGACGTTTGCCATGATGACATGATTTCCAACCTTGCAATTGTGTGCAATATGGACATAGGCCATGAAATAGTTGTTGCTACCGACAATGGTTGTCTCATCTCCGCCAACTGATGCCCTGTGAATCGTTACATATTCGCGAACAATGTTATTGCTGCCGATTATTAGCTTCGTAGGCTCTCCTTTGTATTTGAGATCCTGCGGGGGGAGTCCGATACTCGAAAAAGGATAGAAGGTGCAGTTCTCGCTGATTTTGGTATTGCCTTCTATAATCACATGTGAAGAAAGCTTTGTGCCTTTGCTGATGCGCACACCTTTCTTGACGATACAGTAAGGCCCAATCTCCACGCCTGTATCTATTTTCGCCTTTGGATCAATGATCGCTGTTTTGTGGATCGTTGATTTCATGCTTCAGATCTCCTGATTCGTGAGCATAGCGGTGAGATCTGCCTCGGCTACGACCTTGTCATCAACCTTTGCCACGCCAGAGAGTTTCCAGACATTGCCCCGCTGATGTGTCACCCGCAGTTCCATCTTCAGCTGATCGCCCGGCACGACCGGCTTTCTGAATTTTGCCTTTTCAATACTCATAAAAAAAACGGATTTAGCATCAGTGGCGGTGCTGAATGCAAGCACACCGCCCACCTGTGCCATAGCCTCTATGATCAGCACGCCCGGCATGATAGGCTGCCCAGGAAAATGTCCCTGAAAAAAAGGTTCGTTGATGGTTATATTTTTTAGTCCTGTTATGCTGACGTTGGGTTCCATTGCAATGATCCTGTCAACGAGCAGAAAAGGATATCTGTGCGGCAGTTTCTTCATAATATCATTAACATTCATCATAATTTTTCTCCTTTCTCCAGTCTTTCTATCTTTTTTTCAAGTTCTCTGATCCTTTTATTCATCTCAGGCAGTTTTGCAAACAAGGCCTGAGCCCTGAGCCACGTGGCATGGGGTATTGCAGGTACACCCGAGTATACTCCTTTTGCAATGTCTCCCTTCAATCCTGATTTGCCTCCCACTATGGTGCCGGTTGCAACAGTCGAATGATCCGCCACGGCCACCTGACCTCCCAAGACAACGAAATCGCCAATCTCAGCACTGCCGCCTATGGCAACCTGAGCAACGATCAGAGATTGTTGGCCGATCGTGACGTTATGAGCAATCTGCGTAAGATTATCGATCTTGGTCCCCTTGCGAACTATAGTGTTGCCGATCGTTGCACGGTCAATAGAGACATTTGAGCCGATTTCCACGTCATCTTCTATTATCACCCCTCCAACTTGGGGAATCTTGTAATGCTCCCCTTTTTCAAATACATAACCGTACCCGTCAGAGCCGATGACCGTTCCGGAGTGAATTATGACTCGGTCTCCAAGGGTAACTCCTTCTCTGATCGTCACATTTGGATAGATCAGGCAGTCCCTGCCGATCCTTGTATTTTCTCCGATAAAAACTCCTGGCATGATGACCGACTTGTCTCCTATAATTGCATTACTGGATACAACAGCAAAAGGATAGATCGATACATTGCTGCCTATCGAAGCTCTCTCTGCAATAAAGGCCTCTTTGCTAATTGCCGAAGGATGAGCGGCTTTTGGATAAAAGCACTCAATTGCCTTCGCAAAGCCATAATAGGGATTGGGGACTTTGATCTGTGGAATTGAAAGGTCGGGAATCACGTCCTTGACAATGACACAGGAAGCTTTTGTGTTGACAAGATATTTGAGATATTGGGATGAGGTGATAAAGGTTATATCACCCTCATCTGCCTCTTTGACGCCTGAAACCCCGGTGATGACTTTTTCAGGGTCTCCGATGACCTCGCCGTTTACAATCCTTGCAAACTCATTAATGTTCATAGAGCCCTTTAAGAAACAGTGAGATCAAAAAGCCTTCTTGGAAACAGAAGGCTCCTTGAAATCATCTGCCAATGATAGTGCTGTTTTATTTCTTTGCTTTTGCTTTTAATTCGTTATGCTTCTTTATAACGGAATCAGTCAGGTCAATCTCTTTTATTGAGTAGAGGATCTGTCCCTCAGCATTCTCAAGTATAAGTGTATATGCCTCATCCTGTCCGATCTTCTGAACAATGACACGAATATCTTTCAATATGTCGCCTGTCACTTCACTTTCTTTCTTCTTTACCTCACTCTGGGAATCCGAAACAAGCCTCTGATATTCTCTGATCAGACGCTCCAACTCTTCTTCCTTGGATTTCCTTGCATCCGGTGAAAGTACGGAAGCCTGTTTTTCAAGATCGTTCTTCCCTTTTTCTATCACCTTGCCCTTTTCGTCAATCGTGACTTGTTTCGACTTGATCAGAAACTCAAGATCAGCCTTTGCTTTTTTCCCTGCCTCAGATTCATTAAGCGCCTTTACGAGGTCAACAAAGCCGATTTTAAGGGTATCTGCTGCAAAAACTGATGTGCCGGTAAGTAATACAATTACCACTGTGAGCCATGCTACTCTTCTCATGCAATATCTCCTTTTTATGAATTAAAAAAAGCTTCCGAACGCGAACTCAAACTTGCTTGCACTTTCATCCGATTTCGGGGCAAGATTGAATCCCCACTCAAGCCGTATGGGACCCATGGGTGATTGCCACCGAACGCCGACTCCGGACGTGTATCTCAATGTGCCGAAACTGTGGAAATCATCGTACGCATTTCCTGCATCGAAGAAGATAAGACCCTTTAACTTCAATTCAGTGAAAAGAGGGAATATATACTCAATGTTAAAGATGAGTTCTGTCGTGCCGCCAATCGGATCACCCGTGACAGAGTCGCGAGGCCCGGCTTCCCCAAAGCCAAGTCCCCTGACGGTGTTGATGCCTCCGACATAGAAGTGTTCATACAGAGGGAGTTCTTTGCCGAAAAGAGCCGTTGAATATCCTAACCGCCCCCTTGTCATCAAGGTTGTCTCGCCTATCGGGAAGAACCAACCTGAGTCAACAAGCGCTTTAACGTAGCCATTTGATCCTCCTACTAGGCCTGCTAATGTAACCATCAGGGAGTTTCTCGATCCTCTTGTGGGATCAAGATAGTTATCTCTGCTGTCCCTTGTTAACGTATGAGTTATGCTGCTGGTGGTGCTTTTCCCTTCCTGGTCCTTTACAATGCTTGATGCATCAAACGCGACGTCGGTTATGTCTGCTTTTTCAAAATTATAGGTAATGTCACCTTTCCAGTATTCATCAAGGGATTTTCCGAATCCAACGTAGAAACCATAGGCTTCCTTATCATATTCAATATACTCGCGGGTGTTTCGATAGATGCCCGTTGAAAAGGATACCGGTTTGTCGAGGAAGTAAGGATCACGGAAGGAAACATCGAAATATGAAGTCTTGGAGCCCAGTTCCCCTTTAACCTTTATAAACTGCCCTTTACCAAAAAGATTCCCCTGGGTAATGTCAGCCGTTGCAATAAATCCATCTGCAGAACTATATCCGCCGCCAACACTTATGAAACCGGTTGGCCGCTCTTTTACTTTGACATCGATATCAACGGATTTGTCTTCATATTTAGGCTTTGGAACCATATCAACGCTTTCAAAAAATCCAAGATTGTTGATTCTTTCATAACTTCTTTTCAGTTTGAAACTATCAAAGGTCTCGCCTTCATCAAGCCTAATCTCTCTTCTGATAACCTTATCTCTGGTTTTCAGGTTCCCTGATATCTCAACTCTGCCGATCCGGTATTTATCACCTTCCTCAATGCCGAGTACAATTTGAACTGTTTTATTCTGCTCGTCAGGAGTAAGGTTGGGAACGACAGAAACAAGCGCATATCCGTTCCTTGAATACAGGTCTGAGATAGCAAGCATATCTTTTTCCAGAATATTTTTCTGGAAAAGGCTGTTTGGCTTAAGAGTTATATTCTTCATGATCGTCCCAGTGTCATACAGCTTGTTGCCTTTAACATCAACAGACGTGACCTTATACTGATCTCCCTCGGAAATACGCAGTGTAATGATCATCCCCTTCTTTTCTTTGTCAACAACAATTTCCGGCTCTCCAACAACAACTTTTAAGAATCCATTATTGAAATAAAGATTTCTGACCTTTTCCATGTCAGCATCAAGTTGATCTTTCTTGAGATATCCAGTTGAGTTTACAAATGAGAAGAGCCACCACTCCTTTGTTTCCATGACTTTCTTGATCTTGCCTGATGACAGATTCTTGTTGCCTTCGATGACAATGCTCTTGATCTTGACTTTATCACCTTCCTCAATCTGATAGGTGAGTGTTACTTCATTTTCAGATAACTTTTTAATTACAGGGATAATATTCGTGAGCCAGTATCCCTCTTCTTCATAATATTTCCCGATTTTGGTTGCATTATCCTGAATCAGGACAGTGTCTGCAATGGATCCGGGTGTAATAGATATTTTTTCCCTGATTTTCGCATCTTCTATCTTCTTGTTGCCCTGAAGTTCAATGCGAATAATTGCAGGCTTTT
>Ga0316621_10000259_pt1 | contig 10174 bp, 8 predicted proteins | sample OWC_Aug_OW2_C1_D_2_FD_207664 | JGI IMG/M metagenome (GOLD analysis project Ga0316621, IMG submission 207664) | Wetland soil microbial communities from Old Woman Creek delta, Ohio, United States - OWC_Aug_OW2_C1_D1_C | ecosystem: Environmental > Terrestrial > Soil > Wetlands | place: USA: Ohio... | reverse complement strand
GGACATCGCGGACGTCATCGGCGACAGCCTGGCCCTGGCGCAGGCCGCCGAGAGGACGACCGCCGATGTCATCGTGTTCTGCGGGGTGCATTTCATGGCCGAAACGGCGGCCATTCTCAACCCCGGCCGCCAGGTGCTGCTGCCGGATCTCGAAGCCGGGTGCTCGTTGTCCGACAGCTGTCCGGCGCCCGAGTTCGAGCGGTTCATCCAGAGCCATCCCGGGCATACGGTCATCAGCTACATCAACTGCAGCGCGGCGGTGAAGGCGCTGAGCGACATCATCTGCACCTCCAGCAACGCCGAGCGCATCGTCCGCAGCGTGCCGGACGGCACGCCGATCATCTTCGCGCCCGATCAACAGCTCGGCCGCTACATCGTCAAGAAGACCGGCCGCGACATGGTGCTCTGGCCCGGCTCGTGCTCCGTGCACGTGATCTTCTCCGAGCGGCAGATCGTCCGGCTGAAAGTCGCGCATCCGGACGCGCTCGTGATCGCGCACCCCGAATGCGAGGAGCGCGTCCTGACACTGGCCGACTACATCGGTTCGACCACGGCCCTGCTGAACTACACCAGGAGCAGCCCGGCCCGGGCCTTCATCGTCGCCACCGAGTCGGGGATCCTGCACCAGATGAAGAAGGCGAGCCCGGGCAAGGTGTTCATCCCGGCGCCGCCAGAGAACGGGTGCGCGTGCAACGAGTGCCCGTACATGCGGCTGAACACGCTCGAGAAGGTGTATCTCTGCATGCGGGATCGTCAGCCCGTCGTCACGCTCCCCGAACCGTTGCGCGTGCGGGCGAAGGTGCCGCTCGACCGCATGCTCGAGTTGAGCCGCGGCTAGCCCGGAAAGACCTGCCATGGCCCACGATCCTTTCAGCCTGCGGCGTCACGCGCGGCTCGACGCAGCGCAGGTGGAGCGCGAGATCCGGCGGTTCCTCGCCGAGGACGTGGGCCGCGGCGACGTGACGAGCGAGCGCGTCGTGCCGAAGGCCGCGCGCGCACGCGCCGACATGGTCGCGCGGCAAGGCTGTGTGGTGGCCGGGCTCCCGCTGGCGAGGGCGGTCTTCCTGGCGATCGATCCCGAGATCGCCGTCGCCGACCGCGCGCTGGACGGCGACTGCGTTGCGGCCGGCGCCGTGCTCGTTCACGTCGAGGGGCCGGCCGGGCCGATCCTCACGGGCGAGCGGGTGGCGCTGAACCTGGTGCAGCGGCTGTCGGGGATCGCGACGCTGACGCGCGCGTACGTGGACGCGATTGCCGGCACGGGGGCCTCCGTGTCGGATACGAGGAAGACCACGCCGGGGCTGCGCCTGTTCGAGAAGTACGCCGTGCACGTCGGCGGCGGGCGCAACCACCGCATGGGGCTCTACGACGCCATTCTCATCAAGGACAACCACCGCGCCATCGCCGGCGGCGCGGCGGCGGCGGTGGCGGCGGCACGCCAGGCGAACGGCGAGGCGCTGCCCATCCAGATCGAAGTGGACGCGCTCGCGGACCTGCCGCGCCTGTTCGACCTCGGCGTGGAAGCCGTCCTGCTCGACAACATGACGCCGCTTCAGGTGGCCGAGGCGGTGAAACTCGCGCGCGCCCATCCGCGCGGGCATGACTGCTGGATCGAAGCCTCGGGCGGCATCACGCTCGACACGATCCGGGCATACGCCGAGGCGGGCGTCGACACGATCTCGGTCGGCGCGCTCACGCACTCGGCGCCGGCCGTCGACATCGCGCTCGACATCACCGTGCCGGGCGGCGCGGGCCAGCCATGACCGGCAGAGAGACCGACGTTCTCGTGATCGGCAGCGGCCTGGCGGGCTGCGCGGCGGCCCTGGCGGCCGCGCGCGGCGGCGCCCGCGTGCTGATGCTCACCAAGCAGGCGCGACCCGAGGAGAGCAACACCCTCTACGCCCAGGGCGGCATCATCTACCGCGGCAAGGTGGACTCGCCGGCGCAGCTGGCGGCCGACATCACGGCGGCCGGCGACGGCCTCTGCCATCCCGGGGCCGTCGACCTGCTCGCGCGGGAAGGCCCGCGGCTCGTCGACGAGGTGCTCATCCGGGACGCCCGCGTGGAGTTCGATCACACCGACGACGGCAGCGGCGCCCTGGATCTGACGGCAGAGGCGGCGCACTCCACCGCGCGCATCGTGCACCACGCGGACGCCACGGGGCGGTCCATCGAGGACGCGATGCTGGCGGCCGTCGCCCGCGAGCCCGCCATCGAGCTGCTCACGGGGCAGACCGCCGTCGACCTGCTCACGCTCTCGCATCACTCGCGCAATCCGCTGGACGTCTACGCCGAGCCGACCTGCGTCGGGGCCTACGTCTTCAACCAGTCCTCGCGCCGCGTCGAAACGCTCATGGCGCGCGAGACGATCCTGGCCACGGGCGGCCTCGGGCGCCTCTTCCTGCACACGTCCAACCCGGCCGGCGCCTGCGGCGACGGGGTGGCCATGGCGTACCGCGCGGGCGCGCGCTGCATCAACATGCAGTTCGTGCAGTTCCACCCGACGACCCTGTTTGTCGGGGACGAGCGGTTTCTCCTCTCGGAGTCGATGCGCGGCGAAGGGGCACGGCTCGTCGACGGGAAGGGCCGGGAGTTCATGCGCGACTATCACCCGGAGGGATCGCTCGCGCCCCGCGACGTCGTCGCGCGCGGCATTCACCAGATGATGCACGAGACGGGCGCGCCGTGCGCGTACCTGGACATCACCCACAAGAGCGCCGACTGGATTCGCGGCCGTTTCCCGCGCATTCACGAGCGGTGCCTCGACGCGGGCGTCGACATCACGACGGAGCCCATCCCGGTCGTGCCGGCCGCCCACTACAGCTGCGGCGGCGTGGCCGTGGACGAATGGGGGCGGTCGAGCCTGCAGCGGCTGCACGCCGTCGGCGAGGTGTCGTGCACCGGGCTCCACGGCGCCAACCGCCTCGCGAGCACATCGCTCCTCGAGTGCCTCGTATGGGGCACCCGCGCCGGCCGGGACGCGGCGGCCGCCGTCGCGCGCGACGGGAGCTGCTACCTGCCCGCGATCGATCCGTGGAAGCACGAGACCGAGGCGGTCGACCCGGCGCTGGTGGCGCAGGACTGGCTCACCATCCGCCAGACGATGTGGAACTACGTGGGGCTCGTGCGCAGCCGGAAGCGCCTGGACCGCGCCCACCAGATCCTGCGGGAACTGCACCTCGAGATCGGGCGGTTCTACGAGGAGGCGGAGTTGAGCGACTCGCTCATCGGGCTGCGCAACGGCATCCAGACCGCGCTGGTGGTGCTGCTCGCGGCCATCGAATCGCGCACGAGCGCGGGGGCGCACTACCGGATTGACTGAGAGATCGGGATTCGGGGTTCGGGGCCCGGGATTCGGCAGACAGGCCCGGTGCGCTGGACGGGAGACATGAGCGGATGAGAATCGAACAGGTGCCGTTCGGCGTGACGGATTGGAGCGCGGTGCCGAAGACCGAGCACCCCGGTGAGAGCGGCGTCGCGTACTGGAGGACGGTCGAGCAGGGCAACATCCGCGTGCGCATCGTCGAGTACTCGCCGGGCTATCTCGCAGACCACTGGTGCAGCCGGGGCCACGTGCTCTACGTGCTGTCGGGCGAGCTGGTGACCGAGCTCCAGGACGGACGGAGCTTCACGCTGCTGCCGGGCCACAGCTACCAGGTGGCCGACGGCGAGGCACCGCACCGCTCACGGACCGCCGGCGGCGCCACGCTGTTCATCGTCGATTGAGCCCACGGAGCCCGAACCTTGTTGAATCGAAGCGCCCTCCAGCAGTTTCTTCAGGATCGGATCCCGCTGTCGACGGCGATGGCCGTCGAGGTGGTGGCGGCGGAACCCGACGGCGTCACGCTGGGGGCGCCCCTGGAACCCAACATCAACCACCGGGACACCGTGTTCGGCGGCAGCGCCGCGGCGTTGGCGATCCTGAGCGCCTGGGGACTGCTCTTCGTCCGCCTGCGCGACGCGTACCCGAACGCCACGATCGTCATTCAGCGCCACACGATGCGCCACCTCCGCCCGATCACGGGCGCCTTCACGGCGACGTCGTTCCTGCCCGACGCCGATGCCTGGGAGAGGTTCGTCACCACCTACCAGCGGCGGAAGCTGGCGCGTATCTCCGTGAAGGCCTCGCTGCGCTGCAGGGACGAACACGTGGGCGAACTCGACGCGGCCTTCGTTGCCCTCGAACTGAACACCGCCTGACGCCCTCCCGGCGAGGCCACGGAAACACTCGGCGCCGGTCCGTCGTATTGCCGCTTCAGGGGCACGTGTCTCCGGCCCAGGCCCGTCAATCCGGCAGCCCCCCGCTGAAAGGGATTCCGCATGCGCCTTCAGAATGCACCGCGACTCGCGCTGGCCCTCGGCCTCGCGGTCGTCCTCGCGCTGCCCGTGTTCGCCGCCCCCACGAAGATCAGGGTGGACGGCTCGGCCATCAAGGGATACATCACGCACCTGGCTTCGGACGCCGCCCAGGGCCGCCGGACCATGACGCCGGGCTACGAGAAGGCCGCCGAGTGGGCCGCCGCGAAGTTCAGGGAGTGGGGCCTCGAGCCGGCCGGCGAGAACGGGACGTATTTCCAGAAGGTGCCGATTTCCGGCGCCAGGTCGGCCTACGTGTGGGCGACCGGTGTCCCGACGCTCGTGCTGAACGGCCGCGCCTTCTATCACCGTGAGGGCGTCTTCGCGGTCGACACGGCCTCCAAGGCGGGCGCCAAGGTCGAGGGCGAGGTCGTCTTCGTCGGCTACGGCATCTCGGCGCCGTCGAAGGGCCTGGACGAGTATGCGGGCGTGGACGTGAAAGGCAAGGTCGTCCTGGCGCTGAAGGGGTCGCCGACGACGGCGCCGACACCCCGGGTGCAGTTCGCGCCGCCTCCTGCTCCCGAAGCTCCGCGCCCGGCAGGGGCGAAAGACGAGTGGGCGGAGGAGACGACGGACAAGGCGAAGGTCATGACGGCCTACGCCAAGGGCGCGGCGGCCGTCATGCTCTACAGCCCGGACGCCTCGCCCGGAGCCGGCATGGCGATGATGGGCGGGATGGGGGCGCGCGGCGAGGCGCTCGACCCGGCGGCATTCACGCGCCCGTTCCTGGTTCTCAGCAACGTCGACGACAGCGTCTTCCGCTGGGTGATGTGGCGGGACCCGCAGGAGTCGCCGCGCGGGTTCGCCGCCCGGTTCGCCAGCCTGCGCGCCGACATCAAGGGCAAGAAGGCGCGCTCGTCCGCGACCGGCGTGGCAGCCTCCCTCAAGGGCTACGACACCGTCACGCGCTACGGCGAGCAGCACAAGAACAACGTCGGCCGGAACGTCATTGCCAAGATCGAAGGGACCGACCCGGCGCTGAAGGCCCAGTACGTCATCGCGGGCGGCCACCTCGACCACGTCGGCGTCACCAACGGCGTCGTCTTCAACGGCGCAGACGACAACGCGTCGGGCGCCGCCACCACCATGGAAGTCGCGCGCGCGCTCGCGGCGAGCAAGGTCCAGCCGAAGCGCACGCTGATTTTCGCCCTGTGGACGGGCGAGGAGCAGGGCCTCATCGGGTCCCAGTACTACTCGGACAACCCGACCGACGGCGTGAAGATGGACGCGACGGTCGCCTACTTCAACATGGACATGGTGGGCCTCGGCGACCGCATCGGCGCGCCCGGCGCGCTGAACTTCCCGTCGATCTTCGACGTCATCATGCGGGACCAGGACCCGGAGATCGCGAAGCGTGTCGATCCCAGCCAGTCGGGCCCGGGCGGGAGCGATCACTCGGCATTCATCGAGCGCGGGATCGAGGCGCTCGCGCTGATGACCAGCGGCCGCGGCGGCCACCCCGATTACCACGACTCCGGCGACGACCCGGCGAAGATGGAGGCCGACATCCTCGGCTGGACGGGGCAGTTCGTGCTGCAGGGCATGTTGAGCCTGGCAGACGAGACCGCCGTCAACCTGCTGATTCCCGACCGCCTTGTCCAGTACCAGTCCCAGCGGTTCGCCCCGCCCGACATCTCGGGCGCGACCGAGCGCAGCTGGCAGGCCGTGCGGGCGTCTACGCACGACGAACTGATGGCGCTGATGACTCAGCGCATCAGGTCCCTGTCGGGGGGTACGCAGCCGGGAGGCCCCTCTGCCATAACGGTGATGCGCGGCGGAGGGGGCGGCGGCCGCGTGGCCACGGGTGTGCGCGGCGCCGGGATCTTCCAGGGCAGCATCCCGACGCTCGAAGCGGCCGCGGCGGCGCTCAACTTCGGGCGCGTGGACGTGCCCGGGCCAGACGGCGTCTGGTTCGGCGAGAAGGTGACGCCGGCCGGCAAGGGCGCGCTGGCGGCGATGGAGGCCGGCTCGATTGCCCTGAACCTCGTGCGTCCGACGGCCTCCCTCCTGGGCGACGTGCTCGACTCGGCGAAGAAACCCATCATGGTGACGGGCCTGCCGGCCATGGACGCGGCGCTTCTCGAGAAGTTCAAGAAGAACAACGCCCTGGCGGTCCTCGAGTGCGATCCGGCGGACGTGGACGTGTGCGTCCGGCAGATGGCCGTTCTCAGCGGCGTCGTCGGCAAGAACAACCTGCTCGTGTCGGTGGGCGCGCACAAGGACCGCGCGGCGGCCACGCAGAAGCTGTTCCTGGCGGCGGTAAGGGCCGGGTGGACCAAGGACGAGCTGTTCGCGGCGGCGGGCCAGGCCACGGGCCGTGGCGGGCCGGGCGCGGCGGCGGCGAACAACCTCAGCCGGTTCGGAGGCCCCGCGGCGGGCAGACCGTTCTAAGAGTGATAGCCAGTTCAGCAGTCAGTAGCCAGGAGAAACGCCAGTCACGCCGCACGGCGTCGAACGGCTACTGGCTACTGGCTACTGGCTACTGGCTACTGGCTACTGACGTCGCGCTGACGAACATGCCGCGCACGCTGCTGCCCACGAGCACGACGGTCATCGCGATCAGGACGAACACCGCGACCCAGGCCACGACGTTGTAGAAGCGCGGGTTCCGCCACTCGTGCATCAGATTGGCGTTGTTGACCAGCCTGAGCATGAACACGAGCACCAGGGGCAGCAGGACGCCGTTGACGACCTGGGAGAGCAGGATCATCCTCACGAGCGGGAAACCTGGGATGAGCACCACGGCGCCGCCGATCACAATCAAGCCCGTGTAGAGCCAGTAGAACACCGGGGCTTCGCGGAAGCGCTTGTTCACGCCCGATTCGAAGCCCAGGCCCTCGCACACCGAGTACGCGGTGGAGAGCGGCAGGATGCTCGCCGCGAAGAGCGAGGCGTTGAGGAGGCCGGCGCAGAAGAGCAGGTAGGCGTACTCCCCGAAGGGCCGCAGCGCCTCGGCGGCCTCCGAGGCGCTGGCGATCTCGCGGGGGCCCTTCTGCCAGATCGCCGCCGCGCACGCGACGATGATGAAGAAGGCCACCACGACCATCACGATGCAGCCGACGATCACCTCGATGCGCGACTCGGCGTACTCCTTCACGGTGACGCCCTTCTCGACGACGGCGGCCTGCAGGTAGAACTGCATCCAGGGCGCGACCGACGTGCCGACCAGGCCCACGAGCATCGTGAGGTAGACAGGGTCCCACCGGACCACGGGCCGCACCGACGCCAGCGCCGACGCCTCCCAGTCGGGATTGATGAGGACCGCCGCGATGATGTACGCGATGTAGGTCACGCAGGCGAACAGGAAGATCTTCTCGACGCTGTGGTAGGTGCCCTTCACGACGAGGAACCAGACGGCGACGGCCGCGATCGGCACCGAGACGTACCGGCTCACGCGGAACAGCTCCAGCGCGCTCGCCACGCCCGCGAAGTTGGCCATGACGTTGGTCAGGTTCGCGACGACGAGGAGCGTCATGAGCGCGAACGTCGTCCGCAGCCCGAACTCCTCGCGGATGAGGTCCGACAGGCCCTTTCCCGTGACGGCGCCCATGCGGGCGTTCATTTCCTGCGTGACGACCAGCAGGAGCGCGATGGGCGGCAGCGTCCACAGGAGCATGTAGCCGAAGAGCGCGCCGGCCTGCGAGTAGGTATAGATGCCGCCCGCGTCGTTGTCGACCATCGCCGTGATGAAGCCCGGGCCGATGACCGTGAAGAAGATGACGAGCGGGCGGGGCAGGCGTTCGGCCAGGCGCACGGGGCTAGTCCTGTCTCAGCATGGAGATGACGTCGTCGGCCGTGACGACGCCGACGAGGACGCCGGCCTCGTCGACGACGGGGAGCGACATGAGGTTGTACTTGTCGACGAGCTCCTCGACCCGCTTGCGGCGCTCCGTCACGGGGACGGCCACGACCTCGTCTTCGCCGGCGAGGGGCTTGAGCAGCGCCGTCGGGTCCACCAGGAAGAGGCGCCCGACGGGCAGCGCGGCGCTGAGGCGGCCCGCGCCGTCGACCAGGAACACGTTCGTGAGAGAGTCGACCTGCTCTTCGTTCTCTCGGATGACCCGTATCGCGTCGGCGACCGTGCCGGTGTCGGGCACGGCGATGAACTCGCTGTTCATCAGCCCGCCCGCCGAGTTCTCGTCGAACTCGAGGAGCTCTTCGACGTCGGTCTTCTCCGCGGCCTCCATCTCCCCGAGGATCGCCTCGGACGACGCCTCCTCCATCTCGGCCAGCACGTCGGCGGCCTCGTCGGGCGACATCTCCTCGACGATGTCGGCGGCGCGGTCGGCGTCGAGGGACTCGAGGATGGCCGCCTGGGTCTTGGTGTCGTCGACTTCCGAGAGCGTCTCGGCCGCCACCTCGCTGTCCAGGGACTCGAACACCGCCTCGCGGCCCTCGTGGCTCAGCTCCTCGACGATGTCCGCGAGGTCGGCCGGATGGATGGACTCGAGCGCCTTCATGTCGATCTTCAGGCGCAGCCTCCGCTGGGGGTCGGGCTCGATGATGTTGCAGAACTCCCAGCGGATCGAGTTGGGGGCGATGCCCGACATCATGCGCCGGACCGCGCGCGGCGGCACCACGCCCTGGCAGAGGCGCCGGAAGATGCTGCGCATGCCGACGTCCACCTCGAGCACGTGGAGCTCGTCGTGGCCGTTCACGCGCTTCAGGTCGAAGGTGACGTCGTTTACGCGGACGACCTTGCGGCCCTTGGCATCGATGATCTGCTGGTCGAGGAGGTCCCGGGCCATCCGCAGCATCCAGACGTCGTCGTGGTACGGCACGAGCTGCTCGTCGCGGAGCGAGATGCCGTCGAGGGAGATCGTGCCCACCTGGTCGTGGCGGACGGACCACCAGTTCCACTCGCCCCCGACGAGGAACTGGTCGATGCGGACCTTGTCGACGCGAGGGAGCAGGCCGGCGTCCCTGACCCGGCCGATGCGCCGGCCCTTCAGGTCGAAGACCCTCATGCCTATCAGCTCGGTAAGAAAGAGCAGGGTGTCGGCCATGGCACCGCTCCTCCTGGCGTCGGGCGTAAAAAGGAAGGCAAATCGACGGAGACGCGGCAGCCTGCTGGCGCTCAGGCGGCCGCCGGAACCCTATTCTTATAATGGGGTCAGGTCTCAAACACAACCTTTTCCGGAGCCGCAGAGCGGAAAGGTTGTGTTTGAGACCTGACCCCGCAGGACGGATTCCCGGACTAGCCGTACCGGAGCCAGCCGGGACCGCGCGTGAGATAGTCGCCGAGCGTCAGCAGGAGGAGCAGCGCGAGCCAGAAGAAGCCGCCGGCCACGACGGCCCAGGTCAGCCTGGTGCTGTAGCGGACGTGCATGAAATAGAGGATGACCAGCATCATCTTCGTGACCGCGATGGCGATGGCGACCAGGGTGTTGGCCGGACCGAGATCGAGGAACGACACGCCGACCGTGACGGCCGTCAGCACCATGAGGAGCGAGAAGATCGTGAGGTAGACGCGCACCGGCACGAGGTGCGTCGCCTCCTGCATATACTCGCCGTTTGCCGCCGCCGCTGCCGTCGTCTCGTGCGCCATGCCTGCTGCCCTCGCTCTGTCCCCGCCGCCTGGTCGGCGCCCCTGGGACGTCCCGCGCTGCGGTCCCGCTTCGAGGGACGCGCTCACCGCTTCCGTTCGATCGCTCGCTGCGCGGAACATCCCTCGGACGCCTCGCCGCAGCGTGGTTCGCGTTTCTGCCGAGTCCCGAATCCCGAGCCCCGAGCCCAGTCCCCTAGTGCACCACCGGCCCGTGCCTATCGATCAGGTAGAGCAGCGGGAACAGGAAGATCCAGACACTGTCGACGAAAT
>Ga0316621_10000252_pt1 | contig 10200 bp, 15 predicted proteins | sample OWC_Aug_OW2_C1_D_2_FD_207664 | JGI IMG/M metagenome (GOLD analysis project Ga0316621, IMG submission 207664) | Wetland soil microbial communities from Old Woman Creek delta, Ohio, United States - OWC_Aug_OW2_C1_D1_C | ecosystem: Environmental > Terrestrial > Soil > Wetlands | place: USA: Ohio... | reverse complement strand
CCGGTGATATCCACTCGGAGGCTGTGCTGGAGCTTGTCCCGTCCAGCATCCGACAGGGTATCTGCGACATCGTTGAGGACCAGCATGGGCAAGGTCTCAACCTGACGGTTTTCCGGATGCCACGAGTACACCGTCAGCCCGGCATCGCTGTTGTAACCGTTGGCCACCGTGATAGTCTTCAACCGGACCACCAGGGCCGCCACGATTTGGTGACGGATCGTGCTCATTGCTTTCCGGCGACGACTTGAATCCCCAGCGCCAAACGTACGGCCTGCTCGCTCACGTTAAGAATCTCCAGAATCCGATAGCCTTGAGTGCCTATGATGATCCTGTCATTTGCAGCGAAATTGATTCCGCCTCTGGTCGCCGTGATGACTCTGGAAATTCCCGTTACCCGGTAGGCCAGGCTGGCCTGTGCCTCGGGTTGACCGTTGTCCAACACCGTCAGGACATTGAGCGATCCCCCAGCGGCGGGAAGGTGACTGGCCGAAACACCGTGATGATCCAGCAGCGTGGACCAGCCGGCGTTGAGCATGTCGGCCCCTGAGCTCATAGCATCCGGGCCTTTCGCTTCGCCTCATGCAGTTTGCGTGCGATATAGACCATCATGTCGGCGCGGGTTGCCGCGATGGCACCACGCATCGCCGCCTGCTGTTCTGGCTTCAACAGCGATTCAGCCAGCGTTGTCTGTGGAGATCCAAACGTCATGGCCAGAGAAGCTGCCGCTCCACCACCACCCACCCTGATGTCGGCCTGTGAAAGTTGCTGCCCGACTTTTCCACGGAAGACGCTCGTCCTGGCCGCCGACGGAACGCCCGCCGGGAATGCCGCCGCCATCTGCATCAGGCTCGACCCGCCAGAACGCATCATAGCCCCGACCGCGGAGAACCCGCGGGCTCGCTCCCGCATCCCAAGCTCGGTCCGCACTGCCAGGGCTTGCAGGTTGAGCCCCGACGCAGCGGTCGCAGCCACCACGGCGCCGCCCTTGAGCCGGCGCATGATCTTCTGGCTGGCCAGGTCAGAGAATGCGCCAACGCGGCGCCCCAGACGCCTTTGGGCCGAACGATAAGCAGACGGACGAACCTTGATCCCGCTACCAGCTTCCAACGCTGCCAGCCGTTCCTCGCGAACGGCCCCCTTCGCCGGCGCCAGCCGTCGCAACCGCTGGCTCCACCCCTCAAAGCCTGGCCCTCCAATGGTGACTTTGACGCCCTGCTTGACGACCGCCTCCTGCAACGACTTCTTCGCAAGCTGGGCGTAGAGACCAAGGTCACGGTTCAGCTTTTGCAGGTCTGTCTGGATCGTCAGCATGACAACTACGGCGCAGGAAGTGGCTGAGCCACCGCATTGGATGCATAGTCAATCTCGATCCAGGAGGATGTTGACGCATCCCATACCAATTCAAGCGATTCACGGTGATGGATGCTCCGCTGTGTTGCATGGAGTTTTAGACCTGATCCAGGAACCGAACCCTGATCGTCCAGAATGAGAAAATACTGGTCGCTCCCATTGTGCAGACCCATCAGAAGCAGTCGCTGACCATCCGCGCTCCCTGCGGCCACCTCAGGGAGCGTTTGCATCGTGACGGACAAGGTATGGGCCTTGATCCAAACGACATCGTACGACGACGGAATTGGAGTGGCCGTTCCGAGCACGGTCAGGTAGGTGAATGTCGTCGGTGCTGGCGAACCTCCAGTGCCAGGTCCAACCTTAATCGCCGCAGCCCCGTCCTGCCCAGCGTAGAGCGATTTTCCGGCGTCGTCCCAGGCCAGTTCACCAGTCACGAGCAGCCCTGATCCCGGCACTGTGCTGCCCTTTCTGATGACGATCTTGGTTTCCATCAGAATGTCCCTCCGTTCAACACCTCAAACCCAACGACACGATAGACATTTCCGATGACCAGTAGGATGTCGCCTGCGTCATGGTTCAAACCGTAGGCTGAACCAGATTCGGTGACGCGCAGAGTCTCGCCCGTCACGAGGTTGGAAGGAGGTGGCAAGGTAGCCAGGGTGTAATCGCCACGATGAATCCACGTTCCTTCCGGAAGCACCAGCCGCGGGATGCCAGTAACACCTCGAGATGACAAGCTGTGCATCATGGATTCCTACCACTTGCGTCATTCGTGATCCCGTGAATCTCCGCCGTTGGCCGGACCCAAAACTCCTGCCGTGTGCCGATAGCGCAGCCCACGATCCAAACCACGGCCACGCCTAGAGCCAGGGCGATGATGAGCTTGAGCTGGCGGTTCATCGGCGGCGAAGCATCAGAGCCAGCCCAAGGGACAATAGCCACAGGCTTCCCGGCTCAGGAATAACCGTCACGGATGGCCTGCCATACGATGCCACCGTAAACGGCGCAGACTCGAAGACGGTTGGCGGAACAGGGCTTCCCCGGGCGGCCTCAACGTCAGAAGTGACCAGCCGGAACTGATGGCCAGGGGCGACCATCGGCGTGACGGAAAAGAAGTCAATGTCCTCAACCGGGGTAAAGTCACCACGGTCGTTGTTCATCAGCACGTCAAGGACGATGCCGTTCCATTCAAGGAAGCCGTGCTCGATGCCTCCGGACTGGCCAATCCACATGAACAATAGATCCCCGTCGTAGGCCACGGTGGCAGACCCGTGCCCCTGGTACGTGGGCAGACCGATTATCCCGTTCGTCCATAGGCTGCTATCAGCCCGCAGCATGGCCGCGCAACACGACAGAATCGCCAGACGAACGAGAATGCGCATGGTGCGGTCAGTTCCAGAATCGGCGATAGGCGGCAAATCCAGCCAGCGCCACGCCAACGAGCAGGGCCAGGTGTTTGGGCTCAGGGACCTCGAAAGGCTCTGCGCCCGGGCGGTCAAAGCCGAACCGTTGAGACCGCAGCGCGTAGGCCCCAATCGGATCCCCGGAGCCAAATACATCGTCGCTCAGGTACACCCTGAGCCAAACCTGTTCGGGGAGGTTGCTCTCTTCCTGCCACGCCAGTCCGCCACCGTATGGCACAACGAAATCGTCCATCGCCGTGACAACGAGCCCGGTGCTATCGCGCACGATGTACGCGAACGCCGTCGCCCCGGAAGCCTGAATCCAGGCCACGTCCTTGAGCGGGTCGGCGGTCCAGCCCAGCGACCCAAGCCCGGGGTTAGACACGTCCAGCGGATCGGTGAACAGGTTGGCGCTGTCGCCAGGGCGGAGGATGACCTGCGCGAACGCCTGGCAGGCCAGGGCGACGGTAGCGGTGAGGACGAGCAGTGTCTTCATGGTGCGGACGAGGTTACTGGGGTAGTGATTTTGTCGCCGTTGGGTGACTTCATCGAAAGCCGGCTGGCGACAGCTCCGACGATGACGGAGAGGACGTTGGATAGCGCCGAAGCGGCATCCTCACTGAGTGGGCCGACGCCGAATATCCGCCCCAGCAGCAGCCCGGAGAGGACCAGCGGCACGGTCAGCGCCAGGATGACAAGCGCCCAGTCGGAGGCATTGAAGTGTCGGAACATGGTCAGGGAGTAGCGTCGCAGTTCGTCCTGTCTCAAGGTGCAGGTGCAGCCGGAAAGAGCCTGCTCCAGTTCGTCATCAGGTAGGGCACTAGTTCCACGAGCAATTTGTCCTTGGTGCTGTCAGGCAGACGCTGGATTCCTACTTCGTCCGGCGGAGACCACGGCTGCGGCAATTCCGTTGAGAGAGCAACAACGGCATTTTGTTTCTTCGCCAATTCCGTGACGAGGTTTGTGGTTCCGACCAATACGTTGCCAAGAAACAGCACCGTGTTTGTTCCGGGATCAGCAATGCCGTGGAAAATGACGCCGCCTTTCCCGTTGTTGATGATCGTTCGGCCCGTGCTATACGAGTTGATGTAAACGATTCCGTTTTGACCCTTGATACGGTGTCCGTCGATCACCAAGTCTTCCCAGCCAGAAATGGATGGTTCACCCAGCGATTGTCTTCGTGGGACTGTCAATCGCGCCGACGGCGGTGTGGCTTGAATCTCCGGAAGGTTTCCACCGACCAACAATCGACCGTCGATGCTTCCCCATAGCAAATAGTTGGTTCCATTCGCGTACCAAATGTCGCCTGTGGTGATCTTGTTGGACGCTGCCTGCAACGCCCATGCTGTTGAGCCGAGGGCAAGCCACATCGCGTTTGCATTCGTGTCGTAAAAACGATGGACTGCATCCCGATAGTTCATGTTGAACGCGAGATTCGCTTCCGGGTGGCCATGCATTCCCACGGAAGCCCAGGCCGTGGACGATGGTGCGTTGGAATTGACGAACTCGATGAATGCAGGGCCGTAACGCGAAATGCGTGGCGCAGCATCCACCGTCAGTCCGTACTGCATGTTCGTCCACGCACCTTTGACGAGTCCTGTGACATTCGTCGTCCACTGGTTCCTCAGGAGGGCCTCCTGCCCGAACAATGCCAGCGCAGGGGCCAACAACAGCGCCAGCGCGCCAATAATCTTGATCCAGGCCGAACCGTTCCAGTTCCACTGTTTCATGTTCGTTTGATGGTAGTAAATTGCCGCTCCAGTGGTAATCGTCGGTGGGGCTGTGGGAGGATCGTTTGTTCCACGCAGAACCTCTCCAATTCCGCCACCGCCACCACCACTACCAGTCCCTTCAGACAAATCGACATTGACCAGAACTCGATCTCCAGCCGCGGCGGAAGCCAGAGTCCTGCCGATCAAATATCCATCCGTCTCAAATGGGATGACTTTCCCCTCGAAGCCTGGCATCACCTGTCCACCGGCAACCAGTGATTCCCCAGCAATCAGAGTAAACACCTCGTCCGTGACGGCGTAGGCCACGAATCCCTGACCTTCCAATGCAGTTCCCCCGGAAATCGCAGACGGCGTGTCCAACGCGCCGGCAACGCGATAACGCCCAGGCTCACTGCTACGTAGTAAAAGCCCAGCGGCCGGAATATCAGTATCCGCAACGGCTGTAATGGAGATGGGCATTTGGTCGGATTGGGTTGGAGGTTCAGTACGACTGACAGCTTTGCTGAATCACCTGGCTTTGGGCTTCTTGGTAGTATCAGTCACCTGGGCATGTTGTCGTTGTCCCGTGATGCGATAGCGCCTCGTCGGCTCGCACAGGAACACCTCGGAGAAACGCGAGTCGCCGATGTGCTTACCAAGCTCGGAGCGGACCTCCGAGTATTTGCCGATGCCGCGGAGCATCGTGCTTTCGCCCGAAGCCGCCAAACCGATGATTGCTGCTCGTTTCATGCTGATTGGAGTTGAGATTGAGAAAGCCCGGGCCGCCCACCACGACGGCCCGGGAATCCACACCACACTTCACGCCGGGGTCGCGCTGCTCAGCATTTCGCCCGCCGTGCCGTCGCCCACAGCCGCACCAAACATCAGGTCATGCGCCGCCCAGGTGGTCCGTGTCGCCGTGTTGAACCACACCCGCGTCATCACGGTCAGACCATTCTTGAGCGTGGTCGTTTCCGTGGCGATGAACTGGTTGGCTGGAAGCGCAAGCCCGAGCCCTGACGCCACCGCGATGGCAGTCGTGTCGCAGACGAATCCGACGGTGGCCGAGGTCGCTCCGGTCCAGCGATTCTGCGTGTAGATGCCGTCGAACCCGAAGGCCCGAGCCTCGCCGATCATGAACGATTCCCGGTTGGTCGGGATGAGCTTGGCCAGGTAGGAATGATCAAGCAGCAGGTGCGTGGTCGCGTAATTGCGAGCCGCCGCATAGATGACCGACATATCATCGATCGAGAAGTTTGCCGCCGTGTCGATGGGGATCTGTGCACCAAAACCGTTGTCTGCGGTCGTGCCAGCCACCATCAGCGCGGTGATCGCATCCGAGACGGCGTTGGCCAGATTGTTGGCAGCCGCCCGGCTGAATTTCATCAGCTCGTGGCCCTGCTGCATCTGGTCGTTGGTGATGTGGAAACTGTTCCCGAGCTGGTTGACGACGATGGAAACCGCAACGGCAGTCGTGTCTCCGGACTCCCAGGAAGTCGGGTTCGTCTGGGTCGTTGAACCCACGGTGATCTTTGGAACAAGCACGGTGGCGCGAGGGCGCATCGGGTCCTGGGTGAACCGAGTCGTGAACGCCTCGACCATCGCCAGGCGGTCCGTCAAAACGTCAATCACGCCGTCGCTCAGGTAGCCTGGCACCAGGGCTGCGGCAATCGTGTTGTCGCCACGCGGCGAGTGAATCTTGATCGCGTTGAACAGCTCGGCGTGGTTGGCAGCCATAAACGCCAGGCGCTTAGCCCCGCGCTCGCACTTGTTCCACGCCTCGATGAGGCTGTTGCCCTGATTGCTGACGCTGCCGGCCACCGGGGTCGTGCCGCGGCTGGGGAGCTTGCGCAGCGAGGCCAGGACCGTCTCGTCCGCCAGCGCCTTCTCGCGCCAGTCCTGCGGGTCGATGCCCGTCTCGGCGGCGATGGCGTTCAACTCGTTCGTGATGCGCTTTCCACGCTCCGCCTCGAGCTGGTCCTTTAGCCGGTTGAACTCGGCCACGTCAATGACGTTGGTCGGAGGGGTTGGGGTTGCGGTTGTGGTCGCCGTCGGCGTGGTCGTAACCTCCGCCACGGGAGCCTTGGTTGCTTCACTCATTGTCTGCTCTTTCTGCTTTTCTGCTACTGGCGGAGGTTGAACACCTCCCGTCGGCTCGCCCGGCACACGCCGGAAGCGCGACAAATCAAAGCTGTTCTGCATCGGTTGCTCGTCGGTGATCTCGTCCACCAGGCCGGCCTCCTTTGCGGCGACTCCAAAGAAACTCGTGCCGATGCCGCCGGCCTTCATCAGCGCCCGCATCTCCTCCTTCGTCTTGCCGGACTTGCTCGCGTAGATGCCGGCAATCTCCTCGCCAAGGAACTCGAGCCGGTCGGCGGCATTGCGCAGCACCGCCGCATCGCCCTGGGCGCCAGTCCAAGGTTCATGAATGAACAGCTCGGCCTGGCGAGGCATGACGACCTTGCCGGCTCCCATGGCAATCACCGAGGCGATGCTGGCGGCGACACCTTCGACATGGGCGGTAACTCGGGCGCGTCTTTCGGCCACCAGATTGTGAATGGGAAGCCCGTCCCAGATACTTCCTCCGGGGGAGTTGATCCGGAGCGCGATTTCGTTCTCTTGGGGGATGGCGTTCCAGGCTTCGCGGAATCCCTTGAAGGTAACTCCGGACTCGTCCCAGTAGTCGCGTCCGATTCGGTCATAGATCAGGACCTCCGTCTTGCCGGGCTTCGCGTCGAGAATCTTGAGCCAGTCAGGCGTTTGCATTGGAGGTCTCCTCGTCGTCTCGCGTGGTTTCGCCATCCGCTTCGTCCGGGTTGGCGGTCCCGGTGGCCGGCGGCTCAGCCGTGGCCTGCGTGCGTTCCTTCAGCAGCACCGAGATCTCGCTGGTGTCCAGATCGTACTCGTCGGCCAGCTCCTTGATGTAGGCGGCCTCCTCGGCCCGTTGGCGCAGCTCCTGGCGGTAGTCCAGTCCCAGTGCCGCGTAGGAGCGGTCGAATGTGCTGGCCCCGCCGGCGATCTCCTCGAGCATCGCCTTCGAGTTGCGCCCCACGTCCACGTTGACGGCCCGCGGCGGGGTCACCCGGATGTTTTTCCAGTCCGCTGGGGCGTCCACCAGGGCCGGCTGGGTGTAGCGGGCCCAGCCCATGGCGTACTGGTAGATGCGCAAGACCACCGCCTGCATCACGGCGGAGCGCAGCTGGAAGAAGCTGGCCGCGGAGTCAATGGCGCCGCGGTACACCGTGCCCTGCATTGAGTCCGGGTACACCAGGACGTAGGGGATTCCCACCGCGGCGCAAACCTGCTCGTCGAGGTAGCGCCAGTAATCGCGGGTCACCACGGATGGCCGGGCCGTGGCGAACTGGTTGTATTCGTCCCCGGGCCGGAGAATCACCTTGTCCTCACCCAGCACGGAGTCGTAGTAGGCCGCCCGGTCCACCGTCATCGTGCCGCCAGTCGAGGTCGGGATGCTCTGGGTGACGCGGACCGCCTGGAGCGTCGCCGGGTTGAACTCCTCGGGCGTCGTCTTGATCACCTTCGAGGTCTTGGCGGCGTCCTTGGCGGCCCCCATCTCGAGTATACGGAGGTCGTCCAGGTCGTGGAGGGTGTTGAGCGCGGCGTGCAGGAGGGGGATGCCGCGGAGCTGGCCCGGGCGGGACGGCTCCCAGATCGGGATGACGTACTGCGCGGCAACTTCGGTCCAAGTGGATTGCGTCGTCTTCGTCGGCTGGCTGGCGATGTAGTACGAGAGCGGGCGGAGCGTCTTGGGGTCAACGCGGATGCCGTCGAGAACGTTGGGGTCACTGGCCAGGTCCGGTGGCGTGCTCACCAGGTGCGCCTCGATGAACTGCAGCCGCGGCATCCCGCTTTCGCCGCGCACTTGGAGGACGAACTGCTCCCCGTCGATGAACCACCCGCGGGCGCCCATCGCCAGCAGACTGCCGAGGGGCTGGCGGGAGGAGATGTCGGGAAGCTCCGTCCAGTACGCCCACCACTCGGCCGCAGCCTCATTCCACGCTGCATCCGAGCTTGCCGGCTGAACCACCAGGCCGGAGCCCACAGTGTATTGCTCCCAGAGGTCGGCCAGTTTGTTGACGATGGCGGAGTTTTTCTCGAAGTAGCGGCTCTTGGAGCGGAGCTGGTAGAGGGACGCGTTGCTGGCGTCAAATCGGGCTGATTGCAGGCCGGCGCCAGGCAACTGCGAACGGCGTGGGGACCAGTGCGCCGCTTCGTAGTAGTCCCGCGGGGCAATCAGTTTCGCCAGGGAGAGGCGAATGGAGCGCAACCAGCTCATGCAGATCGAAGAAGGCTGAAGTCGTTGCGGTAGGTGCGCGCCGGCTGAAGTTGAAACAGCATCTCCTTGAGGATGTCGGCGTCGGTCGTTCCGTCGGGCATGGACTCCTTGACGGCGTAGTAGAGCGTCAGGAGCGATTCCCACATCTCCATGTAGGACTGCGGGCTGGAGGCGCCCTGGTTGGGCTGTGAAAAACTGACTGAATGGCTGTTTGCCGCGCTGGCGGACACGACCTGGCCCGTGCCAGCCCCGGCGGCGGCGCTCGCCCGGTCATAGGCCGCCTGGAGGCACGTCTCCAACGTGGACGTGCATGCGGACGCCACCCGGCGCAGCTCGCCGCGCATGACGCCCACCGGGACGGAGAGGAAACTTTCCGGCACGCCTGACGGTCGGCACGCCGTCCCCAGAAACACGAATGCCATCCCGCGTCAGGGGATGGCATCTGAGGACAACGGCGGCAGGGTCCGGCCTACTGGCCCTCGGTCAGGCGGCGATACCAGCTCTGCCGGCGGAGGACGGCGGAGGCGTAGCGGGTCGTCTGGTGGCCGGGAAACTTGACCTTCGCCTCGCTCAGGCCCGAAACGGACTCGATGCGGGACACCGTGCGCTCGGAGACAGAAAGGAGCCGGGCAACATCACCGCGCGTCAGGGCTTTTTGTTGGTCGGACATAGGCCAAGCTTCTGCCCGAGAATCTGCCAGAGATCACGCTGGCACTCAAGCGGAAGACGCAGCGCGGCGGCCATGACGCGCTCCAGTGGAGTCTTGAGCGTGGGCACAGTCAGTCCCGCCGCCCGCTCGGCATCGCGGACGGACTTGAACTCGCTGGCGTCCCACCGTGCGGCAACGGCTGGATAGTCCCGACGGAGCCGGGCGATGCGGTAGGCGGAGTTGTTACCTCCCTTGATAGACATTCCACTTCCAGAAATGGAAACCCTACCACGTCCAATCTGGCCAGGCTTGGCAACGACCTTCCCCGCCGTAGCCGCAATCCTCCGGTCCTGCTCCAGCTTGAGCCGCTGGGCCTCGGCGCGGGCGTCGAAGTCTGGAATCAGATCCCGGCAGATGGCCAGAGCCTTCGGCCCGTTGGCCCGTGAGGAAACGAGAATGCTCTTGATCTGGTACAGAGACTCCATCCCAAGGCCTTCCCGGTAGGGCTTGAGCAGATAGCTTTCGAGCGTCTCGTGCGTGACATGCTTCTCGTCCGGTGGAAGGCAGTACTCCCGCCACAGGTCTTTGCGCCCCGGAACGGTGGATGCCCCGTTGACCATGATGCAGATATGCAAGGCCAGGTTGTTATGACGGTTGCGCTCGTCCGTCATGTCAACGGAAGCGTCGTTTACCAGTTCGCCGATCTTGATGAGGTCCGCGCTCATTTCTCGTGCTCGGTGAACGGCTCATTCTTGCAAATCGCAATGAACCAGCGGCGCAGGAACTCATGGC
>Ga0316621_10000249_pt1 | contig 10254 bp, 9 predicted proteins | sample OWC_Aug_OW2_C1_D_2_FD_207664 | JGI IMG/M metagenome (GOLD analysis project Ga0316621, IMG submission 207664) | Wetland soil microbial communities from Old Woman Creek delta, Ohio, United States - OWC_Aug_OW2_C1_D1_C | ecosystem: Environmental > Terrestrial > Soil > Wetlands | place: USA: Ohio... | reverse complement strand
TGAGCCGAACGATTTGCGCAGCCGTGCCAACGTCGAACTGCTGCGCCAGGCCGCAATCGATGCTGGATTGCTCGACCGGAACGATCCGGCGCCCACGCGCGGGGCGATCAGCGAAGCCGCCTCCGATGCGATCGAAGCACTGCTCGAACGGGAACTGGTGACACCGGAGGCCGACGAGACGACCTGCCAGCGCTTCCATGCCGCCAATGCCCATCGCTTTGCCGTCGGTGAAAGGGTGCAGCTGCGTCATGTGCTCTTCGCGGTGACCCCCGGCGTCGATATCGACGCCCTGCGCAAGCGCGCCGAGGCCTGCCTGATCGATCTGCGCGCGCGCACGCACGGCGAGGTCGATCGCTTCCCCAAGGCCGCAGCGCAGCTGTCGAACTGCCCGAGCGGCCAGGACGGCGGCCATCTGGGCTGGCTGACCGCCTCGGAATGCGCGCCCGAACTGGCGCGCGAGATCTTTGGCCAGCCGGAAGTCGGCGTGCTGCCGCGCCTGGTCCGCAGCCGCTTCGGCCTGCATGTCGTCGAAGTCCTGGCCCGCGAACCTGGCACCGTGCCGCCCTACGAAGCAGTGCGGACAGCCGTGCGGCAGACGCTCGAACGCCAGGCCACCGCGACCGCGCTGCGGCAGTATCTGCAATTGCTGGCCGGGCGCGCCAGTGTCGAGGGCGTCGACCTCGACGCCGCCAGCACGCCGCTGGTGCAGTAGAACAGGCGGGCCTGGCCCATGCCCGATGAACTGCTCGAGCGGCTACGGCGCTTCAAGGAAGATGCGTTCCCGCAGTACCGCGCCCAGTTCCAGCAGCTCGTCGATGATGGGCAGCAGCCGCTGACGTTGTTCATCGGCTGCAGCGATTCGCGCATCGTTCCGTATCTGCTCACGGGTGCCGGCCCGGGCGAACTCTTCCTCGTCCGCAACGTCGGCGCCTTCGTGCCACCCTACGACCAGTCGCACGGCTTCCATGGCACCGCAGCGGCGATCGAGTTTGCCGTGCTGAGCCTGAACGTGAAGCGCATCGTTGTCTGTGGCCACACCCACTGCGGCGCGATCCGCGCCCTGTACGGCGAGGTACCTGCCGCGGCGCAGAACCTGGTGCGCTGGCTGGACCTGGGCCGCGAGGCGACGCTGCCGATTGCCGACCCGGGCCCGGAGGTCCTGCGCCGCACGGAGCAGCGCGCGATCGTGCTCCAGCTCGAGCGGCTGATGGACTACCCGATGGTGCGTGAACGGGTGGAGGCCGGCTCACTGACGCTGCACGGCTGGCACTACGTCATCGAGGACGGTGAAGTCCATGTGTTCGACGTCCGGCGCGGCGGCTTCGTGCCGGCCTCGCAGGCGGACAACGCGGGTACCGGTCCGTATGTCCCGCACGATCCGAACACCTACTTCGACGCCAGCGGCATACCCACCGCCGGTGACTGAGGCTAGCGTGAAGCCGATCCAGGCGAGCCACGCGCCGGCCCATGAGGCGGCCGCGGGTGCCTATCGGCTGGGCCCCTTGTCGCTGCACCACCTTCTGCTCGCACCGCACCGTCTCGCGTTCTTCGCGGGCACGCTGATGCTCGTGCTGGTGTCCCTGGCGTGGACGTGGACGCTGGGCGTTCCCCATGTTGGTCTCACTGTTGTCACGACGCTGCCGCCGACGACGGCGCACGCATTCATCTTTGCTGCCGCGTACATGCCGCTCTTCATCGCCGGATTCATGTACACCGCCGGGCCGCGCTGGCTGCAGGTGCCGGCTCCGGCGGCCGCGCAGTTGCGCTGGCCCGTCCGGCTGCACATGGCGGGCATCGCGCTGCTGCTCGTGGGGGCCGTCTACGAGCCAGCCATCGCGGCCTTCGGCGCGCTGCTGCTCGCGATCGCGTGGACGGCGGTCGGTGTCGGCTTCGCGGCGCTGGTACGCGCCAGCCGCACGGCCGACCGGCTGCATGCGCGCTGCGTCGCCGCCTTCTGGATGGTCGGGATTTCCGCGGCATTGCTGTTCGCCGCCGCGCTCGGCACGCATCACCTGGGCGCAGCAAGCCTCGCTGCCTGGCTGCTGCTCTTTGCCTCGGTGATTCCGATCACCGCGACCGTCGCGCATCGCGTACTTCCCTTCTTCACTTCGAACGCCGTCACCGGCGTCTTCCCGTGGCGACCGAACTGGGTTCTGGCGTTGCTGCTGCTGGCTGTGGCGGCATTCGGCACGCTGCAGTTCGCAGCGCGCATCGGCGCGCTCGGCCCGCGCAGCCAGGCCTGGGCCTCCCTTGCGCTGCTCGCGCCGGGTGCGATCGCGCTCGGCGCCCTCGCCGTCCGCTGGGGACTGGTTCAGAGCCTACGGAGTCCGTCGCAGCGCCTGCTGGCGATGCTGCATCTGGCCTTCGCCTGGCTCCCGCTGGCACTGGCACTCGCCTGCGCCGATGCCGTATTGCGACTTGCCGCAGGGGAAAGCGCGGGGCTGGGACTCGCACCCCTGCACGCGCTGACACTTGGCATGCTCGGTAGCCTGCTCTTCGCCATGGCGACCCGCATTGTCTGCGGCCACGGCGGCATCGCCCTCGTCGCCGACAAGCCGGTGTGGCGCTTGTTCTGGCTGCTGCAGGCGGCCGTGCTGCTGCGCATGGCCGCGCCGCTCAGCCCGGGCGGCGTGCTGCCGCTGGCAGCCGCCACGCTGTGGACCGTTGTGTGGGTCGCGTGGGCGTTACGCTATCTGCCCGTGTTGCTCCGCCCTGGCGCAAGTCCACGCACGGCTTGATCCAAGCCCGCACGCCGCGGGCACTGAGGACACAATGACCGCAACGATCCAGTTCCGTTCGCCCGCCGGCGGCTTCGACGAGCCGCTCGAGCTTTGGCTCGCCTGTCACGAGCGGGTGCAGCGATTCTGCAACCTGCTCGGACGATTGTGGGAACACGTCGAAAAGCACGGCTCCGACGCCGAGGCCGCGGAGTCGGCGACGTCGATCCGGCGCTACTTCAACGAGGCGGCGCCGCGCCACCATGAGGACGAAGAGATCGATCTGTTCCCGCGGCTGCTGGCGCGACTCGACGAGCAGGCAACGACGACCGATGAGGACGAGGCGGCGCAGGTTCGCGCCGCGATCAGCGCCTTGACCGCAGAGCATCGCGCCAATGAAGTCCTCTGGTCCGCACTCGATGCCGCCCTGGCGCAAATCGCGCGAGGCGAGGCCGCCGCGCTCGACGCCAGCAAGGTCGAGGCGTTCGGCCGGATCTACCGCCGGCACATCGAAGTAGAAGAGTCCGTCGTGATGCCCGCCATGCAGCGCCACTTCAGCGCTACGGACTGGAATGACGTCGGCGCGGCGATGGCAAAGCGCCGCGGCGTCACGCCCTGAACGCCGGTGCGCTAAAGGGCGAGATCAGGCGGGCGACGAGCGGAACGCGTAGGCGCGGCCCGCGGCGAACATGTACTCGACGCGCATTACTCGCTTCGACGAATCGGCCAGCGCAAACCCGACCAGTTCGATCCGGTCGCCGGGCTTGAGCGGTTCCTTCAAGCCCCACGCCTCCATGCGCGACAGCGGCGCGAATTCGATCTCCCAGTCGCCCGCCGCATTCGCCGGGAGCGCCGTCTTCTTCAGCAGCGCGGCTCCGTCCACGCGCTGAGCCTGCGCCGGCACGGGCCGTTGGGAAAGGTCCGATGGCAGCGTCAGCCCCTGGGCGACAGTCAGCACGATCTCCGCGTGCGGGTTCTGCCAGCGCACCGACTTGACGGTACCCGCCAGAAAGAGCGGCTTGTCCTGGTCGAAGCTTGACCACCCGTGATGAGCGATCGCAGGCGCGGCGGCCAGTGCGAGACCGGTAACGAGGAACTGACGACGGTCGACCATGCAGAGACTCCCAGCGTTGCTTAGATGTACGCAATCATGCGGCCCGCGGCGATGACGGCCAGCCAGATCAGCAGCGATGCACCGGCCTGCCAGCGCGCCCATCGATCCTGCCGTCGCAGCGAGTCCCTTGCATGAAACACGAGCGCGTTCAAGCCGGCCATCAGTATCAATACCAGCTTGAGACGGAAGGCCGCATTGGCGGCGAGTTCGCTGGCCGCCGAGATGAAGAGCAGGCTGCCGCTGGCCGCGGCAAGCGCAAATGCGGCCAGCGCCGTTGGCACTGCAAGCCGCGCGAACTCCGGCAACGGAAGGGCACGCTGCACGCCGAACACGCGCAGTTCCAGCAGCAGCAGGCTGCCCACCAGCGCGGCGAAGGCCGCGATATGCACGGACTCGAGCACCGGATAGGCCCACACCGAGCGGCGGACCACCGCGGCGAGCGGCCATGCTTCGATGAGGGACCAGTCGATCACGACCGCCGGTCAACGCCGGCGCTTGGAACCGAGCAGGCCGCCCAGCACGCCGCGCGAGATCTCTCGCGCGATGGACGACCCCATCGAACGCGCGGCGCTCTTCGCCGCCGCCTCGACCACGCCCTCGCGGCGCCCACCGCGCGGCCCGGTCGAGCCGAACAGGAGGTCGCCCAGGCTGTCCATGATGCCGCCGCCCGACGCTGCTTCACCGGCCGGCTTCGTGGCGCCCGTTTCCGCAGGCAGCGTCTCGCCGCCACCGGCGCGTGCCTTGAGCTGCTCATGGGCGGACTCGCGATCGACCGTCTTCTCGTACGTGCTGCCGACGACCGAACCGGCGATGAGCTTCCTGCGATCGTCCGGCGTGATCGGCCCGAGCTGCGAACCGGGGGCGAGCACCCAGGCGCGCTCGGTGATGCCGGGGGTGCCCTTCGCGTCGAGGAACGAAACCAGCGCCTCGCCCACGCCCAGTTCCATGATCGCTTTCGAAGCATCGATCCTGGGGTTCGCGCGCATCGTCTCGGCGACCGACTTGACCGCCTTCTGGTCACGCGGCGTGAAGGCGCGCAGCGCATGCTGGACGCGGTTGCCCAGTTGGCCGAGCACCTTTTCCGGAATGTCGAGGGGGTTCTGCGTGACGAAATACACACCGACCCCCTTGGAGCGGATCAGCCGCACGACCTGCTCGACCTTCTCCAGCAGGGCCGGCGGCGCTTCCGAGAACAGCAGGTGCGCCTCGTCGAAGAAGAACACGAGCTTGGGCTTGTCGCGGTCACCGACCTCGGGCAGGTTCTCGAAAAGCTCTGACAGCAGCCACAGCAGGAAGGTCGAATACAGGCGCGGCGAGTTCATCAGCCTGTCGGCCGCGAGGATGTTCACGACTCCCTGGCCATCCACCGTCTGCATCAGGTCGTCGATGTTGAGCATTGGCTCGCCGAAGAAGCGGTCGCCGCCCTGCTCATCGATCTGCAGCAGGCCGCGCTGGATCGCACCGATCGAGGCCGACGACACGTTGCCGTACTCCGTCTTGATCCTGGCCGCGTTGTCGCCGATGAACTGCACCATCGCGCGCAGGTCCTTGAGATCGAGCAGCAGCAGGCCGTTGTCGTCGGCCGCCTTGAAGACGATCGACAGCACGCCCTCCTGCGTCTCGTTGAGGCCCAGAAGGCGCGCGAGCAGCAGCGGTCCCATGTCGGAAACCGTCGCGCGCACCGGATGGCCCTGCTCGCCCCAGACGTCCCAAAGCGTGACCGGGCAGGCGCCCCACTTCGGCTCGGGCAGGCCGTGCTCCTCCAGGCGCTTCTTCATCTTGTCGCCGAGCGCACCGGCCTTGGCAATCCCGGTGAGGTCGCCCTTCACGTCCGCCATGAACACCGGTACGCCGATGCGCGAAAAACTCTCCGCCAGCTTCTGCAGCGTAACCGTCTTTCCGGTGCCGGTCGCGCCGGTGATGCAGCCGTGGCGGTTCGCGAGCGCAGGCAACAACCCGAGCTCGGTCGTGCCCGCCATTGCGATGATCAGTGGATCGCTCATGCACTTTCCCCTCGATTTCGCCCGCAGTTTAGGGCCTGTTCACGCCAGAAGACCGGCAGGGGCGGGAGTTCGGCGGCTACGGTCCGCTAGACTCCCGCCCTTGCCACATCCATCACCGCAACGTCGAGAGCAGCATCATGGCCGGCCATTCAAAATGGGCCAATATCCAGCACCGCAAGAACCGCCAGGACGCCAAGCGCGGCTCACTCTGGACCAAGATCATCCGCGAGGTCACCGTGGCCGCGCGCGACGGCGGGCCGGACCCGGCGATGAACCCGCGCCTACGCCTTGCGCTCGACAAGGCTCGGCTCGGCAATGTCCCGAAGGACAAGCTCACCAATGCGATCCAGCGCGGCGCCGGCAAGCTCGAAGGCGCCAGCTACGAGGAAATCCGCTACGAGGGCTACGGCATCGGCGGTGCGGCGCTGATGATCGACTGCATGACCGACAACCGCACCCGCACCGTCGCTGAGGTCCGGCATGCCCTCGCGAAGAACGGCGGCAACCTCGGCACCGACGGTTCGGTGGCCTTCAACTTCAAGCACTGCGGCCAGCTCGTGTTCGCGCCGGGCACCTCCGAGGAGGCGGTCATGAACGCCGCGCTCGAGGCCGGCGCCGAGGACGTCATCGCCAACGAAGACGGCACGATCGAGGTCGTCACCCGACCGGCCGACTTCGAGGCCGTGCGCGAGTCGCTCGAGAAGTCCGGGCTCAAGCCGGAGCTGGCGGAAGTGACGATGAAGCCGCTCGCCGAGACGGTGCTGACCGGCGACGAGGCCGAGAAGATGCAACGCCTGATCGACGCGCTGGATGACCTGGACGACGTGCAGCAGGTCTACACCACCGCCGCGCTTGAGGAGTGAGCAACGTGCGAGAGTCCGGGCGATGAAGGTGCTGGTCGTCGGCGGTGGAGGCCGCGAGCACGCGCTGGCGTGGCGTCTGGCGCAGTCGCCACGCGTGCAGCGCGTGTACGTTGCGCCGGGCAACGGCGGGACGGCGCGCGACCGCCATCTACGCAACGTTGCGCATGACAGCCACGAGTCGCTGGCTGACTTCGTCGTGTCGGAAGACATTGCGCTCACCGTCGTCGGACCCGAGGCGCCGCTCGCCACCGGCATCGTCGACGTGTTCCGCGCGCGCGGGCTGCGGGTCTTCGGACCAACGCGGGCGGCCGCGCAGCTGGAAAGCTCCAAGGACTTCGCCAAGGCGTTCATGAAACGCCATGGCATTCCGACGGCCGACTATCTCACCTTCACCGATGCGGCGCCGGCGCGCGCCTACGTACGCGAGCGCGGTGCGCCCATCGTCATCAAGGCCGACGGCCTCGCCGCCGGCAAGGGCGTCATCGTCGCCGGGACCATCGCAGAAGCTGAAGCCGCCATCGACTCGATGCTGGTTGGCAACACCCTTGGCGCAAGCGGCGCGAGAGTCGTCATCGAAGACTTCCTGCAAGGCGAGGAAGCGAGCTTCATCGTCATGAGCGACGGTCGCCATGCGCTGGCGCTGGCCACCAGCCAGGACCACAAGCGACTGCTCGATGGCGATCGGGGCCCGAACACCGGCGGCATGGGGGCCTATTCGCCGGCACCGATCGTCACGCCGACGATCCATGCGCGGGTGATGCGCGAGATCATCCTGCCGACGATCCACGGCATGGCCGCCGACGGCATTCCGTACACGGGCTTTCTCTACGCCGGCCTGATGATCGACAGCGCGGGCCAGGCCCGTACGCTGGAATTCAATTGCCGCATGGGGGATCCGGAAACTCAACCCATCATGGCGCGCCTGAAGACCGATTTAACGACGCTGCTCGACGCCGCGATCGATGGCCGCCTCGACCAGGTGGAAGCCGAGTGGGACCGACGCACGGCGCTGGGTGTGGTGGTGGCGGCCGCAGGCTACCCCGACGCGCCCCGCAAGGGCGACCCGATCACCCGGCTGCCCGAAGACCGCGACGACTGCGTGACATTCCACGCGGCAACGACGCTCAGCGGCGAGCGACTCGTCACCAGCGGCGGCCGGGTGCTGTGCGTGACGGCGCTTGGCGACACGGTCAGGGCAGCGCAGAAGCGCGCCTATGACGCCGTCGAGCAGGTCGAGTTCGACGGCATGCAGTTCCGGCGCGACATCGGCCACCGGGCGCTGAAGCCGCGGACACTGTAAGGCTCGCGTCCCGAATCCGGACCGGGCGAGCCGACCAGCGCAGATGCCCTGCGGCGCGCTTTCCGCCACAATGACCGACCTTTGCGGCGACAGGCACGAACGACCGGCTCGCCGGACAGAACCGCACAGCAACACTGACAATGACGACCACTGCCTACACCGTTGAACAGCACATTGCGCTGAAGCGCGTCTCCTCCATTGCGCCCTCGCCCGATGGAACGTGGCTTGCGGTGGCCGTGCAGCGCCTTGACCGCGAAGGTGTCAAGTACGTCTCCGACCTGTGGAAGGTACCGACGGACGGCTCCGCGCCCATCCAGCTGACGCGCGGTGACAGCAAGGATGCGGCGCCCTGCTTTCGCCACGACGGCGCGCTTGGCTTCCTGTCCAACCGGCAACCCACCGAGGTCAAGCCCGACGAGGACGCGGACAAGCGCATGCAGGTCTGGATCCTGCCTGCCGCAGGCGGCGAGCCGCAGCAGCTGACCGACGAGCCGCTCGGCGTCGAGTCCTTCCGCTTCGCGAAGCGCTCCGGCGTGCTCGCATTGTTCGCGCCGGTGCTCCCAGGCGTCGAGCACGACAAGCAGCGCGAGACGGCCAGCGAGCGGCGCAAGAAGCACTCGAGTGCGCGACACTTCCGGCAGCAGCCGGTGCGCCACTGGGACCACTGGCTGCACCAGAATGAAAACATGGCTGATACGCACCTGATCGCGTACGCAGCCGACGGCACCAACCGCAGCGACCTGACTCCCGAGGCGAAGCTCGAGTTGTCGATCGAGCCGGCACTCGACATCTCCGCCGACGGCAGGCAGATCGCCATCACCTGGCAAACGCCCGGCGAGGATCGAGAGACGGATTCCGCGATCCGGCTGATCGATGTGGCAACGAAGACTGCACGCATGCTTGGGGCGGCCACCAACACGAACAACGAGAGCCCGCTCATTTCGCCCGATGGACGGACCCTCGCTGTGGTGCGCTCGACCCGCTCTTCGACCCAGGCGGTGCGGCCGACGCTGACGCTGATCGACCTGGCGACCGGGGCGATGCGAGAGATCGGCAGGGCCTTTGATGCCTGGCCGCATCCTGGCGACTGGACCGCCGACGGCCGGCAGATCGTTTTCACCGCAGATCTCGGCGGGCACGTGCCCGTATTTGCCGTAGATGTCGCGAACGAGAAGGTCGACCTGATCACGGCGACGCGCAGCGGCGGTGCGCACAGCGATCTCTGCGTTCTCAAGGATGGCCGCATCGCCGGCATCCGCTCGACTTTCCGCGAGCCGCCGGAAGCCTTTGTCGTCACGAACCAGCCCGGTTCGCCGCCGCAGGTGCTCGCGGGCCTGTCGGGCTTCGAGTTTCCTGACTGGGTCGAGGTCGAACACTGCACGACACCGTCAACCGACGGCGCGCCGATCCAGTACTTCGTGACCCGGCCGGCGAAGGCCCAGGGCAAGCTGCCGACGCTGCTGTGGATCCATGGCGGCCCGATCGGCATGTCGGCCGACGCCTGGCACTGGCGCTGGAATCCGCTGCTGGCCGTTGCGGCCGGCTACGCCGTCGTGCAGCCGAACCCGCGCGGCTCCACGGGCTTCGGGCAGGAGTTCGTGCAGGGCATCTGGGGCAATGTCTGGGGCAAGCAGTGCTATGAAGACCTGATGGCGGTCGCCGACGCGGTCGAGCAGCGTCCTGATGTCGATCGGGACCGCGTCATGGCGATGGGCGGCAGCTTCGGTGGCTACATGACCAACTGGATCGGCACGCAGACGCAGCGCTTCAAGTGCCTGATCACGCATGCCTGCGTGACGACGATGGCGCAGTTCACGGGCACGACCGACCATCCCGCCTGGTGGTACCTGGAGATGGGCGGCGAGGATCCCTACGCCGACCAGGCCGCCTTCGACCGCTACGCGCCGATCCGCCACGTCAAGCAGTGGAAGACACCAGCACTGATCATCCACGGCGAGCTGGATTACCGCTGCCCGATCAGCGAGGGCCTCAACCTCTTCGAGGCCCTGCAGTACCACCGCGTGCCGAGCGAACTGCTGATCTTCCCGGACGAGAACCACTGGATCCTGAAGCCGCGCAACATCGTCGCCTGGTACGAGACCGTGCTCGGCTTCATCGGCCGGCACCTGAAGGCAACATGAGCGTGGCGCCTGAGTTCGTCGACGCCCAGTCGGTGCGCGAGTATCTGCTGGGGCTGCAGCAGCGCATCGTCGGCACCTTCGAACGCCTGGACGGCAAGCCCTTCCTCGCCGACACC
>Ga0316621_10000248_pt1 | contig 10262 bp, 7 predicted proteins | sample OWC_Aug_OW2_C1_D_2_FD_207664 | JGI IMG/M metagenome (GOLD analysis project Ga0316621, IMG submission 207664) | Wetland soil microbial communities from Old Woman Creek delta, Ohio, United States - OWC_Aug_OW2_C1_D1_C | ecosystem: Environmental > Terrestrial > Soil > Wetlands | place: USA: Ohio... | reverse complement strand
GCTCTCCCGTCGCCCGTCCCCCGTCCGGACGTCACCGTTCCTACGACTCATGTCCTGAGAATCGCCTCGGCGTGTCCAGTGGCAAATGGGACCCCTCATTGCGCTACCGCTCAGAGATGAGTAAACCTCGGCGCGGACTCCTCAGCGGGGACACAGCCGTGGTGGACATCCTGGAGCGATTCACGCGGACGGCGAGCGCGCATGGGTCCGCCGAGGCGCTGCGACACGGAGCGCGGTCGCTCCGCTATCGGGACCTCGCCGCGGTCGTCGCCACCCTGGAGGATGCGCTCCGGCAGGCAGGGCTGGGGCCCGGCCAGATCGTCGTCGTTCAATCAGAGGACCGGGTGTTCCTGGTGCCTTTGATGCTCGCCGTGTTCCGCACCGGCGCGGTCTTCGTGCCCTTCGATCCGGGTGCGCCTCCCGGCCGGACGCGCCAACTGCTGGAGTCCGTCACACCGGACGCGCTCATCACGGACGCCAGCACCGCGTCCCCAAGTACCTGGACCATCGGAGAATGGGCTGGCCGGGGCACGCGGGCGACGGTCGCGGCGGGCCCGTTCCAGGGTATCCTCCAGCTGCCCGCGCGGAGGCCGCGCCGATCCGAGGTGGGCCCGCTGCCGGCCTCGTTCGACTACCTGTATTTCACCTCCGGATCGACCGACCGTCCGAAGGGCATTTGTGGGCGCCTGCCCGGCATCTCGAACCTCGTGGATTGGGAAATCGACCGCCTCGGGCTCGGGCCCGGTTGCGCGGTCGCCCAATTCACCGTGCCGACCTTCGATGCGTACCTGCGCGACGTCTTCGTGCCGCTGTGCGCCGGGGGCACGTCGTGCATTCCGCCGGCGCCGGTCAATCGAAGCGATCCGGCCGAGATCCTGGCGTGGCTCGAACGCGAGCGCATCGGCCTCGTGCACACGGTCCCGTCGCTGCTCGCCGGGTTCCTGAAGGGCGCGGGCCGCTGCCAGGGGCTTGGATTTGGGAACCTGCGCTGGATCCTGCTCTCCGGAGAGCCGCTCCACTCCGCGGTCATCAGGACGTGGCGGCAGCTCTTCGGGCGCCGCACCCGGTTCATGAACCTCTATGGCGCTACCGAAGCGACGATGGTGCAGTTCAGCCACGAGGTGACGAGCCGCGACCTCCGCGCGCCGCAGGTTCCAGTTGGGGAGCCTATCCGCGGCTACGCCGCCGAGATCCTGGATCCGGAGGGGCGCCCGTGCCGGCCGGGCGAGATCGGCGAGATCGTGATCCGCAGCCGGTTTCTCGCCGCCGGGTACTGGCATGACGCGGAGGCGACACGCACCGCGTTCGGCGAGGAGGACGCCCGCTGTGAGCGGTGCTACCGCACCGGTGACCTGGCCGTGCGCACCGCCGAGGGGCGATGCGAGTTGCGCGGGCGATGCGACGACCAGGTGAAGATCGGCGGGGTGCGCGTCGAGTGCCGGGAGGTCGAAGCGATCCTCCGGCAGCATCCGATGATCGGGGTGTGCGCCGTGATCCCGCTGCGGGGCGCAGGGGGGGCGACAGAACTCGTCGCGTTCCTGGAGCCGAGATTCCACGATCGCCCCGCGATCCCCGAGCTACGGCGCTTCCTGCGCCATTACCTGCCGTGGGAGATGCTCCCTGGCCGCTTCGAGGTGCGCGATCGTCTGCCGCAGTTGCCGAACGGGAAGATCGACAGGCGCGCGCTCGGTGCGGAGCGCCTTGAGACGCAGCCTGGCGCGGGTGCGGCTGGCGCGTGGGCGGACGCGCTCCAGGCCGGAGTCGCCGAGATATGGCAGGAGGCGCTCTCCGTGCCCACCGTGGGACCGCGGGACGACTTCTTCGATCTCGGTGGGCACTCGCTCACCGCGATGCGCGTGCTCTCTCGCACCGAGCAGGCGTGCGGCGTACGGCTAACCGTCGCCGACCTGTTCGATCACCCGACCGTGGCCGATTTCGCCCGGCATCTTAGCGCGCTCATGGGCGCCGGCAGCAGCGCGCTGCCCGTGCCCGGCCCCGCAGCGCTGCCGCCTGACGAGCTCGCGACGCCCGCGACCACCGGGGATGGGTTCCGCTGTCCCGCGCGCCCGGCGCCCTCCTTCGGGCGGCGCCAATGCCTCCTCATGTTTGTCGTCAACGAGCAACTCGAGTTCGCGGCATTCGAGCGGCTCGCCGGGCTCGTCCGGGACTGGGATCGCAGTATCGAGACCGCGGTGTTCCCCGACGATCGCTCCCCCCGCGACGCGAGACCGGACCTGCCGACGCTCGCGTTCTCACCGGCGGCCATGCGCCATCCACTCCATCGGCGTGGCCGTGTGCTCTGCAACCGTCCGCTCCCGAAGAGCGAGGAGTTGAGACGACTGGCGCGCGCGGACATCCCCGTTCCCGACTGGGTGTTGCTGACAGAAGACCGTCAGCCCGATTGCGGCCGGCTGGGCGACTACGTCGTGAGGAAACCGGACCTCGGCGCCAAGGGCGCCCGGGTGCAAATCGTCAAGCGGAACAAGCTGCGCTGGACGGCCATGGAGACCGAAGCGGCGGGGCCGAGCCCCGCACTCCTTGTGCAGCGCTTCGTCTATACGGGGCTGCGGCCGGTCAGCTACCGAGTCAACACGCTCTTCGGACGGGTCCTATACGCCATCCGCCTGGAAGGCAACCCGCGCCGCCCACCACTGCGGGGGCCCGGGGACTTCCGCTCGGCCGAACGGGGGGACGGCGTCTCGATCGTATCGAATGCGCGCGACTCGCTGATGACGACCTGCGATGACGAAGAGATCATCCGACTAGGAGAACGCGCGGCGAGCGCCATGCCCGAGTGTCCCTTGCTGGGGGTGGACATCGTGCGGGAGCACGACACCGGGCGACTCTTCGTGCTCGAGGTGAACTCGATCGGCTACAACTGGAACTTCACCGCGCGCGAGGCAGAGGAGTGGCCCGTTAACCCGGCGCGGCAATTCGACGGGGAGCGCAAGGCCGCGTGGCTGCTTGCCGACCAGGCGCAGCGCCTGGCGGAATGAACTGCCCCCCGCCCGCCGCTACGGCATCCCATCGACGTCGTGCAGCAGCGCGTGCTTGACCGTCGGGTGGCTTCGTGCCGACAACGCCGACGTCGCCGGCACCCGTGGGGCCGATGGGGCCTGGGCCATGGCTCGCCGTCGCAAAGCATTACACCCATCGCGCTGGGGTGCCGGTCGGACTTCCATCGCCTCTACCGCTCCCCGTGCCCTGGGCACGACGCCAGCGTCGTTACGCGACCACACGGCCCAGGGCCCTTGTTACAACGGTGGTACCGGGGTGTGCAAAGTTGGCGCATCCCTCGTGGGGCCGCAATGCTCGCGGATGTCGCGCAGCCTGGTCGCCCTCGGCGTGAATTCCGGCTTCGATGGCAGGGAGGTCGTTCCTCTCGGTATGCGCTGGTATGCAACCTCTGCTCTCGCGGGTATAGATCGATAGGCAGGAACGCTCGCTAGTCGATCGGTGACCCGTAACGTCCTACCCGTGCCTCTCCTTGTCCAGCACGGTAACTGAGCGAAATTACGCGCAAGAGCGGATCGCCCACGCGCCCCTCGGTTCCTGTGGACGAAGCGGGCACGGGCTTTGCTAGCTGTCAGAGAGGAGCGTGCGGATTCTCCCAGACAGAGATGGGGTGCGTATGGCCGCGTCCCCCGGCGGTAGAGGATGCCCTCGGTTCGCGTGTCCCTTCCCTGGAATGCGTCAACCTCAATGGCTGTGCCCCGAGGAGGGCGGGCACCGATGAAAGTCGTTGCGATCCTGGTGCTCCTCGCAGGCAGCCTCGCAGCGTTGTGTTACCTTGTGTGGAGGATTAACCCGAAGTAGGCCCTTTCGCCCCATCATCTCCGCCGCGCGCCAGGGGTCCCCGCGGCGCGCACCGAGGCGCCAATGTGTACAAATCGCGCATCCTGCAACACGCAGGCTCCCGCCCCTGCCACCGCCGGTCCGGATACCGTCCGGGACATCCGAGCCGTCCCGGCGGATCCGCCCGAGATGGAGGTGGTGGTCACCGCAACCGGTGAGGTCCTGCATGTCCTCCAATGCCTCGACGGGTGAGTGCGCGCCCGTGCGGATCGTGCCCGGTACGGCAGCAGGCGGCTATTCTGCGGAGGCGATGCCGGACCAGCGTTGACGTTTTCATTCCGCGCAACGTCGTGGGTGCCGCGTCGCCCCCTGGGGGCGGAGGATGCCTGACTCCCTCAGCCACGCAGGCGGTCCTGAGGCAATCAACCGCGATGCCGGGGAACGTTTTTCCTGTCCTCGCTGCGGGTACGCGCGGCCGATCCGATCCAACGAGGACGGCTTCGCGCTTTACCGTCAACATGAGGCGTCGTGTCGCCTGACCGGCAGCGATCAGCTCTGGCTCCCGCGCCTCCGGGTAGAGGGGAATCCGCGCGCTGCAGCGTAGGAGATCGCATGCGGGAGCTGGTATGGAACTCTGCTGAGCGCTGGGCTTGCCCGCGATTCTCGAACATTCTCCCACGAGTCACAGTGGTGACGAGAGTCGCCAGAGCCGCACGGTGGACGGCACTGTCCATCGTCCTGAGCGCCGGCTGTGCCGGCCTCGCGACGCCGGCGCCGCCCACCGTGTTGCCGGAAGTGCGGCCGGGCTACGTGGCCGGGTACCTCCAGCCCACCGAGTTGCCGGACAGCACAGCGTTGCTGCCGCCGCCACCCGAGGCCGGCACCGCGAGGCTCGCCGCCGACGAAGCCCGCTACAAGGCCACACGTGCGCTTCGCGACAAACCGCGCTGGGTACAGGCGGCCAAGGATGCGGAACTCGCTTTCCCGAAGGCGACCGAGCACTTCTCGTGCGCGTTGGGCATCCCCATCTCCGCGGACGCCACGCCGCACCTGAACATGCTCTTGCGTCGCGTCCGCATGGACGCGAGCCGGGCCACCGATAGGGCGAAGGACCGCTACAAGCGCCAGCGGCCGTTCATGGTGTTCGGCGACCCGATCTGTACGCCGGCGGAGCAGGCCCGGTTCAAAGCTGACTCCTACCCATCCGGGCATTCTGCCATCGGGTGGGCCTGGGCGCTGGTGCTCGCGGAGCTCGCGCCAGACCGTGCAGACGCCATTTTCGTGCGCGGCCTGGCGTTCGGACAGAGCCGCGTCGTGTGCGGCGTGCACTGGGAGAGCGATGTCGAGGCGGGCCGGATCGTCGCCGCCGCGACCGTGAGCCGCCTGCACGCCGATTCCGTCTTCCTGGCGCAGATGGCTGCGGCACGCAAGGAATTCGAGAGGATACGCGGCGTGGGCGCCAGATCGCCCTTGGACTGCGCGGCGGAAGCCGAGGCCCTTGCGACCAAGTGATCCCGGCCACGACATCGTCTTCACGCGGTCTCCCGGAGGGCGCGCCCGCGGCACGGTCACGCGCTGCTTGGCACTCCCACGGTCGTGCCGGCTGGTCAGTACGCCGAGGCGCATGTGCGGAGCTTGGGCCTTTGGGGTGCTGGGGATGCCGAGTTCATTTCGGTGAGCACGTCCCGCGGGTACTGGCGTGCGTGCCCCGCGGGGACGTCGTCGGGACGAGCGGACGGAGATGCGACCGCATGGCTGAGGCGCGGGCGGACAAGCTCTGGGCGATCACGTGCTTCTTCAACCCGGTGGGGTACCGCCGCCGGCTGGCGAACTACCGGGTGTTCCGGCAGCACCTCGCCGTGCCCCTGGTGACCGTGGAGCTTGCCTTCGACGGCCGCTTCGCGCTCGGGCCGGGGGACGCCGAGATCCTCGTCCAGCGGCAGGGGGGCGCCGTGCTCTGGCAGAAGGAGCGGCTGCTCAACCTCGCCTTGCGCCTCCTGCCCGCCCGGTGCGAGATGGTGGCCTGGCTCGACTGCGATATCGTCTTCGCGAGCGCGGATTGGGCAGCCCGCGCGTGCGCCGCGCTCGAGGCGGTGCCCCTCGTGCACCTGTTCCACGCGCGTCATGAGGCCCCCCGGGACTGGGCACCCGACCCCGCCAACGCGTGGGTGGCCTCCCCGGCCAGCCAGTCGGTCGCGTACCGGATGAAGCGCGGCGAGGCATGCCCCGAAGACATCTACGTGCCGGGCAACCCGCAGTCGCGCGGTTCGTCGGCCGGCCTCGCCTGGGCGAGCCGCCGGGACACGCTCGACGCGCATGGCTTCTACGATGCCTTCATCGTCGGCGGGGGCGATCGCGCCATGCTCTGCGCCGCACTCGGCGAGTCTCACCGCCTCGCGGCGAGCGTCCGCATGAATGCGCAGCGCACGGCGCACTACCGGGCGTGGGCCCAGGCCTGCTTCGAGCGCGTACGGGGGCGGGTCGGCTGCATTCCCGGCCACGTGCTCCACCTCTGGCACGGGGATCTCGCCGACCGCAAGCAACGCGAACGGCACCACCACTTGGCGCAGTTCGATTTCGACCCGGTCGCGGACCTGGCCGTGGCGCCCAGCGGGGCGTGGCGGTGGAACTCCGCGAAGCCGGCCCTGCACGCGTTTGTGCGACGCTACTTCGAATCGCGGAACGAAGACGGCGGGTGAGGCAGCGTGTGAGCGCTCGTTACGGTGTCGCTCACGCGAGTGCCCTCCGCCCCGACGCGTGCAGGGCCCGCACAGGGTTCATCGGATGTGGCCCCAGCGCACGCCGCGGGCCGCCGTTCCGCGACGGAACGCAAGACAACCGTCTCCCGGCGCCCTGCGCAAGGACTGTCGTGGGTCGGTTTGCAAGCGACGCGGACGGGATGGAGGTGGGGAGGCGCGTTGATCGGTGTGCGATTGGGGGGTGATCACCTGTTGGAGCCACTCGACCACCAGCCTCGACACACGCCCGGTCCCTGTTGTCGCGAGGTGCCTGTCGATCGCCGGGTGGCATCATGCCGTCGTCGCGGTCAAGAGCCACACTGGCACTCTCCATTCCGTGTGCCTTCCAGGGCGAACTCCACCGCAAGGCGAATCCGAGCTCCCGTCGTGCGGGCCACGCACTGGTGGTGGTCCGGCGTGTCTTCGGCGACCGCACAGTGTGGTGTGCTACTCCGCCGACGGAACCCGACAGTGTTTCAAGAATCCATGCTCCGCGTTCGTGCGCATCTCGGCCATCGAAACGGGGGACGTCGATGAGTGAGGCGAATCGCATCCGCGCGCCCGGGTTTCCCGACGGCGACGCTGGGCGGGGGGCGGCGCCGGGAACTCTTGATACAACGGTGGCGCCCCTTCCTGTCGGCATGGTAGGCGCGGGGCGAAGCCGCAACGGTCTCGGGCCGTTTCTGGCCGAGTTTCTCGAGGCGGCCGGTTTTGTGGTCGTCGGGGTGGCCGGGCGATCACCCGAGCGAGCGGCGGCGAATGCCGAGGCTCTCGGCCGGCGGCTGGGACACGAGGTGAACGCGTGCGCGTCTCTGGCGGCGTTGTGCCGGAGCGGCGTGGCTGCGCTGGTTATCGCCTCGCCGGCGGAATTTCATCTCGAGGCGCTACACGCCGGCGCGAGCGCGAGGTTGCCGACCCTCTGCGAAAAGCCGCTTGTGCACGAGAGCGACGGCCAGCAGGGGGCGGCGGTCATCGAGACCTTCGCGCGAGAGCGCCTCCCGCTGTTGGAAAACTGCCAGTGGCCCTACGTCCTCCCGGCGTTCGTTCAGCTCCACGGGGCGATACGGGCCGGCGCGGAAGTCAGGGTGGAGATGGGGCTTGGCCCACCGCGGCGTGGGCGTGAGATGGTGCAAAACACGGTCTCGCATCTGTTGAGTGTTGTCCAAGCCGTCGCAACGCTGGATTCCGGTGCCGTCGTGACGGACGTGGAGATCGATGACCCTACGTACAACGCCACGAACAACATGCTGCGTTTTTGCCTGGCGGGGTCAGGCAGAACGGTCGAGGGCGTACTGCACTTGGAGATCTGCGTGGCCCCGCCCCGTCCCGCGTGGTTGGCAATTGACGGCCGCCGGATAGATCGGAAAGTCGGGGAGGGGCACGCCATCGCCTTCTCGGCTCAGGGGGAGGACGTGGCCATCGGCGACCCGATGAGGGCGTTGGTGAAGCACTTCGCGCTGTTGGTGCGACGCCGCGATCCCGCTCTGATGGATCGCGACCGGGCGTTGGTGCGTCAACGGCTCGACTGGTATCGACAGATCTTAGGCAAATTGGGGTGACTTCCTGCATGAGCCACCTGAAGCTGGTTTTTCCGACCAGAGAAGCGCCCGGTGACCTGGAAGAGCGCGTTCTGCGCACCCTCGAAGGGGCATTTGGGCTGATCCTGTCCCGCTTGCGGGAGAGTACAGAAAGGCCTGGTGGGGGTGGGCGCGTGGCCGATCCGGACGACGTCGCGGACAACGTGGCCCGGATCATGACGAGTTTCTCGCGGGCCGCCGTGGTGCCTGCCGTCCGCGAGAGAACCACCGACGGGGTTCACGCCCGGATCCGTGAGTGTGTCTGGAGGCGCATTCCCGTGGACGCTCAATTGCTCTGGTCCCCGAAAAAGCACTGGGTGCGCGGGGCTGACGGTGCGGTCGATCTCGCCGAACTGGCCGCGCTTCAGACGCTGCTTTCCGTTGACTCTGCAGTGCGCGGTGTGTACCCGGCCGGATTGTCATTCCGGCTCGACGTGGAGGACATCGAGTTCGAGTTCATGGAGGTGCAGAACGAGGACGTCGTCGGTGCGCGGGAGACATACGTGTCTGGGCTGAAGCGCTTGATCGCGGCACTGCAATTGGATGAGGTGATTACCCTTCGCAGAACTAGCGAGCACGCGAAGAGCGAGGAAGAGTTGAGGTGCTGGCGACAGCAGATGGTCGAGAACCACCGCGTCCTTGAAGCCTATTGGTACGAATCCGAAGGGCGGACCGTCGCGGCACAGGAGGCGTTACCGATTTTCAAGGAACTCCGCCGGCTCGGCTGGAAGGGAACGATCCCCCAGGACATGCGCAGATATTACCTCAACCGCCTCGGAAGACTCGCCGACACGCCCGATCGAGACCGGGTGGACATGGTACTGCGGAATCTCGCAGGAATCTTGCTTCACTACCAAATTGGCCTGCTGCGCGGTTCCGGTGTGTTCAATCCGGTCAAATTCTCGTTTGTACGCCCGGCGGACTCTGCACCCGTAGAACTGCTGGTCGGGCGGGTCGATCTTCGGTTTGCGCCAAGGCGGCTCTGTAGCCGGGTAGGCGCGGCGGCGCCGTGGGCGACGAAGGGTTTCGTATATCGGCGGAAAGATCGCGTGCTGGTATCATTCCGCGGTTGGCATGAACTGGCGGGTGCGGGATGTCGGTTCGCGGAGGGGTGGCTCACTCTGGCCGGGCGCGAGGGTGCTGCAGAGGTTCGGGCCGATCTGCTGTGTGAGGAATTGGACAAAGGCACGCCCCTACGGTTGTGAATATGCCGATGGAGAAGCCATCGCCTCCTCGTGGTTCCGCCAGGCCCATCGCAGAGGTCATTGACTCGACTGTGGATCGAGCGACAGCGGACGACGGTTGCCCCCGACTTCGAATGGGAAATATCCCCTTTCCTTGCCGCTGCAAGGCGGTGGGCACCGCGAACATTGGCAGTCAGTCGAGATCCGCTAACAACCCTCGCTGCTACGCAGACAACTTGTCCCTTATTCACATGTGGCACAGGACTGAGGCGGGAGATGCGACGGTGTTCCGTGGAACGGACACCCGCTTGCCCTTCGTCGAAGGAGCCCGACGTAACCCCGGGTGACCATGCATCTTCCCTGTGGCACAAAAACCATGCAACCCACGCAAGGCACGTTACCTCCGGCTCCACAACGCAACAGGGCGTGAAAATCCTGCGAGCGAAGGCCCCGCGTACCCGTGCGATCATCGGGTCCTGGGGCCCGGTGTCCACCGGGCCCGCGTCCAGCAGTGGAGCTTCATCAATGACGAGCGCGATCACAACCGACCGACCGACCGTGCAACAGAAAGCAACCGTCACCCCCGCCTCGCGCAACGCTGTTGGGGTGGATGATCACCCCACGAGGGCGCTGGACGCAGGGGGCACGTCTTCCGGGCGAGTGCGGTGCGACGGCGCAGCTTCGGCATGTCCTTGGGTCCAGCCGATGACATCGAGGAAGCGGTCGATGGTGGCGCCCCAGGTTTCCTCGCGAACGGACTCCCGCGCATAACCAGCCATCCGACGCCACCGTTCGCTGTCTGACACGAGGCTGCTCATCCAATGCGCGATCTCCTCCGGATCAGCCTTGGCCGCCAGTATGCCATTCTTCCCATCTTGGAGGCGCTCGGACGCGTTCGGCACATTCGTCAGAATCACGGGGGTGCTCATCCAGAGAGCCTCGCGCAGAACGCCAGGTATAGGGCCGAA
>Ga0316621_10000247_pt1 | contig 10265 bp, 9 predicted proteins | sample OWC_Aug_OW2_C1_D_2_FD_207664 | JGI IMG/M metagenome (GOLD analysis project Ga0316621, IMG submission 207664) | Wetland soil microbial communities from Old Woman Creek delta, Ohio, United States - OWC_Aug_OW2_C1_D1_C | ecosystem: Environmental > Terrestrial > Soil > Wetlands | place: USA: Ohio... | reverse complement strand
GTCGAAGACGCTCGCCGGATGTGGGACGTATCGGTAGAAGCGCTGGAGCTGCTCAGGAGACGTGTGAGCGACCACGCGATTGACTGCGACCTGAACTGGGGCCACCTGCACGTCGCGACGAAGCAGCGGCAGCTACGCGAACTCGCGCAACTGCAACAGGAACTCGCCGAGACCTATGGGTACCGGTCGCCGCAGCTGCTCGATCGCGCTGGCGTCGAGTCGCTGCTTGCGACGCGGCGTTATTGCGGCGGGCTGTTCGATCCCGGCAGCGGCCACCTGCACCCGCTCAATTACACGCTCGGGCTGGCGCGCGCCGCCGAGGCGGCCGGCGTGCGCGTCTGCGAATCTTCGGCCGTGACCTCGATCCTCCCCGGCGATCCCGTGCGCATCGCGACCGCCCGCGGCACCGTGAGCGCCGACTTCGCCGTGCTTGCCCGCGGCGGCTATGTGGAGGGACTGCGCACAGCCGCCGACTGGCGCGTGATGCCAGTGGGCACCTACGTCGTCGCGACCGAACCGCTCGGCGAGCAGCGCAGTCGCGGCCTGATGCGCGAGAACTACGCGGTGGCCGATGTGAATTTCGTACTCGACTACTTCCGTCGGTCCGCGGACCATCGCCTCATCTTCGGCGGCAGGGTCAGTTACTCCGGCATCGACGAGCGCGACACCGGCCGCGCCACCCGCGCCAGGATGATCGGGGTTTTCCCGCAGCTTGCGGACGTGCGCCTGGACCACGTGTGGGGAGGCTACGTGGACATCACGATGAGCCGGGCGCCGGACTTCGGCCGCCTCGCGCCAAATGTGCTCTACTTCCAGGGATTTTCGGGCCACGGCATTGCCATGGCGGGCATGGCCGGCCAGCTGGCTGCGCAGGCGATCGCCGGGCAGGCCGAGCGATTCGACCTTTTCGGCCGTCTCCCGCACCGGGTGTTCCCGGGCGGGCGGGCGCTGCGCACGCCGGCGCTGGTGCTCGGTATGCTCTGGTACAGGCTGCGGGACCTGACATGACGAACCGGGCGGATCCGGCGACACTGCTGACGCTGCGCGCAGGGCCTGGTGCCGCGGCGCACATCCGCGAACTGGGCCTCGCCCCTTATGACATCGCGTGCATTCCAGCGGCGGCGGGCGGGCCGAAAGGGCTCGCGTTGATTCCCTTCGACAAGCTGCTTTTCCGGGAGTGGCTGCAGGACCCGACGCCGATCGAACTCGTCGGCGCGTCGATCGGAGCGTGGCGCATGGCGGCGCTCGCAATGCCCGACCCGGTGGCGGCGCTCGAGCGGCTGCAGCACGGCTACGTGCGCGACCAGAACTACACGGCGAAGCCGACGCCCGACGATGTTGCCGTCGCGTGCCGCCGGATCGGGCGGGGCGTGCTCGACGGAGGACCGCTGCGGGTTCGGCCCGGCGTGTCGCTCACGATCGTCACGTCGCGCGCCCGCGGACCACTTGCGGGCAGGGAATCGAAGCTCGCTTTCGGACACGCGGTGCTCTCCAACACGATCTCTCGTGGCCGACTGGCGGCGCACCTGCAGCGGGTGGTGTTCACCTCCGGCACGACGTTTCTCGCCGAGCCTTTCGACGAGTTCGGGTCCTGCGTCGTCGGATTCACTGACGCGAACTGCGAAGACGCGCTGGTCGCCTCGGGGACGATCCCACTCGTCTGCTCGCCGGTGCGCGACATCGCCGGGGCGCCTCCCGGAAACTACTGGGACGGCGCACTGGTGGATTACCACCTGCAACTGCCTTACGGTCGCCTCACGCAGAGCGGACCTGGCCGGCGCATCGTCCTCTACCCCCATTTCAACGACTACGTGACCCCAGGCTGGCTGGACAAGCACCTGCCCTGGCGCCGCAAGCCGCAGGGACACCCGTGGCTCGACGACGTGCTGCTGATCTCGCCCTCGCCCGCATTCCTGGACTCGCTGCCCAATCGCAAGATCCCGGATCGTAAGGACTTTTACCGTTACGGGCAGGACCACACGGCACGTATCCGGGACTGGGAGCGAGCCATCGGCGAGTGCGGGCGATTCGCCGAGGCGGCGCTGAACTGGCTCACCCGCCCCGATCCCACTCTCCTAAAGCCCCTTTGAGGCCCGGTATGATGGGCGGATGTCTGGCTTTGCTCCACGCTGTGTCGCCCTGGTGCGTCACCCTTCGACGCCGGCTCCAGCCGTGCGACGGATCGACGTCGAACTGGCGTCGACGCCAGAAGGAGGCTTGAGGCTGCGTTACTTCCTCGACGGCGACGTGAACGTCATCGCGTTGCCGGCGACCGTCGCACCGCGCCAGGCCGATGGCCTCTGGCAACACACGTGCTTCGAGGCGTTCATTGGCGGACAAGGTTCGCGCGCCTACTGCGAGTTCAATTTCTCTCCGTCGACCGAATGGGCCGCCTACGGTTTCTCCGCGTACCGCGTGGGCATGGCACCGATCACCTACTCGACACCGCCGTCCGTCGCCGTCAGCGTCACCGAGGACCGCATCGCGCTCGAGGCAGTCATCCCGCTCGAAGCGCTGCTTGCGTTGCCCGGCGACGGCACGTTGCTGGTCGGCCTCACCGCCGTGATCGAGGACCAGGCCGGGAACCTGTCGTACTGGGCACTGGCGCACCGCGCCGAGAAGCCCGATTTTCACAGCCCCGCCGGCTTCGTGCTGGAGGTCGAGCGGGCCAGCACGTGGTGAAGTTCGGCATCGACCGCCTGCTTGCGGAGCCGGAACTGCGCCGGCCGCTGGCGGGTCGCCGGGTCGCGCTGCTCGCCCATCCTGCATCGGTCACCGCCAGCCTCGCGCATTCGCTCGACGCACTCGCCGCGTGCCCCGACCTGAAGTTGACCGCCGCTTTCGGGCCACAGCACGGACTGCGCGGCGACAAGCAGGACAACATGGTCGAGTCGCCGGACTTCAACGACCCGGCGCACGGCATACCGGTGTTCAGCCTGTACGGCGAAGTCCGGCGGCCGGCCGACGCGATGATGGACAGCTTCGACGTGCTGCTGGTCGACCTGCAGGACCTCGGGTGCCGCATCTACACCTTCATCACGACGTTGCGCTACGTGCTGGAAGCCGCGGCCCGCCGCGCCAAGCCGGTGTGGGTGCTGGACCGGCCGAACCCGATCGGCCGCCCGGTCGAGGGACTGAGCCTGCGCGCCGGATGGGAGAGTTTCGTCGGCGCAGGCCCGATGCCGATGCGCCATGGACTCACGCTCGGCGAAATGGGCCAGTGGTTCGTGCACCGGTTCGGACTCGACGTCGACTACCGCGTCGTGGAGATGCAGGGCTGGCAGCCCGATCGCGCGCCCGGCTTCGGCTGGCCGCTGGGCGAGCGCACGTGGGTCAACCCGAGCCCGAACGCACCGAACCTGTGGATGGCGCGCTGTTACCCCGGCACCGTGATGCTCGAAGGCACGACGCTGTCCGAGGGCCGCGGCACGACGCGGCCGCTCGAACTGTTCGGCGCGCCGGACCTGGACGTGGCCGCGATACTGGCTGAGATGCAGCGGCTGGCCCCCGAGTGGCTGCGCGGCTGCCGGCCGCGTCCGTGCTGGTTCGAGCCCACGTTCCACAAGCATTCGGGCCGCCTCTGCGCCGGACTGCAGCTGCATGTCGAGGACGGCGGCTACGACCATTCGGCGTTCAGGCCCTGGCGTGCGCAGGCACTCGCCTTCAAGGCGCTGCGCAGGCTCCGTCCGGATTACGACCTGTGGCGCGATTTCCCGTACGAGTACGAGCGCGACCGCCTCGCCATCGACCTGATCAACGGCAGCGAACTGCTGCGTCGCTGGGTCGATGATCCATCGGCGACGCCTGCCGATCTGGACTCCATCGCAACGGCCGACGAAAAAGACTGGCTGGCGGAGCGAGAGGGAGTGATGATCTACCGCTGAGCGGCGGCCGCTAGAACACACAAGCGCGGGCCGGATTGCGTCGGCCGGCACAACCAGGGGGCGGGATGGACACGAACGAGAAGGCGGCAGCGTCGCGCCGGATTCGACGCATGCTGGTCGCGTTGATTTTCTTTGCGGCGGCGCTCAACTACGTGGACCGGCAGGTCCTCGCGCTTCTCAAGCCCATCCTGCAGACGGAGTTTTCCTGGGACAACCAGGAATTCGCGCATCTTGGATCCGTGTTTCAGCTCGCGGCCGCCATCGCGCTGCCGTTCGTTGGCTGGTTCGTCGACCGTATCGGGGTTCGCTGGAGCTACATGATCGCCGTCGGCGTGTGGAGCCTGGCCGGCATGGCACACGCGTTCGCGACCTCGATGCAGCAGTTCGTCGCCGCGCGAGCGGTACTTGCGGTCGCGGAGGCGGTTCACACGCCAGCCGCCGTGAAGAGCATGGCGACGTACCTGCCGTTGAAGGAGCGTTCGCTCGGCATCGGACTCATGAACACGGCTCCGAATGTCGGCGCGATCCTGACCCCGCTGCTGATCCCGCCGATCGCGCTGGCGTTCGGCTGGAAGAGCGCATTCATCGTCACCGGCGCGCTGGGCTTCGTCTGGATGCTGTTCTGGTGGCCGAGCGTACGTCGGCTGAAACCCGTCCAGCCGGAATCGGTGCAGTCGGCCGCGCTGCGCGTGCCGGTACGCTGGTCGAGCCTGTTCCGGCAGCGCACCACGTGGGCCTTCGTCGGCGCGAAGCTGCTGGTGGACCAGGTGTGGTGGTTCATCCTGTTCTGGACGCCGGATTTCTTCCATCGCGTGTTCGGCATGGGCCAGGCTGAACTCGGCAAGCCAATCGCGATCGTCTACACGATGGCCGCCATCGGCGCACTGTCGAGCGGATTGATCTTCCCGCGGCTTCTGGACCGCGGATACGCGGTCGATCGCGCCCGCAAGGTCCCCATGCTCGTCTATGCGCTGCTGATCCTTCCCATCCCGCTCGCCATAACGGCGGGCTCGCCCTGGACAGCGGCACTGATCATCGGCCTCGCACTGTTTGCTCACCAGGGATTCATGACCAACCTGTTCGGCCTGGCAGCCGACGTGGTGCCGCCGCCGGTCGTCGCGACGGTCATCGCGCTAGGCGCGGTGGCGGGTAACCTTTCCGGAACGGCAATCATCGAGCTCGCCGGCTGGTCGCTCGAAAACGGCCATGGCTATTGGCCGATGTTCGCGATCTGCGCGAGCGCCTATCTGCTGGCGCTCGGATGGATCCAGCTGCTGCTGCCGCGTCTGCGGCTCGCCGAGGAACCGGGCGCCACGACGACCTGAGGCACGCGCCGGATCAACGCTGCGTCGTATACCAGTGGGGCTTCAAGGTCCGCGGGCTCGTGCGTCGCGCACTGCGACCGACATTTCGCCGAGATTCTGTATCGCGCAATGCAGCACGTCGCCCGCAGCCACCGGCCCGGCGCCAGGAGGCGTGCCGGTCAGGATCACGTCGCCCGGCAACAGCGGAAAATAGCGCGACGCGCTGGCGATGATCTCGGCCACGCCGTGGATCATGTCGCCGGTCCGACCGCCCTGCCGATGCGTGCCGTCCACGGCGAGCGAGATGTGCAGGTCTTCGATGCGGCCTGCCTCGTCAGGTGTCGTCAGCCAGGGGCCCAGCGTCGTGTAGCCATCCAGTGACTTGCGCAATCCACGATCCTCTTCCCCGCGCAACGTGAAATCGACCCCGATGCAATAGCCGGCCACCGCCTCGAGCGCATCCGCGACCGCGACGCGATCGGTCCTGCGCCCGACCACCACGGCGAGTTCGACCTCGTGGTCCGTGCGGCGGTCTGGAAGTCGCAGCTCCACGCCGGCCGACGGGCCGCAGATCGAGGTTGGAGACTTCAGGAACAGGTCGGGCACCGTGGCAATCGAACCGCTACGCGATGGCGACTCATCCCCGCGGTAGTTCGTCCGCACTGCGATAACCCTTGCCGGGCGCGCCACAGGGGAAAGCAGCGACACGGACTCGAGGTTCAGAACGGCGGCGGAGGCGCATGCGGCCTCGATGCGGGAGCGCAGGTCCGCGAGCGAGGCCACGAGCGCGTCACCTGGCGGCGCCGGCCAGCGACAGCGCGGCAATTCAGCGAGCACGGTCGTTACGTCGAGAACCCTGTCGCCCCGGACGACGCCGAGCCTGTCGTCGTCGAACCGGCAGAGCTTCAGGTCGGCGCCCTCTCTTCCCCGACGCCCAGCGTGGTCAGCAGCCGGCGCGCGCCCGCCTCGATCTGGTCCATCATCACGCCGAAGCCGTCCGCAGCGCCGAAGTAGGGATCCGGCACCTCGCGATTGCCGAGGAACAGCTCGATGCGCGTGGTATCGCCGGGCGGGCGCCGTTGCTCGAGCTGCACCACGTTGTCGCGATCCATCGCCAGGATCAGGTCGCTACCGGCGAAGTCGGCCGCGCCGATCTCGCGGCAGCGAAAGTCGCCGAGATCGTAGCCACGGGCGGAACAGGCCGCGATCGTGCGCGGATCGGCAGTGTCGCCGACGTGCTTGTCCTTGAGCCCGGCCGAGCTGAACGTCACGCGCCCCGCCGCGCCGGCCTGTGTCGCCATCGTCCGGCAGACGACCTCTGCCGCCGGGGATCGGCAGTAGTTCCCGGCATCCACGAAAAGAATTCTCATCCTGCATCTCCCGTCTCTTGTTCGCAGGCGGCCACCGCCGCATCCAGTCTATCCAGCCACATGCGACCGTACCGGCGGACGTACCAGTCGCGCAACCCGCTGGTGGCGGCCCGGAACTCGGCGCGCTGATCCGGTGTGGCCACGTCCACGACGCCGCCCGCGGCCGCGAAAGCCTGCAGCGCCGGCGCCTCGCGGCTGGCCGCGGCATCGCGTGTCGCCCTTGCAAGCGTGCGGAACCCCTCGATGACCATCGGCTTCAGGTCGTCGGGCAGCGCTCGCCACTGCCTTTCCGAGTACCACCACATGGCGCCCATGTAACTGTGGCGATCGATGAACAGGAAGCGGATGTGCTCGTGCAGCTTCATGCCCACGACGTCCTGGACGCTGTTCTTCGTCCCGTCGAGCAGCCCGGCGGACAGTGCGTAGTAGACCTCGGACCATGGCAGCGACGTCGGGCTCGCCCCGAGCTCCCGCACCATCTCCTGTTCGAGCGCCGACGGGAGCGTGCGGATGCGCAGCCCCTCGAGGTCCGCGGGCGAAGCTATGCGCCGGTTCGTGGTGGCAAAGCTGCGCCACCCGCCGGTATTGCCGACTACCATCAGCCGCACCCCGAGTCCCTGCTCGAGGATGGCGGCACCGATGTCCTGCAGCAGCGGGCCGTCCATCACGCATTCCGCAATCGCGTCTCCCGCGAACGTGTACGGGAGATCGAGAGCCTGGGCTGGACCGAACAGCGCAGCGAGGCCGCCGATGGTCGCCTGGTGAATTTCGAGGATGCCGCCCTGCAGCGCCTCCATGCATTCGCGCTCGCTGCCGCAGAACTGCCCCGACGGGAAGACCTGTACGACAACCCGACCGCCGGACGCCCGCTCGACGCTTTCCTTGAATGCCAACGCGCCCACGTAGTCCTCGTCGTCGCTCGAACCGAGGAAGGCGATGCGGATCGTCTGCTCCGGGCGCTCGACGCGCGAGTGCCAGGCTCCGACCGCGCATGCGATCAGGATCGCCACCAGCAGGATGCGCATCAGCAACCGGTTGTCCACGCACGCCTCACTGGATCAGCCCGAGCAGGCGCGGCACGGCGAGCGTGAGCGCCGGGAAATACGTGATCAGGAATATCACCGCCACTTCGATGGCGAGAAACGGCAGCATCGCTCGGACGATGCTCTCGATGCGCTCGCCGGAGACCGATGCCGCCACGAACAGCACCAGCCCCATTGGCGGTGTGGCGAGGCCGACGGTGAGGTTGACGCACATCACCAGCGCGAAATGCACCGGATGCACTCCCATCTCGACGAAGACAGGCGCGAGCACGGGCCCCAGGATCAGGATGGCGGGGCCCGCGTCGAGGAACATCCCGACCGCGAACAGCAACAGGTTCAGCAGGAACAGCAGCAGGTACACGTTGTCCGTGAGGCCGAGCATGGTGCTCGCGATGCCCTGCGCCATTCCCGACACCGTCACCAGCCACGCCAGCGTGACGGCCGCGCCGACCAGCATCAGGATGACGCCGGACTGCATCGCCGTCGCGACGAAGATCCGCTTCAGGTCCGCCCAGCCCACCGTGCGCAGCACGAACGGCGCGACGATCAGCGCGTAGGCCGCGGCCACCGCAGCCGCCTCGGTCGCCGTGAAGAAGCCGGACAGCATGCCGCCCAGCAGGATCACCGGCATCACCAGCGCAAGAGCGGCTTCGCGGAAGGCCTTGCCACGTTCAGGCCACGTCGCGCGCCTTGCCGCGACCGGCAGCTCGTGACGCGCCGCGAGCAGTCGTGTCACGAGCATCAGTCCGAGACCGATCATGATGCCCGGCACGATGCCCGCGGCAAACAGCGCGCCGATCGAGACGTTCATCACGAAGCCGTACAGCACCATGATGCCGGACGGCGGGATGATCGGGCCGATGACAGCAGCCGCGGCGGTGACGCCGGCCGCAAAGCTGCGCTTGTAGCCGTTCTGCACCATGGCCGGGACGAGCATCTTGCCGATCGCGGAGGCATCCGCGACGGCCGAGCCGGAGATGCCGGCGAAAAGCATCGACGACAGGATGTTCACCTGGGCAAGCCCGCCCCGGACGTGCCCGACCAGCGACAGGCTGAAGTTGACGATGGCGCGCGTGATGCCGCCCGCGTTCATCAGTTCGCCTGCGAGGATGAAGAACGGCACGGCGAGCAGCGGAAAGCTGTCCACTCCGCTGTAGAAGCGCGAGAGCAGCGCGGGAAAGTACTGCTGCTGGTCGTCCAGCACGAGGCTGAGGCCGGGCCCGATCAGCAGCGCGAACACGACCGGCGTGCCGAGCGCCAGCAGCATCACGAAGAACCAGAAGAACGCGATCGACACGGCGCCTCAGTTCTCGACGACGGCGGGCATCGCACCTTCCATCACGATGCCCGAAGGCGCTCCGCGCAGCCGCAGCACGAGGCGGACCAGCAGCTCGATGCCGACGAGAACCATGGCAGCGAACGACACCGGCACGATCCAGTAGATCCATGCCATCTTGAGGTCGAGCGTCGCAGCCGTCATGTCGAGCCCGCGACGCCAGAATGCGAAGCTCTCGTTCAGCAGCACGAGCAGGATCCAGACCACGAGCAGGTTCAGCAGGACGCTGACGGAGAGCAGCAGCCTCGGCGGCAGCGCGTCGGCGAACGAGACGATAGCCACATTGGCGCCGCTGCGGTAGGCATACGGCGCGACCAGCAGTACCGACCAGACCAGCGCCACACGCGCCAGTTCCTCGGCCCAGCCGAGCGAGTAATGCAGAAGGCCGCGCGAGGCGATCTGCGCGAGCGCCAGGGCAAGCATTACGGCCAGCAGCGCGCCGGCCGCGTCGCGACCGCGGCGTGCCAGCGGAGCATTGAGCCGGCCGAGCAAGTCGGCGAGTCTCAGCAGCAACGATTGCATGCGATTCGCTCCTGCGTACCGGTTACCGCCCCCGAAGGCAACACAGGCCGCCCCGCAGGGACGGCCCGTGTCGAATCAGGCTGCCGGCCGCGCTGTGCGCCGCCGCCGGCGCCTTCGTCAGCGCGCTCCGCCGAAGTTCATGCGGAACTCGGCGCCGAAGTACCGCTCGGCCTCACGTGGGATCTGCAGGCGCGGGACAGTAGTCGCGGCAGTGGTACCAGAACCAGCCGTCGGCGCGGCCGCCGAAGACGTCGTCAGCACCGCATAACTCTCGTCCGTGAGATTGCGGGCATACAGCGACAGCCGGTAACGGTTCGCCTTGTCGGAGATCGCCACCGCGAGGTCCATGGTCGAATACGACTCCATGAGCGCCCAGACCGGCTCGTTCAGGTCGCCGTACTGGTCCCCCGTGTAGTTGACCAGCAGCGTCGGCACGACGTTGAAGTCGCCGAATTCCATCGTGTACTCGGCGGCGATGTTCGCCTTCCAGGTCGGCGCGAGCGGCAGTTGCGTGCCGTTTGCCACGGTCGGCGGCCTTCCCGGCGGCGTGAAGAACTTGTCGACCTTGGCGTCGGTGTAAGCGATGCCGCCGCTCAATGCGAGCGCATCCATCGGCCGTGCGATGAGGTCAAGCGAGACGCCTTCCGTCGTCACGGTACCGGCATTGGTCAGGGTCGTGATCACCGTGCCGTTCAGGATCGTGTAGTTGTTAGCCTGGAAGTCGTCGTACTTGGCGTCCCACGCCGCAAGGTTCAGGATCAGCCGGTCGTCGAGCAGCGTGGACTTGAGGCCGATCTCGTAGGAGT
>Ga0316621_10000246_pt1 | contig 10316 bp, 6 predicted proteins | sample OWC_Aug_OW2_C1_D_2_FD_207664 | JGI IMG/M metagenome (GOLD analysis project Ga0316621, IMG submission 207664) | Wetland soil microbial communities from Old Woman Creek delta, Ohio, United States - OWC_Aug_OW2_C1_D1_C | ecosystem: Environmental > Terrestrial > Soil > Wetlands | place: USA: Ohio... | reverse complement strand
GAGCTTCTCCGGCGTCCGCAGGGTCAGTGACTGGGACGTATCGGATGTCACCCGCCGGGGTGACAGGCTCGGCTGGAATCCCGCCGCCGGTCCTCTCGGCCGCCGGTTCGGATGCCACAACCTGCGGCTCGGCGACGCCAGGGACCTCCGCCACCGGCACAACTGGCGCCACGCTCTTCGGCCGGCCCTTGGCGGCGCCCTCTGGCGCCTGCAGCGGCTCGTCGAGGCCGGGCAGCTTCGGCGCCTTGACACGCACCTTCCGCGGGCGCCTCTCGGCAGGCCCGTCGCCGATTGCACCCGGAGCGGCCGCTTCCGACAGGGCCGACGCGAACGCGGCCGCGAAATCTCTCGCATGGGCCGGCCGGCGTTCCGGGTCGGGGTCGAGCGCCGTCTCGATCGCTTCCCGAAGCGCCGCCGCGTCGTGGACGCGAACGTCGTTCAGCGCGGGCAGCGGCTGGTCGGTGCCGGGCAAGGCGCGCCGGCCCGTGAGGACCTCGTAGGCGATCGCCGCCAGCGAGTAGATGTCCGCGGCGGCGCCCCATGCGTCCCCGCCCTCCCTCTCAGGAGCGACATACGGGCGGCGGACTGGCCCGTGCAACCCGATGCGCTCCAGCGCCTGCGCGACGCCGAAGCCGGTGACGTGGGTCTCGCCCGGCGTGACGATGATGTCCCGCGGGTGCAAGGAGCCATGGAACACGCCGAGATGCGCGGCGGCGTCGAGCGCCTCTGCGACGTGCCCGATGAGCCTGATTGCGTCGCCAGCCGGCGCTGGGCCGTATTGCCGGATCGCCGCGTCGAGCGACTCGCCCGGCACGTACGGTACGGCCACCCACGGCACGAAATCCTCGACGCCAGCCGCAACCGGAGCCGTCAGACTCGCGGCGTCGAGGTCGAGGCCGGCGAGGCGTTCGAACTCGGACGCGAGGGCCGAGGCCTGTTCGGGCGTGACGTCGAGGGTGAAGGCTTTGACGGCGGCGAGGCGCTCACGATCGGGGTCGTGCGTGCGAAAGACGGGTCCCAACACGCCCGCCCCAATCTGGTGCAGGAGTTTGAACCGACCGAAAGCCGGAGGCGGCGAATACGAGGTGCCTGACGTCAATTCCTCACGTGATTCCGGGGCCGATGCTAACATGGAACTTCCGTCGCATCAATTGCGATCGCGGTCGAACGCGAGCGGCCCTGCGCGCGCGTCCGGTAGCTTGACACCGCCCTCGGGCATCGAACACAGTAACCTTCCGGTGAATCCACATCCTTCGGTCCAGGGGGCGAACCCGTCGCGGATACCCGTCGACATCCGGCACTACCCCGGCATCCGACGGCTGGCCGGCGATTACGCGCACGACTTCGAACCGCTCGTCCCGTTCTACGGGGGGAACCCCGCCCGCCCGGAGGACTGGCTGGCCGCGATTGGCCGCACGCAGGAGCACCCCCGCGAGCGGAACGCGGTGGCCGACGTCATCGCGGTCCAGCAGCAGCGGCGCGGCGCGCCGCCGGAAGCGAGGGCGGCCCTCGAGCGGCTCCGCCAGGACGGCAGCGTCGCGGTGGTGACCGGCCAGCAGGCAGGCGCGTTCGGCGGCCCGTTGTACACCCTCCTGAAGGCCATCACGGCGCTCCGACTCGCGGCGCGGGTGCGCCAGGACCACCAGGTGCCGGCCGTCGCCGTGTTCTGGATTGACTCGGAGGACCACGACTGGGACGAAATCGCGTCGTGCGCGGTTCTCGACGCCGACGTCCAGACGCACACGGTCCGCCTTCCCGCCCCGCCGGGCGCGGGAACCCTGCCGGTTGGCCGGCTTCCGATCGCAGAAGGGATCTCCGCGGCGCTGGACGAACTCGCAGCGGCCCTCCCGCCCACCGAGTTCACGGCCTCGCTGATGACGCGGCTCCGTTCGTCGTACAAACCCGGGCTGAGTACCAGCGAGGCGTTCGGCAGGCTGCTCGAGTTCACACTCGGGGAGTTCGGCCTGGTCGTGTACGACGCGGCTGACCCGGCCGCGAAGATCCTGGTTCGGGACGTCTTCGCCCGCGAGGTCCAGTTCCCGGGCCGCACGGCGGAACTCGCGCTGGAGGCGGGCTCGCAGCTGGTGCGCCTCGGGTACCACGCCCAGGTGAGCGCGCACGCCGACGGCCTCTCGTTGTTCTCGCTCGACGGCGGGCGGCACCCGATCCGGTTCGCCGACGGAGCGTTTCGCGCGGGCGATCGCGAGTGGACGCACCCGGGCCTGCTCGCGGAGGTCCGGGCGAACCCGGAGGGCTTCAGCCCGAACGTCCTGCTCCGCCCTGTCGTGCAGGACACCCTGTTCCCGACCGTCGCCTACGTCGCAGGGCCGAATGAGCTGGCCTACCTCGGCCAGCTCAAGCCCGTGTATGCCCACTTCGGCGTCCCGATGCCGCTGATGGTGCCGCGCGCGTCCGCGACGCTGCTCGACTCGGCGGGCGTGCGTTTCCTCAGCCGGCACGACGTGGCGCTCGAGTCGCTTCATGCGCAGGACGAGAGCGTGCTGAACCGTCTGCTCGAAGCGGCGTTGCCTCCCGACGTGGAACAGGCCTACCTGGCCGCCGCCGCGGCGCTCGAAGGACCGATGCAGACACTGGTCAAGGCGGTACCGGCCATCGACGCGACGCTCGAGGGTGCGGCGCGCTCGGCCGCCGGCCGGATCAGCCACGAACTCCAGGGCCTGCACACCAAGATCATCCATGCGGCCAAACGCCGGGACGAGACGCTCCGCCGGCAGTTCACCCGGACGCGCGCCCAGGCGTTTCCCGGCGGACACGCGCAGGAGCGCGCCATCGGCTTCGTGTCGTTCCTCAACCGTTACGGGCCGGGGCTCGTCGACCAGCTCGTCGGCGGCCTGCCGATCGACGCCGGGTCCCATTGGATCGTCACCGTCTGAGACCGCCAGGACCCGCCGTGTCAGCCGACCCGCCGCCGCCACGCCCAGCACGCCCGCGCAGCCGAAGGCGGCGTCGCCTCCGCCTCGCGCTGCTGGTCGTGGTCGGCCTGCCGCTCCTCGCCGCTGTCGGGGCCGCTTCGTACTACTACGTCACCTTCGCCCGCATCGTCGACGCGAGGCTGCAGGGCGAGCGGGTCCGCGCGCTGCCGCGCGTGCTGGCGCGCCCGTTCGAGATCCGCCGCGGCCAGTGGGTCTCGGCGCAGGGGCTGGCCGATCGCCTCAACGACCTCGGGTACGCGGAGCGCGCAACGCCCGGCCAGCCAGGCGAGTTCTCCCGCCTCGACGACGTGGTGACCCTCGTCGCCAGGGGCGGCGACCTTGCCGGGCGGCGGCTTCGCGTCCAGATCGCGCCGCAGGCGCGTGGCCTGTCGGCGCCGATCGGGCCCGACGGCAAGCCGGTCCCCACGCTGGCCGTCGCGCGGATCGACGTCGACGGAGGCGAACCCCTCGACCGCGTCGAACTCGACCGGCCGCTCCTGACGACGCTCATCACATCCAGCCGCGAGAAGCGCCGCCGGGTGTCGCTCTCGCTGATCCCGAAACAGATGGTCCAGGCGGTGCTCGCCATCGAGGACCGGCGCTTCTACGATCACCCCGGCATCGACCCCATCCGGATCGTCGGGGCCATCATCACGAACCTCAGGGGCGACCGGCCCTATCTCGTGGGCGGGAGCACGCTCACCCAGCAGCTCGTGAAGAATTTCTTCCTGACGCCGGAGAAGTCGTACCGGCGCAAGTTCCAGGAGCAGTTCCTGTCGGTGGTGCTCGAGACGCGCGCCACGAAGGACGACATCCTCGAGCTGTACCTCAACGACGTGTATCTCGGCCAGCGCGGCTCGTACGCCATTCACGGCGTGGCCGAAGCCTCGCGCGTGTTCTTCGGCAAAGACGTCACGAACGTGTCGCTCGCGGAGGCCGCGACGATTGCAGGCGTCATCCAGGCGCCCGGCCGGCACTCACCGTTCTCGTCGTCCACACGCTCCCGCGACCGCCGGAACGTGGTGCTGCAGGCGATGGCCGACGCCGGGTACGTCAGCCAGACGGCCGCCGAGCGGGCGGGACGCGAGCCGATGCAGACGGTGACCAGGGCGATGGAGACCGAGGCCGCGTATTTCGTGGACTTGCTCGGCCAACAGCTGGCCGACCAGTACCCGGGACTCCTGAGCGGCGCACGCCCCGTCGACATCTCGACGACGCTCGATTCCGACCTGCAGCGCATCGCGCAGGAAGCCGTGCAGGCCGGGGCCGCCGCAATCGACGCGCAGCTTGCGCGGAAGCAGGTCAAGGGCCAGGCACAAATCGCGCTGGTCGCCGTGGACCCGCGCAGCGGCGACATCCTGGCTTACATCGGCGGGCGTTCGTACGGGCAGTCCCAGTTCAACCGGCCCGTGAACGCCAGGCGCCAGCCCGGTTCGGTATTCAAGCCGTTCGTGTATCTGGCCGCCTTCGAGTCCGCCGCTGCCGACGGCCGGACCGACGTCACCCCGGCCACGCTCGTCAACGACGAGCAGTCCACCTTCGCCTTCGACGAGGAGGGCTGGACGCCGCGCAACTACGAAGACGAGTACGACGGCATCATCACGCTGCGCCGCGCGCTGGCGCAGTCGCGCAACGTCGCCACGGTGCGCGCGGCGGAACTGGCCGGTTTCGACCGGGTCGCCGGCCTCTGGAAGCGGTTCGGCTCGAGCACGGCGCCGAAACCGTATCCGTCCATTGCCCTCGGGGTCTTCGAGGCGACGCCGATGGAGGTCGCCGCCGCGTACACGATCTTCGCCGGCGGAGGCGAGATGCACCCGCTCCGCGCCATCGCCAGGCTCGACAGCGGCGGTGAGGCACTCCCGCTGAAGGCGGAGGCTCCGGTCAGGATCGCGCGCGCCGACACCACGTTTCTCGTCACCAGCATGCTGCGCAGCGTGGTGAACGAGGGCACGGCCGCCTCGGCCCGCGGCATGGGATTCGGCCACGACGCCGCCGGCAAGACCGGCACCACCAACGACCTTCGCGACGCGTGGTTCGTCGGCTTCACGCCCGAGTTGCTCACCGCCGTGTGGGTCGGCTTCGACGACAACCAGCCGGTCACCCTCAGCGGCTCGCAGGCCGCACTGCCCATCTGGACGCGGTTCATGATGGCCGCCCTCGCAGGACGGCCGAACGTCGGCTTCGCAGCGCCCCCCGGCATCGTGTTCGTCACGATCGATCGCGACACCGGCAAGCTCGCCCAGACCGCCTGTCCGAGGATCTTCGACGAGGTCTTCATCTCCGGAACCGAACCCACCGAGGTGTGCGAACTGCATCGGTTCTAGGGGCTGGGGGCTGGGGGCTGGTTCTCTACTGGCTACTGGCTACTGGCTACTGACTACTATCTTCTCCTTCTCGCTATAATCTCCCCGTGCACGAAGCTGTCTTCGCCGCCGCCCTTCAGGCCCTCGAACGCGGAGAAGCAGCGGCGCTTGTGACCATCGTGTCCACGGAGGGATCGACCCCTCAGCGTGTGGGCGCCCGGATGCTCGTGTACGCGGACGGCCGCATCGTCGGCACCATCGGCGGCGGCTGCTACGAGAACGACGCAGCAGGCAAGGCACGCCAGAGCATCGGGACCGGCAAGGCCGGCGTCGCGCGCTACGACCTGAGCGACGCCCTCGCCGAGGAGAACGGGCTTATCTGCGGAGGCCGGATGGACGTGTTCATCGAACCGCTGGACCCGTCGCCCCGCCTGCTCGTGGTCGGAGCCGGCCACGTGAGCCAGCACGTGGCGAAGATGGCCGCCGATGTCGGTTTCCGCGTGCACGTGCTCGACGACCGGGAGAAGTTCGCGAACCGCGAGCGGTTTCCGTCGGCCGCCGAGGTGACGGTGGCGGACATCGCCGGCTTCCTCGCCGGCGCCGTATTGCCGTCCTCCATGTTTGTCGTGGTCGTGACGCGCGGCCATACGCACGACCTGTCGGCCATGCGGGCGCTGGCCGGCCGGCCATTCCGCTACGTTGGAATGATCGGCAGCCGCGCCAAGGTCGCGCGCATCTTCGACGCGCTCGCCGCAGAGGGCGCCCCCGCCGACTGGCTTCGCCAGGTGCGCGCGCCGGTCGGCCTGAGGATCGGCGCCATCACGCCCGAGGAAATCGCCGTGAGCATCGTCGCCGAACTCATCGCCGTCCGTCGCGCCGCCTTGCCGGAAGCCGGCGATGCCCCGGTGGCCATGCGGGACCGGCGGTAGAATTCCGGCATGGCCTCCCTGCTCATCCGCGGCGGCACCGTCCTCACCATGAACGACCGCCTCGACATCGTCGAGGGCGATGTCCTGGTCAGGGACGGGCGCATCGAGGCCCTGGGCCGCGTGGACGCGCCGGCCTGCGAATCGGTGCTCGATGCCTCCGCCGCCCTCGTGCTGCCCGGCTTCATTCAGACGCACATTCACCTGTGCCAGACGCTCTTCCGGGGATACGCCGACGATCTGGCGCTCATCGACTGGCTCCGCACCCGGGTCTGGCCCATGGAGGCGGCGCACACGCCCGCCTCCCTGCGAGCGTCGGCGCGGCTGGCGGTCTGCGAGCTGCTTTCGAGCGGCACGACGGCCGTGCTGACGATGGAAACGGTGCACGATACCGACGCGGTGTTCGAGGAGGTCGCCGGCGCAGGGATACGGGCCGTCGTCGGCAAGTGCCTGATGGACGCCGACGCCGCCGTGCCCGGCAGGCTCCTCCAGCCCGCGCGCAGGGCCATCGACGAGAGCCTGGCCCTTCATCGCCAGTGGGACGGCGCCGCCGGAGGCCGCATCCGCGCCGCGTTCGCGCCCCGGTTCGCCGTCTCGTGCTCGCAGGGCCTGCTGGAGGAAGTCGGATCGCTCTCGTCGAGGCAGGGAGTCCTGGTGCACACGCACGCCTCGGAGCAGCAGGCGGAAATCGCCATCGTCGAGCGCCAGACGGGGAAGCGCAACATCGAGTACTTCGAAGCGATCGGCCTGGCCTCCGAGCGGCTGTGCGTGGCGCATTGCGTGTGGGTGGACGAACGCGAACGGGACATCCTGGCGTCGCGGCGCGTCAAGGTGCTCCATTGCCCGGGCTCGAACCTGAAACTCGGCAGCGGCATCGCACCCGTTGCGGAACTGCGCCGGCGCGGCATCTCCGTGTCGCTCGGCGCCGATGGCGCGGCCTGCAACAACCGCCTCGACATGTTCGAGGAGATGCGTCTCGCGGCGGTGCTCCAGTCGGTCCGTCTCGGGCCCGGCGCGCTGCCCGCCCGGGACGCGGTCTGGATGGCGACCCGCGAGGGCGCCCGCGCGCTGGGCGCGGAAGCCGAGATCGGGTCGATCGAGACGGGCAAGCGGGCCGACCTGATCGTCGTGGGCCTCGACCGGCCCCACCTGGCGCCGGGGCCCGACCCCTACTCCACGCTCGTCTACGCGGCCCGCGGCAGCGATGTCCGCCACACGGTCGTCGACGGGCAGGTGCTCGTGCGGGACTACCGCCCCGTCCGCCTGGACCCGGCCGAGGTCGCCGCCGACGCCCGGCGCGAGGCCGCGGCCCTGCTGGCCCGGGCCGGCCTCTGACTTGCTATAATGAGCTGTGGGTTTGTTTAGCCCCTAGAACAAGTTATGGCCACCGATCTGCCGATACTGAGCGAGCGAACGAGGAGGGTCCTGGCGACCCTCGTCCGCGAGCACATCGAAACCGGCGAACCCGTGGCCTCCCAGGCGCTCGTGCGGCGGGGAGGCTTCGGCCTCTCGTCCGCCACGATCCGTAACGTCCTCGCGCAACTCGAGGAACTGGGCTACCTGCGGCAGCCGCACACCTCGGCCGGCCGGGTGCCGACGGACCTCGGCTATCGCTCCTACGTGGACCTGCTGCTCAAGCGCCCCAGGACGTCCCGCTCGGCCGCCCTGGCGGAGGCGCAGGTGCTCGAGCAGATCGCGAACATCCACGACACCGACGCAGAGACCGTGCTGTCGACGGTGCCGCACATGCTGGCCCGGGCGTCGCACGCGGTCGCCTTCGCGCTGATGCCGGAGTCGGCCACGGCGGCCTTCAACCGCATCGAATTCGTCCCGCTCGGCGCCGGCCGCGTCCTCGTCATCGTTGTCGCCCGGACGTCACAGGTCACGCACAAGGTGGTGGAACTCGACGCCGAGTTCGGCGCGATCGAACTCGAGCAGGCCGCGAACTACCTCAACACGGAGTTCGCCGGCCATCCGCTGGCCGAGGTGCGCAAGGAGATTCTCGAGCGGCTGTCTCAGGAGCGGGTGCTCTACGATCGTATCCTGGCCCGGGCGCTGCGGCTGGCCCGCACGAGCCTCGACGGCGTGGGGGTGTCGCGCCCGCTCTTCGTCGAGGGGACGTCATCGCTCGTCGACGAAGTGTCCGAACCGTACAGCGGCATCACGCTCTCCGCGCTCGGCACGCTTGTGCGCATGATCGAGGAGAAGCACCGGCTCGTGCACCTGCTGACCGAGTACATCGACGCCCCCGGCCTGACGGTGGTCATCGGCAACGAGCATCCGGACCCGACGCTTCGCCAGTTCAGCCTGGTGGCGTCGACCTATTCGGACGGGGATTTCAGCGGCACGGTCGGTTTGATCGGGCCCCTGCGGATGCAGTACTCCCGGGCCATCCCGATGGTGGACCACGTAGCCGTGACGGTGTCCCGGCTCCTGAGCCACGGGGTGCGAATGCCGCATCCGGCGGACTCCTGATTGTTCAGACCTTTCAAACGACGCATGACTGACGAAGCACTCGAACAGCAGCCCGGCGGCGCTGCGGCCGATCCAGGGCCTGAAGGCCTGCCGCCGGCCGGCTCGCCCGATCAGCCCCCTCCCGCCGGCGACCAGGCCGGGATCGACGCACTCAAGGACGAACTGGCGCGCTGCCAGGATCGCCTGCTGCGCACCACGGCGGAATTCGACAACTACCGCAAGCGCACCGAGCGCGAGCGGCGCGAGCAGGCCGACCGGACCGTGTCGAGCCTCCTGCTCGACCTGGCCGACGTCGTCGACGACTTCGAGCGTGCCCTGGCCGCGGAAGCGGGTGGCGGGGGCGTCGAGGCGTACCGGCAGGGCGTCGAACTCATCCACCGGCGTCTGCTCGACGTGCTCGGCCGTCGGGGAGTCACGCCGATTGACGCCGTGGGCGCGGACTTCGATCCGAACCTTCACCAGGCCGTGACCACCGAGCCTGCCGGAGATCGCCGCGACGGCGAGGTCATCGAGCAGTTCCGCCGCGGCTACATGGCTGGCGACCGCCTGCTCCGGCCGGCAATGGTCAAGGTCGCACGAACGTGAGCAAACGAGACTATTACGACGTGCTCGGCGTCGCCAGGACCGCCGCGGACTCGGAAATCAAGAGCGCCTATCGCAAGCTGGCCCTCAAGCACCACCCCGACCGCAACCCCGGCAACAAGGAAGCCGAGGAGAAGTTCAAGGAGGCTGCGGAGGCGTACTCCGTGCTCGCCGACGCCGAGAAGCGGGCGGCCTACGACCGGTACGGGCACCAGGGCGTGGGCGGGGCGGCAGGCGGCTTCGATCCCACGGTCTTCGCCGGATTCGAGGACATCCTCGGCGGCCTCGGCGACATGTTCGGCTTCGGCGACATCTTCGGCGGCGGACGGCGGCGGGCCGGCCCCCAGCGGGGCGCCGACCTGCGTTACGACCTGGAAATCGGCTTCCTGGAGTCGGCGCGCGGCGTCGACACGACCATCCAGATCCCGCGGCTCGAACCCTGTGACACCTGCAGCGGCAGCGGCGCTGCTCCAGGCACGAAGCCGGCACGCTGCCCCCAGTGCCAGGGACGCGGCCAGCTCCGCTACCAGCAGGGCTTCTTCGTGGTGTCGCGCACCTGCGGGCAGTGCGGCGGGTCCGGGCACGTCATCCAGAACCCCTGCGCCACATGCCGCGGCACCGGCCACGTGACGCGCGAGCGCAAGCTGACGGTCAAGGTGCCGGCCGGCATCTCCAATGGCCAGCGGCTGCGGCTTTCGGGCGAGGGCGAGGTCGGCGCGCTCGGCGGGCCGCCAGGCGATCTCTACGTCGTGGTCCAGGTGCAGGAGCACGAGTTCTTCCGCCGCGAGGCGGATGACCTGTTCTGCGAAGTCGACGTCAATTTCCCCACCATGGTGCTCGGCGGCGAAATCAAGGTCCCCACGCTCGACGGTGAGGAAGCCCTCAGCGTGCCCGACGGCACGGAAGCGGGTACCGTGTTCCGCCTGCGCGGCAAGGGCATGCCGAGCGTGAACGGGCGCGGGCGGGGCGACCTCCACGTGATGGTGCAGCCCCGCACGCCGAAGAAGCTGAACAAGGAACAGCGTGCCGCGTTCGAGCACCTCGCCAAGGTGCTGCCCTCCGAGAAGACGGCCGCGCGCCGGCGCGAAGGAGACGGC
>Ga0316621_10000244_pt1 | contig 10321 bp, 8 predicted proteins | sample OWC_Aug_OW2_C1_D_2_FD_207664 | JGI IMG/M metagenome (GOLD analysis project Ga0316621, IMG submission 207664) | Wetland soil microbial communities from Old Woman Creek delta, Ohio, United States - OWC_Aug_OW2_C1_D1_C | ecosystem: Environmental > Terrestrial > Soil > Wetlands | place: USA: Ohio... | reverse complement strand
ATTGGAACGCACACAGGACGAGTCGCAGGTTCCGCTGGAGAAGGTGGAACCGTCCGCGCTGAGCCGCTTCCGTCCGTCGAGGCACATCCGGAGTCGACGGTCCGGACTCTCCTGGCGCAGCTCGCTGACCGTGTAGATCGCCTTGTTCCCGTTCGATGGGCGAACCACCCTGACCTGGTGACCGAGAGACCTCCCAATGGCCGCGAGCTTCTCTGGATCGGCAGAGCAGTGCTCGGGATAGCCCATCAGGGTCGCCTGGCTTGAGTACGCGGTCAAGACGTCGCAAAGGAACGTTCCCATTTTCCTACTCCTTGGTCCCATGGACCACCTCACTGGCCGGGTTGCCCCGCCATCGTTCTGCCTGTGTATCGCAACTCGCACATGTGGACGTGGACGACGAGTGTGCAGGTATCGCCTGTGTGATCGCCGTCACGGCGCAACCACAGCGCGAGCATGTCTTTGGTCTTGTCGAATTGCGCCGCTGGAATCGTGAAATCGACGTTGAATAGCACGTCGTTGGTCTTGTCGTTCTCGTTCTCTGTGAACGCGACGGAGTGCTGGTAGCTCGCTGGAAGCGTATCCCCGGCGCTGAGACAGCTCCAGTCGAGTTGCCACCGCACTCCCGTGTTCCCTGCTGTTCCGGCGAAGGAGCAGAGGGCTCGTAGGGTCAGATCGCCGCTGCTGTAGTTCTGCGGCGGGCGGCATGTCCAACGGAGTCTGCTCTCCGCCGTCGCAGCAAATGTCACGCTGGGCACGTCGTTGTTCGAACTCGCTGCTGCGCTACCACCCCTGATGCCGATATCAACGGGGAACCCGACACGGCTCGTCTCCAACTGAATCACGGTCACGCCAGCCAGATGTAGCTGACCACCGCTCGTGATCTTGAGCCGCTCCTCCATGGACCCGCCACCGTCACGGAGCATGACCCTGAAGTCGCAGTCCGGGGATGCAGAGTCCGGGTCGGACCAGAGGAAGTGCATCGCGCCGGCGTCACGCAGCACGTCCTCGTCGTCGTTCAGCCTGACGTAGAGGCCCGTTCCGAAGCCGGCCTCCACCACGTCGCTGGAGCACCTCGTGATCGCAACTAGGGAGGTGACGGTGGAGTTGTCCGTGGTCAGCTCACGGATGTCGAGCTTCTTCCCACCCGACGCCACAACCTCGCCACCTAGGACGAGGGCTCCGGACTTGTCCTCCGAGGGCAAAGCCCCGGAAGCGGTCAGGCCCTTGTCGTTGACCTGGAACAGCGTCGTGGTCCTGATCTTCCCCACCGACGACGGCGTTCCACCAGCGGTGGTGCGGTACACGGAGTACTTCACCGCCCCCGTCACCTTGCTCCAAGTGATCCTGTTGTAGTTCGTCCCGTTGAGGGTGGCGGCTCCGTTGCTGATCAGAACCTCTTCGCACTCCAGCGTCTCCCCGGTGGGAGAGTAGGCCGTGACGCAGTAGCCCCAGCTCGTAGACCCCGTCGTGCCTTGTGGGGCCACTGCCAGGTCTGACGGGGCTGGGATGGGATCGATGATGATCCCGCCTGTCGTGGCAATGTCGAGTGGAAGTCCTAGATGAGCGGCCACAACCCCGTCCAGGGTAGTCTCGTCACCAGCGGAGAGAGCTCCGTCGAACCAGATATCGAGCACGTCCTCCGTGTTCGACACGAAGAGGTACGCCGCAGACGAGATGTCGCTGTCCTGGATCTCGTGCTCCAGCGCGCCAAGGTCCACGACGCCCTGTGCTGTGTCGGTGGCGACGGAGTAGGTGTACTTCGTGTCAGCCATCAGAACAGCCTCCACATGATCACGCGGGCGTCACGAATGGAGGCCGAACCTGAACCGCCCGACTTGCGGTACTGGATCGTGAAGGTCTGCGGACCCGACACCTCGTCGAGCACGTACATGGAGAACAGGGCGAACTCGGCGCCCACCCTGGAGAGACGAGCGGCCAGGGTCTGCACGATGGTAGCGCCGACAAGGAACTGACCCTCTGTCTCGGTGTTGTTCGCCGACCCAGAGAGCACGGCCTGGGCGAAGACGAGGTAGTGGCCAAGAGCCAGGTTCGCCGTGGTGTAGGTGAGCTTCACCTGGAACGTGCTCGACGTCGTGGTCGAGGTCGAGTTGTCGCTGAAGTACTCCAGCGCGGCGGGGTAGCCGGGGACGTAGTCGACCAAGTCCCAGCCACCTGTACCATCGGTCCGAAGAAGCTGCCCCTCTGGAGCTTCTCCTGATCCCAAGTCTTGAGCGAGCAGCTCGTCCGATCCGTCCTCGTGATGAGTCGGTGCGTGCGGACCCCCAGTACGAAGGTTGAAGACGCCGGTACCGTCCTTTGCCTTCAGCGCACCCGAAGAGTACCTGATCTCACCCTCGACGGTAGGGTCCGTCGAAGGGCTAAGGAGTACACCCTCGTCTTCTAGGAGTTCGCCGTGGTGAGCATCAGGTGTTCCGGTCATCGCTGGCCTCGGTCTTGGCCTTGCGGCGCCGGGGCTTCTTCCCTACCCCATTGCCCTTTCCGGCCTCGGCCTCGGCCGCCTCTTCGGCCTGACGCTGCGCCTTGAGCGTCGGACCCGGATGTGTCCCAGGAGGACGCGGACCGTCACCGACGAACATGAGGTCGCCATCGACGAGCTTGACCGTACCGTCCTGGATCTGCTTCTCCAGGTTCTGGAGCTTCTGCACCTCCTCGTCGAAGATGCTCTTGCACTTCTTCGCCGAGTCCTCGAACGCGGCCCTTTCCCCGTCCGCTCTGATCGAGTTGGTGTGCGCCAGCTCTGCCATGTCATGGAGCTTCCGCACCACACCCTGGAGCTGGGCAACGACGAGCTTGGCCAAGCCGATCTCGTCGTTCGACTCCATCTTGATGTCACCAGAGATGATCTTGTCCTTGGTGACTCCAACCTGGTCCGTGATCGTCTTGATGGCAGCGGAGAGAGCCTCGCTGGCCCCCTGGAGCTTGAAGAACTTGGTCCTGGCGCGCTCGACGTCCTTCTCGAAGTCACGACCCATGCTCTCGGCCATGACCGCCTTCAGCTTGAGCTTCTCCAGGTTCATTCCTCAACCTCCAGGGGACTCAGCATACCACGTTACGGAGTCGGCGTCCCGTACACGATCATCTGGACCACGTCGGGGTTCAGGCCGCCACGGTAGCGCAGCACGAACTCGGCGTAGAAGTCGCCCGTGGCCTGCTCGCCGGCGACCGCGCTGGGGTAGACGTCGTTGTTGACGCCGGCGTTGGCGCCGGGCCTCTGGAGCGCGCCGTTGATGAAGACCTCGACGTCCTCCTCGAAGTTGAGCCCCTTGTAGGACGGCATCTGCGCGCTGATGTTGGCGCCGCCACCAGCACCCGTGATCAGGGTGTTGGCCGGGATGTCGGCGGTGATGACGTTGGCATGGGCCTTGTCGCGGGTCTGGCTGTTGTACGCCTGGAGCAGCATCGAGGCGAGAGAGACCTCACCGAACGCCGCCTCCAGCGCGTCCCACTCCAGGTCGTCTTCGGTGACCTTCAGCGGGACCGAGAAGTCCGACGCCGTCCTGTTCCCGTCGTCGAGGAACAGCTCGCCGGCACCGAGCAGGGTCAGGTTGTTCGCGCCGAGCGTGTTGATCTGCCCCGCCGTGACACCGATCTCGATGTCGGTGCCGTCGTCGTCCACGGTCAGCGGACCGGCGAAGAGGTTCGAGACCGCGTTGTTGTCGAACAGGTCGACGCCCGCCGCGAACTCGATCTTGGAGGTGCCACCACCGCTGCCCTCCGTGACCACGAACAGGTCCGCGTTGAGGAGGTCACGGATGCTCCAGTAGATCCCCGCGCTGTTCAGGTCGAGGATGGCGTTCGTGCCGAGCTCGACCGGGGTGATGCCCTGGTTGTTGTAGATGTCCTGACGGGTCACGGCGCCGCCGCCGGCATCGACGAAGTCGTCGCCGAGCCAGGCATGCTCCGGGATGTCCTCGAAGGCGTACCGCTCGACCGGGCTGTAGTCGATGGTCTGCCCGCCGATGTACTGCGGGTCGGCGTAGATCAGGTCGTCGTTGGTCGCGTTGTGGACGACGAAGACGAGCTGCGCCCGGTTCGGGGTGCTGGCGGTGATCGCGGAGCCGTCCGTGTTGTTCTCGTACTGGAGCAGGGCGTGGATCTCGTTGCCGAGTCCGTCGAGGACCGGCAGGCCCGTCGCGGCGTCCGCGATCTTGGCCAGGTTCTTCGGGGTGAGCGTGTCGCCACCCGTGACCTCATCCAGCGTGGCGACGCCGAAGGTGGCGTTGTACGCGACCACGGTGCCGGTCTTGGTCGAGCCGCCGATGGCGGCGATGGCAGTACCCGGCAGCTCGCCGGCGCCGAGGATGACGAGGTCACCGGAGCCGCCAGTCATCCCGCTCGCAGCCCAGGCCGGGGCGGTGATGTTGTGCGTGATCGCGACGTTGCCCCTGGTGCCGTTGTTGTTGTTCTGGAGAGTGACGGTCGCTGCGCCGCCGCTGCTGGCCGTGATGAGGAGGCCAGCGCCGACGCCGTTGACGGCCGCGATGATGGTGTCACGCACGTCATCGGCGGTCACGTCGCCGCTGATGTCGACCTGGACGTTGCCGGGGGTGACGCCGCCGCCATCGGTGTCGATCTCGAACACCGTCGCGGCCTGGGTCCCGTCGTTCAGCGTGAAGGTCTGGGCGTCGGTGAAGTTCGCCTTCGTGTCGGTCGTGAGCTGGCCCGCCGCCTTCAGCGCGCTGGGCACGACGATGTCGGCGCCGACGACGGCGCGGCGCTTCAGGATGCGCTTCCTCTCGATGTCGTAGAGATCTTCGTTGACGTCCTGAACGCCACGTGCCGCTGCTCCCTCCCCAGGATACGTGGTCGGCGCGAGGAGCGCGGCCCACCAGTTCGAGGTCCGCACGTCACGGAGCTCATGGAGCATCGACCGAACGGAGTTCAGATCGTACTCCAGGTCCGTCGCGTTGGTCTCGTAGTTGGCCTCGGTCGGCGCTCTGTTGTCGACGTACGACAGTGAGCTGTGAACCTGAGTGTCCTGATCGAAAAGCGACCTACCCATTTGTAACCTCTCTCCTGTAGAAGTGCACTTCTACACTAACTTTACCATTTCAGTACGTGGGGCAGAAGTCCACGCGCCAGTTCGAGTTCGGTCTCGGTACGAATGCTAGGACGATTGTATCGTACCCCGTACCCGGTCCACCAGACTCCGACACGGTGTAGTCGTTGCCGGCACCTTCAACGAGCCGTTGACCGTTGTAGTACACAGTTTCGGTGTCGACACCGCCATGTTTGAACGGTGTCGCTGTGCTAAAGATGATCGGATTCAGGGTGGGATACAAAGGCTGTTGGAAGTAGCGACCACCTGACACGGAGCCGAATTCGGAATCGAGCGGAAACAGCAGGAGCTCCGTGGCCGAGACCGCAACACCGATCTGTTGAAACTGGGTAACCCCTCCAGCCGTTGGGTAGTTAGGATCGCCGTAGGTAGAGGGACGGCCGTCGGTACCGACTAAGTAAACGGCACCAGGGGTCAGTCCAGAGAATACGTTGCGAACCACGGAGTACAGCTGGATGTCGCACAGCGTCGGCGTTATCTTTTGAACTATCGTCGCCACCACCGGCATCATGGACGGATCAGTCGGATCGGCAGTGGTTACTGAGTAGAGGCCACCAACTGGCGGTCCCGAGATGTAGACGAGACCGCCAACTGCGTCTGCGGCGTCACACACCGCACGCAGAATGTATGATCTTCTTCGCGCTACCGCCATCATTGACTCCGAGTTATGGGAGCAGCACCACCCCGTTATTGGGGTCGATCTGTAAACGGCTCAGAACCGAAAGCGTCAGGTTGTGCCTCGCAACGAAGCACAGCATCCAAGCATCCTGCTCACGCCCCTGCGCTTTGAGGTCACCCTCCAACACCGCAATTCTGGTTCGTAGTGCATCGATCTGCGCCGCGGCAGCGTTACGTCGCTCAACAAGGAGCCGGAGCTCGCCAATTTCCGAAGGTGTTAGCTCGATGCGTGTCATTTCAAGAACTCGTTGATCTCGTCTGCGATTAGCGCGCTGGTTTGGCTCGTGACGCCAGTACTCAAGCTGCCACTCGCAGTGTGCCCATCTATCATGGACTGCAAGAATTCGACCTCGTCTTCGAGCCGCTTCTCTTCGCGATCAGCCCACTCATCGACAGCGGTCTTGAGCTGATTTAGTCTTTCGGCGCGCGTCGTCATAGATATTCCTTCGCCTTGTTAGCGATGTTGAGCTTGATCTTAGACACCTTCGATGACGACATGTTGAGCTGTTTCGCGATGTCGCCTGGTTTCAATTTCGGCTTGCCGTTCATTCCGTAGAGGTGCTCAAGGACCGCGGTCTCTTCAGGATTCAGCTCGTACTGCAGCAGACGCAGAACTTCGGTGCCGCGCTCCGGCATGATGGACGTCGTATCAGCCGGCAGCAAGCTGCTCGGAACCTCAGAACGAGTCTCGAGCTCGAGCGCCGTGACGTGCTTCACCGGCCACTTCAGATGATCCGCCATCTCAGAAGCCGCAGGAGGACGCCCCAAGGTATCGGTGAGCTCGTCTCGTGCGTTGAGGAACTGCTGCACCTTATAGACGCGGTTCTCCGGAATGCGGCCGAGTCCGCTGCCATAGGTCGACACGAACCTGCGGCCCTGAAGAAGCCGCCAGTTGACGTGAGTATGCAACGACGTACCGCGGTTTGGATCGTAGCTTTCAAACGCCTTCACGGCGTGGTTCATGAAGTCCATGCGCACGGCTTCAGGCGGCAAGTTGGGATTGCTTCGAGCGTAGGTGTTGGAGTGCGAGTTGATGACAGGTCTGAACGCCTTCAACAGCGGCTTCAAGGACTCCTGATCCCGACCGGCAGCGTTCCACTGCTGCCAGAGTTCGAAGTCTTTCGCGCTGCGCTCGACGCTAGCCTGCTTCTCGAACTCGAAGAATTCTTCAATGGCAGCCATGATCACGCACCTTCCGCCGTCTTCTGCATCTGCTTTGGTGTGTCGTACTTGCGACGCGCCGTTACGACGCCTGCTGATGTCCTGAAATCGCTCGGCGACTTCTTGACGGCGTGAGCCTGCTGCGTCGCAATGGCATAAGCCACAGACTTACCGTCCTTGTCTCCGTACCGACTCAGAACGTCTCCGTCTTCCATTATACGATGCGCTCGATCATGAATCCACTTACCGCCAGGACCGTAGTCCTTGGCCGCAGTTTTTGGAAGGAGGCCGAGGGCCTTCCCAACAGCCATGACGCGACCGATACGTTTCGTGTTCTGCAGCGCGTCTGGAGTGATGGTCTCAGCAGCTCGAATGATCCGTTCGGGCTCCAACGAGGAAGCGGCGTCAACGGCTTTGGCCGTCAACCTCTTGGCACGTTCCAGACTCCCTTCTTCAGCGCTGATCTTCAACTTGCTGCCGATCCAGTTGATAGCCTTGCGCGGTAACGATGCGCTAGCAGCATGTTCTTCAACCAGAGCGCGTTGTGCTTCAGGAGGAACAGCTTCCCCATAGGTCAACCCCTTGTTGGCTAACAACTTTGACTCTAAGCCGCGAAACAGTTCCATACGCTCTTTGATTACATCAGGAGCCCCAACTAAATTCCCGCTTTCTCTGGCGATCACTATTGGACTTACGTGACTTGTAGGCATCTCAGACTGCAAGCCCTTTTCAAGAATATCTGCCGTCACCTTGCCGATGCGCGGGCCAAACCCCTCTTCTAACGTACCGCGAAGTGCAGCAACAGTCTCTGCCGGATCGCCAATCAGCGGTGCAAGCGCGTCTAGCTTTGAGGCCTTTCCAGTCCAACGACGCGGCAATAACCTATCGGCTAGAGGAGAGGATAGACGAGCAACTTGCTCATCGATCTCATGACGTCGAAATAGCTCGTTCATGAAGTCGGCGTGCTGCTGTCCGAATCCCGCACTTTCGTCCAGTGTTGCTGGACGGAAGCCCATAGATTCTTTTGGAACGTACACTGTTTTTCTGACCGCACTGGAGTGCGGGCCAACCACCTTTGAACGTAGCGCGCCAATCGTATCTGGTATCGCCTGAACCCCTTCACGCACGCCCTGGTACGCCTCTCGTAGTTTACCGGCGCGTAACGGATCAATGATTCCACTGACGACCTTTCCGACAGCGGGCACCTCGCTGACCTCTCGAATACCGTGAAGCCGTTTCAGCTCCTCTGTTCCACGAGCCAAATTCTCTGTCAGAGCACGTAGGCCCGGCTCAACGAGCTCAGTCGGAGCCGCAGCAGTCTTGATGCGCCCCAACAGATCACCGAGACGTTCCAGCACCTTGAGTCGCGCCTCAGTCCTGGGGCGGTCATCCTTTGGCAACCGGCCCAAGATGTCGCGCTGCTGCTCGATGACGGTTTCGATACGTCTCGGCACGAAGCGCTTGATGTCGCCGACGTCCTTCGGCTCCGTCTTCTCGTCACCAACGGCACCGACATAGAAATGCGTGCGCGATCCACGGAACTTCTCGAGACGGGCTCGCTCCTTTTCAGTCAGGTTGCTGCGATTCCGCCACTCCTCGACGAACGGCGGTACGTTGAGCGGCTTGATGCGGCCGATACGAAGACCGCCCTCTTCTTGATACTCCCGCTTCGCAGCAGCTTCAGGAGTCTCGCCGGGATCGATGCCGCCGCCGTAGGTACCGACACCGCCATCGGGATACCGACCGACAAGGATCTTGCCATCTCTGACGCCGTAGACCTCGACACGCTCCCTGTAGGGCTTCTCCGCAGCGGCCTTGGGCATGTAGAGCGGAATCCTACCGACCTTGCTGTCTCCATAACCGACATGCGTGGTAGTGAACTTTCCGGTTCGCCCCACGTAAGCGTTGCGGATCATGGCCTGAACTTGCTCTTCAGGAATGTTGGCATTGCGGAGACCCTCGGCGGCATCAACGCGCTGCGCTAGAGTTGGCGGCAGTTGAGGCTGCGCAGGCACCGTACCCTTGGGGATCATGCGCTCTTCGAAACGCTTCGAAACGCTGTGCGAATCCATCGGTCGAGTGTTGAACCCCGTCAGATTAGCTGGTGCCGTCGAAGGAGATGCAACCGCCGGTGCGGGATTGAACCCAGGCGCCGTTGCCGGCAGCAACGTCTTCGGAACCGGCACGGGCTGTGTCTTCGATACAACGCGACCCACGCTCGGCACGGTCTTCGGAACGTTACGCGCTCCAGGCAGCACGGCATGCTCGATAGCTGGAAGGGTGTGCTCAAGACCGGTTACGGCGGCACCTACAGAGCTGGCCTCTTTCAGCAGCTCAGGATCGGTCTTGTCGATGTGCCAACCCTTGAACGCGGGCGTCCGCAACGTGCCTCCGGTGTACTTCATGGACTCGACGCGGGCCACTCTGCCGATGTACTTTTCCGGACTCTCCATCATGTCCTTGCGCGTTGCATGATCGAACCCTGTACCGACTCGACCTACGGTGTCGCCGCCCGGCGTCGTCGAGTACTCGAAACCGCCGGCATGACCCCGCGCCTCACCTCTTGGCTTCTTGAAGACGCCCGTAACGTAGACGTCGGTCGTCGGCCTGAACACGGCCTTCACGTAACCGGGCTCATGGAGGTGATGCTCGACGACGCCCTCACGGGTCTCCGGCAGCTTCCCGCTCTGCACTTTCTCGAAGAGGTCGCGCTTCTGTTCCGGTGTCGTTGCCATGATCGGCATCTCGAGCACGGGGATAGCCGAAGTGATGCGCTTCATGACGTCGAGCTTCTCCGAGAACGGCTTGTTCTCGTACCTCTTGCCGTCGTGGCGCACGACATCGATCACGGTGAGACGCGGCGTCAAACCGAGCTCTTCTTGGCGCTGCCTTGATTTCAGCGTCGAGGCGTTGAGAAGACCACCAGTCGTCTCCACAGGAGCGGCCTTACCGTCTCGATCACTGAACCACATCTCGGTGCGTAACACCGTGTTCTTGAAGTCGTCGCCGATGTGCTTCTGAAAATCGGGGAGCCTGTGGGTGTGCTCGATGAGCCTATCGGGGTCCGCGGCACTGGTACGGTACGAGAAGACACGAAGATGCTTGCCGTCGCCAGGAATCATCGTAACGGTGTGGGCACCGTCGATCTTCGCCGTCATGACGGTGTTGGGGTTGTCGAAGTCGATGCTGCTGGGCTGCTGAACCTTGTACGACGGCTTGTAGTCCGGGATCTTCTTGCCCTCACTCGTGGCCCGTGTCTTCGTCGCGTTATGAAATGCCCAGATCGGATGTTCGGTGCCTGCGGAACCGATGCGGCGCAGGACGTATTCCGAAGTCGTTCGGCCGTGACTCAAGAACCGAACCTTGTCGTCGTTGGCCTCAACGACTTCAGCCTTACCGATG
>Ga0316621_10000242_pt1 | contig 10343 bp, 14 predicted proteins | sample OWC_Aug_OW2_C1_D_2_FD_207664 | JGI IMG/M metagenome (GOLD analysis project Ga0316621, IMG submission 207664) | Wetland soil microbial communities from Old Woman Creek delta, Ohio, United States - OWC_Aug_OW2_C1_D1_C | ecosystem: Environmental > Terrestrial > Soil > Wetlands | place: USA: Ohio... | reverse complement strand
CGTCACGCCGACTTCTTCTCCTTCTCGAACGACAGGAGTGGCGGCTCCCGGTGCAGGATCACGCCGTCGGTGATCTTGCACTCCTTGACGCCCTCCCGGTACGGCACGTCGTACATGATGTCGAGCATGGCCTGCTCGAGGATCGAGCGCAGGCCGCGGGCGCCGGACTTGCGCCGCATGGCCTCGCGCGCGGTGGCCCGCAGCGCCTCCTTCGTGAAGGAGAGCTTCACCTTCTCGAGCTCGAAGAGCTTCTGGTACTGCTTCACCAGCGCATTCCTGGGCTGGGTGAGGATGGTCACCAGGTCGTCCTCGGTGAGCTCCGAGAGCGTGGCGATGATGGGAATGCGCCCCACGAACTCGGGGATGAGGCCGAACTTCACCAGGTCCTGCGGCTCGATGTGGGAGAGGAGCTCCCCCAGCGAGGCCTCCTCGCGGGCCTCGATGCGAGCCCCGAAGCCGAGCCCCTTCACCCCCACCCGGCGGCGGATGGCCTGCTCGATGCCGCAGAAGGCACCGCCCACGATGAAGAGGATGTTGGAGGTGTCGACCTGGATCGACTCCTGCTGGTTGTACTTCTTCCCGCCGCGCGGGGTCACGTTGGCGCGGGTTCCCTCGACCACCTTGAGGAGCGCCTGCTGGACCCCCTCCCCGCCCACGTCGCGCGTGGCGGAGGGCGAGTCGCCCTTGCGGGCGATCTTGTCGATCTCGTCGATGTAGACGATGCCGCGGGAGGCCTTCTCCACGTCGTAGTCGGCGTTGTGGAGCAGGTTCTGGATGATGTTCTCGACGTCCTCGCCCACGTACCCGGCCTCGGTCAGGCTGGTGGCGTCGGCGATGGTGAAGGGCACGTTGAGGAATCGGGCCAGGGACTGCGCCAGGAGGGTCTTGCCGGCGCCGGTGGGGCCGATGAGGAGGATGTTCGACTTCTGCAGCTCGACCTCGTCGCCGCCGCGCCCGGAGACGGGACGCTGGGAACGCGGGGTCCGGCGCGCGTGGATGCGCTTGTAGTGGTTGTAGACGGCGACGGCGAGGACCTTCTTGGCCCGGTCCTGGCCGACCACGTAGTCGTCGAGGAAGGCCTTCACCTCGGCCGGAGTGGGCAGGGAGACCGGTGGCCGTCCCTCCTCCCGCTCGCCCTCCTCGGCGATGATGTCGTTGCAGAGCCGGATGCACTCGTCGCAGATGTAGACGGTGGGACCGGCGATGAGCTTGCGGACGTCCCGCTGCCCCTTGCCGCAGAAGGAGCAGCTCAGGCTCCCGTGATGTGGATCTTTCCGGCTCAATCCTGCCCTCTCCGCGGGATGTTACACCAGACATGGGGCCTTCCCAAGGATCCCATCTCCCGGAAAGCCTAATCCACCGCCGGACCCGGCGCATCCGAAGGACCGGTCGACGGCGCCGTCAATCGCCGGCCAGCCGTTCGAGCGCGTCCGCCAGGTCCCGCGCCGTCCGGCGCAGCGAGGCCGGGATCTCCCGTTCCTCCTCGCAGGACTCGGCGAGGCGCCGCGCCAGCCCGGCGATCCGCGCCATGCGCTCCTCGGAGGTCGGCTTCGGAGGCCTGGGCGCCGGGCCGAACCGCTCGGCGATCTTCCGGCTCACCTCGGCCTTGCCCGCCTCGCCGTCCATCACCTCGTCCCGCATCTCCCCCCACGCGGTGCGGTCCATGCGACCGGCGGCCTCGGCCCGGGAAAGCACCTCGATCACCTCGAAGGGCGGAGCGGTGCGCAGCTCGCGGGCACGCGCCATCTCCGGCTCGTGCCGCTCGAGGAATCCGTAGGAGAGCGCCAGCTTCTCCGCGGTCGCCCGGCGAAGGAAGAGCTCCTTCGTGCAGTAGTCCTCGAAGCTCGACCAGCCCCATTCCTGCCAGGAACCCTCGCGCCGGACCTGGGCGAGCATCCGACCCAGGTCCACCCAGGAGGCCTTGAAGCGGCGGGCGCTCTCCAGCACCTTGCGCCGGAGCGAACCCTCCGGCAGCTCGCCGATGCGGGCGTCCAGCCTGGACACGGCTCCGGTTCCCACGATCGAAGGCCTCCTCGCTCCCGGGCCGGGCGCGATGGCGCCCCGGACGCGGGCGTGCGAACGTAGCACGGCGTGGAGAAGCGACGGTATGCGATGCGGATCGCCTACGACGGGGGCGCGTTCCGGGGCTTCCAGCGCCAGCCGGGGCTTCCCACCGTCGAGGAAGCCCTGCTCGCCGCGCTGCGACCCCTGGGGCTCGCCCCGCGCCTCGAGGTGGCGGCACGGACCGACGCGGGCGTCCACGCGCTCGCGCAGGTGGTCAGCTTCGCGGCGCGTGCCGACCTCGACCCGGAGGTGCTGCGCGCCACCGTGAACCGGGAGACGTCGCCCGCGATCACCTGTCTCGCGGCCTGGCGAACCGATCCATCCTTTCACGCCCGGGCCAGCGCCACGTCGAGGACGTACGTCTACGGGGTCGGGTCGCCGCCTCCCCAGGGTCTCGAGGGGCGCGCCTGGGCCCTGCCCGACGAGCGGGGCTTCCCGGGCGTACCCGCGCGCGAGCTCGACGCATCGGCGATGGCGGAGGCCCTCGCCGCAGCGATCGGGGAGCACGATTTCGCCGGATTCGCCCGTCCGGGCGAGCAGCACGGCTCGGTCCGGACCCTGCTCCGCGCCGACGTCGAGCGCGCCACCTGGGCTCCTCTCTGGGCCCTCACGTTCGAGGGTCGCGGTTTCCTGCGCGCCCAGGTTCGCAACCTGGTGGGAACCGCCGTCACCGTGGGCCTCGGACTTGCCCCCGTCTCCCGGGTGGCGGAGATCCTCCGGGACCGGGGCCGATATCGGGGAGTCCGGGCACCCGCCTGGGGGCTCACCCTCACGAGGGTGAGCTATCCCCCTGGCGCCCTGACCCGGTCAGGGTGAGGCCGAGTCCCCGTCCACGGAGGTGTCGTCGTACTTCATCAGGAGATCCGAGACGGCCTCCCGGAGGTAGTCCGACTGGCGGATCCGGGTCGACCGGGCCAGGCGGCGAAGCCGTGCCGCCAACTCCGGCGGAAGCCGGACCAGCATGGGCTCGAGTCGGGTTGCCGAGGCCCCCATGAGGGGCATCTGGTTGATCGATCGGGGCATCTCGATGGGTCGCATGTAGGTTCCTGCCTCCCTGTGACTACGTTTACCTACACGCTACCACCCGATAGCCCGAAGTCAAAAAATCCCCAATTGACAATATCTGGAAAGTGGAAGTGCCCGTCGGAAAGCCGACGGCGGATCAGCGGCCCGGAACGTGCCCGATGCCCGCGACCTCGTTCATCCGCCCCGACCGGAACGGCTCCAGATCCAGGGCGACCAGGGCGAACCCGGCGCTCCGGACCGCCTTCGCGATCGATTCCCTGCGTGAGAAGGCCAGTTCCATCTCCTCGGCCGCCACCTCGACCCGCCCGACCGTGCCGTGGTCGCGGACCCGGAACTGGCGCAGGCCGGCCGCACGGAGTCCTGCCTCGGCGGCCTCGATCCGCGCCAGCCGCTCCGGCGTCACCGGAGTGCCATAGGGGATCCGCGAGGCGAGGCAGGCCATCTGCGGCTTGTCCCAGGTGGGAAGGTCGTAGGCCTCGCTCCAGGCCCGGACCTCCTCCTTGGTGAGGCCGGCCTCGGCCAGGGGCGAGATCACGCGGTGCTCACCCGCCGCGCGGTGGCCGGGACGGTGGTCGAGCCGGTCGTCCGCGTTGAAACCGTCGAGCACGGCCGGGAGATCGAGGCGCACGCTGGCCTCGTCGCAGAGGCGATAGAGCTCGTTCTTGCAGAAGTAGCAGCGCTCGGAGGTGTTCTCCCGGTATCTCGGGTCCTCGCCTTCCCGGCTCCCCACCTCGACGTGGGTTGCGCCGATCCGGGCGGCCAGCGCCCGCGCCTCCTCCCGCTCGGACCGAGGGACGCTCGGCGAGTGGGCGGTCAAGGCGACGGCGCGTTCGCCCAGCACCTCGCGGGCCACGGCCAGGACCAGCGTGGAGTCGACGCCGCCGGAGAACGCGACCAGCGCGCCGCCCGTGGCACGCACCGCGTCCTTCATCCGATCGAACCGTTCCCGGGACCGGTCGCGCAGCCGCGCCCGATCCTCCTGCGTCGCAGCCATCCCGGAATCCTAGCCGCGCCGCCCCTTCGCCGCTCGCTTGCCCTTGGCAGGCGCAGGTGCGGCCTTCCTGGCCGCCTTGGCGACCTTCGCCGGCTTCGCGGCCTTCGCCGGGGCGGACGCCTTCGCCTTGGCGGGGGCGGCGGCCTTCGGCGGCTTGGCTCCCCCCTTGCGCGGGCGCTGCCCGCCGGTGAGCAGGGCGAACTCGGCGGGAGTGACGTACTTCATGTCCACGAGCTTCTGGAAGAGCCGCCCCAGGGCGGCGTCGGGCTTCTCCTGGTCGGTGCGGACCACCAGCTCGGGATGCACCGGTGGCTCGTAGGGGTCGTCGATCCCGGCGACGTTGGTCAGCTCGTGGGCCAGGGCCTTCCGGTACATCCCCTCGGTGTCCCGGGCCAGCAGCGTCTCCATGGGCGCGTCGACGAACACCTCGACGAACCGGCGCACCTCGCGGCGCACCGCATCGCGCGCCTCGCGGAAGGGCGAGAGGGACGCCACCACGACGACGGCCCCGTGCCGGACGAGCATGCGGGAGACCGCGCCGAGCCGTCGGACCGTCGTGTCGCGGTCCTCCTTGGTCACGCCCAGGCCGCGGGTCAGCAACTCGTTCGGCGCGTCGCCATCCATGACCTCGGCGGGCCTGCCGGCGGCCGCAAACCTCTTTCCGAGGTGATGGGCCAGCGTGGACTTCCCCGCCCCCGTCATTCCGGTGAGCCAGATGACGAAACCCGTCCCGAACTGCTGATCCATGCTCCCTCCCAGGTTCACCCTGCGCGAATGGTGCAATATACCGGAACGCGGCGGAGAATGCGCCGGCTCAGGAGGGCCGCGACTTCGCTCAGCGTGCGCCCATCGCGACGCGGCGCGCCAGGAAGCCCCCCGGAGCGGCAGCCGGGGCAAACCCGGAGGTCGTCCACGTAAATACCTCGATCTCCTGAACTTTCCCGGATCGCAGCCCGATGACGATCTGGTCGACTCCCGGCAGCACGGGTGCGTGCCCGTCGGTCGCGCCCTCGATGTCGGCCGGCGAGAGGCAGGCCGGACCGTCGACGTGGGAGTGGTAGACGGCCGCGATGCGCCCCCCCTCGAGCCGCAACCGGCGGGCGAGGGCGAGGTGCGCGGCCGGGTCGACGAGGAATGCCTCCCGGCGGTCCTCGGCCAAGTTGCGCAGCGGGACCACCGAGAGCCCGCCCCGGCCATCGACCGCGACGAAGCCGCACACCTCGCTGTCCGGGTCGTCCTCCGCCAGGAAGGCCAGCCGTGCGACGAGCGGCGAGTAGTCGGTCACGGGACCACCGGCGTCCCCCTCAGGGAGCGAGGCCCGCGGCGGCCGGCCCGGCGCAGGCGCATCCGGGCTGCCGCGTCGTGGCCCGCATCAGCGGCGTGCCCCGGAAGACCTCGATGCGGCGGGCGCGCGGCTCGAGCGACGCACCCGTGAGCAGCAGGATCAGCTCGAGCGCGGCGAGCGCTCCCACCGTCGCTCCCCCTTCGGCGGTTGGCGCCGCCCCCAGACCGGGCCTCGTGGCGCAGGAGTAGCAAGGTGCCCCGAGCGGCACCGACGTCGCCGCCCCACCCTGCCCGTCCACGTCGGCGACGACGTGCGGGAGCTGGAGCAGCCGCGCCTCGTCGGCGATGGCGCGGGAGACGTCGAGCGAGGCGCCGCAGATCAGGAGCGCGGTCGGGCGCGAACCGGGCCGGAACGGGTCGGCCACGACCAGGCCGTTCGCCCTGCGCGCGAACTCCGCCAGCGCGGCTCCCCGCGGCCGGCCCAGGTCGGCCGGACCGAGCGCGAAGCCCGCGCCGGCTCCCGGCTTGACCTCGTCGGGATCGTCGATCCACAGCGTGCCGACGCCGGCGGCGGCGAGGTAATACATCGCCGGCGCCAGGGCGATACCCCCACCGGTCACGCGGACCCGGGCCTCGCGCAGGATCACCTGCGCCGCCTCCCCCATTCCGGGAAGCAGGAGTTGCCGGGCGTAGCGCCCGACCTCCGCGTCGCTCAGGGCCATGCCCGGTCCTCCATCGAAGCGCCGCGCACGAGCCAGGCTCGCCAGGTGCCCTCGCCCTCCTCGGGCGCCGGCTCCAGCCGCATCACGCGGTGACCGTCCTCCTCGGCGCTGCGCGGGACGTTCTCCCGCGGCTCTCCGTCCCGGAGCAGGACCTCCAGCACCTCTCCCTCGCCGATGCGGGAGAGCGCGATGCGGGCCTTCACCCAGGTGACCGGGCAGGCGTGGGCGCGGACGTCCAGGCGCGCCACCGGGACGAGCGGGTTCATCCCGGCACCTGCGAGGCGGCGGCCACCCCGCTGCAGACCGGGCAACCGGCGCGGATCCGCAACGGCACGAGGCGCGAACGTCCGGATCGCGCGTCGAAGGCCACGAGCCGTCCCGCGTAGGCGCCGCGCTCCCCGGAGAGGATGCGAAGGGCCTCGGCACCCATGAGCGCGCCGGCAAACCCCGCCAGCGCTCCCAGCACTCCCGCCTGAGCGCAGGTGGGTACCGTTCCCTCGGCCGGCGGCGCCTCGAACAGGCAGCGCAGGCAGCCGGTCTTCCCGGGCATGACGGTGAGGAACTGGGCCGTGTAGCGGAGCACGGCACCGTGGACCAGGGGTCGCCTCGCGGCCACCGTCACGTCGTTGGCGAGGAACCGGGTGGCGAAGTTGTCGGAGGCGTCGACGACCACGTCGCAGCCGCGCACCAGGTCCTCCGCGCTCTCGGGTCCGAAGCGGAGGTCGCGACCCTCGACCCGGACGGACGGGTGGAGGAGCGCGATCCGTTCGGCGGCGGCGCCCGCCTTGCGCCTTCCCAGATCGGCCTCTCCGAAGAGCGGCTGCCGGTTCAGGTTCGAGGTCTCGACCTCGTCCTCGTCGAGCACGACGAGCCTGCCGACCCCGGCCGCGGCGAGCGTCAGCGCGACCGGGCCCCCCAGCCCTCCGGCGCCGATGACCAGCGCGCTCTTGCCCGACAGCAACCCGGCCATGGGATCCCTTGTAACCTAGAACGAGAGTACGTGCCCCAGGCCCGCCGTGCGCCATTGATCGGGAAGGCTCCGCAGCGCGTCCAGTGACGGCCGGGCCACCTCCGGGTCGATCCCGGCGAGCCGGAGCTCGGTCTCGCAGGCCACCACCTCGACGCCGAGGTCCCGCCGCGCCTCCTCGACCATCTCGCGCAGGGATCCCACACGGGCCGCAGCGGCGAGCTCGGATGCACCCTCGTCGAAGCGTCCCTCCACCCAGGCGCGCAGCGGCTCGCCGGAGAGCGCGAGGAGGACCGGATGCCCGAATGCGGCCGCGGTCAGAGCCACCGACGTGGCGCGCCGTCGGGCGTCCCAGCCGGCGCCACCGAGCAGGATGAGGCAAGGCTTCCCCATGTCGTCCTCCCGCGAAGAGCCGGTCCGGATCGCCTACCCGAGTCGCTTGCGCCCCGGGCTACCGTCTGCTAGAAACCGACCCGCTTTCTCGCCCAGGTGGTGAAACTGGTAGACACACCATCTTGAGGGGGTGGCGCCGTAAGGCGTGCGAGTTCGAATCTCGCCCTGGGCACCAGTTACCGCTTCGAAGAAGAAGGGACCCGTCGCCGGGTCCCTTTTTCATTTCGGGGCCCTGCCGGCCCCGCCCGTCACTTCGCCGGCGCGGGGGCCGGGGCGGACTGCGCGGGCGCCGGAACCACCGGCGAAGTTCCCCCCGGAAGCGGCAGCGCAGGCGCCCCCTGCGTCGGTGCGGGCGCGACGGGCGCCGGAGCATCCTTGACCACCGACCCGGAACGCGTCGAGAGGTAGGAGAGCGACAGCGACGTGAGCATGAAGACCGCGGCCGAGGCCGACGTCACCTTGCCGAGGAAGGTCTGCGCACCGCGCCCCCCGAAGACGGCCTGCGAGCTGCCTCCGAAGGCGCCGCCCAGTCCGCTGCCCTTCCCGGCCTGCAGCAGGATGACGATGACGAGGACGGCCGAGACGATGACGTGCACGACGATGAGGAAAGTGTTCAACGGATGGCTCCCTGGATGATCCCGGTGAAGTCTATTGCCTTGAGGCTCGCCCCGCCAACCAGAGCGCCGTCCACGTCCGGCTGGGACATGAGCTCGGCGGCGTTGTCGGGCTTGACGGAGCCTCCGTAGAGGATGCGAACGGCCTCGGCCTTGCCCGGCGCGAGTTCCTTCAGGATCCCGCGGATGGCCGCATGGACCTCCTGCGCCTGCGCCGACGACGCGGTCTTCCCGGTGCCGATGGCCCAGACCGGCTCGTAGGCCACCGTGAGCGCTCCCACCTGCTCGACCGTGAGCCCGGAGAGCGCGGCCCGGACCTGCCGCCCCACCACGTCGAGGGTGCGGCCCGATTCCCGTTCCGGGAGGGTCTCCCCGACGCAGACGATGGGGTGGAGCCCGGCGGCGAGGGCGGCGCGGGTCTTCTTCTGGACCGCCTCGTCGGTGTCGCCGAAGAGCTGGCGCCGCTCGCTGTGTCCGCAGAGCACGTAGCGGCACCCGGCGTCGACGAGCATGGGGGCGGAGACCTCCCCGGTGAAGGCTCCCTGCGATTCCCAGTGAAGGTTCTGCGCCCCCAGGCCGATGCGCGATCCGGCGAGCTCCTCGGCCGCGGCGAGGAGCGCGGTGAAGGGCGGAGCGATGGCCACGTCGACCCGGTCGGCCAGCGGCTCGGCGGCGGCGCGCACCTCGCGCGCCAGCGTCCGCGCCTCGGCGGCGGTCCTGTGCATCTTCCAGTTTCCGCAAACGAACTTCTTCCGGGCCACGTTCACTCCTCGAGAATCTTGACGCCGGGGAGCTCGCGCCCCTCGATGAATTCCAGGCTGGCGCCGCCCCCGGTGGAGACGTGCTTCATCCGGTCGACCAGGCCGGCCTCTTCCACCGCCGCGGCGCTGTCCCCGCCGCCCACCACGGTGATCGCGGGCGACTCGGCCATGGCCCTGGCGACGCCGAAGGTGCCTTCCGCCCAGGGCTTCTGCTCGAAGAGCCCCATGGGGCCGTTCCAGAAGACCGTCTTCGCGGCCAGGATCCGCTGCCGGTACCGGTCGAGCGTCTTCGGGCCGATGTCGAGCCCCATCAGCCCGTCGGGGATGGCGGCGGCGTTCACCACCACCCGCTCGGCGGTCTCCTTGGGCTCGGAGGCGCAGACGTGGTCCACCGGGAGCTCGAAGTCGACCCCCTTCGCCCTGGCCTTGTCGAGGATCTGGCGGGCCAGCTCGAGCTTGTCCTGCTCGACGCGGCTCTTGCCCACCGGCACGCCCTTGGCGGCCAGGAAGGTGTAGGCCATGGCGCCGCCGATGAGCACCGAGTCGGCCTTGCCGATCAGGTTCTCGAGCACCTTGATCTTGTCGGAGACCTTGGCGCCACCGAGGATGGCGACGAACGGACGCTCGGGCCTGGCCAGCACGCGGCCGAGGTACTCGACCTCCTTCTGGATCAGGAAGCCGCCAGCCCGCTCCTTGACGAAACGGGCCATGCCGGCGGTCGAGGCGTGCGCCCGGTGCGCGGTCCCGAAGGCGTCGTTCACCCAGACGTCGGCCAGCGAGGCCAGCTCCCGGCAGAAGGTCTCGTCGTTCGCCTCCTCGCCCTTGTGGAAGCGCAGGTTCTCGAGGAGCAGGACCTTGCCCTCGCCCAGGTCGGAGACCGCCTTCTTCACCCCGTCGCCGATGCAGTCGTCGGCCAGGATCACGTCGGCGCCGAGCAGCTCGGAGAGCCGCTGCGCCGCCGGTTCCAGCGTGAACTTCGCCTTGTCCGACGGGTCGCCCTTGGGGCGCCCGAGGTGGGAGGCCAGGATCACGCGCGCCTTCCTCGAGATGGCGTGCCGGATGGTGGGAAGCGCGGCGCGGATCCGCGCGTCGTCGGTGACCCGCCCCTTGTCGTCGAGGGGGACGTTGAAGTCGACGCGGATGAAGACCCGCTTCCCGGCGAGGTCGAGCTGGTCGATGGTCCGGATCTGGGCCGCCATGGTCGCTCCCGCAGACCTACTTGGTCAGGTACTTGGCGACGTCGACCATGCGGTTCGAGAACCCCATCTCGTTGTCGTACCAGGCGAACACCTTCACGAAGGTGCCGTCGATGACGGCCGTGTTGGTGGCGTCGAGGATCGAGGAGTGCGGGTTGCCGTTGTAGTCGATGGAGACGGTCGGTTCCTCCGAGTACTGGAGCACGCCCCGGAGCGGTCCCTCGGCCGCGGCCTTGAAGGCCGCGTTGATGGCCTCCACGGTGGCCGGCTTCTCGATCTCCACCGTCAGGTCGACCAGGGACACGTTGGGCGTCGGGACGCG
>Ga0316621_10000240_pt1 | contig 10364 bp, 9 predicted proteins | sample OWC_Aug_OW2_C1_D_2_FD_207664 | JGI IMG/M metagenome (GOLD analysis project Ga0316621, IMG submission 207664) | Wetland soil microbial communities from Old Woman Creek delta, Ohio, United States - OWC_Aug_OW2_C1_D1_C | ecosystem: Environmental > Terrestrial > Soil > Wetlands | place: USA: Ohio... | reverse complement strand
CTGCCCAGTCGGTGAACTGGGCATGAGGAGACATGACAGGCAAGAGTGTGGTGGGCGACAGTGACGGCGGGGGCGGGTGCCTTATGTCGCCTCAGTCTATCTCCCTCACCGCAAGGTTCTGGTCGAGTGTCGGGAGGAGCGAATCTGGACCCTCGGAGGTGCGGGTCTCAATGCGGTGACGGGAGTCAGTCAACGTGGGGGGGTGCATCCGAACATCCGGCGCTGGTCAAGCCTGCCGGGCCTGTGGTAGGCTCCGCGCGGTCCGGCGAGGCATGCGGGACGGCGCTCACGTGCCGCCCGCCGCAACGGTGCCGCCCAGCCCAGCGCCGAGCGGCCAAGAGTCGGCGGCGACGGAATGATGCGGAGGCGACGCCTCACGAGCGGTTGGGGGGATTGCCGACCAGGGCCTTGGTAGTGGTAGAAGGCAGCCACGAGAGGAGGACAGTCGATGGCGCGAGTCGGGACGGGAATTCTACTGTTCATCGCGTTGCTGATCGGCCCAGGATTACCCGCCGCGGCTGGCGAGCAGATGTTCCTCTCGCTGGACGTCCTCGAACTCGACCAGGGGTTTGACGGGAGCAAGGACCATGGGCAGAAGCCGGAGGACCTCGGCAGGCAAGTGGACAAGCGCTTTGCCCTACAATGCCACAAGGCGGTCGGCGACCCGAGGCTGTGTGAGTGCCTGATGCATCGCCGCCCCTGGGTCGTGGATTTTGTCGAGTACGTCCAGCTTGTCGGCGCGACCAAGACGGAGTTGAAATATCGGACGCTCGATGGGCGCTGGAAGGCCATCGTGGACCGGGCCCGCGATGCCAGGGACGAATGCGTGAGCCGCATGGCCAAAACGCCCTCGAAATGACTCGGATAAGGATTGGCCTAGGTGCGCGCGCGGCCACGCAGGGACACGGGCAAGGGAGTGAGCCTGACAGGGTATAACCAATGCGGCGACCTTGCTTGCCATGACCATTGCCGAGAACGTCCAACGGCTCCGCGAGGGGCGCGGCATTCGGCGTGGTGGTCAGGATGGTGCACGTCTCCAGGAGCTGACCATCCGCAGGCGACAACGATTCCAGAGGCCTGCGACGATGACGCTGTTGGCCGCCTTTCAGAGTATGGACGTGGTCTTCGCGACCCCGCCCTTCTTGTCGACCAGGGCGACCGTCTTCATGGTTGCGACCAGATCGGCCTGCCGGTCTCGTCATACAACGTCAGCGCTGCCCCGCGTTTGCCCAGGCCCAGCATGACACGGGGTTCGCCGTTCTTGTCGTTCAGGGCCAGCCCCGGCTCGTCGTTGCCCACGGTCAGTAAGACGCGGGCCTCGCTATTCTTGTCCAACAGATGGAGCTCTGCCCCGAAATTGTTCACAGTCAGCCCGACGCGGGCCTTGCCGGTCTCGTCGAAGAGTACCAGCGCTGGCCCGCACCTCCCCATGTACAGTTCCGCGCCGACCTTGCCGGTCTCGTCCTCAAGAATGAACTGATTCGCCCGGATCACTCTCGGTTCGATGTGCGCCACTTTCCACTCCTTTCAGTTGCGGACTGTGGTCTTCATGTGGTCCATCCTGTCCTGTTAGCTCTCCCGGCCGGGTGGGGACGTCGAAGCGTTGGCCAACGCGGATGGTTACGCCGAAACTGACGCGACCGCACATCCGGTGCTAACCCCCCTGCTCGCATGCTCCCGCTCAACGCTGCGTCAGCCACACATAGGTCACGTAGAAGGCCGGCACCACGAACAAAACCAGGAGCAGGTCTCGCCACCCCACGAAGAGTCCCGGCCACGTCGAACCGACGACCACCCCGAGCGACACCAACGACAGCTTGAGGAGGCCCACCTGCCACCACGTGAAGGTGATGGGCTGGAAAAGTGCCGTCGTCTTCCTCATGGCCCGATCCTCCCGCGCAGGCACCCATGCCCAGACCAGCGGCGGTGATGAGTTTCCTTTTCCCGATACTCACGATCATGCTGAACGTCCCCAACGTGAGGCGTGTCGCATGAATCCGATACGCTTTGCACACTGGGGCGTTCTCGACGTTGCTCATCCCTCCTTGCGGGTTGCATTTCCGCAACGCCCCCGGTCTGAGTGACGCGGACGCGGGGCGTTTTGCTCTAGCTCTCGACTGCCTACTTCACACCAAGAGCCCTTTGAATTGTGTGAATTTTGTCGTCCAAGTCTTGAAGTCGCTTGTAAACCCGGCTGAAGTCTTCCCTCTCGTCAACCTTCTCGTGCAACTGGCGCACTCGCCACAACACCCGGCCCAAATCACGAAGACCGGCCCACAGGCCGAGGAGGATGAGGAGAGGGAGCACGTCCCGCCAGGTCAGCGCGTTCCACGCCGCCCGGATAGCGTCCCACACCCACACGGCGATTCCCATGACAAGACTCATCCACTCATTCGACTCCATGTCCGTCCTCTCTTCGCCGACAGCGTGTCGTGTTCCTGCTCCACCAGCTCCCCCACCGTCACCCTGAGCGTCTTGGCGAGTCGCGTGAGCACGTCGAGGGAGGGACGCTTCCGTTCCCCGCTCTCCCGCAACGCCTCTCGCCCCCGCTGCTCAGGTCCTTGGATGGGGCACAGCCCGCGCAGATGCTACCATAAGCCCGTCAGGTGTGACCAGCGTCGCCAGGTCGGATTGTGGTTGACCGCCACACGGGATAGGCGTAGCGTCAACATATCTCTCACCGTCCCGTCTCAAGAACATGACGTGAGTGGCTGGGCAATGTGTGGCTGGTCCGTCGTCCCACCACCGCTAAATCCCCATATTGAACAAGCCTACGGTGAAACATCAACCTCTGCTGTGTCTGGGGGCATAGCAATCGATTCTCTTAGGAGCCGTTACGAAATAACTTATACATCCTTTTCTATTTCGTTACGGTTCCTTATGCCGTTTCGGAACGTCTCCGCTCAACTTATTCTCTTACAACGGCTTAGACGGGCTGTTGCCGTTCCTTGTGCCGGTGGCGGCGTGACATCAAACTCCGCATGGGTGGAGACTTTCGCATATACAAGTGACGACGAAGCGGCCGCATCCGTTGCGGGTGCTTGGGCGTCCATGACCTTCTCCCCCCTGGTCAACCCGGATGCTCGTGTCAGCTTATCGAAGCGCAGCCAGTTCCCCGGATGCGTTCCAAGTGATCGATACAACACGTAGCCTAGAGTTGTGCTCGCTTTCGGAATGTTGGAGTGCTGGGAATGGGTATGGGAGGGATGCCCCTTGCGACTCCACGCTGAAGTCCTTCGACCCGTCTCATATTTATCGCATCAGCACCGAGATAGGTGAAGGCGGGCACGGTGGTTGTGCTGGTGGAGGTGTACGGTTTGCTTCCGTCCCCGAACCTGCCAGCCTCCTCCTCGTCGGCTCGGACCTCGCGGGCCTGGGCGGGATGGCGTGGCGGCGGCACCGTCGCGGTTAGCGCCGTTCAGCATCGGAGTGCACGGAGAGCGCCGGCCCCTCCTCGGCGCTCGCGGGGTGTGTGGAGTTGACGCTTCAGGATCGCAGGCGACCCATCGCCTGGTTGCGCCACCACTTTCTGCGCTTGATGGCCGGCGCGTCCATTGACGCGTGACGGGTCGATCGGAGGGTGCCATGCGGCTGCTCCCCTTTCTTTCCCGCCATCGAATCGTCCTCACCGTGACTCTGCTCCTCTGGAGCATCCCAGCGTGGGGTCAGGACAGCGCGGCCCACCGGGCCACGCTCAAGGGGGTCCCCATCGTGGAGGTAGTGGTCGAAGCGATGGACCCGGTTGCCGAACGGGACGGGCTTACACGATCCCAACTCCAGACAGAGGTCGAATGGCGCCTGCGGCAGGCAGGCATTACGGTGGGGCCCACCCTCACTGGTCACCTATATGTGAATGTGGACACCGTGAAGGGCGACCGAGGTCAGACGTACGCCTACAATGTCTTAGTCCAATACCTGCAGCAGGTCATTCTGGCGCGTGACCCCAAAGCGCCCATTTTCGCCCCGACGTGGGAAACAGGTGGGGTCGGCATGATCGCGGCCGATCACCTTCGCGACGTGCACCAGGACGTAGCCAACTACGTGGCCCAGTTCATCACCGCCTACCTCGAACAGAACCCGAAGCCGTAGAAGTGGGGGGACCAGAGCGCGCCGGGTGGTGAGTGGGTGGCTGATCCTGACGCACCGCGGCCGCAAATCACGCTAGGCCACTGCCCCAAGCTGTGAGCGGTTGACGTGCGGGACAGGTGGATGGCATGACGGCGGCACCGGAAGTAGGCTGTGCATGGATGAAGCTAGCGGCATCATTCGACGCCCTCGGTGACTATGTACGTCGTCGGCGACGGGCGTGCGGATGGACCGATTTCCGGGGGCGCAGTGAGGGCTCGGCCATTATCGGTCGACGAGAAGGTTCATCGGGGAGAGGCACATGATGACATCGAGGCCCGCTGAGTCCGAGAACGCCGCTTGCTATGCGCGATACGTCGCGTTGGTTCCGGAACTCGACATTCTGACGGTGCTCCAGCGGCAACTGCCGGAAGTGGCGACATACACGGGCGTGGTTTCGCCAGAACGGGAGAAGTTTCGGTATGCTCCAGAGAAGCGGCGTTCAACACAGGAGTGCACTGCGAGCATCGGCGTTTCGTCCAGTGGAGGCAGGTCAGGCGCGTCGCAATGCACGCTCAGTACTCTGGCGCGCGGAATCCTAGAGTGGTGCGGGAGGCCATTGTCGGCCCCCCGCGGAATTCTCGAGGCATGCTTGGGCAAATGCACTGCCTGGCGATGGGTCAACGCCCGGACGCCAGGGCCTATTCGGTGAGCATCAGCTTTACCGTCACTCGGCGCTTCTTTTCTTTGGGTGTTGCGGGATCGATGATCGGGCCCAGACCAATGGAATGTATCCGCGGTTGCTCCACACCCTGCTTCACGAGGAAACGACGCACGGTCTCGACTCTCCGCTGACTGAGCTGGATGTTGTACTTCGCGTCCCCGACCGCGTCCGTGTACCCCTCGAGCTCCACGGCGAGCTTCTCGTTCCCTTTCAGCTCTTTGGCCAGCCCCACGAGGGCAGTCGCGGAGCTATCGCTGAGGTCCCAGCGGTCGAAGCGGAACGGCACCTCAATCGTTTCCACGAGGCTCCGCTTGTTGCGGCTATCCCACAGGCGCGTGAGTCGACTATTGGTCTCCTCAGCTTTGGTCACACCGGCTTCAGCGCGCTCCCGAGCGACCTTGGCATCCTCCCTTACGTCTCCAACGGAGGTCTCGAGCGTGTTCATGCGGCCGTCCATACTCGTGATACGCTGGGTTCCCTCGGTAACCCGTGCATCTGTTTTGTCGATGCGCTGGTCAATACGCTGGGTCTCCTCGCTGACCTTCCCTTCGACCTTCACAATGCGCTGGTCGATATCGACCTCTTTCGGCGCCATGTACTGCCGTACCCAGTCTCGTGTCGCGCACCCAGAGGCCAGAAGCAGCAGCGCTGGAATCAAAACGCGCATCCGGACAACGTTTCGCATGTTCTCCTCCTTTCGCACAGTCAGGCGCACCGTGTCCTGACTGCTCGCTCGGGGCAAGCACCCAACGTAAGTCGGGTGTATGGTGCTCCCGTGGGTCTGAGGGCAGCGCGTGTCAGAAATCCGACTCGCAGTGAGTCCGACCCGACTCTCGGTCGTGCCACCGGCAAGACGGCCAATCCCAATGCCATTTCCCTCGGCACGACCGAGTCCATTCGACACCAAGCATCAGGAAGCCCACCTCAGTTGGCCTGCACAGTCTGGATTCTATTGGTTGGAGATATTCTTGTCAATTCCGGCTGGAAGACTGGGTGCATCCAAAAGTCTGTGATGATTTGGACAGTCGTGGAAGCCGCCAATTGTCGTGTTCCTCGTCAGGTTCGCGCCGTGCCTCCACTTGTACCGCCGCACTCACCTGGCCGCACTGTAGGGCGCTTCGGATATTCGGCTGCAACGGCGCCAAACCTTACAACGATGCGGAGATCACCACCGTGAGCGGTGCTCATCCATCCATCACACGCCTTTCGACGCGTCCCGACACCGATCCGGGGGCGTTGGCCGGGTGACCGAAGGCGGTCAGCGGTCACGGGTATCCGAAAGGCGTCGCCGCCCTGAGCCGTGGCGCGTCATGCCGAGACCTACCCCTCCCCCGAAAGGTGACGGCCCGGAGGAGTCGTTCCGGGCCGTCCCGTTGCGCACAACCAGCACGTAACCGTTGCTCTACCGACGTGACCCTGCGTGCGTGTGCTGCGCTCGGGCCTGCGACGAATCCCTACGGCTTCTGGACTGCCACCCCGGTCAGCACTTTCTGCCCGGACCGTTCTTCGAAGCTCGCCCGGATGATGGACCCTTCTTTGACGTCCGGCGGCAACTGGGCACCGGCCGGAATCATCAATTGGGTGCCGTCCTCCAGCGTGAGCATTTTGCCGGACGGATCAAGGGCGGCGACCTTCCCCTCGACCTGCTGCGCGCCGGCCATCTGGCCCGGCTGCTGGGCCCCCTGCGGCGCGCCTTGCGCTTGGACCTGGACGGCCCCGCCTATCGGCACGGCCGCGACGATGGCGGCCACGAGCAGGACAATCCCAAGTGACTTATGTGTCTTCATCGTACACCCCTCCCTTGCTACTGCAGACCGCCGAGCTCTCGACTCCGCTCGGCGGTTCCCATGCGCAACGGACCCCGTTGCCTCAGGGTCTTCGAGGCATACGCAAGAGGCTGCAACCGCTGTGCCCCTGGCTGAGCAACGACGCAGACCCCACAACGATCGGGAGTTGCCGGAACATTGTCCGTGGTGAGTACAATACACAGCACGATGTCGGTAAGCTTTACCAGAAAAATATTACTACATCGGTAGTATTTACAGAGAAAGGGCGCTGTTAGTCGAGGACGCGGATGAGATCGTACGGCGGGCGGCCGCGCACGGCCATTCCCTGTGTGCTCGGGGGCCTTGCTTGTGGTCGGGCTACTCCGACAGAAATTTTTGAAGCGCGGCTTTTGGATCGCCTGGCTCGACGCCGTCGAGGTCGGAAGGGTATCCGCAGATCTTCTGCCCCGCGGTGCTTCACATGATCGGGCCCGGGTAGACCCGCGGGATCTCCACCGTCTCGCAGGAGACGCTGACCACCCCCGGGACGCGCTTGGCAACGTCGGCCGCGGCCTCCAGTACGGCCGGGCTGAACACGATGCCCGTCAGCACCACGCGGCCCGCCTCGGCGGTGACCTCGACATTGAGGCGCTGGGTCCCGGGGTCCGTGGCGATGGCGGCGCGAACCTGCGCCGCCAGGCTGAGGTCGCGGACCTTCTGTCGCGACTCCGGCGTGGGCTGGTACCGGGGGTGGCGGGCCGCCGCCACGAGGAGGTCCGTGTAGAAGTCCCAGGCGTCGTCCGTGGTGTTGATCACCAGATCGTAGTTCTCGGGCTGGGTCCAGTCCACCCCGAAGAGGTAGTCGATGCGCCCGGACATCTCGCGGTCGTAGGCCCGGACCTTGGCCGTGGCGGCCTTCTGGTCCAGCGACTCGTGCGCCATGACCCGGCGCACGCGCACCTCGACCGGGGCCATGATCCGCACCTTGAGGGCGTGGCGCACGTCCCGGACGAAGAAGGGGCCGCTGCGACTGGCCGTGACCAGATTCCCCCGCTCGGCAAAGGCATAGTAGGCGGCCTCCAGGAACGTGAGATAGCGACGCCTCTCCGCATCGAAGCGCTCCCAGAGAGACGGGCGGCGCTCCACCACATCCAGGAGCGTCGCCTCCGGCACCCCGTGGGCGTGCGCGGCCTCGAGGAGGATCTGGCGATTCACGTAGTCGAAGCTCAGCGCCTTGGCCACGGCGGCACCGATCTCGTAGCCCCCGCTCCCCATCTCCCGGGAAATCGCCACGATGGTCATGATCCTCCCCCCTTCTCTCTTCGGCTGTCTGTTGCGCGATCCTGGACTCATTTCGTAACACGCGCGTCCAGCGCCGTCAACGTTCAAGGTGAACGACTCTGTGGTGATCGCCACACGTAATTGAAATAGGATGCGTTTCACCTCCTTACGTCGCCTGGATATACCCCTATGATACTCGAGTTTTGTCACGAGTCGGCAAGTTCGGAACCAGCGTTACCCAAGGAGAGGGGGACCATGCGACAGACCGTCTGATGTGGGGGGTTATCATTGGAATGCTAATGTTATTGTCTGGTGGGTTCGCTGAGGCCGAATCACTCCGCGTGGCCGGCACCTTCGTTATCCGCGCCGGTAGCCCATGGCTCGCGGGGCCGAACGCTCGGCGTGTCGGGCGTGTCAGGCGGCCCGGGGCGTACTGTGTGGTCCAAGGAGCCGTGCGAATGTCGCCTCGCTCCGGACCAAGTCGATGGCGCCCGCCCCCATGGACCGATTGTTCCTGGAGCTCTCCTCTCCGTCCACGACGGGGACGTCGCCGAAGAGCTGCTCCGGTCAGATTCCCTCGCGGCTTGGGCGCTGTTGGATCAGGTTCCACGGAATCCCCGACGACAGACGCCAATCTCGCATGGCGCCGTAGAGTGGCGTCGCCTGGGGTCGCCAATCGGCTGTGGAGAAGTCCATGAGCGACGACGGAAAGCCCAAGAGTTGGTGGTACACGCTGCCCGGGATCATCACCACCGTGACCGCGACCGTCACGGCCCTGACCGGACTGGTGGCGGCGATTAACCAGACCGGCTGGTTTGGGGCATTGACCACCCCGGCTGCCAACAAGGCCTCTGCCGCCATTCCGTCGGCGCCGCCCGGTCCTGTCTCGCCGGTACCGCCCGCGCAAACCCCACCCCTGACCACTTCCCCATCACCTCCGCCTCGGTCGACCTATGTCGTCGCGCTCCCCGCGATGCGCGACCTCAGGCTCGGTGAGGCCACCTTTACATTACTCAAAGCCGAGGTGTCGCCGCGGACGACTGAGAAGGATACGCTGGAGGTGCGGCTCCGCATGATGAATCACAACCGGTACGACGCAAATTTCTGGGATAGCTCGTTCCGGTTGATCGTGGACGGTGCGCCGATGGCGCCCGTGAGCGGTCTCAACGAATTAGGGCCGGGGCAATCGGCCAAGGAAGGCGACGTGACCTTTGTGATCCCGCATGGAACCACGGGCGCGACGCTCAAGATCACCTATACGGACAACACCACCGAGATTCCTCTCAAACTGACATCGCCTCGCTGACTTGTGTAGGGCCTGTCTCGCCGGTCCCGACGCGCACGCGGCGAGCGTTCCCTCCAGGCGAATGGTCGAGCCGGGACACCGCAGACAATCCTAGGGTATGCATTTGGAAAACCCTCCCGGAGACGGCATAGGTGCGCGGTTGGCCCTGGCCGAGGTGGCGATGCTGGAAACTCCCCAGCCTTTCGCTCGCCGCTGCACATGCAGAAGCCGTTCAGTGACCTATTTTTCCAGCGTCTTGACTCAAACCAGAGTGCACCTCGGCACCTCCTCCGACTCTTGATTCTTCCCCCGCCTGTTCTCCTGTCGTTTCCTGTCCGCCTGTCTCTTCGTCCATAGGCGACGATTCCTCCTGATTCTTGCGGTGGCAATTACGCATCCGAAAGTCCTCAGCCGTGCCGCATGTGGCGCCGTTCTTGAAGCGGCCTGCGACCCTATACGCAAGACGTCAACGAGCATTGGCCATGATTCGGCGAGCGCCGCGCTTTAGTTTACCCTTGACTCTCACACTCGGGGTCGTAGCATTCCGCTTGCTGGCAACTCGCCCAGCAATCCGCCCGGCAATCAGAAGGAACACAGGCTCAGAGGGGCCGGCGTCATGCGCGGTGTCGAGGCTTGCATCTCGGGGTCACGCACGCTCAGCCACAAGACCGGCGTTTTTCTGGGTCGGGCGTTACCGGCCTATTTCCCGAAGAAGTTGCCCATCGCCTATAAACTGGCACTGACGTTTACGCTTATTATCAGCTCAGGCATGGTGGTACTAGGATGGGTCGTTGCCAGGGACCAAACTGTTCTGCTCGAGCAGCAAATGGTCGAGTCCAGTCGCACCGTCGTTCAACAGCTTGCCCAGATCGCCAAGGAACCGGTGTTGGCCGATGACACCCTGACGCTTGAGGTGATAGTCAAACATTTGAACGACCAGCGTGGTTTATTGGCCGCAGCGATTTATTCCGACGAGATCAAACCCATTGTGCAGGCTGGAATCGTTCCTGATACCACGCTGGTCGCCGAGCATTCTACGAAAAGCAGCATGTTCCTTTATACCAAAGCTGCGAACGACGGCGGTGAACGTGTAACTGTGATGGCTGCCGTGAGCCCCATGACAGTTGACGGCTTAACGGTTGGTTATGCGCTGATTGGCTTTGATCGCTCGATCGTTGAATCAGCCAAACACCAGACTATTCGAACGGTGAGTCTGGCGACCCTGTTGTTTGTTCTCATTGGT
>Ga0316621_10000237_pt1 | contig 10429 bp, 9 predicted proteins | sample OWC_Aug_OW2_C1_D_2_FD_207664 | JGI IMG/M metagenome (GOLD analysis project Ga0316621, IMG submission 207664) | Wetland soil microbial communities from Old Woman Creek delta, Ohio, United States - OWC_Aug_OW2_C1_D1_C | ecosystem: Environmental > Terrestrial > Soil > Wetlands | place: USA: Ohio... | reverse complement strand
CTGCGTGACGATGAGGTCCGGCCGGCGCCTGAACACCAGCATCGGCAGCGCGCAGGCGTAGAACCAGAGCTGGCGGAGAAGCTTCAGGCTGTGGATGTCGCCGCCGATGAGGCGCGGGATGCGGCGTATCCGCACGCCGCTGGCCCGTGGATCGTCCATCGCGGCGCCTGGCTCGACGGGCGCGTACTGGTCGCTGCCGCAGATGACCTCGACGTCGCAGCCGGCGCGCGCAAGATCAATCGTCACGTCGCGCGGCAGCTGCGCGCCGCCCCAGCCTTCCGGGTAGTAGAACTGCTCGATGAATACGATTCGCATGCGGTCGATGGGGCGTCGGTCCGCACCGCCTCAGGCGGCGCCTGCCAGCGGCACCGCGTGAGTGGCGCCGCGCGTCAGCAGTGAGTAGATCCCGAGCAGCTCCTCCAGGTTGCGTTCCGGGGTGTAGCGCTGCTCGTACTCGAGGCGTCCGGCGAGCCGGAATCGGGCGCGCAAAGACGCGTCCGACCAGAGCGTGCGTACCGCATCGGCCATCGATGCCGGATCGCCGGGCTCGAAGTGCAGGCCGCTGTCGCCGTGGCGCACGAGCTCGATCAGGCCACCGATTCTCGAGACGGCCATCGGCGTTCCCCGCGCAAACCCTTCGACGATGACCAGCGGAAATCCCTCGTAGCACTCGGACGGCACGACCTGCACGTCCGCGCGACCGATGATGTCCAGTACTTCGGGACGCGGCCGCACGCCGAGGAAGCGTGCCGGAAGCTCGAGCTGGCGGGCCATCGCCTCGGCCTCGGCGCGCAGCGGACCATCGCCGACCACGAGCAGCGGCACGTCGCGAAGACGTGTCCAGGCCTGCAGCATCGTCGTGACGCCCTTCTCCTCCGACAGTCGGCCGGCAAACACGGCGTAGCCCCCACCGCCTTCGCCGACGCCGCCGGCATCGGCCACGAAATTGGGCTTGACGCGAATCCGGTCCCGCGGGAGCCCGAGCGCTGCGAACTTGTCCGCCGCGAATTGCGTCAGCGTGACGTACTGGTCGATCAGGTCGGTATAGGTGCCGCGCCGCCAGCTGTTCCACAGCATCCAGGCGACGGCCGCCGAGCCCGCCGTCGTCTGCCGGTAGCAGCGGTGGCGAACGCCGGCCCACGGCGAACCCGCGGTGCACGTTTCGCACACGTGGCCATCGCGGAAGAACGTCGCGGAACTGCAGACGATCCGGTAGTTGTGCAGCGTCTGGACGACCGGCACCCCGTTCTCGCGGCAAGCCGCATAGGCGCTCGGAGTGATGAGTGGAAACGTATTGTGGAAGTGCGCGAGCTGGGGCCGCTCGCGGCGGATCAGTTCCGCCACTTCGCGATGGCTGCGCCCCGACCATGACATGCTCGCGGCGGTACGAAGCACCTCCACCTGGTCGTTCTCGTCAACGTCGTCGTTGCTGCGCGTGTACGTGACGACCTCGATGCCGGCGCGCTCGAGCAGATCGCGCTCCTGGCGGAAGACGTTGTCCTCTCCGCCGATCGCCGCGGAGCGGTAGAAATTGTGGATCATCAGCACTTTGTGGATGTCGCCGCGCACCGCACGCGTCGGCACGACGGCCGGCACGACCTTGCCGGTCACGGCAGGACGCCTCGCTCGTCCGGTCTGGCGCAGCGCTGTTCCGACCGCGAGCGCGAAGCTGTGCGCGAACTCCTCGACGCTGCGCCGTGAAGCTTCGGCTGCCGCGGCCCGGCGCGCCTCGGCCGGCAGCAGGTCGCTGCGATTCCACGCGCGCTCCATCGCCTCGGCCGCGCTGGAAGGCGAAGACGGGTCGAAGTACAGTGCGTCGGTCCCGGCCTGCTCGCGATGCACGGCCAGGTCTGACAGCACGAGCGGCGCACCGAGCGCCTTCGCCTCCTCCACCGTCGTGCTCCACCCCTCGAAGAACGACGGGTTGACCACCCCGAGCCCGAGCGACGTGAGCCGGATGACGTCCGCGTACGGGATCATCCCGAGCATGCGGAACTCGCGTTCGACACCGCGCGACTTCACGCGCGCGACGAGGCTTCGATAGTGATCGACGTGGCGAGTGTCGTTCGGGTTGCCGGAGGCGGCCACGACCACCTCGACGCCCCGGGACTTGAGCAACCCGAGCGCGTCGATCACGACCGCGTGGTTCTTGTGCTTCCAGAACTGGTTGGGCAGGTACAGGAACCGCCCGGGCAGGTCGTAGGTCGCCAGCACCCGCGACGGATCATGAAGATCCACCGCTGGCGGCAGCACGGCGAAGCGCACGACGACCGTCCGCCCACGGCTCGCCGGATAAAACCGCTCGGAGTCCTTCCTCGCATCCTCGCTGCTGAGCATCAGCGTGCGACCGGCCGCAACCTGCGCGCGGTAGCCGATCTCACGCCTCCACCACGCGCGACGCGCGAACATGTGCGGCAGGTGACGATGCTGGAAGTCCGGTGTCCACGCCAGGGTAGCGATCGGAAACCGCCAGCCGTAGAACTGCGCGGCCTCGAACACCACGTCGATCCCTGCACCGCGGAACAGCGCCGTGGCGTCGGGTGTGTCGCCGAGCGTGCACGCGCGTGCCAGCCGCACACCCGAGAGCCGCCGCTCGAAGACGTCGGAGCGGACCGGTGGCTTACCCAGCAGCGGCGCAAACTCCGCGAGTTGCTCGTCCGTTACGTCGTTGCCGACGAACAGTACCGGCTCGACGCCGCACTCGCGATGCTCGTGCAGGATGCGGACCAGGTTCAGCAGGTAGTTGTAACCGCCGGTCCAGTCGCGGCCGCCGATCAGCGTGAAGCCGACGCGCATGGTTCAGTGCCCGGCCGAATTTCGAAACCAGTCGACGTAGGCCTGGATCCCTTGCGCGAGCGCCACCTCCGGCGTGAAACCGATTGCACGGGCCCGCGCCACGTCCGCGACCAGATTGACCGGGTCGCCGGGCCTGGATGTGCCCGAGAATCTGACCGTGCGCCGCACGCCCCAGGCCGCGAGCGCCAGCTCGGTGAACTCCGCGACCGAGTGCCCCTGGCCCGTCGCGCCGTTCACGACGGGAACGTCGGGCGACGGCAGCGTGCGGCCGATCATCGCAACCAATCGCGCGACGTCGCTGGCGTGGATCCAGTCGCGGCGCTCCTGCCCGGTGCCGTCGAGCAGGAGTTCACCCTGCGTCGAGGCGAGCCGGTTGCAGAAATCCCAGAGGATCTGCTTTCGGAGGCCCGACCCGTAGGCAGAAAACACGCGGACGATCGCGGCGCGCAGCCCGAAGTTCTGGCCGTAGGAACGGCACAACGCCTCCATGATCGACTTGTGGTAACCGTAGGGCGAATACGGCGTGCCTGCCGTGGATTCCGCCAGTGGCGCCTCGTGGCCGGCCCCGTAAACCGCCGCGCTCGAGACTGCAACGAGCGGCACGCTCGGGCAGCGCAGGCGAATCCAGTCGAGCAGGCGCGCCGTGGTGTGTACGGTGCGCTCGAAATCCTCGAGCGGATTGGCAAACGAAGGCCCCACCGCCGACCCGCCGGCCAGGTGATAGACGACGTTCGGGCGCCCTCCCTCGGCCTGCAGCAACTCGAGGCTTGCGGAGTGTATGTCCGCATTGACCCAGCGCGAGACGCCGGCCGCCAGCGCGTCGGTGCGCGCCCAGTGGCCGTGACCGATGCCCGCAACCTGTGTGCCGGCGTCCGCGAGGTGCCGCGCAAGGTTGCGGCCGAGGAAACCTCGCGCGCCGGTGATCCAGGCGATTACGGTCACGTCGTCACCGGACGAGTGCAGAGGAACGAATACAGGCGACCCGGCCGCCGGTCGAATCGCGACAGCAGCCGGAGAAAGGCGTCGTATCCTGCGTCCACGCCAAGGACGCCACGCAGCAGCGCCCCCGCACCCGGAACCCGTCCAGCCCGCGCGACCAGCGCCTCGCGCAACGACTCGCGCGTGTGGGGCGCGTAGTTGATCGCTGAGTCGAACGGTGCCAGGCACCGCTCTATTCTCAGTCCCGCGGACTCGAGCGCCCCGATGTATTCGTCCAGCAGGTACGCATTCTCGCCGCCGTAGAGGTGGTGCAGCGGATGCACGTCGAAGAACTTCTGCAGGTCGCTCCGCTTCGAGATCACGTGTTCCCGCATCGCCAGCACGGTGCCTCCCGGCCGCACCACTCGCGCAATCTCGCGACACAACCCGGGCAGGTCGCGTGCGTGGTGCAGCACCTGACGGGCCAGCACGAGGTCGAATTCGTCCGCCTGGAACGGCAGCTGTTCCCCGAACCCCTCGACCACATGGATGTCGAGACTGTTCTCGGTCGCAAGGCGGCGGATGGCCCCCGCGCCCACGAGATCGCTCGGGTCCGGCTCGAGCGCCGTCACGCGCCAGCCAGAGCCTGCCAGCGCAAAGCTGGCAACGCCGTGACCCGCGCCGATCTCGAGCGCCCTGCCCCGTGTCGATGGAAGCAGGTCCAGGGCCGCCAGCCACTCCGGACTGCGCGCGTAGCGCCCGGCGGCCGCGGAACGCGGCTGGTCGTAGTAGCAGTCCAGCACGAGTTGACGCTGCTCCGGCTGCTGCATCAGCCAGCGCACGGCGTCTTCCCAGGTCGCGTGGTTCCCGACAGTCATGGGTTGCGGTGCTCGACTATGACGGGGTGGGACTGCCGGTCAGGCCTCAAGGTCGGCTACCGTCAGGGCTTCGCCCGTAATGACGTCCACCAGCGGCATCTGCGCCATCACTTTGCGCCGCGCGGCGCCCGCCTGGAACGTGAGCGCGCCGGCGGCGTCGCGTGCCTCGCGAAACGTCGAGTCGCGAAAGCCGGCTTCGAGCGTCGTCTCGCGGACGCGCCCCCGAAGCCTGTCGCGACGCACGAAGAAGGCGTTGCTGCCGACACTGTTGACCCCGACGAACGCATACCCGCGGGCCGACGCCAGGTGCACGAACGCCGGCAGGCTGGCCCCGAAGTAGACGTTCGAATGATGCTTGCGGGTCCTGACGAAACCGGGATCGTAGGGCACGCTGACTGCCCGCTCCTTGCCGAAAAGCGCGTTGTACTCGACGATGAGAATCGTCGGCCTCAGGTGCCCGAGCGCCTCGAGCACGTAATAGTCCACGCCATCGATGTCGATGGAGAGTATCCCAGGCTCGTCGCCGAAGCCGCTGCGACCGATCAGCGACGCAATATTCTCTCGGGTGACGAAGGACTCGACGCACTCGAGCGGGTACTGCCAGAAGTAGTACGAAGAGCGAAGGCGCTCGACGTTGCGTCCCGAGCCGTCGATGACGAAACCGGGCCACCGGTCCTTCATCATCAGGAAGCGGCAGTTCGATTCCGTGAAATCCTCTACCCCGAATTCGATGAAACAGCGGTTGCCGACATCGAGTTCGCCGGCGAGGAACTGAATGATGCCGTCCTCGCCCCATTGCGAAAAGACACGGAACTCATAATCAGATAGCGCCGATCCCTGCAGGCCCGAGTTCATTGCCGCGAGCATGCGCCCCTGGTTGATCCTGATGTCGTCGAGCCAACGCTCGAGCTTCGGCAGTCCCGTGACGGCGCGCCAGGCCCGCGACAAACGCTGTGCAGACCGCCCGCTCATGGTCGCGATTCCTGCAGCGACCGGACGACCGTCGCGGGATTGCCCGCGACGACGCTCCACGGCGGCACATCACCGGTGACCACTGAGCCGGCGGCCACGATCGCTCCGGGCCCGATGGTGACCCCCTTCAGCACAGTCGAGTTGAATCCGATCCATGCGTCGTCACCGATCACGACAGGGGCCGCCCGGATGCTGCCAGCCTGTCGGGGATGTCCTCTCTGCACGATCTCGACGTACTGTGCATGCCGTTCGGCCGCGTCCAGCGAATGGCTGTCGCTGTCATGGACGTTGACGTTGTGCGAGATCAGCACGCGATGGCCGACGTGGACCGAGGCCGCCGACCAGATGCGCGAGCCGGGGCCCACGAAGCACCAGTCGCCGATCTCGATGTCGCCGCCATGGCCGAACGTCAGCAGCTGGCCAGCCAGCACGGTTCTACCGCCAATCCGGATCGCATCCCTGTTGCCCAGGATGTTGGTGATGTCGGCGCCCGGCGCGAAGCGGGCACTCGGATCGACACGGGCCGACAGCCGGAACTTCAGCCCCGCGATGCCGAGCACGAGGCCTCGGCCGGCCCGGAGCGGCAGGCCGACGGCCTCGGCCAGTATGTTTCGTAGCATTGGGCGCAGATGGTACCAGCGCGGGGTGCCTAAGCAACCCGGGGCAGCGCAAGGAACAGGCGCTCCAGTTCCTGCGCCCGAATCTCCGCCGAGTAGCCGGTCAACGTGCGTCTTTGCCCCGCGACCGCGATCTGCGCAGCCTCGTCCGGCCGCGCAAGGTAATGGCGGATCTTCGCGATCAGGTCCCCGGTACCGTCGTAACTCACGACCTCCTCACCTGGCCTGAACAGCTCCGCGAGATTCGGCGCCTGCTCCGTCAGCAGCAAGGCGCCGCAGCCAGTGGCCTCGAACATGCGCATGTTGCCCGCCAGCCCACCGGCCACGCCAATGTGCACGTTGACGGCCAGCCGCGAGCGCAACATGACTTCGTACATGGCGCGTCCGAAGACTTCGCTGTGGCTGCGAGGAATGAGATCACGAGCGGCCCAGCGGGCCCGCCAGAACGCCGGCCGCATTGCGCTCCGGGACAGGACCTTCGGCGCGGCGGTCCAGATCTCGAGCGGCGTCTCCTTCGCGACCCTGTTCATCGCGCGGATGCGGTCCATGTGGGCCCAGCTCAGGCTGCCGACGAAACTGACAGGCAGGTCGCGAGGCGGATCGCCGAGGGCATCGAGTATTGCCGTCTCGAAGCACGGCAACACACGTTCGCAGCGCACGCCGCGCGAACGGAATTCGCGCACGAAATTCTCGTGCGACGTGAGTATGCAGTCGATCCCGCCGAGATCGAGCCCCGCCGGCAATGGAGCCGCGGTCCAGGCAACGACCGAGCCGCAGTACTCGCGCACCGGACGCAACCATGACCCGAAATACCGGAAGTTCGACCCGATCCAGAGCACGTCCGGGCGAAAACGCCGGACCTGCGCCATCGGCAACCGGACCTGCCAGCCTGTCTCGGGGAATTCAGCGCCCGTCTCGCGGGCCCATGCACGCTGCAGCGGCTCCGCATTTGCTACTACGATCTCGACTTCGTGACCCAGCTGCGCGAGCCGTCGGCCAACCGCAGGCGGCCAGCCGAACCCGTCATCGAGAAGCAGGTTCAGCTGTTCGGCGTGCGCTTGTCCAGCGAGGCCCGGGCGCGCGGCGTAGAAAGCCGTAAGGTAATCGTCGTAGAACGTCCACAGCAGCTGGATCCTCACGCGGACACTCGTCCCGCTGCGTAGTACTTGCGGATCGCATCGACCACGTAGCGGACCATCTCGGGCGACAGCTCCGGATAGATCGGCAGCGACAGGATCTCCGTCGCAGCCTGCGCGGCCCGCGGCACGTCGGAAGGCGTCATGCTGAGGTACGAATAGGCTTCGAGCAGCGGCAGCGGCGTCGGGTAATGGATGCCGGTCTCGATGCCGAGCCTGCCGAGATGGGCCTTGAGGCCGTCGCGGTCCGCCACCCGCACCACGTAGAGGTGGTAGACGTGGGTCGAGCCCGCTCGCACCCGCGGAATCGCAACCTGCGGCACCGTTGCGAGCAGCTCGTCGTACAGGCGCGCGACCGACTGTCTTGCGCGCGTCCAATCCCCGAGGTGCGCAAGCTTGCGCGTGAGCAGCGCGGCCTGTATTCCGTCGAGCCGGCTGTTGATGCCTTCCATGCGGTGCTGATGCTTCACCAGCGCGCCGTGATTGGCATACATCCGGCAGCGTTCCGCAAGCTTGTCGTCGTTCGTGGCGATCGCGCCCGCATCGCCGTACGCACCGAGATTCTTGCCCGGGTAGAAGCTGAACGTCGCGGCAGTGCCGAACGTCCCCACGCGACGACCCGCCCGCTCCGCAAAATGCGCCTGGGCGCAGTCCTCGATCAGGTGGATGCCCCTGGCGGACGCCAGCTGCTCGAGCACCTCGACCTGCGCTGCCTGCCCGTACAGGTGCACCGGGATGATTGCGCGGGTTCGCGGCGTGATCCTGGCCGCGACCAGCTCCACGTCGATGTTGCCGTACTCGTCCATGTCGACGAACACGGGCCGTGCGCCCGCCTGCGAGATCGTCTCGGACGTCGAGATCCAGCTGGCCGCGGTCGTGATCACTTCGTGACCGGCGCCGATGCCGAGCATGCGCAGCACGATGTAGATCGCGTCGGTTCCATTCGCGCAGGAGATGCAGTGGCGCACGCCGTATGCGGCCGCGTACTCGCGCTCGAACTCGCGCACGAACTCACCGCCGATGAAGGCGGTCTTCGCGATGACGTCGCGGAACGCGGCGTCGAACTCGTCCTGGTGAGCGAGGTACTGGGCGTGGAGATCGACGAATGGAATGCGCACGGCAGGGAGGTCCTCAGAGAGTCCTGATCATCTGCGCCGGGTTCCCGGCGTAGATGCCTTTCACGAGCAGGTCACGGGTCACGACTGCCCCGGCACCCACGACCACGCCGTCGGCAATCTTCACCGGCAGGATGGTCGCGTTGGACCCGATCGATACATGGTTGCCGACGGTGGTCGAGCCCCACTTGTTGCGGTCGCGGCCGGCCGGCCCGCCGCTCGCGAAGGTGTCGTTGACGAACATGACGCCGTGACCGATGAAGCAGCCGTCGCCGATCTTCACCAGGTCGCAGATGAAGCTGTGCGACTGGATGCGGCAATCCCGCCCCACGACCGCGCCCGACTGGATCTCGACGAACGGGCCGACGAAGCTGCGATCCCCGATCCGGCACCCGTAGAGATTGACCGGACGCACTATCCGGACGTCCGCGCCGAAGTCGACGTCCACGATCCCGGCGTCGCTGAACCGCGGCGTGCTGCTCAAGATTCGCTGCCCGGGATGGCGACGTGGCCGAGCCTGCAGCGCTTCGGCGTGAAGCGGATCGCCACTTCACGGCCCGTCTCGATGGACTCGTAGATCGCCGAAATGAGCTCGAGGCTCTTGCGGCCCTCGAGACCGTCCACCAGGTGCTGCCTGTCGTTCACGATGCAGTCGACGACGTGCTCGTAGTAGGCCTGGTGTCCGAAGCCGTAGACGTTCGGCGGGTTCACCGAGAACTTCTTCAATACCTCGGCGTCGCCCGGCTGCTCCGACGTGAAGTTCCACGTGCGCATCTCGTTGACCGCGAAACCGCCGATCTCGACCGTGCCGTGCTCGCCGAGCACCGAAACCGAGCCCTCCAGGTCCCTGGGCCGGGCCGCGGTGGTCGCCTCGATCACCCCGAGCGCGCCGCTCCTGAACTTGAGCAGCACGACGGCCGTGTCCTCGGCTTCGATATCGACCAGCGCCGTCGCGCCGCGCGCGAATACGCTCTCGACGTCGCCCATCATCCACTCGAGCAGGTCGACGTGGTGGCTGGCCTGGTTCGACAGCACCCCTCCGTCCAGCGCCCACGTGCCGCGCCATGCATCCTGGTCGTAGTAGTCCTGTCGCCGGCACCAGCGCACGCGCACTGTGCCGAGCACGAGCTTGCCGAAGCGGCCCCCTTCCAGGGCCTCGCGCAGCTTCACGACCGGCACGTTGAAGCGGTTCTGCTTCACGACGAAGAGCTTGATGCCGTGCGCGTCGCAGCTGCGGATCATCGCGTCCGCGTCGTCCAGCGTGAGGGCCATCGGCTTCTCGACGACGATGTGCTTGCGGTACTGCGCGAGCTCGAGCACGTCGCGGGCGTGGTATCCGCTCTCGGTGAGCACGACGATCACGTCGATGCGCTCGCGACGGCACATCTCGTGCATGTCCGTGTAGTGCGGTACGCCGAAAGGCGCCCCGGTGCGACGGGCCTTCTCCTCGACCCGGTCGCACACGGCGGCAAGCTCAGCGCTCGCGATCTGCCGGTGCCCCAGCAGCTCCGAATGGCGCTTGGCGATGCGGCCACAGCCAACGAGTGCGAATCTCAACATCGTGCAATCCGGGGCTGCGGCCCTGCATGACCGGGGCGCGAATGGTACCAGCGCGCCGCCGCCGTGGCCAAAGCCGGTCAGCCCCACTCCACCGCGAATGCCCGCGACCAGAAAGCCATGTTTACGAGCCGCCACACGTGCGGTGGCCATCGCCCGTCGAACGCCAGTGCCGCGGTGATCTCGCGGCGGACCGCATCGGGCTCGAGGAACGGCAGCGCCGCGTACGGCGCCCCTTCGACCCATTCGCGCAGGCCCCGCAGCCACGCGCGCTCGGGAACCGCGAATCCGACCTTTTCCCGGCGCAGGATCGCCTCGGGCACGAGGTCCGCGACCGCGGCGCGAAACACGCTCTTGGTGTCACCGTCGTCGGCGACGAGGTAATGAGGTGGCAGCGAAAGCGCGAACTGCGCCAGGTCGGGGGTGCAGAACGGGACGCG
>Ga0316621_10000236_pt1 | contig 10443 bp, 11 predicted proteins | sample OWC_Aug_OW2_C1_D_2_FD_207664 | JGI IMG/M metagenome (GOLD analysis project Ga0316621, IMG submission 207664) | Wetland soil microbial communities from Old Woman Creek delta, Ohio, United States - OWC_Aug_OW2_C1_D1_C | ecosystem: Environmental > Terrestrial > Soil > Wetlands | place: USA: Ohio... | reverse complement strand
CATCCGGAAGGGCCCGGGCATCGAATATGAACCCGTATCTTCACCTCTCCTTCACGGAACGAGGGTCGTCCTGCTCGAAGGCAGAGACCGCTGGAGCAAGGTGGACGTAACCGGTCCGAATGATATTGAGGGGTGGGTGTACAACAAGTTTCTGAAATTGGTGGAAGAGTGAATTCAGTTAAGGAAAGAGGAGGCCGTTCTGGTTGACCATAGTTAAGGGAAAGTCTTGTTTATGGAGGTCGTTAACGCATGCATGTTTGAAAAAGTTAGGAAGCCATGTTATATCTTTGGTATCCTCGGCAGACCGCAATAGCCCCGTCTCTGTTCAGAATGATAGCTCCATTCTATATCCTCTGGTCTGCTATAAGTCCTGCCAGGATCTAAACTTATGTTTATCAGGCATGCAAGAAGTAAATTGACAATCACTGCTTGAAACAATAAAATGTAGAAAACGTATACAGAGGGAGGATGCAGGCTTTATGGACAACCGTAAAATTGATGTGGACGATGCAGTATGGGAGTTACTCAAGAAGAACGCAGAGTCATCAGACGAGTCGCCAAATGACATTCTGAAGAGGCTGCTCAGCGGAGAGGGCAAGAAGGAAGCAGAAAAAAAGCCGGTGGTCACTAATCAAAATAAAGACTGGCAGTGCTCATAGCTGAAGACCTCTGACAACTGCGTCTTAGTCTCTCAGTGTGATTCAGGATGTGGCGGTCTCTCCGAGCTGCTTTGGCCAGTGAATGCCGTTTGACCCGAAAGAGACCGATCCCGGCCATGCGCTCAACCCTCCGCGAATTATCTTTGCCTTGAACCCGTTGATATTCAGCAGGAATGCCGCCACCATGCCCCGGGAATCATTCGTACAATAGGTATAGTATTCCTTATTCTTGTCAAGTTCGGCATATTGGTCCCTTAGCCATTCTATCGGGATATTGATCGCACCTTTTATGTGTTCTTCTTCAAACTCAGGCGGTATGCGGGCGTCTAAAATTACGATGTTGTCACTCTTCTCATACACATTCACAAAATCTTCCGGAAATATATTCTTAACGAATGTTGCTTCCATAATTCTCTCAAAGGCTTTTTTGTTAAGGGCAAAAACCGTTGTTTTTTCCTTTGTCCGTATCGTGGCATTCCTCGGCAAGTCCCTGATGAGGGCCTCTTCACCGAACGCATCTCCCGGTCCGAGTTCCGCCAGCAGTTTCTCCTGATCATCTTTCTGTTTCTTAAGCACTGCGACTCGGCCTGACTTGATGATGAAATACGCATCTCCTCTGTCACCCTGCCGGATAATGGTTTCTCCCGGCGCATATTCTTTTTCTGTCAACGCTTCCGTAAGTGCATAGATCTTGTCTGATTCGAGCCTTGCAAAGGGTGTGAGCATCTTCATCTGGTTGAACAGGGAGCATCCCTGAGCCTTCTCTTCCGGCATGTCAATGCAGGCCGACTCAGTGAGTATCATGTCGCTGAAGTCTTGTTTGCTCAGTTCATAAATAGTCACATTACTCTTGGCAGTGACGGTATTTGTGCGGTGAGAGCAGGTCAGCAGAACGACTTCCCCCACACCTTCTCCGGAAGAGGCGACGCTCATGGTCGTCTTAGTGCCAGACGGACCTTTTTGTATGATTTCGATCTCTCCCTTGGCCAGAAAATAGAAGGCCTTAGCCGGAACACCTTCCGTGATGATCGGTGTTCCGGCGGTCAGTTGCGCCAGCCGTACTTTTTTTGAGAGGCGCAGGAGCGACTCATCCGAGAGTCCGGCAAAGAATGTATACTGCCTGAGATTTGCATGAGACCATCCCTCCATCGTTAACCTCCGCTCAGGCCATGCGGCCTTTTTATTCGAGATACCTGAAAGACCCTTGCACGGGAAGATATCGGTCTGTAAAGACGCATTGAACATCACCTGTCAATTGCAATCACCTCATCACGTTCAGGCAATCCCGCGCTTCTTCTTATTGTTCCGATTCTCTCAGTATCACGATCTATCTTGAAAAGTGAATTAGTCTTATTGCGGTATCATGAACTCAGATGTTTTATTAGTATAGAGATGAGCGCTCTGTTATGCAACAGATACATATAGCAAGTGTCGCTGATATCACGAGAGGAAAAAGGGGAGACCATGGTAAAATATCTGCGTGGGATCAGCCAATAAGCATATGCTGCCGGCAGAGGCATTCAGATGCCTGAATGAGAACAGTCTGCCTCAAGAAGATTCAGGAACGGCTATAGGAAGAGGTCAAAGTGATTGAAATTGCATTAAACTATCCTGTATTATATCGGCATTCTGCAATGATTCCGGCGTTTGGAGGTAAGAGGACATTAACGTACGAGTAAGCGATGGAAGTGAAAGAAATTTCAGCGAAATTTCTGATCTGGAAAAATATCTCGCTAAAGCGAAAGCCTTATCAATCAAGATCAACGGACACCTTTCAGACCTCAGTTCCCTCAGGGAGATCAAGGATGGCGATACTGTCGAGCCGGTCACCTTTGATTCTGATGAGGGCAAAGATCTTTATCGCCACAGCACTTCCCATGTCATGGCCCATGCGGTCAAGAATCTTTTCCCTCAGGCCAAGGTAGCGATAGGCCCCTCCATTCAGGACGGCTTTTACTATGACTTTGATGTTGACCGGGCCTTTACTCCTGAAGATCTTCTTGCTATAGAAAAGGAGATGGAGTCGATCATAAAGAAGAACTCTCCCTTTGTGCGCAGCGAGATGACAAAGGACGAGGCAATGAGTCTGTTCGAAAAGACGGGAGAAACTTATAAGACGGAACTGCTTAAGAATATTGAAGCTGAGACCGTTACAGTGTATGATGAGGACGGTTTTGTGGACCTTTGCAGAGGCCCCCATCTGCCTTCGACCGGGAAAATCGCTGCGGTGAAACTCCTGAGCATTGCCGGCGCGTACTGGAGGGGTGACGAAAAGAATAAGATGCTCCAGAGGATTTATGGCACTGCATTCAATAATCCGAAGGATCTGAAAAAATATCTCGATTTTCTTGAAGAGGTGAAGAAGCGGGATCATAGGCGCCTTGGTAAAGAACTGGATCTGTTCAGCATTAATGAGGAGGTCGGCCCGGGTCTGATTCTTTGGCACCCCAACGGAGCGATAATCCGGAAAACAATCGAGGATTTTTGGCGTGACGAACATCTAAATGCAGGATATAAGCTTCTCTTTAGTCCGCATATCGCGCGTCTTGATGTCTGGAAGAAAAGCGGCCATCTCGATTTCTACAATGAGAATATGTTTTCTCCTATGGAAGTGGAGGGCACTCCGTACGAGCTGAAGCCTATGAACTGTCCCTTTCATATTTATATTTACAAGAATTCTCTCAGGAGTTACCGCGAATTTCCGATGCGCTATGCGGAACTCGGAACAGTGTACCGTTTTGAGAGGTCCGGCGTACTGCATGGGCTGCTTCGCGTCCGCGGCTTTACGCAGGACGATGCGCATATTTTTACCCGTGAGGACCAGATAGAGGCGGAGATTCTGCAAGTTCTGGATTTCATCCTTTTCATCCTGCGCACCTTTGGGTTCGAGCAATTTGAGACCTATCTGTCGACACGTCCTGAAAAATATGTCGGCAGTGATGAGCATTGGCAGAAGGCCACCGCAGCGCTTGAGGATGCCCTAAAGGCTAAAGGTCTCAGTTACAATATTGACCATGGCGGCGGCGCATTTTACGGGCCCAAGATTGACATCAAGGTTAAGGACTCGCTCGGCAGGGCATGGCAGTGCAGCACGATCCAGGTTGACTTCAATCTGCCTGAACGATTCGATATGACATACCGAGGTTCTGACGGAAAAGAGCACAGGCCGATAATGGTCCACCGGGCGCTGATGGGTTCACTTGAACGTTTTTTTGGTATCCTGGTTGAGCATTATGCCGGGGTTTTTCCTCTCTGGTTGGCGCCGGTGCAGGTCTCGGTGCTCACCATATCGGAGAAACACGGGGAATATGCCGAAAAGATCTCATCGGATCTTTCACAAAAGGGCATTCGCGCCGAGCTTGATGCGGACAGTGAAAAGATCGGGAATAAGATCAGGAAAAGCACACTGAAAAGGATTCCGTATGCCATTGTTATCGGCGATAAAGAGATGGAGCAGGGCTTGTTAGGCTTAAGGAAGCGCAATGGGGAGAATGTAGGTCCCTTTGCGATCGATGAACTTATATCTTTTCTTTGTGAAGAGATCAACCTCAGGAGGTGAAAACATCAGTAACAGGGACATTGGCAAAAACATCAGAGTGAATGAGCAGATCCGGGCTAAAGAGATCAGGGTCATTGACAGCGACGGTGGCCAGCTTGGCGTAATGACAGTTCGCGAAGCCCTTCATGTTGCCGAGCAGAGGGAACTTGACCTTGTCGAAGTGTCACCGACGGCTGTCCCGCCGGTATGCAAAATCCTTGATTTCGGCAAATACAAATACCAGCTCCATAAGAAACATACCCAGAAAAAGACCATTGATCTTAAGGAGATAAAAGTCAGACCGCAGATTGATGAGCACGATCTTCAGCTGAAGATCAGGAATATCAATCGCTTCATTGAAGAAGGCGACAAGGCAAAGGTCGTGATGTATTTCAGGGGACGCGAGATCATCCGCCCTGAATTGGGCATGAAGGTTTTTGACAAAATCATACTGAACCTTACCGGAAAATACCAGATCGAGACGAATCCCAGACTTGAGGGCAACCACATAACCATGGTTGTGGCGCCGAAATCATAACAATTTCTGAGTGACAAAATAAATCCTTTTGGGGTATACTACCCACTCTTGTTCAGGAGCAGGATAGGAATGTCTGCTTGTGAACCGGAATAAATTATTGGAGGAAACGATGCCAAAGATGAAGACGCACAAGGGTGCTGCAAAACGGTTCAAGCTTACCGGTACCGGCAAGGTCAAGCGGTACAAAGGTTTCACGAGCCATCTTCTTACCAGCAAGTCGGCAAAGAGGAAACGCAGTCTGCGACAGTCAGCGATTGTTGACAAGACAGAAGAGAGAAATATCAAGACTCTTTTACCCTACGGTTAAGATTACGTGAAGTAGCGGGCCAGGACTAAGCGCCCGTCGCGAGCAATATAGAATCAGGAGGATAGGAAGATGCCCAGAGCAAAAAGTGGACCAAAGAATACAAGAAGGAGAAAGAAACTCCTTGTGCAGGCCAAGGGATACTACGGTGCAAAGAGTCGCCTCTTTAAGGTGGCAAGAGAGACCGTTGACAAGGCCCTTCAATATGCATATCGTGACAGAAGAGCAAAGAAGCGTGAATTCAGGGCGCTCTGGATCATCAGGATCAGTGCTGCAGTGCGAGCTCTGGGGTTGAACTACAGTCAGTTCATGCATGGTCTTAAGAAGGCCGATATTACTCTTGACAGGAAAGCTCTTGCCAATCTTGCGTACCATGATCCGAAGGCATTCAGTGAAATTGCAGAGGCCGCCAAGGCAAAGCTTGCATCATAGCCGGCTGTGGATGATCTGCTCTCCTTAAGGCAATCATTTTTGGCCGAGATCGATACGGTTTCGGCAATAGCAGAACTTCAGCAGCTCAAGGCAAAATATACAGGGCGGAAAGGGCTGGTAACAGCTCAGATGAAGGCCCTTTCCTCTGTCCCGCCGGGGAAAAAACCCGCATTTGGCAAGGCTGTCAACGAACTGAGAGACTTTGTCGAGCAGACCATCGAACAGAAAGAAATAGTTTTCAAGGAGGCGGAGAAGCAGAAACGCCTCCTTTCCGAGAAGATCGATATTACGCTTCCCGGTAAGCCCTGTCTCTCTGGAAAAACCCATCCCCTGAACAAGGTCCTCGATGAGATTAAGGATATCTTTCTTCCCATGGGCTTCAGTATACAGGAAGGCCCGGAGATAGAGCTTGACTACTATAATTTTGAGGCGCTTAACATGCCGAAACACCATCCGGCCCGTGACATGCAGGACACCTTCTATGTTTCTGATGACGTGGTGCTCAGGACGCATACCTCTCCGGTGCAGGTGAGGGTTATGGAGAAGAAAAAGCCGCCGCTTAAAATCATTGCCCCTGGCAAGGTCTATCGGTGCGATGCAGACATATCTCATACGCCGATGTTTCATCAGGTCGAAGGCCTGATGGTCGACACGGACATATCGTTCAGTGACCTGAAGGGTGTGTTGGGACTTTTTATCCACAGTTTCTTTGGCGAGAATACGCCGGTCAGATTCAGGCCAAGCTACTTCCCCTTTACAGAGCCAAGTGCAGAAGTCGATATCGGATGCATCTTCTGCGCAGGCAAAGGCTGCAGAGTCTGCAAGACAACAGGATGGCTTGAGGTGATGGGATGCGGCATGGTTAACCCCAGAGTGTTCGAAATGTCAGGCTATGACCCTGATGAGTTTACCGGCTTTGCCTTTGGTATGGGCGTCGAGCGGCTTACCATGCTGAAATACGCCATAGACGATATACGTCTTTTTTACGAAAATGATCTTCGGTTCTTAAAGCAATTCTGAAAGACAGGAAAGAATATGCGCGTATCACTCGATTGGATAAAAGAATTTGTGGATGTGACGGCATCTCCTGAGGATGTTGCCCATCGCCTAACCATGGCTGGCCTTGAGATTGAGGGCATGGAAGAGATCGGCAACGACGTGGTGATGGAGGTTAATGTTACGCCGAACAGGCCTGACTGTTTGAATGTCTTCGGGCTTGCGCGTGAGGTTGCTGCGTTATACAGACTGCCGCTTAAATTTCCTGAAACTGTGATACCGGAGAATCTGCAGCCATCTGATATTCAGGTAACGATCGATGACCCTGATCTTTGCCCGAGATACACGGGACGATTGATCACAGGCGTTACGATCAAGGAATCTCCTGACTGGCTGAAGAAGCGGCTCGAAAAAAGCGGCATACGGTCGATCAATAATGTTGTCGATGTCACGAACTATGTGCTTCTCGAACTTGGCCACCCGCTCCATGCATTCGATACAGCAACGTTAGCCGGCAGGAAGATCAGGGTCGCGCGGGCAGGCAAAGACCTGGCCATGACTACGCTTGATGCTGTCGAGCGGACAATCCCTGAAGAGACGCTGCTCATTTGGGATGACGATTCTCCTGTGGCAGTTGCCGGCATCATGGGCGGGGAAGGATCTTCTGTTACTGAAGCAACAACAGATATTTTTCTCGAAAGCGCTTATTTTGCTCCGGCATCGATCAGAAAATCGTCAAAAATGCTCGGTCTCAGGAGCGAGTCGTCATACCGTTTCGAGCGCGGAACTGACAGGGTATTTCTTGAAGCTGCCTTGAACAGGGCTGCAGTTCTGATTGCCGAACTTGCAGATGGAAGTATTTGTGAAATCGTAGATAATTACTCTGTGCCCTATGAGCCTGTTGAGATAATAGTGTCTTATCGCAAGATCAATGCGCTTATTGGTATTGCGATCGAGAAGCAAGAAGTTCTTGCTCTCCTGAACTCGATCGGGATCAGGACCGAGGACAGAGGTGATAAGCTTGCTGCATGGCCTCCTCCGTACAGGGGAGATATCAGCGCTCCAGTGGATATTATTGAAGAAGTGGTGCGCTGTTACGGTTACGACCGTGTTCCGGCAAGACCTCCGCGTGCAACGCTTTCAGATGGGGTCATGAACACTACTGAAAGAACTGTGCATACAATTCGCGAATCAATCCGGAAAAGCGGCTTTAATGAGGTTGTCAATTTCAGCTTTATGGACTGCGCTGATCTTGATCGCCTGTCTATAGAATCACATGAGCATGAGCAGAGACGGAAGCATGTGAAGCTGAGAAACCCTCTCAGGCAGGAAGAGTGCCATATGAGGACGACTCTTTTGCCTGCATTAGTCAATAACTTTTTATATAACCTGTCCCGGGGAAATCTTGATATCAGGCTCTTTGAGGTTTCCCGTGTATTTATTGATTGGGGGAAACAGCTGCCCACAGAGGGGTTGAAATTGGCCGGTCTTTTTTTTCAGGATATGCTGCCGTCTCTCTGGAAGGACCCTGTCCCTGCATTCTACGGCGTCAAGGGTGTGATCGAATCGCTGTTTGATGAAATACGGCTTAAACATTATACCTTTGTTCCTTCCCGGGAGACTTACCTCCATCCAGGAAAGTCTGCTGATATCTATGTCGGGGATCTGAAGATCGGGTACATGGGCGAGATAGCACCTCAGATTATAGAAAAGCTTTCTCTCAAGATCCAGAAGCCTCAGGTGGTCGTATTTGAAATTGACCTTGATCACGTGCTGCCGCTTCTGGAGCAGAAGATCGTTTATCAGCAGATCCCGCGCTATCCGTCAATTGACCGTGATACAGCCCTTGTAATGGACGATCAGATCACTGCAGCAGAAGTTATGGCCTTATGCACGGCATACCCGTCAGAGATCATCGAACAGGTTGAGCTTTTCGATCACTATAAGGGCAAAAACCTGCCGCAGGATACGAAGAGTCTCGGCATTCGTGTAACCTATAGAAGTAAGGATCGCACTCTTGTTGAAAGCGAGATTGAGCCTGTCCATCGTGCTCTCTTTGACCACGTTGCGCAAAAGACCGGGGCTAAAATCCGCGGGACTGAGTGATCAGGTTTTGATCGTATAACCTGCCTTTATGATGGCAGCTTCAATGTCTGGCCTGCTTGTCTGGGACTCATCGTAACCTAATGCTGCCTTGCCTACTTCAACATGCAGGCTGGTAATCCCTGGAAGTGCCTCAATGGCCTTTTTTACTCTCATCGCACAATGCATGCAGGACATTCCGTCAATAAGAATTGTTGCGTCGGTCATAACGATCTCCGTATAAAGATATTTAAGTTCTAAACTTATTGACACTATGTTATACAAACAAGAAATTTAAATCAAACAGATGCATTGCCTGTCAGAAGCTGAGCTGCCTCATCAATAAATCCTAATAAAATCAAAAGAAAAAGCTGGCAAAGAACGCCTCAGTTTGTTAAAATTAACACCGATTTTCAGGAGGATATATGGAACTGAAGGGACAGGTGGTAATGATAACCGGAGGTGCTCGCGGCATAGGCAAGGCCATTGCCGCCAGGTTTGCTGCAATGGGAGCAGACCTCGTAATTGCTGATGTTTCACTCGATGCTGCAGATGAAACAGCAAAGGAACTCACACAAAAAGGGGTCAGGACAAAGGCAGCGAAGCTGGATGTGTCAAAATCTGCTGAAGTTGTAAAGGTATTTGAGGAGGCGGTAAAGGATTTCGGCAGGGTAGACATACTGATTAATAATGCGGGTGTGACCAGGGATGGCCTTTTATTGCGGATGAAAGAGGAGGACTGGGACCTTGTGCTCAACATCAACCTCAAGGGCGTATTTCTTTGCACTAAAGAGGCTGTAAAAGTGATGGTGAAGCAGCGTTATGGCAGGATTATCAATATTGCGTCTGTCGTGGCATTTATGGGTAATCCCGGACAGGCGAACTACAGCGCATCAAAGGCAGGCATCATAGGTCTTACAAAGACCACTGCACGTGAATATGCCAACAGAAACATAACAGCGAATGCGGTCGCGCCTGGCTTCATATCAACAGCCATGACCGATGCCCTGAGTGAAAATATACGCCAGGAAATGTTAAAATCTATACCACTCGGAAAGTTCGGTTCCGTGGATGACGTTGCCAGTGCCGTGGCTTTCTTTGCTCTGCCGGACAATGGTTATATCACCGGCCAGGTTATCCATGTGAACGGCGGCATGTACATGTAGATTTTATTCTCAGAAGCAAAATAAAGAAAGTCATTATGGAGGTAGAAGAATGGTAGAGGAAAAAGTGAAAGAGATTATTGCGAAGCAGCTTGGCGTGAATGCGGCTGAGATTACCACCGAGTCTTCATTTGTCGAGGACCTGGGTGCTGATTCACTCGACACTGTTGAGCTGGTTATGGCGTTTGAAGAGGCCTTCAATGTCGAGATCCCTGACGAGGATGCAGAGAAGATTCAGAAGGTCAAGGACGCTATAGACTATATAACAAAAAAACAGGGTTAATGAACAGAAGACGCGTAGTTGTAACCGGGCTCGGCCTTGTTACTCCCCTTGGCATCGGTGTCGAAAAGAGCTGGGACGGACTGATGCAGGGAAGGTCGGGTATCCGGCGAATAACCCAGTTTGATGCATCGACCTTTCCGACCCAGATAGCGGGCGAGGTCGATGGCTTTAATCCCGAAGACTATATCGAGATTAAAGAGATAAAGAAGATGGACAGGTTTATCCAGTTCGGAATCGCTGCGGCTACAATGGCGATGGAGGACTCGGGCCTGAAGATCGATGAGACGAATGCACCTTATGTCGGAGTCTACGTTGGTGCAGGCATGGGCGGCCTTCCTGCAATAGAGCACTACCATAAGATCCTTCTCGAAAAGGGGCCCAGGAAGATAACGCCCTTTTTCATCCCGATGCTTATTATCAATCTTGCCGCTGGTCAGATATCGATCAG
>Ga0316621_10000233_pt1 | contig 10472 bp, 10 predicted proteins | sample OWC_Aug_OW2_C1_D_2_FD_207664 | JGI IMG/M metagenome (GOLD analysis project Ga0316621, IMG submission 207664) | Wetland soil microbial communities from Old Woman Creek delta, Ohio, United States - OWC_Aug_OW2_C1_D1_C | ecosystem: Environmental > Terrestrial > Soil > Wetlands | place: USA: Ohio... | reverse complement strand
ACCTCCTGGGCCCGCGCGATCTGACCATGGCCGAGGCCACCCGCATCCTGGGCGCCGCCATCGGCAAGCCCGGCCTGGCCTACGTGCAGTTCCCCTACGACGCCTTCGTGGCCGCGCTCACCCAGGCGGGGCTCACGCCCGACCTGGCCGGGCTCTACGCCGAGATGTCCCGCGCCTTCAACGACGGGATCGTCAAGCCGGTGGGCGGCCGCACACCGGCGAGCACGACTCCCACTGCCTTCGAGTCGTTCGCCCGGGAACTGGCCGCCACTTACACCGCAGCGGGCTAGAATCCGGGCATGACCCCCCGCGCCTCCGCCCGGATCGCTCGCCGTGTCGCCATCGCCGTCCTGGTGGGCACCTCTGCCTGTGCCTCGATGCGGCTCGCCGACGAACGGAGGGACTACTTCCTGAAGGAGGTCGGGACGTTCACCTACGCCAGGGGATGCCTGGACGTGTGGCCCTCCGTGCTCGAGCTGGTGGGCTCGAAAGGGTACCCGCTCCAGGGGCGGGACCGGCAGTACGCCGGACAGGGCAAGCAGGGCGCACTGGCCTCGATCGTGGAGCAGGGGTACGAGACACGGGCCGTCGAGGGAGGCGGCCTGGTGGTCCTGACCGGGTGGCTTCCCGGCGCCGACGGCAACAGCCGCTACGAGGTGACCGGAAATCCCGGCCAGCCTTCCGGATGCGCCGTCACCTTCACCCACGTGTACACGGGGACCATCGACCCCTCGAACGACCGCCGGGAGACCGACTGGCGCATCCAGCTGGAGCTCCTGAAGGCACTGCAACCGGATGCCGCCGCGCGGATCGAGGGCGGTGCGCCCAGGGCCGGATGATCCTCCACCTCGCCTACCGGCCGCCGCTCCACTGGGAGTCGATGCTGGAGTCCCTCTCCGCGCGCTGCACCGCCGGGGTGGAGCAGGTGGAGGCTGGTGCCTACCGCCGCACGGTTCGCCTCGGGCGCCGTCGCGGCTGGGTGTCGGTCACGGACGAACCGCCCAGGTCGGCGTTGCGGGTGGAGGTGTCGGCGTCCCTCGCGGCCGGGCGACGCCCGCTCGCGGTCCGGCTCCGTGCGCTCTTCGACCTCGACGTGGACCCCGCCGCGGTGGCCTCGGCGCTGCGGCGCGACCCCCTGCTGGCCCCCTCGGTGCGGCGCAGCCCCGGACTTCGCGTGAACGGTGCGTTCGACGCCTTCGAGACGGCGGTGCGGGTGGTGGTCGGCCAGCAGGTCAGCGTTCGCGCCGCGACCACGGTGGCGGGGCGGATCGCCACGGCGCTGGGTGAGCCCGTCGAGACCCCTTTCCCCGGGCTGGACCGGCTCCCACCGACGGCCGAGGCCGTGGCGGCGGCGGGCGAGGACCGCATCGCGCGGATCGGCATGCCGGGGGCCCGGGCCCGGACGCTCCTGGCGCTGGCCGCCGTCCTCCGATCGGGCGAGCTGCGACTCGAGCGCGGCGCCGATCCGGATGCGGTGCGCGACCGCATGCTGGCCCTGCCGGGCGTGGGACCCTGGACGGCGAGCATCGTGGCCATGCGCGCCCTGGGTGCGGCCGACGCCTTCCCGGCCGGGGACCTGGGCGTCCTGCGCGCGCTGGGGGTGAAGTCGGTGCGGGAGGCGGAAGCGCGCGCGGAGGCGTGGCGCCCCTGGCGCGCCTACGCCGCCATGCACCTGTGGAACCTGCCGCGGTAGGCTGCAGCGCTACCGGCCGCCGATCGACTTCAGGATGTCCTCGGCCTGGGCCTTCAGATCCGCGATCGCCTGCTGGACGCTGGCGGCGAGCTCGACGGAGGCCTTCATGAGCTCGTCCCTCCTGGCGGTGCCGGCCGCGAGGGCCGCCTTCGCCCTGGCGGGGATGTCGCTCGCGGCAGCCAGCGCGCCCTTGTAGTCCTTCCTGGCGATGAGCTCCTTCGCCGACGTGTAGCTCGCCTGGACCGACTTCACGGCCTCCGGGGCGAACCTCGCGGCCTCGCCCTGCAGGCTCTCGACGGCGGACCCGGCGGTGGCCATGGCGGCCTCGGCCGGAGCCTTGGCGGCGTCGGTGCACGCGACGACCCCGGCGAAGGGGAGGACGGCAAGGGCGATGCGCAGGCTTCCGGTCGCGGGCGGCTCCTCGGGAGGGTCCCTACGGGGCAGGGGGGAGGAAGCCGTCCAGGAAGTCCAGGGTGACGTCGTCGCCGGCTGCCACGGCCTGCGGCTTCACCGGGGAGAGCTTCGCGCTCGACTCGTAGGTCCCGGGCACCGTGGTGAACCGTTCGATCGCGAACGTGTAGTCCGCGGACGGGGGCAGGCCTGCGAAGGCATAGGTCTCCGACACGGGAGTCCCGCCGGAGTCCGCGGTCACCGCGCCGTCGCTCGACCTCACGATGAGGGGGCCACCTCCCGCGCCGATCGGCAGGCGGGCCTGCGCGACGTCATACTGGTTCTCCTGCGCGACGGTGGCGACGGATCCGCTCACGCGCCCGGTGCCCGGGATGACCACCCCGCCCGTGAAGGTCTCGTTCCAGGTGCCGGTCGGAGTCGCGGTGGCGAGGGGGATGCCCGCGCTGGCCTTGGGTGCGTAGCTCCAGGTGGTGGTGTCGCCGTAGATCACCGGCTGGACCGCCACGACGTACGTCTTGTCGATGGGAAGCAGCGACAGCGTGTACTTCCCGTCCCTGCCGGCCGTCACCGACCTGGCGAACGAGGGCTGCAGGTCGCCACCCACGGTCTGGGCGATCACCTGCACGTCGTACCGGGTGGCGGTGGCGAGGTCGGGAATGGCCAGCGTGCCCGAGATGGTCCCGGTCATCATCCGGTCGTAGGCATGGACGACCGGTCGCAGGATGTACTTGCCCGAGGCGCCGGCCTGGTGGACGAAGATGGACTTGTTCGCGTCCATGTCGACGAAGATCTCGTAGGTGGTCCCCGCCTGCAGGTCGAAGCTCACCGGGATCTTGATGCCGGTCTGGAATCCGGACGGGATCGTGAGGTCGGCCGACGTGCCGTCCTCGAAGACCACCTTGTTGATCGCGCCCGGGTCGGTGCTGAGCGTGAGGCGCATCTGCCCGTAGTGTCCCGGCGGCAGCTCGGCATCCAGGGCGAGCGTCTTGAAGGCGCCGTTCTGGAGAGCCAGGAGGTCGATGGTCTCGTTCACCGTCCCGAGGACCGTCCACCCGGCGTCGGACTGGATCTGGACGTCACGCACGGTGATCAGGACGTGCGTGTAGTCCAGCGTCGGGGCGTCGACGAGCCGCACGTTCACCTTCGCGGTGCCCGCGGTGCCCGTGGGCGTGCTCGAGGACCCGCACGCGGCGAGCAGGGTGGCGAGGGTGGCGACGAGAAGGCTTCGTGCGGTCATGATGGTCTCCTGGCCCGGACGGGAGTGGGCCCTCGATAGAACACGATCCGGTCCAAAAGGTTTCGCGACGAAAAAACCCGAGAGTCCACGGGCGCTTGGCTCGTGGGCTCCCGGGCGAAGGTACGGCAAGGACTAGAACTTGTAGGCGATCCCGGCGTCGAGCCCGACCTGGGTCATCGACGTGGTGTAGGACGCGATCCCCTGGCCGTAGGGGCCGGGGTAGCCCGGCGTGCCCATGGGAGGCAGGGAGTTCTCGCCGGAGATGCTCGTCGAGGGCGCCCACATGCCACCCACGTTGATGGTCACGCGCTTGCCCAGGTTGAAGCCGGCTCCCAGCGTGAGGTGGGTCTCGGCGACGGCCGGGAAGGCGATGTTCTCGAAGGCACGCGAGGCGTCGAGGGGCATCTTGCCGTAGTTGAACCCGGCCCGGACGGCGAGCCAGTCGATCGGCGTGACCTCGACGCCGATCTTGAAGACCACCTGGCTCGACCAGTTCATGTTCCAGGGCATCGCGCCGCTCGCGTTCTGCGAGTAGGCGGGGAGGTTCTCGCCGTTCGACGTGGGCCAGTCGATCCAGGCGACGTCGGCGGCGATGAGCAGCATCTCGAGGGGGCGGACGGCCACGCCGCCGGTGAGGACGCCCGGCTGGTCGAAGGTCAGCTTGTCCACGCCGCCCGGCGTGTTGTAGGCGAAGTCCTGGAAGAACGACTTGGTCTCGTAGGCGAGACCGATGGTGAGCATCTTGATCGGGGTGATCTTGGCGCCGAGGGTGACGCCGAGCCCGAAGGCGGATCCGGCCATGTGGGGCGACTGGCCGAAGGCGCTGGCCACGTTCCACTCGGTGGTGGCCCACATGCCGTTCAGGGTCAGGCCGAAGGAGAACATGTCGTTCAGCTTGTAGGAGACCCCCGGGGTGAAGCGCATCTGCTGGTAGCCGGTGTAGGTGGTGCTCGAGTAGAGGTTCTGGGCGTAGTCGACGCCCATGCCGGCCACCCCGTAGGCGCCGATGCCGAAGCTCCACTGGGAGTCGATGGGGACGATCAGGCCGAAGGCCGGGATGGGGGAGGCGCCCCGGTCGCTGGTGAAGGTGACGCCGGGCTGGTTGACGAGCCCGGGCTGGGGGGCCGCGGCGTCGATCCCCGAGGCGCTGTACTTCACGGTGGGCAGGAAGTAGGTGGCGCCGAAGTCCACCCGCCCGCCCAGCTCGGACATGCCGGCCGGGTTGGAGAGCACGCTGGCGGCGTCGAGCGTGGCGCCGACGCCCACGCCTCCCATCGAGTTCTGGACCGGCCCGAAGCCGATCATCCGCATGCCGTTGGTGGCGTACGCCGAAGATGCCGAGGCCAGCAGCGCCGCGACGACCGCGATCCTGGTGAAGCTCATGTGTGTGTTCCTCCCTGTGGGACTTCAGACCTGACCGGCGGCTACGAAGATCCAGCGCAGCGCGAAGCCGCCCGCGAGGACGAGCAGCGGCGCCATGGCGGTGACGCGGTAGTGCAGCTTCGACTCCAGCGTCTCGAGGAGCGCCGGCACGAGCAGGCCCCCGATGACCACCAGCGTCCAGAACTGGGCGGTGTAGCGCCCGCCCAGCAGCAGGCCGGCGGCTTCCCGGCCGGCGGCGCTCGCGGTGGTGAGCCCGACCAGGAAGAGCAGGATGAGGACGAGCTCGATCCCGATGGCGAGCACGTCCCAGCGCACCAGGAAGTGGCGCTCGTCCTCGGTCACCCGGAAGAGCATGAGGAAGGCCGCGCCGGTGGAGAGGCCGGAGACCAGGAAGAGCGGCCCGAGCAGCGCCGAGTTCCAGAGCGCGCGGGCCCCGAGCGTGGAGAGCAGGATGCCCGTGTACACGCCCAGTGCAACCCCGGTCCCCAGGTTCCACCAGGCGAGCCGGCGGGCCTGCCCGAGCGCGAAGGCGCGCGCCTTGCGGAGCTGCCGGCCGACGGCGGCCACCCGGCACTTGCCCATGATCCCCTCGAACTGCTCCCCGGAGAGGGAGGCGAGCCCGAAGAGGAGGGTCACCGGGTAGGCGACCACCAGGATCCAGGCGCCCCAGCTCATGGGGGAGGTCCAGCGCAGCGCCAGGTAGAAGCGCCACACGTAGAGCTTGTGGGCGAGGTCGAGGAAGAGGGCTCCCATGCCCACCGAGATGAGCACCGGCGCGGCGAAGGCCAGCCAGCGCGCCGCCGGGGAGCGCTCCCCCTTCCGCATCGAGAGCAGCGCGGAGAGGATCATGGTCCCCGCGGCCATGCCGCCGAGGAACAGGTAGACGGGGATCTCCCAGCCCCAGACGTGGAGCACGGGGTCGATCTGGAGGGAGTGGCGTGCGACGTCGATCTCGGTCATGTGCGTGTCCTCGGGCGCGCTAGCCTCCGCAGCCGCCGCCGCCCTTCTTCTTGGGCCCGCCGCCCTGGCCGGTGGGCACGGGAGGGGGGGGAGCGGCCTTCACGCCGGTCATGGCGGCGGCGATCCCGGCCCGCAGCCGGTAGGTCTCGAGCACGTCCGGTCCTGCGCCCGGGGCGGGCGGCTCCGGGGGCGTGAGGGCGAACGACGCCCAGGCCGGGAACCCCCCGGCGAGCATCGCCACGCGCCCGGGGTAGGCGGCCGCGGCGGGGGGCAGGGCGGCGAGCCCCGGCCCGCCCACGAGGATCAGCTCGCGGGATGCGTTCGCGTCGGCGAGCCCGAGCTTGCCCAGGTCCTCGAGGGGCACGCACTCGGAGCCCGGCACGCGCGACGCCGCGCACTCGGCCATGGGGCGCACGTCGACGACCCGGACCTTCCAGGGCTGGTCGAGGACCCTGCCGGCGAGCTGGATGGGCGTGAGCGACCCGACCGGCTTCTGGCTGGCGGAGGTCCCCGTGGGGACGGCCATGGTGGCGAGGCCGACCAGCGCGAAGGCGACGAAGCCGGCGAAGACCAGCCGCCGGGTGGACGGGGACGACGCCTCGGCAGGGAGTGCGTCCTTGCGCCGGACCAGGTCCGAGATCTTCTGGGCGCCCAGGAAGGCGCCGATGGCCATGGCGGCCACGGCGACCGCGACCACGGCAGGCCCGACCTTGGCCGGGAGGCCCAGCAGGTCGTACAGGTAGACGTGCCCGAGGTCGCTCGCGTTCTGGAGCCGGCTGATGGCGGGGAGGTGCTCGATGGCGGTCCAGCCCACCTGGCCGATGATGACGCCGACGACCGCCATGAGCCCGTCCCACTTGCCCGACGCCATGGCCACCATCGAGGTGCCCGGGCAGTATCCGGAGACGATGAAGCCCACGCCCAGGGCGAAGCCGCCCACGATCATGGGCCAGAGGAACGTGGAGCTGGTGGCGTAGTCGGCCACGGCGCGCAGGTCCATGAGCCCGAGGCCGGAGAGGACCACCGTGCCCAGCATGGCGGTGACGATGGCGCCGAACATCACCTTCAGCACGGTCATGTCGGTGCCGTAGAACTGGCCGGCCAGCTTGGTCGCCCGCCCGAAGCCGGCCCGTTCCAGCACGAAGCCGAAGCCGAAGCCGATGAGCACGCCGAGGACCAGGCCCAGCTCGCGGGCCTCGCCCGAGAGGGACCAGAAGGGGAAGAGGTTCATCGCCACTCCTTCCGGACGAACCAGGCGGTCGCGTAGCCGCCCGCGAAGACCGAGAACATGAAGGCCCAGCTGCCGACGCTCATGAGGGCCCCGCCGGAGAGCGCCTGGCCCGAGGTGCAGCCGCGGGTGACGCGGGCCGCGGCCCCCATGATCACGCCACCCACCAGCGCGAAGAGGAGGCGCTTGCCCTTCGGGAAGTTCGGCCCGGAGAGGGTCTCGGCCTTGAGCCGACCGGACGTGTAGGCGCCCACGAAGCCGCCCAGCAGCACCCCCAGCACCTCGAAGGAGAGCCAGAAGTCGAAGGGGCGTCCGTGGTTCCAGGCCCGGGCGAGCCCGGGAGTACCCTCGACGAAGCCGGGTGCGACCGCTCCCACCGCGGCGACCCCCATGCGCAGCGACGCGCCGGACGCGCCCAGCCCCACCCCCATGATGGCGATGCTGGCGAGCAGCACCAGCCCCAGCGCCACGCCGGCCAGGTATGGGTTCCAGAACTTGTCGGGATTCCGTTCCATGTCGGCTCCGTCAGGACAGGAAGAAGACGTTGGGGTCGTTGCCGGTCTCGGGCTGGAGGACCTTCACCCTCCGGCTATGGACCAAGCGTGAAACGGCGCTGTCCGGGTCGTTCAGGTCGCCGAAGGTGAGCGAGCGGGTCGGGCAGACCTCGACGCAGGCGGTGGTCTGCCCCTTCTTCACCCGGTGCAGGCAGAAGGTGCACTTGTCGACGTATCCGGAAGGGTGGACGTAGCGGGCCCCGTAGGCGCAGGACGTGATGCAGGCCTTGCAGCCGGTGCACTTGGCCGGGTTCACCATCACCACCCCGCCCTCCTGGACGTGCGAGGCCCCGGTGGGGCAGGCGTCGACGCAGGGGGAGTTCGAGCAGTGGTTGCAGCGCTCGGAGCGGATCTCCATGGAGAGGCCGGGGAAGGTCCCGGTGGTCTCGGTGGTGATCCAGTCGCGGAACCCGCCGTCGGGGAGCCCGTTCTCGGTCTTGCAGGAGATGACGCAGGCGTTGCAGCCCACGCAGCGGCGGGTGTCCACCGCCATGGCGTAGCGCTTCTTCACGCGGCACCTCCGACGGGCTCGACGCGCACGAAGTTCACGTTCATGCCGGTGCCGCCCATGATGGGGTCGACCTTGTAGCGGGTGGTGAGCGCGCTGGTGGAGGCCCCGCGCCCTCGCGCGTACTTGAGCCCCTTGGCGGTGTGTCCCCAGCCGTGCACGAGGTAGACGCAATCACCCCGGATCCGCTCGGTGACCTTGGCGCGAACCGGGCCGGACCTGACCCCGTCCTGGTTCACCAGCATGACCCGGTCTCCGTCCTTCACCGGCGTGGACAGCGCCCGCGCGGCGTCGGCGTTGATCCAGACCTCGTTCTCCGGGTACGGCTGGGCCAGCAGCCGGTTGTTGGTGGTCCGGCCGAACGTGTGGGTGGGTGCGCGACCCATGAGCAGGCGGAAGTGGCCCGGCGGCCCGTCCTCGGGCGGGTAGAAGCTCGGGATGGGGTCGAAGCCCAGCTTCGCGAGCTCCGCGCTGTGGAGCTTGATCTTCCCGTCGTCGGTGGAGATGGGCGGCGCCGCGCCCTCCTCCTCGCAGGTGGCGATGGGCTTGCCGAGCAAGACGCCCTTGCGACGGATCTCGATGGCGTCCAGGCCCGATGCGCGCAACCGCGCGTCCACGAACTCGCGGCCGTCGGTCCAGGGGAAGTACTCGCCCAGGCCGGTGCGGATCCCCATCTCCTTGGCGATCCACCAGCCCGGCTTCGAGTCGTACATCGGCTCGACCGCGGCCTGACGGACGGCGACGAACGGGGTCTTGTAGGAGGGAGCGGCGAGGTCGTCGTCGCGTTCCAGGTAGGTGGCCTCGGGCAGCACCACGTCGGCCCAGCCGCAGATCTCGGCGGGAAGGACGTCGATGGCGAGCAGGAAGTCCAGGTTCTGGATGGCCTTCACGGTCTCCTGCGGCGCGGGCAGCGACTGGATGAGGTTCGTCCCGTAGACGATCCAGGCCTTCATGTCGTAGGCGGCGAACCCGGGCTTGGTGGCGTCGCAGAGGCCGGAGGCGAGGACCTCCTCGGCCACCGGGTACCCGCCCTGCTTCGGGCGGTCGGCCACCGGGCGGACCTTGGGGGAGTCCGCCTTGAGCGGGTAGGGCGCCACCGAGACCTTGCCGGTGGCGAGATAGCCGCCACGCCGCCCCCAGCTGCCGAGCAGCGCCGCCAGGATGGCCATGGCACGGCCGCGCTGGGTGTCCTCGCCGGTCCAGGTGGTGTGCCGCCCCGGGTGGATGAGCGAGGCGGGTCGTGCGGAGGCGATGAATCGCGCCGAGTCGCGGATGAGGTCGGGCTGGACTCCGGTGAGCGGCCAGGCCCATTCCGGCGTCTTCCCGGCCACATGGGCCTTCAGCTCGTCGAGCCCGGTGGCGTACCTGGCCAGGTATTCGGCGTCGTAGCGCTTCTCCTCGAGGATGACGTTCATCCAGGCCAGCAAGAGCGCGATGTCGGTGCCGGGCTTGATGGGAAGCCAGTACTTCGCCTTGCCGGCGGCCACCGAGAAGCGCGGGTCCACCACCACCAGCTGGGCGCCCTTGCCGAGGGCGGAGGCCATCTCCTGCACCTGGGTGTTGTGCATGTTCTCGCCCAGGTGGCTGCCGATGAGCGTGATGACCCGGGCGTTCTCGATGTCGATGGGCTCGGGTGAGCCCAGCGCCGACCCGTAGGTGAGGCTGTAGGCCGCCTCGCGAGGCCCGCGGCACTGCGCGTAGGAGGGGGCGCCGATGTTGGGCGATCCCCACACCTTCATGAACCACTTGAACCAGCTGCCCCCGAAACCGTGGGTGAAGAGGGCGACCGCCTCCGGGCCGTGCTTCGCCTTCACCTGGAGGAGGCCCTCGCCGACCTTGTTGAGCGCTGCGTCCCAGGAGACCTCCTCGAAGACGTCGTCCCCCCGCTTCGACGTGCGGATGAGCGGGCGCTTCAGGCGGTCCGGGTCGTAGAGGAGGCCGGTGGCCCCCGCGCCCCGCGGGCACAGCATGCCCTTCGAGAGCGGGTGGTCCGGGTTGCCGGTGATCTTGGTGACCCGACCGTCCTTCACGTGGGCGAGCACTCCGCAGTTCCAGAAGCAGAGCTCGCAGAAGCTGGCGACGACCTTCTCGCCGTCGGTCCCCGGGTCCTTCACGGGGTTCCTGTCGAGCCCCCACCAACTCGTGGTGAGGCCAGATCCGACCGCGGCGACGCCGGCGGTGGCGGCTCCGATCTGGATGAACTTTCGTCGGCTGATGGCACTCATGCAGGCCCCGTACTGCCGGGGACGTGCCATCGGGAAGAATTGGAATCCTATAAGAACATCAAGCTAATGGAGTGGATTTGTCCACCATGTTGCAACGTTGCGTTGCAACGCGATGTTTCGAGTGGAACGATGTGTTCCAGAGCGAAACCGGATTCGACTAGCGCAACCCCAGCTCGCGCATCTTCCGCCAGAGCGTCGTCCGGCTCATTCCGAGCGCGGCGGCCGCCTCGGCTCGGTTCCAGTGATGTTGCTCGAGCGCGGAGCGGATGCGCG
>Ga0316621_10000232_pt1 | contig 10478 bp, 10 predicted proteins | sample OWC_Aug_OW2_C1_D_2_FD_207664 | JGI IMG/M metagenome (GOLD analysis project Ga0316621, IMG submission 207664) | Wetland soil microbial communities from Old Woman Creek delta, Ohio, United States - OWC_Aug_OW2_C1_D1_C | ecosystem: Environmental > Terrestrial > Soil > Wetlands | place: USA: Ohio... | reverse complement strand
ATCCGCCTCTGATAACCTGACCCCTGGAAGATGTGCTGCACGAAGATGCCTGGCGTGTGCACGTGATCGGGATCGATGGCTCCGGCCTCGACCAGGTGCTCGACCTCCGCGATGGTCACGCGCGCCGCGGTGGCCATCATCGGGTTGAAGTTCCGGGCGGTCTTCCGGTACACGAGGTTGCCTTCCGTGTCTCCGCGAAACGCCTTCACCAGGGCGAAATCCGCCTTGAGCGGCCGTTCGAGCACCTGCGGCACGCCGTCGATGGTCCGCGTCTCCTTGCCTTCGGCCACGATGGTGCCGTACCCGGTGGGCGTGAAGAAGCCACCGATGCCGGCGCCGCCGGCCCTGATGCGCTCCGCGAACGTGCCCTGCGGCACGAGTTCCACTTCGAGCTCGCCGCTCAGGCACTGCCGCTCGAACTCCTGGTTCTCGCCCACGTAGGTCGCCACGATCCTGCGCACCTGCCTCGATTCGAGCAGCACGCCCAGGCCAAACCCGTCCACCCCGGCGTTGTTGCTGATGATCGTGAGGTTGCGCGTGCCCTGCTCGCGGAGGGCGGCGATGAGGTTCTCGGGGATGCCGCAGAGGCCGAACCCGCCGACCATCACCGACGCGCCGTCAGGGATGAGCGCCGCCGCCTCTCGGGCGCCGCTGATGACTTTTCGCATGCGCTGATTATACGGCGGACGGGTCGGCGCCGACGGCTCGTACGAGGCTGCGGATGCGTTCGACGGTCCCGGCGTGCGCGGTGATCGGGGTCACCGCCCATCGCCGTCCCCGGAAGAGGTCGGCGCTGGACGCGCGGATGCCGCGCCCGCGCAGTTCGACGTCCGGAAGCCCCGCGACGAGCGGGAGACGGCCCGGCAGCACGGAAGCGAGCGCGGCCACGGCGGCACTGTCGCCCACCGCCAGCACGACGGCCTCACCGGTGAGGGCGTCCGCGAGGTGCGGCAGCGCCCGGGCGTTCTCGTCCGCGTCCCCGGCGAGCACCACGAGATCGGCCCCGCCGGCGATCATCAGGTCGCCGGCCCCGACATCGACGGCATGCATCCGTATCGCCGTTTCGATGACGTCTGGGGTGTCGACACCGATGAGGAGCGCGGCCGGCCAGGCGCGCCGCAGCGCGGCCGCGAGCGAGCCGCCGATGGCTCCGAGGCCGACGATGGCGATCCGCTGGAACCCCGGCGTCTGCGCCGCCGCGCGATCGTTGTCGATGACCGGAAGGTGCGTCCCGCCTCCGGTCACTGCACGCCCCACCCGCGCCGGGCCACCGGCTCGACGCAGATCGAGCGCCCGATTGCCGGGGCGATGATTCGCAGCTCGGCCATCAGGCGATCGAACTGCGACGGGAACATCGTCTGCGCGCCGTCGCTGAGCGCACGGTCCGGATCGACGTGCACCTCGATGATGAGTCCGTCGGCGCCGGCCGCCACGGCCGCGCGCGCCATGGGCGCCACCTTGTCGCGCCTCCCCGTCCCGTGGCTGGGGTCCACGAAGATGGGCAGGTGGCTCAGCTTCTTCACGATGGGGATGGCGGAGATGTCGAGGGTGTTGCGCGTGTAGGTCTCGAAGGTCCTGATCCCGCGCTCGCAGAGAATGACGTCCATGTTCCCTCCGCCGAGCACGTATTCGGCGGAGAGCAGCCACTCCTCGATCGTCGCCGAGATGCCGCGCTTGAGCAGCACCGGCTTGCGCGCCCGGCCGAGCTCCCGCAGGAGCGAGAAGTTCTGCATGTTGCGCGCGCCGACCTGGAAGATGTCCGCGTAGCGATCGACCACGTCGATCTGGGACGGGTCCATCACCTCGGACACCAGCTTGAGGTTGTGGGACCCGGCCGCATCGCGCAGCATCCGCAGGCCGTCCTCGCCGAGCCCCTGGAACGAGTACGGCGAACTGCGCGGCTTGAACGCCCCTCCGCGCAGGATCTTGGCGCCTGCGCGTTTCACGGCGGCTGCCGTCGCCTGCACCTGTTCGTCGCTCTCCGCCGAGCACGGCCCGGCCATCACCACGACCTCGTCGCCGCCGATGCGGACGTCCCCGACAACGATAACGGTCCCGCTGGGCCTGAAGGCCCGGCTGGCCAGCTTGTAGGGCTCGGAAATGTGGACGACCTCCTGCACGCCTTCGTAGGTCTCGACCAGACGCGGGTCTCCCCGCGCCTCGGTTCCCACGACGCCCAGGATGGTACGGTTCGCGCCCGTGGACCGGTGCACGGCGAACCCCATCATCTCCAGGCGCTCCACGACCCGGCCCACCGCATCGGCCGAGGCGCCTTCCTGCATGACTACAACCACGTCGGTACTCCCTTTACTGCAGCGTATCTCCCCTCGCCGGGTCCCGCAACCCGCCGGCGCCTCCCTCCCCGCGCAGCCAGCGGACATACTGTTCGACCCGGGGCACCAGTTCAGCCGTGTCGCCGGCGTCGGCAATCACCGACACCAGGGCGCTGCCGACGACAGCCGCCTCGGCGATCTCCCCGACCGCGAGCACATGCTCCGGCCGCGAGAGCCCGAAACCGACGGCCAGCGGAAGGGCGGACATTTCCCTCACGCGGCCGACCAGGGCTGGCAGGTCTGCGGCGAGACTCTCTCGTGCACCGGTGACGCCCGCCCGGGAAATCAGGTACAGGAATCCCCGGCCGAGTTCGCCGGCCCTGCGCGCGCGGTCGGGCGCCGTGGTCGGGCTCAACAGGTAGATCGGGTCCAGATCCTGCTCGAGCAGCGCGTCGCGGAACGGCCCGGCTTCCTCGACCGGGATGTCCAGCGCCAGCACACCGTCGACGCCGGCCGACGCCGCCCGGGCCGCGAACCTCTCGAAGCCCATCCGGTACATGGGATTGGCGTAGGAGAAGAGCACGATTGGCGCGCGCAGCAACGGCCGGACCTCTCCGACAAGACCGAGGATGCGGTCGAGCGTGGCGCCCGCCGCCAGCGCGCGCTCGCAGGCGCGCTGGATCACCGGGCCGTCGGCCAGCGGGTCCGAGAACGGCACGCCGACCTCGATCACGTCGGCACCCGCGCGGTCGAGGGCGCACAGGATGTCGGCGGTCCGCTCGATCGAGGGGTCGCCCGCCGTCACATAGGTCACGAGTCCGACCCGGCTCTCGAGGCGCATCCGACCGAACGCTTCAGCAATGCGCGACATGGCGATCACCCCTCTTCGACGCCCAGCCGGCGGGTGACGGTCTGCACGTCCTTGTCGCCGCGGCCGGAGAGGTTGACGAGAATGCTGCTCCCGGGACCGAGGCGGGCGGCAAGCCGGCGCGCCCAGGCCACCGCGTGCGCCGATTCGAGCGCCGGAAGAATGCCTTCCAGACGGGAGAGTGCGCTGAACGCATCGAGCGCATCGTCATCGGATGCGCTCACGTACTCGGCGCGGCCGAGTTCCCGAAGCCAGGCGTGCTCGGGTCCGACGGCCGCGTAGTCGAGCCCCGCCGAGATGGAGTGGGTGCCCGCGATGTTGCCGTCGCCGCCCTGCAGCACGGCGGTGTGTGTCCCCTGGAAGATGCCGGGCGCGCCGCCCGCGAAACGGGCGGCGTGCTGTCCGAGGGCGGGCCCGGTGCCTCCCGCCTCCACGCCGACCAGCCGCACCCCGGCCAGATCGATGAACGCGTCGAAGATCCCCATGGCATTGCTGCCTCCGCCAACCGAGGCGACGACGACATCGGGCGCGCCCCCGACGGCATCGGCAAACTGCACGCGGGCCTCGGCGCCGATCACGGACTGGAACTCGCGGACCATCAGCGGATAGGGATGCGGCCCGAGCACGGACCCCAGCAGGTAATGCGTCGTCGCCGAGTTGGTCACCCAGTCGCGCATGGCTTCGTTGATGGCGTCCTTCAGCGTGCGGCTGCCGGCGCTGACCCTGGTGACGGTCGCGCCGAGCAGCCGCATCCGGACGACGTTGAGCGCCTGCCGTTCCATGTCGTCGGCGCCCATGTAGACCTCGCACGGGAGGCCGAGCAGGGCGCAGGCCGTCGCCGAGGCCACGCCGTGCTGGCCCGCGCCCGTTTCGGCAACGACGCGTGACTTTCCCATTCGCGCGGCCAGGAGCGCCTGGCCCAGCGCGTTGTTGATCTTGTGCGCGCCGGTGTGCGTGAGGTCTTCGCGCTTGAGGAAGATGCGCGCGCCGCCTGCCTCGGCCGAGAGCCGGCGCGCCTCGTAGAGCGGCGTCGGCCGGCCGGCGTAGGTGACCAGCAGGCGCGCCAGTTCCTCGCGGAATGCCGCGTCCTGGCGCAGCGCGAAGTACGCGTCGCGCAGTTCGTCGAGCGGCGCCATCAGCGTTTCCGGCGCGAAGCGGCCGCCGTAGGGGCCGAAGTAGCCACGGGCGTCGGGGTCGCGCCGGCCGAAGACGGGTCCGGGGAGTCGTGTATTGGCGTTCATGGCACCTGTGCGGCGTCCGCCGCGGCGACCGCTCCGACGAATGCGCGAAGACGGTCGGCGTCTTTGATCCCGGGGACGCGCTCGACGCCCGACGAGACGTCGACCGCAAACGGGCGGACCCGTTCGACTGCGTCACGTATGTTCGATGCGTCGAGTCCCCCCGCGAGAACGATGGGCCGCGTGCGGGCCGCGCGCGCGGCGAGGTCCCAGTCGACGGCACGCCCCGTCCCGCCGCGGCGGACCGGGTCGTGGGCGTCGAGAAGCGGCCACACCGACGCCGGCCAGGACGCCAGCGCCTCCACGTCGAATCCTTCGCCGACGCCGATGGCCTTGATGCACCGCACCGGCACGCTCGTCCACGCGCTGGCCGGCTCGTCGCCATGCAGCTGGACCGCGCTGAGCCCGGCCTCGGCGACAATCGCCCGAATCTCGTCGAGGGGCTGATTCACGAACACACCGACCGTCGCGACAAGGGGCGGCAGGGCGGCGGTGATGGCCGCCGCCTGGCGGGGCGAGAGGTACCGCGGGCTCCCGGGCCAGAACACGAAGCCCAGCGCGTCGACGCCCAGGCCGGCCGCGCACAGCGCATCGTCGAGGCGGGTGACGCCGCACACCTTGATTCGCGTTCGCATCACGCCTCCCCTCTTTCCGGGACGCGGCCGCCGTCATCGGGCGCCTCCAGGAGCCGCGAGAGCGCCGAGCCCGGGTCGGCCGCCGTCATCAGGCGCTCGCCAATCAGGAACGCGTGATAGCCGAGCCCGGCGAGGCGGTCGATGTCGTCCCGGCTGCGGATGCCGCTCTCGGCTACCAGCAGGGCGCCGGGAGGCGCCTCCCGGGCGAGCGACTCGCAAACGCTCAGGTCGACGGCAAGGGTGCGCAGGTCGCGGCTGTTCACGCCGATGATGTCGGCGCCGGCGTCCCGCGCCTCGGCGAGTTCGCGGCTCGAGTGGACCTCGACGATCGCGGCCAGGCCGAGTTCGGCGGCACGGCCCGCCAGCTGCATCAGTGATACGGGGTCCAGCAGCGCGACGATGAGCAGGATGGCATCCGCCCCCGCCGCGCGGGCTTCAAGGAGCTGGTAGTCGTCGACGATGAAGTCCTTCCGGAGCACCGGGAGCGACGTCGCGCGTCCCACCGCCTCGAGATGCGCGAGATCGCCGTCGAAGAAGGTGGGCTCGGTGAGCACCGAAATCGCGGCGGCGCCGTGCCGCTCATAGCTCTTCGCGATCTCCGCCGGCTCGTAGCATTGCGCGAGCACCCCGCGCGCCGGCGACCGCCGCTTGCATTCCGCGATGATGTTGACGCGGCCGGAACGTCCGATCGCCTCGCGAAACCGGCGGCCCTCCGGCTCTGAACATGACGCCGCGCGCGCCAGGACGTCGATTGGCACACGCTCGCGCCTGCGCGCGACGGTCGTGCGCACCGACGCCGCAATCGCGTCCAGCAGCCCCCCGCCTCTCCCTGCCCGACCGCCCGCCGTCACGTGCCCGTCTCCGTGAACTCCGGCGCCGGCCCGGCCGACCAGCGCACGAGCGCCTCGAGCGTGCGCCGCGCTGCGCCGCTGTCGATCGCCGCGGCGGCAGCCGACAGGCCGTCGCCCAGCCGCGCGACGCGGCCCGCGACAAACAGCGCCGCGCCTGCGTTCAGCAGCACCACGTCCCTCGCCGCCCCGCGTCCGCCGGCAAGGACGTCCCGCACGATCCCGGCATTGGCCGCTGCATCTCCGCCGGCCAGCGCTGCCGCCGGCGCCTTCGGCAGCCCGACGTCGGACGGATGCACGTAGAACGTCTTCACGGCGCCGTCGCGGCACTCGGACACCTTCGAATAGCCCGTTGTCGACAGCTCGTCCAGGCCGTCGGCGCCGTGCACGACCCAGGCTCGCCGGGACCCGAGCAGCGACAGCGCCCGCGCGATCAGCTCCGTCAGCTCCGGCCGCGGCACGCCGACGATCTGATACGCCGGCCGCGTCGGGTTCGTGAGCGGGCCGAGCAGGTTGAACGCCGTGCGGACGCCCAGTTCCTTCCGCACCGAGACCACGTTGCGCGTCGAAGGGTGTATCGCCGGAGCGAACAGAAACGCGATGCCCGCCTTCGCCAGGCACTGCCCCAGCACCTCCGGGCTCGCCGAGAGGCTGACGCCGAGCGCCTCGAACACATCCGCGCTGCCGCACCGGCTCGACACCGATCGGTTCCCGTGCTTGGCCACCGTCAGGCCGCAGGCTGCCGCCACGATGGAGGCCGCCGAAGAGATGTTGAAGCTGCCGCTGCCGTCGCCGCCCGTGCCGCACAAGTCGGCGGTCGTACCAGGGGCCACCGGTACCTGGACCGCCCGGTCGCGCATCGCCGTCGCGAAGCCGACAATCTCGTCCGGCCGCTCGCCTTTCATCGCGAGGCCCACGAGCAGGCCAGCGACCTGCACGGGGGCCACGCTCCCGCCGACGATCTCGTCCATCGCCGAGGCGGCCTCGGCGGACGTCAGGTCCGCCTTGCCCATGACTTTCAGCAGCGCATCGCGGAACATGTCAGCGCACGCTCCGTCCTGCCGCAAGGAAGTTGCGGAGCAGGTGGCGGCCCTCGCCCGTCAGCACCGACTCCGGGTGGAACTGCACGCCCTGGACCGGCCAGGCGCGGTGGCGGAGCGCCATGACGACGCCGTCGTCCGCCGCGCGGGCGGCGACTTCGAGATCGGCCGGCCACGCCTCCTCGCTGACGGCCAGGGAATGATAGCGGCCCGCGGCGAACGGCGCCCGCAGGCCGGCAAACAGCCCGCGTCCGTCGTGCTCGATGAGCGACGTCTTGCCGTGCACAGGCCGCGGCGCACGCCCGACGGTGCCACCGAACACCTGGCCGATCGCCTGGTGGCCGAGGCACACGCCGAGGATCGGGATGCTGTGGGCGAACGCGCGAATCACGTCGGGCGAGACGCCCGCGTGCTCGGGCCGGCCCGGGCCGGGAGAAATCAGGATCCGCCCTGGCGCCATGGCCTCGATCTCGCCCACGCTGATGGCGTTGTTGCGGTAGACGATCGGCTCCGCCCCCAGCTCGCCCAGGTACTGGACGAGGTTATAGGTGAACGAGTCGAAGTTGTCGATGACCAGCACCACGCGTCGCGCCTCCTCCCTCCCTCAGAGTCCCCGCTCGGCCAGTTCGAGCGCCCGCAGCAACGCGCGCGCCTTGTCCCGCGTCTCCTCGTACTCCGCGGCGGGGTCTGAATCGGCCACGATGCCGGCGCCCGCCTGGACCAGGGCCCGCCGACCCTCGATGACGATCGTGCGAATCGCGATGCAGAAGTCGAGGTTCCCGGCGAAGTCGAGATAGCCGACCGCTCCCGCGTAGATCCCCCGGCGGGTCGGCTCGAGCGACGCGATGATCTCCATCGCCCGGACTTTCGGCGCACCGGACACCGTGCCCGCCGGGAAGCAGGACACCAGAGCGTCGAGGCGGTCGCGCCCCTCGGCGAGGCGCCCCTCGACGATCGACACGAGGTGCATCACGTGCGAATAGCGCTCGAGGGCCATGTACTGCGGCACGCGCACGCTGCCGTATTCCGCCACCCGGCCGATGTCGTTGCGGCCCAGGTCCACCAGCATCACGTGCTCGGCGCGCTCCTTCTCGCTGGCCTTGAGCTCCTCGGCCAGGCGCAGGTCGTCTTCCATCACCGCGCCCCGCGGGCGCGTGCCGGCGATGGGATGCGTCTCGACCCGCCGGCCCTCCACCCGCACCAGCATCTCCGGCGACGCGCCGACGATGGAGGTGCCGCCCATCCGGATGAAGAACATGTAGGGCGAGGGGTTCACGTGCCGCAGGGCCCGGTAGACCGTGAACGGGTCGGCCGAGAGCCGGGTTTCGAAACGCTGGGAGAGCACCACCTGGTAGATCTCGCCGGCGGCGATGGCGGCCTTCGCCTCCGTCACGTGCGATTCGAACGCTTCGCGCGTCAGGTTCGACAGGACCTCGGCCGGGCCGTCTGCGCTGCCGGCCCCGAGCGAGAGGCTGCGCTCGAGTTCGCCTTCGAGGAACGCGATCTTCGCGCACGCGAACTGATAGAGCGCGCGCAGGTCGTCGTCGGCCCCGACGCGCGCGTTGGCGATGAGCAGGATGCGGTGCTGCACGTGGTCGAACGCCAGCACCGTGTCGAACACCATGAACCCGGCCTCGTCGGTGTCGGGATCGCCCTCGGCGCGAGGCGGCACCGGCACGGGCTCGAACCACTGCACCGCGTCGTAGCCGAGGTACCCCACGGCCCCGCCGGTGAACCGCGGCAGCCCCGGCACGTGCGGCGAGCGGAAACCCGCCATGGTCGACCGCAGGACGTCGAGAAACGGCGTCTCAGACGCCGCGCATTCGCCGTCGCGCTCGATCGCCGTCTTGCCGCCGCGGGCGCGCAGGATCAGGAACGGATCCTTGCCGAGGAACGAGTAGCGCGCCACCTGCTCGCCGCCTTCCACGCTCTCGAGGAGGAACGCGTAATCCGAGTGCTCGGCGATCTTCAGGAACGCCGACACCGGCGTCAGCAGGTCGGCCATGATTTCCTTGCACACCGGCACGAACGTGCCCCGGCTGGCCAGGTCCGAGAACTCTTCAAACGATGTCAGTTTCATGCATGCTCCGCCTGGCGCGACAGCGCCCGCTCCGCCGCATCGCGCATGGGCCCGGGGTCCGGCCGCAGGCCCGTCCACAGTTCGATCTGCCGCGCCGCCTGCGCCACCAGCATCTCGAGGCCGCCGATGGTCCGGCACCCGCAGGCCGACGCCTCGCGCAGGAACCTGGTTCGCGCGGGGTTGTAGACCAGGTCGTAGGCCACGGTGCCGCTGTAGGCCGACTCCGGAAACGCCGACTGTTCGGCGTCCGGATGGGTGCCGACCGGCGTGGCGTTCACCAGCACGTCCCAGGATCCCGCAGTCACCGGCCTGAGCGCCGCGCCGACGCCGAGCTCGGCGGCCAGCGCGTCGGCCCGCGCGCGGTCGCGCCCGTAGCAGGTCACCGCCGCCCCGGCACGCCGGGCGGCCAGCGCCACCGATCGGGCGGCGCCGCCGGTGCCGAGCACCGCGACGCGCTGCCCGGCCAGTTCGAGGCCGGCGCAGCCCGCGCGGAATCCTTCAACGTCGGTATTGCAGCCGCGCCAGCCTCCGGTGTCCTGCACGAGCGTGTTGACCGCGCCCGTCAGCGCCGCGTCCGTGTCGAGCGTGGCCACACGCGTCATCACGCCCAGCTTGAACGGGGCCGTCACGCTGGCGCCCTCGATACCCAGCACGCGGATGCCGTCGAACAGGTCGTCGACGTCCGCGGCAGCCAGGGGCACATACGCCGCGTCGATGCCCAGCGACTCGAATGCTGCGTTGTGCATGGCGGGCGACAGCGAGTGCGAGACAGGGCGGCCGGCGATGCCATAGAGCGCCGTGCGCGGCCCGATGCGCCGGAACCGGAACTCCACGTTCAGCCGCTCGACGTCAATCTGGCCGGGCGCCACGCCGTCACCGGCGTATGTCCAGCACGACCCGAACCGGCCGGGAACCAGACGCGTCGCGAGGCCCGCCTCCCCCATCGCGATGAGGACCATGCGCCGGCCCGCGTGACGCCGGGCGAGCGCCGCCAGGCGCCCGCACTCGGCGAGGCGCGATACGCGGACGGCGACCTTCAGCACGTCGGGGTTCAGCGCCGCCATCGCGTCGACACGGGCTTCGAGATCGGCCGGGCAGCCCGCGAAATCGTGCAGCGACAGCACGATGTTGCGCCCGCGCCGGCGGCTGACGGTCTCCTCGAACCCGTGCGCGAATTCGACGTCGACGTAGTCGGCGCCGCCGTCGAGCGCGGCCATCAGCACGGCCCGCCTCGCCTGCTCGCTTCCGCTGAACCAGCCGCCCTCGTCCAGGCGCCGGCACGTGACCACGACAGGCAGCAGGCGGCCCGCGATGGCGGCGGCGGCGTCAGGGTCGGCGACCGAGTCGAGCCGGACCTCCACCAGGTCCGCCCCCTTCACGGCGTCCCGGTTCGCGCGAAGCTCCGCCATGCTGCGTCCCGTCACCGTCGCGCACACGAGCGGGCGTGCACTCTCCATCTGGTCCTGCCCACACATAAAAAAAGCCTCTTCAACTCG
>Ga0316621_10000231_pt1 | contig 10490 bp, 8 predicted proteins | sample OWC_Aug_OW2_C1_D_2_FD_207664 | JGI IMG/M metagenome (GOLD analysis project Ga0316621, IMG submission 207664) | Wetland soil microbial communities from Old Woman Creek delta, Ohio, United States - OWC_Aug_OW2_C1_D1_C | ecosystem: Environmental > Terrestrial > Soil > Wetlands | place: USA: Ohio... | reverse complement strand
TACGGCACGATGGCGGCGAAGGCCGTCGTGCGCGACGTGGCGCGAGTGCTGGGACTGAGCTACGGCCTCGCCGACAGCATCGCGAAGCTGATCCCGTTCGAACTCGGCATCACGCTCGACGACGCGCTCGAGAAGGAAGAAGAGCTGCGCCGGCGCTACAAGACCGAGGACGACGTGCGCGAGGTGATCGACCTGGCGCGTTCGCTGGAGGGGCTGGTGCGCAACGCGGGCACGCATGCGGGCGGCGTCGTCATCGCACCCTCGGTCCTCACGGATTTCGCGCCGCTCTACTGCGAAGAGGGCAGCACGAGCGTCGTCACGCAGTTCGACAAGGACGACGTCGAGGCCGCCGGACTCGTCAAGTTCGACTTCCTCGGCCTGCGCACGCTGACGATCATCGACTGGGCGGTGCGCACCATCAACGCTGCGCGCGCCGCCGCAGGCGAGCCGGCGCTCGACATGGCGACGCTGCCGATGGAGGACCCGGCAACGTACGCACTGATGAAGCGCTGCGAGACGACTGCGGTCTTCCAGCTCGAATCGCGCGGCATGAAAGACCTGATCCGGCGACTGCAGCCGGACTGCTTCGACGACGTCGTCGCGCTGGTGGCGCTGTTCAGGCCGGGTCCGCTGCAGTCGGGCATGGTCGAGGACTTCATCAACCGCAAGCACGGGCGGACGGGAGCAGGGATCGACTACCTGCATCCGGAGCTCAAGCCGGTGCTGCTGCCCACTTACGGCGTCATCCTGTACCAGGAACAGGTGATGCAGATCGCCCAGGTGCTCGCCGGGTACACGCTCGGCGGCGCGGACCTGCTGCGTCGCGCGATGGGCAAGAAGAAGGCTGAAGAGATGGCGCAGCAGCGCTCGGTGTTCGTCGACGGCGCCGTCGCGCGCGGCGTGGCCGAGCAGACGGCCGCGCACATCTTCGACCTGATGGAGAAATTCGCCGGCTACGGCTTCAACAAGTCGCATTCGGCGGCCTACGCGGTGCTGTCCTACCAGACCGCTTGGCTGAAGACGCACTACCCGGAAGCGTTCATGGCGGCGGTGCTGTCGTCCGACATGGACAAGACCGACAAGGTCGTGACGATCATCGACGAATGCAACCGCATGGCGCTGAAGGTCGAGCCGCCCGACGTGAACGAGTCGCAGTACGTGTTCACGGTGTCCGGTCCCATGGCGATTCGTTACGGGCTCGGGGCCATCAAGGGCGTAGGCCATGCCGCGGTCGAGAACATGCTGGCGGAGCGCGCGGCGGGCGGGCGTTTCCGCGACCTGCGCGACGTCTGCCGTCGGCTCGACCTCAACCGCGTCAATCGCCGCGTTCTGGAGGCGCTGGTACGGTCCGGCGCGCTCGATTCGCTCGGCGTGAACCGTGCCACGCTGATGCACCAGCTGCCGGGTGCCATGCAGGCCGCGGACCAGAGTTCACGTGCGGCCGCGGCCGGCCAGAATGACCTGTTCGGGCTTGCGGAGCCAGCGGCACCGCTGGCCACCGAGGCGGTCGAGCTGCGCGAAGAGCTCCCCGACTGGAGCGAAGCCGTGCGGCTCGCGGGCGAGCGCGAGACGCTCGGGCTGTACCTCACGGGGCATCCGATCACGGAATACGAGCGCGAGCTCAGGCCGATCACGAGCGGACGGATCGCCGACGTCGGCGGTGCGCGGCCGGTCGGGGCCAACGAAGGCGGTTGGCGCGGTCCTGGCAGGTCCGTCACCGTCGCGGGGCTCGTTCTCGAGATCCGCAAGCGTGGCGGACGGACGAGCTTCGTGCTCGACGACCGCAGCGGCCGTCTCGAGGTCACGATGTTCGACGACGTCTACCAGCAGTACCGGGCGCTGGTCGCGAAGGACGCGATCCTGGTCGTGGACGGCGGCCTGCGCTGGGACGATTTCATCGAGGACTGGCGACTTTCGGCGAAGCGCATCATGGACGTCGATCAGGCGCGTGAACAGTACGCACGGCGACTGGTGCTGCGCTGGCCCGGCGCGGAGCGCAACGGAGACGCGCGCAAGCTCGTCGCGGCGATCGAGCAGGCGCTGCGTACCAGCATGGGCGGGCGCTGCTCGGTGGCCGTTCGCTACTCGCGCGACGACGCCGCGGCGTTGCTGCAGTTCGGCACCGAGTGGGCCGTGCGACCCTCGCGCGAACTCGTCGAGCGGCTCGGCCAGCTGGTCGGGCGCGACGGCGTGGAGGTCGTGTATGCGCCGCGGGTGGAGGGTTGAGGAGGTGGGCAGGGGATAGCGGATAGTGGATAGTGAATAGTGGATAGGAGGAGCCGGAGCGGCCGGCGCGGCCGCCCTCTGTCTATCCACTATCCACTGTTCACCATTCACTATCCGGCCTCCGGCCCGCCCCCTTTGCTTCGCGCCCCCTTCCGAGGCATCCTCCGCTCCCATGGCCCTCAGCTTCCTGGAATTCGAGCAGCCCATCGCCGAACTCGAGGCGAAGATTGACGAGCTCAAGTTCGTGTCCTCGGACGCCGAGGTCAATGTCGGCGAGGAGATCGCGCGGCTGCGCGCCAGGAGTCGTGCGCTCACGACGAGCATTTTCGCGGGCCTGACGCCTTGGCAGGTGGCGCAGCTCGCGCGTCACCCGCAGCGGCCCTACACGCTCGACTACGCGGCGACTGTTTTCGAGGAGTTCCAGGAGCTGCACGGCGACCGCATGTACTCCGACGATCTCGCGATCGTGGGTGGCTTCGCCCGTCTCGCCGGCCGGCCGGTCATGCTGATGGGGCATCAGAAGGGGCGCGACACCAAGGAGCGGGTGCGTCGCAATTACGGCATGCCGAAGCCGGAGGGCTACCGTAAGGCGCTCAGGCTGATGAAGCTCGCGGAGCGTTTCCGGATTCCCGTCGTCACGTTGATCGACACACCGGGTGCCTATCCGGGCGTGGGTTCGGAAGAGCGCAACCAGAGCGAGGCGATCGCTCGCAACCTGTTCGAGATGGCGCGACTGCGTGTGCCGATCATTACGGCCGTGATCGGCGAGGGCGGCTCGGGAGGAGCGCTGGCGATCGGCGTGTGCGACCGGCTGATCATGCTTCAGTACAGCGTCTACTCGGTCATCTCCCCGGAGGGATGCGCGTCGATCCTCTGGAAGAGTGCCGACAAGAAGGAACTCGCCGCCGACGCGATGGGCATCACCGCCGAGCGTCTCGACAAGCTCGGGCTGGTGGACGAGGTGCTGAAGGAGCCACTCGGCGGGGCGCATCGCGATCCGCAGGTCATGGCCGACGCGCTCCAGCAGGCGCTGGTCCGCCACCTCGACGAGGTGGCGGACTGGCCTGAGGAAGAGCTCCTCAGGCGCCGGTATGACCGGGTGCGCGCGCAAGGCGTGTTCCGCGCGAACTGAGTCGTCGTGGCATTCACGGCCGCCAGGCTGGCATCGGCGCTCGAAGACTGCCTCGTCGCCGTTGCGCGACCCGCGTCCGGCCTGTGCGTCGCGCTGAGCGGCGGTCTGGACTCGACCGTGCTGCTCGCGGGCCTGGCGCGTGCCCGTGCGGCCAGCGCCTGGCCGCCGTTGCGTGCGGCGCACGTCGATCATGGCCTGCATGCCGACTCCGCGACATGGGCCGAGAGGTCCGCGCTCCAGGCGATGGGCCTCGGCGTGCCGCTGGTGCAGGTCAGCGTGGACGCCCGCCCCTCGGCCGGGGAGAGTCCCGAAGCGGCGGCACGCAAGGCCCGCTACGCCGCGCTGGCCGGTTGCCTCGAGCCTGGCGAAGTGCTGCTCACGGCACATCACGCGGATGATCAGCTCGAAACCGTCCTGCTGCAGTGGTTGCGGGGAGGAGGGCTGCGCTCGGTCGCCGGCATGCCGGCTGTCGCTGCGTTTGGGGCGGGATGGCACGCGAGGCCCTTGCTTGGCTTCTCGCGTGCCGAGTTGCACTCATGGGCACGCGAGTCGGGACTCGCATGGCTCGAAGATCCGTCGAACCTCGATCGGCGTTTCGATCGCAATTACCTGCGGCTCGAAGTCCTGCCTGCGCTGCGGCGGCGGTGGCCGGCGGCGGCACGCACCGTCGGGCGGGTTGCGTTGCAGGCGGCGGAGGCGCTCGAGGTCGAGGCCGCGATCGCCGGCTCCGACCTGGCCGCCGTCGAGGACGGCAGCGCGATCTCGCTCGAGCGGCTGCACGGGCTGCCGGAGCCGCGCCAGCGCCGGGTAGTGCGCGCATGGTTGAGGCGGGCCGGGTTGCCGCTGCCGTCGGCACGAACGCTCGCGGCGCTGCTGCACGACGTGACCCATTCGGCGGACGATCGTGTCCCCTGCGTGAACTGGCGAGGCGCGCGCGTCTACCGTTACCGTGGCAGGCTCTTCGGCACGGCTGGCGACATCGAGGCAACCGCAGCGCGGTCCGGGGGCACCTGGCACCAGGGCACGGCATTCGATCTGGGGTCGCTCGGCAGACTCGAGCTCAGGGCCGCGACGGGCATTGGACTGAGTCGCGCCCGGTTGCCCCGGGAACTGCAGGTGGCCCTGAGGGCAACGGGCGAGTTGTTCAGGCCTGCTGGTGCCGGCCATCGCCGGCCGCTGCGCAAGTGGCTGCAGCAACGCGGTGTGCTGCCATGGCTGCGGCCGCAGATCCCGCTCGTCATCGCGCACGGCGAGATCGTTGCAATCGGGGACCTGGCGTACGGCCATGGGTTTCATGCGCAGCCCGGCGAACCGTCGTGGGTGGTCGCGTGGCAGGGTCGGCCAGTGCTGACCGAGCAAGAGGCTCTCCAGGCCCGGACGATTTCCTGATCCCGCTGCGAACGGCGCTTTCCGGTGGCCGGATCAGTGGCATTCCGTTAGACTGTCCTCCCGTCGTGCTTCTCCTGCGGCGGTGCTTCCAATGACCAAGTTCATCTGCGTGACCGGCGGCGTGGTTTCCTCGCTGGGCAAGGGAATCGCCGCGGCTTCGCTGGGGGCGATCCTCGAGGCGCGGGGCCTCAAGATCGCAATGGTCAAGCTCGACCCGTACATCAACGTGGACCCGGGCACGATGAGCCCGTTCCAGCACGGCGAGGTGTTCGTCACCGACGACGGCGCCGAGACGGACCTCGACCTCGGTCACTACGAGCGCTACGTCCGCACCACGACGGGCCGCAGCAGCAATTTCACGACCGGGCGCATCTACGAACGGGTCATCGCCAAGGAGCGACGCGGCGACTATCTCGGCGCCACCGTACAGGTGATCCCGCACATCACCGACGAGATCAAGCACTGCATCCGCATGGGCGCAGGCGACGCGGACATCTGCATGGTGGAGATCGGCGGTACCGTGGGCGACATCGAATCGCTGCCGTTCCTCGAGGCGATCCGCCAGCTGGGAATCGAGCTCGGGCACGACAACGTGCTCTACATGCACCTGACGCTGATCCCGTACATAGCCACCTCGGGCGAAATCAAGACCAAGCCGACGCAGCACTCGGTCAAGGAGCTGCGCTCGATCGGCATCCAGCCGGACGTGTTGCTCTGCCGCTGCCAGGATCCGCTGCCGCCGGAGCAGCGGCGCAAGATCGCGCTGTTCACCAATGTGGAGGAGCGCGCGGTAATCTCCGCGGTGGACGCCGACGACATCTACAAGATCCCGTCGCTGCTGCACGAGCAGGCGCTCGACGAGATCGTGTGCGCGAAGCTGCGCATCGACGCGCCGCCGGCGGACCTCGGCGAATGGCAGCACGTGGTCGCCGCAAAGGGCAGCCCGGACCTCACGGTCAGCGTCGCGATGGTCGGCAAGTACGTGAACCTCAAGGACGCCTACATTTCGCTGACCGAGGCGTTGATGCACGCGGGCCTGAGGACGCGCACGCGCGTAAAGCTCGATTTCATCGAGGCGACCGACGTCGAGAAGCGCGGTACCGACTGCCTCGACGGCGCGGACGCCATCCTGGTGCCAGGCGGCTTCGGCGAGCGCGGCATCGAGGGCAAGATCCAGGCCGTCCGCTATGCGCGCGAGCACGGTGTTCCGTACCTCGGCATCTGCCTGGGAATGCAGCTCGCCATCATCGAATTCGCACGCGACGTTGCCGGACTCGAGGGCGCGCACAGCACGGAGTTCGACCGCGGCACACCACATCCGGTGATCGCGCTCATCACCGAGTGGCAGGACCAGAAGGGCACGATCGAGGCGCGTACCGAGCAGTCGAACCTCGGTGGCACGATGCGCCTTGGAGCGCAGGAAGTGCGCGTTTCCCATGGCTCGCTCGCGCACGAGATATACGGCGCCGACGCGATTCGGGAGCGGCATCGCCACCGCTTCGAGTTCAACAACAACTACCTGCAGAAGCTGATGAACGCCGGGCTGCGCTTCTCGGGCTTCTCGCGCGACGGCCTCGTCGAGATCGTCGAGTTGCCGCACCACCCGTTCTTCATCGCGAGCCAGTATCACCCCGAGTTCCGCTCGACCCCACGCGACGGCCATCCGCTGTTCACGGGTTTCATCCGGGCGGCGCGTGATCATCGTGCCGCGCAGCTGCCGGTCGCGGCGGGCGCATGAGACTGTGCGGATTCGAAGTCGGGCCGGATCGGCCCTTTTTCCTGATCGCGGGACCCTGCGTCATCGAGAGCGAGGCGCTGGTGCTCGACGTGGCGGGACGGATGAAGGAGATCGCGGGCGAAGTCGGGATCCCGTACATTTTCAAGGCATCTTTCGACAAGGCGAACCGCTCGTCGAAGTCGAGCTTCCGCGGCCCGGGCATCGCCGAGGGTCTGCGGGTGCTCGAGCAGGTGCGCCGCCAGGTCGGCGTCCCGGTACTGACGGACGTGCACGAGGACACGCCGCTGGCCGAGGTCGCCGCAGTCGTCGACGTGCTGCAGACGCCGGCTTTCCTGTGCCGTCAGACCAACTTCATCCTCAACGCGTGCTCGCAGGGCAGGCCCGTCAACGTCAAGAAGGGCCAGTTCCTGTCGCCGTGGGAGATGGCCAACGTCGTTGAGAAGGCTCGTTCGACGGGCAACGAGCAGGTGATGGTCTGCGAGCGTGGCTTCAGCTTCGGCTACAACAACCTCGTGTCGGACATGCGCAGCCTCGCGATCATGCGCGCCACCGGGGCGCCGGTGGTCTTCGACGCGACCCATTCCGTGCAGTTGCCCGGCGGGCAGGGCACCGCGTCGGGCGGGCAACGGGAGTTCGTCCCGGTGCTTGCCCGGGCGGCCGTGGCGGCCGGAGTCGCGGGCATCTTCATGGAAACCCATCCCGAGCCGGCGAAGGCGCTGTCGGACGGCCCCAATGCATGGCCGCTCGACCGGATGCGCTCGCTGCTCACTGTACTCAAGGAAATCGATGCCGCGGCGAAATCGCGGCCCTACGAGGAATCGAGCTTATGACGAAGATTGTCGACATCAAGGCGCGCGAGATCGTTGATTCTCGCGGCAATCCAACCGTTGAAGCGGACGTGCACCTCGAGGGCGGGGTCATGGGGCGTGCGGCCGTGCCGTCGGGCGCCTCGACCGGCACGCGCGAGGCGGTGGAACTGCGTGACGGCGACAAGAAGCGCTACCTCGGCAAGGGCGTGCTGAAGGCCGTCGCCAACGCGAACGGTGAAATCCGCTCGGCGCTGCTCGGGCGCGACGCGTGCGACCAGGCCGGGCTGGACCGTCGACTGATCGAGCTCGACGGCACCGACACGAAGTCGCGCCTCGGCGCGAACGCGACGCTGGCCGTTTCGCTGGCCACGGCGCACGCAGCCGCCCGCGCGGCGGGGCTGGGCCTGTATCGATTGCTGGGCGGATCCGGCCCGAAAGTCATGCCGGTGCCGATGATGAACATCATCAATGGCGGCGCGCACGCAGACAACAGCGTGGACATCCAGGAATTCATGGTGCTCCCGGTCGGCGCGCCGAATTTCAGCGAAGCGCTGCGTTGCGGGGCCGAGATCTTCCACACTCTGAAGAAAGTCCTGCATGAGCGGGGCCTCGCGACCGCAGTCGGGGACGAGGGCGGGTTCGCGCCGAACCTCCCGTCGAACGAGGCAGCGCTCGAGACGATCATGGAGGCGGTCGAGCGGGCGGGCTACAAGGCTGGAGGAGACGTATTCCTCGGGCTCGACGCCGCGGCGTCCGAGTTCTATCGCGATGGCGTCTACGACCTCGAGTCCGAAGGACGCAAGTTCACGTCCGCACAGTTCGTCGACTACCTCGCCGGCCTCGTGGACCGTTTCCCGATCATCACGATCGAGGACGGCATGGCCGAGGGCGACTGGGACGGCTGGGGCATCCTCACGCAGCGCCTCGGCCGCAGGATACAGATCGTGGGCGACGACCTGTTCGTCACCAACACGAAGATCCTTCGCGAGGGCATCGCGCGCGGCATCGCGAACTCGATCCTGATCAAGCCGAACCAGATCGGCACGCTGACCGAGACGCTCGAGGCGATCGACATGGCCACGACGGCCGGTTATTCGTCGGTCATTTCGCATCGCTCGGGAGAAACCGAGGACAGCACCATAGCGGACATCGCGGTGGCGACCCGTGCTACGCAGATCAAGACGGGATCGCTCTGCCGGTCCGACCGTATCGCGAAGTACAACCAGCTGCTGAGGATCGAGGCAGAGCTCGGCTCTCAGGCAAGCTACGCCGGGCGTAACGCGTTCCCGGTGCCTTGCGCTGCGGGCGGCAGATGACGATCCGCATCATCGCGGCATTGCTGCTCGCGGCCGTTCTGGCCCTGCAGTACCGATTGTGGGTGTCGCCGACCGGCATGCGCGACGTCTGGCGCACGCAGCAGGCCATCGAGGCCCAGACCAAGGAGAACGAGCGACTGCAGCAGCGCAACCGGACGCTCGCCGCCGAGGTGCGCGACCTCAAGGAAGGCAGGGCCGCGATCGAGGAGCGAGCCCGCACGGACCTCGGCATGATTGGCGCCGGCGAGACCTTCTTCCAGGTCGTGCCGCCGGCGCCGGGTGCTGGCGAGGCCCCGGCCACACAGCGACGGACCGCCCAGGCCGAACAGAAATGAGCGTGCGGGCGCGGCGCTGGGCCGTCGTCGTGGCGGCCGGTCGCGGCGAGCGTTTCGGCGGCCGGATACCCAAGCAGTACGTCAGTCTGCTCGGTCGTCCGGTGCTGTCCTGGTCGCTGGGCACGCTGCTCCTCGAATCCACGCTCGACGGCATCGTCGTTGCGCTTGCGCCGGGCGACCGCCGCTGGCGCGGGCTCGCCGAGTCACGGGACCGGCGCGTCAGCACTTGCCGTGGTGGCGATCGTCGCGAGTCGTCCGTCGCGAACGCGCTCGAGTCGCTGGCCGACCGGGCGCATGACACGGACTGGGTCATCGTTCACGACGCGGCGCGTCCGTGCCTGGACCGCGAAGACCTCGCGCGACTGATCAAGGCAACCCGCAACGACCCCGTCGGGGGACTGCTCGCGGTCCCGGTCGCCGACACGCTCAAGTGCGACGACGGCCGCGGGCGCAGCGCGCGCACCGCCGCACGGGAGGGTCTGTGGCGGGCGCTCACGCCGCAGATGTTCCGCTACGGGCTGCTCAAGCGTGCGCTCGCGCTCTGCCTCGAACGAGAGCGCGCCGTCACCGACGAGGCGTCGGCCATCGAGATGCTGGGGCTCAGGCCGCTGCTGGTGCGCGGTCGCGCCGACAACATCAAGCTCACGAACGTGGACGACCGTCGGATCGCGGAAGCGATCCTGCGGTCGGGGAGGAAGCGATGAGGGTTGGGATAGGCTATGACGTGCACGCCTTCGGTCCTGGCGACCACGTCACGCTGGGTGGGGAGAAGATCCGCTGGTCGCAGGGCATCCGGGCCCATTCGGACGGCGACGTGCTGCTGCACGCGCTGTGCGATGCACTGCTTGGCGCGATGGCGCTCGGCGACATCGGGCAGCATTTTCCCGACACCGATTCGCGCTGGAAGGACGCCGACAGCCGCCTGTTCCTGCGTCACTGCGCAAAGCTGATGCACGAGCGTCGCTGGCGGCTCGTGAACGCCGACCTGACACTGATCGCCGAGGCGCCGCGCGTCGGGTCGCACCGCGCCGCGATGCGGGCCCACATCGCCGACGATCTCGGCTGCGAGACAGACAGGGTCAATATCAAGGCCACCACCAGCGAGGGCCTCGGCGCATTCGGCCGAGGCGAGGGGCTGGCGGCACAGGCGATCGTCCTGCTTGCCCATGCCGACGACGGATCGCACGGTCACTGACTCCATGGATCTCGCGACAGCCCACGGCCTGCCACCACTCGGCGGGCGCGTTCGCGTCGCGCCCGAGGACTTCGTCGTCGAGGAACAGCTCGGGTTCGAGCCGGATGGCGCAGGCGGGCATGTTCTGCTCAGCGTCGAGAAGCGTGGCGCCAACACCGGATGGGTGGCCGCGCAACTGGCGCGGGCGGCGGGTGTGCCGGCCCGCGACGTCGGTTACAGCGGTCAGAAGGACCGGCATGCCGTTACCCGCCAGGCGTACTCGCTGCCATGGCCGGTTTCGGCGCCGCTCGATGCCTGCCTTGGGTTTGCGGGCGAGGGTTATCGCGTGCTGTCGGCCGGCAGGCACGGAC
>Ga0316621_10000229_pt1 | contig 10503 bp, 10 predicted proteins | sample OWC_Aug_OW2_C1_D_2_FD_207664 | JGI IMG/M metagenome (GOLD analysis project Ga0316621, IMG submission 207664) | Wetland soil microbial communities from Old Woman Creek delta, Ohio, United States - OWC_Aug_OW2_C1_D1_C | ecosystem: Environmental > Terrestrial > Soil > Wetlands | place: USA: Ohio... | reverse complement strand
CCGCTCCGATCGGGTGCTCGGGGTGGGCGGCGTCTCCACCGTCTCCCCCGTCGGCAACCTCTTCCTGGCGGGACGCGAGGTGCTTCCCGGCCTGGGCACCGAGGGGCAGTTTCACTCGGCATGGCAGGCCGCGGCGGCGGTCGAACGGCAACTCGGAGCGAAGAACCGGCCGAAGTGACTTGACGCGGGGCCCGGTCCCGCGTATTAACCCGCCCTCTTTCCTAGGAAAAAAAGCCAATGGCACGTCGCTGCGACATGTGTGGGAAGGGGCCGCTCGTCGGCAACAACGTCTCCCACGCGAACAACAAGACCAAGACCCGCTCGCTCCCGAACCTCCGCTCCGTGCGGGCCACGGTGGACGGTACCGTCCGCCACGTCCGCATCTGCACCCGCTGCCTCAAGGCCGGGCGCATCGCGAAGGCGCCGCACCACGGCACCCGGGTCGCGGCACGGGCCTGATTCCGGACCGGCAGGGCGAAGGGACTCCCGGCATGGGGAGCATGCTCGAGCTGCGCCGTGCGCTCGCCCAGCTCGGCGGCCGCCGGCGGCTCGATCTGCTGCTCGACCAGCCCGACCCCCGCGCCGTCGTCCGGGCGCTTCCCGCCGACGAGCTCTACCACGCCATCCAGGACGCCGGCCTCGCCGACGCCTCGGAGGTCGTCCAGCTCGCCTCGCCGGAGCAGTTCCGGACCTTCGTCGACCTGGACGCCTGGCGCGGCGCAGAGGTCGATCCGATGCGGCTGGTCCCCTGGCTCCGCGCCGCGAGAGGGGCTCCCTCGGGCGCCGACCGCGACGCCGACCTCGATGCCTGGCGCGAGAAGATCGCCGCCCTCGACCCGGAGCTGGTCAGCCTGCTCCTCCGCTCCGCCCTCAAGATCCACGACCTGGAGGAGGACGAGGACCCGGACTTCGAGAGCGAGCGGTTCATGCGAACCGCCGAGGGCCGGTTCATCGTCGAGTTCGTCCCCGATGGCGCCGACTACGTCGCGGTGCGGCGGCTCGTCGACGACCTCTACGAGCGCGACCCGTTCATGGCCGGCCGGACCCTCTCCGCGGTCCGCTGGGAGATCGAGAGCGACCTCGAGGAGAGCGCGCTCCGCTGGCGCGAGGGGCGGCTCGCCGACCTCGGCTACCCCACCTTCGACGAGGCCCTCTCCTGGTTCGCCCGCCCCGCCGGCCGGGGCGACCTGCCCGCGGGCCTTCCCGATCGCCCACCCGGCTTCTGGCTCGCCTCCTTCCGCCGCGAGACCCTCCTCGACCGCGCGGCGGCCCGGCTCCCTCCGGAGGCGGTCGAGCGCTTCGAGGGCGAGGCGCTCGCCGCGGCCAATGCGGCCATCGTCGCCGACCGGGTGGACCCCTCCGATCCCGACGCGGTCCGGAGCGCGGTCGAGTCGGCCCGGGCGCTCCTGGAGCTGGGGCTCGAGTCCCTCTCCGGCGGCGACGTCGACGTCGCGGCGAGGGCGCTCGCGTCCACGCCGCTCAAGACCGTGTTCCAGCGCGGCTTCGGCCAGCTCCTCGAGCTGCGCTGGAGGGCCGAGCGCACCCGCAAGGAAGCGGCGGCGATCGGCCCGGTGCCAGCGCTCGACGCTCCCGTCGGCGAGGCCTTCGCGGCGGTCCAGCGGCGCCGGCCCCGCTTCTTCCCGGGCATCGATCGGCCGCGCGACGAGTGGGGATCGGTGGCCGCGGGAGCCTTCGTGGAACGGCCCTTCCGTTCCGCCGACGAGGTCCGCCGCACCGCCTCGGCCCTCGGCGATGCCGAGGCGCTGCTCGCGCTCGGACGGCGGCTCGGCCTCGCGCCGTCCGGGGAACCGAACCCACCGACGCTCGCCACCCTCTACCTCACCGCGCTCGCCAACGAGCGGCTCGGTCGGCCCTTCGCGCCGGCACCCCTCGGCCGTGCGGACCTTCCGGCCGCGGCGCGCGCGCTCGAGACCATCGACGATCCCCGCCTCTCCGGCGCGGGGGCCCCCGGCGAGCTCCTGCTCGTCATGGCCCGGAACCGTGCGGCCGAGCTCGCCCCGGTCCGGGCCGGCGAGGCACCGCCCCCCGGAACCGTCGCGGCGGTGCTGGTCTCCGGATAGCTACCCGCCCGGGCGCGCCGGCTCGATGAAGGTGGCCTCGCGCGCCCAGCGGAACGCCTGGTCGATCTGCTCGTCGGCGAGCACGCCGTCCCTTCGCAGCATCTCCACCTCGCGCCGCATGTCGGTGTCGAGCAGGTACGGGCCGTCGGTGTTGATGGTGAAGCGCACGCCGGCGCGCCAGAGCTTCTGGAGCACCTCGCGCATCTCGGCCGTGCCCGATACGGCGCGGGTGGCCAGGTTGGACGTCGGGCAGACCTCGAGCGTCACGCCCCGCTCCTTGAGGAGCGCCATCACCTTCTCGTCCTGGGCGGCCCGGATGCCGTGCCCGATCCGGTCGGGCTGGAGCTGCTCCACGACCGCGCGAACTCCCTCCGCGCCGGTGCCCGCGGTCTCCCCGGTGTGCACCGTGGTCCTCAGGCCGGCCTTGCGGGCGTGGGCGAAGAGATCCCGGTACTTCCCCACGACGGACGGGTCGAGCTCGAGCGCGTTCCGCTCGGTGCCGGCCAGGTCGATCCCGACGACGCCCCGCTTCTGGTAGCGGATCGCCTTCTCCACGATGATCTCGTTCAGGTGATGCTCGAACTCGCGGGCCAGGCAGAAGATGAGGCCGGCCTGGACCCCGTACTCGAGGACACCCCGGTCCATCCCGCGCAGCGCCGCATGGATGATGTGGTCGAGGTCCCTCTCGCCGCCCTGGTTGCGCTTCATCGGATTGAAGCGAAGCTCGATGAGGTTCACGCGGGAGGAGCGGTACTCCTTGCCGATGATCTCGTGGACGCTGCGCTCCATCGCCGAGGGCGAGGACTGGATCTTCTCCGTCCACTGGTGGAGCACGGCCAGGTACTCGTCGAGCGACTTGACCTTCCCGGGCCGCGCCGAGACGAGTTCCCGGAACTCCCAGTAGTCGGCCACCGGGAGCTTCAGGCCCTGCTCGTGCGCGATGGACCAGAGGGTGTGCGGCGCCGCCGCCCCGCCCACGTGGATGTGGAGATCGGAGAGGTCCCGGGTCATTCCGGGCTCAGTGTTCCGCCTCGTCGGGCGCGGCGTCGGCGGGCGCCCCGAGCGCGAGGCCGCAGTCCGGGCACTCGGCCGCGCTCCCGGCCGGCGTGAAACGGTGGCCGCAGGCGGGGCACTCGATCTCGCCACCGGCGTCGAGGTCGATTCCACGCAGGCCCCGCTCCGCCGCCTCCTTCGCCCCGGTCTCGCCGAGCAGGTGCGACCACTCGGCGCGCAACGCCGCCTGTGCCGGCTCCACCTCGGCCACGGGGACGTAGAGGTTCCACAGGGGGTGCTGCTTCTGCTCCGGTCGCCCGATCGGCACCTGCTCCATTCCCGGGGAGAGACCCTCCCCCTCCAGGACCGCCATCATCTCCTTCACCGAGGCGTAGCCGGACCGCGAGAGGAGCTTCAACCCCTCCCCCTCGGCGGCGCAGGTGACGCACGTCCCGGCAGGGTCGATCGGGGTGTTGCACTTGGGGCAAGCGGCCACGTCCATGGGCTCCTCCTCGTGCGCCGGATGTTCGCCCGCTCCGGCGCTCCCACGGCTATACTCCGGCGCCTCATGATCATCGACGGAAAACAGGTAGCGGCCAAGGTTCGCGCGGAGGTTGCGGACCAGGTGAGGGAGCTGACCCGGCAGGGACTCGTCCCCGGCCTGACCGTGGTTCGCGTCGGCGACGACCCGGCCTCGGCCGTCTACGTCCGCGGCAAGCGCAAGGCCTGCGAGGAGGTGGGCATGCGCTCCGTGGAGCACCACCCGGATGCGTCCATCTCCGAGGCGGACCTGCTCGCGCTCATCGCCCGGCTGAACGCCGACCCGGAGACCCACGGCATCCTGGTGCAGCTCCCCCTGCCGAAGCACATCGACGAGTCGAAGGTGCTCGACGCCATCTCGCCCGCCAAGGACGCGGACGGCTTCCACCCGACCAACGTCGGAAACCTGTGGACGGGGAAGCACGCCCCCCGCCCGTGCACGCCCGCGGGCGTGATGCGCCTCCTCGACGAGGCCGGCGTCGACCCGAAGGGCAAGCGGGCGCTCGTCGTCGGGCGGTCCAACATCGTCGGCAAGCCGATGGCCTACATGCTCCTCGAGCGCCACGCGACCGTGACCATCGCCCACTCCCGCACCGAGGACCTGGCCGGCGAGGTCGGTCGCGCCGACATCCTGGTGGCCGCCATCGGGAAGGCGGAGATGGTGAAGGGCGCCTGGGTGAAGCCCGGCGCCGTGGTCATCGACGTGGGGATGAACCGCAAGCCGGACGGCAAGCTCTGCGGCGACGTGGAGTTCGCGGAGGCCGAGAAGCGGGCCTCGGCCATCACCCCCGTCCCGGGCGGCGTGGGCCCCATGACCATCGCCATGCTGCTCGTGAACACCCTCGAGCTGGCGCGCAGGTCACGTCGGTGAGGCTCGCCGCCGTCGCCGCGGCGCTGCTGGCCGCCTCCTGCTCGCGAGGCTCGGATTTCGTCGTCCGGCCGGAGCCGCTCGGCCCCGCGCCCGCCCCGGCTCCGGTCGCCTACCGGGTCATCCACGTGGCCGACTTCGGCGACGACACCCGGCAGCAGGCGGCGGTGGCGGAAGCCATGGCGGCCCTGTCCCGGTCCGTGCCGGTGGACCTCGTCCTCCACCCGGGCGACAACGTCTACGAGTGCGGCCCGGACCCCGTGCTCCCCGGCGCCGAGAAGTGCGCGTTCGGTCCCGATCAGAACCAGGTGGCGGCGGGATACCAGGCCCCCGTCGACCCCAGCTTCGAGAAGCTCTTCGAGAAGCCGCTGGCCGGCCTCCTGCGCGACGGGAAGCCGGTGCCGGTGCTCCTCACCCTCGGCAACCACGACGTGGCGGCCATGGGCACCTGCGCCTCCGGAGGCGAGGCGCGCGTGATCGCCCGCCGGCGCGCCTGTCTCTCGGTCGCCCACAGGTCGCCGCGCTGGTCGATGCCCGGGCGCCACTGGGTCGAGGACCGCGGCCCCGCCCGCTTCATCGGAGTCGACTCCAACCTGATCAAGCGCGACTACGGCGACTTCTCCTTCGACGACGAGGTGGCCTTCGTGACCGAGGCCGCCCGCCCCTGCAAGGAGAGGCCCTGCTTCGTCGTGGCCCATCACCCGAGCTTCTCGGCCGGCGAGCACCGCGCCGACGCCACGCCGGAGTACCTGGCCCGCGTGAAGCGCATCGAGGAGGCCGCCGGCCCCATCGCCGGATGGCTGTCCGGGCACGAGCACCAGCTCGAGCACCTCCGGGCCCCGTCCGGCTACGACGTCTTCATCTCCGGAAACGGGTCGCGGGCTCGCCCGGAGGAGCGCTTCAAGTCGGTCTCCGCGCCCGGAGCCCGCCTCCTCTTCGCCTCCACCCGGCCCGGCTTCGCGGTCCTCGAGGTGGGCGACGGGGGCAGCTGGTCCTACCGCTTCCTCGACGTGTCCGGGAAGTCCATCCAGTGCTGCACGGCCGCTGCACGGGGCCCCTGCAGGCCGGTGACCTGTCCCCCATGATGCCTTGACCCTCGGGGGGCGGCCGATACAATTCCGCCGCCCTCCCCAACCTCGGCGGTCCCGATGGCGAAGAGAACTCCGCTCTACGACGTACACGTGCAGTCCGGCGCCCGCATGGTCGAGTTCGCGGGCTGGGACATGCCGGTCCAGTACTCGGGGGTGCTCGACGAGCACGAGGCGGTGCGCACCCGCGCCGGCCTCTTCGACGTCTCGCACATGGGCGAGGTGGTCTTCCGTGGGCCGAAGGCCCTCGAGGCGCTCAACCGGATCTTCACCAACGACCTCACGAAGATCGTCGACGGGCAGGCGCAGTACGGTTGCCTCTGCCGCGAGAACGGGGGCATCGTCGACGACGTGGTGATCTACCGGCGCTCGGCCGAGGACCTGCTGGTCTGCGTCAACGCCGGCAACCGCGACAAGGACTACGAGTGGCTGCGGGATCACGCCGGCGGCGCCCAGGTGACCCACGAGTCGGACGACTGGGTCCAGCTGGCGCTGCAGGGGCCGCGCGCCCAGGCCATCCTCCAGCCGCTGACCGGGGCCGACCTCTCGAAGCTCAAGACCTTCCACTTCACCGAGGGCGAGGTGGCGGGCGTGCCCTGCACCATCGCCCGCACCGGCTACACGGGCGAGGACGGCTTCGAGCTCTTCTGCCGTCCCGCACTCGGCGTGAAGCTGTGGAAGGCGCTCATGGAGGCGGGCAAGGCGGAGGGGCTGGTGCCGGCCGGCCTGGGCGCCCGCGACACGCTGCGCCTCGAGGTCGCCTACCGGCTCTACGGCAACGACATGGACGACGCCACCACGCCGCTGGAGGCCGGCCTGGGCTGGGTGGTCAAGTTCGACAAGGGCGACTTCATCGGCCGCGACGCCATGCTCCGGCAGAAGGCGGCCGGCCTCTCCCGCAAGCTGGTCGGCTTCGTCCTCGCCGACCCGGGCATCGCCCGCCACGGCTTCGACGTGCTCCACGACGGCAAGAAGGTCGGGGTGGTCGCGAGCGGGACGAGGTCGCCCACCCTGAAGACCTCCATCGGACTCGCCTTCGTCCCGCCCGCGCTGGCGGCCGAGGGCTCCACCTTCGCGATCGACATCCGCGGCAGGCCCGCTTCCGCCCAGGCAGTGAAGACGCCGTTCTACACGAGGAAATGACCATGAACTTCCCCGATGATCTGAAGTACACCCGCGATCACGAGTGGGCCCGCGTCCAGGGCGCGAAGGTCACGGTGGGCATCACCGATTTCGCCCAGGACCAGCTGGGAGACGTGGTCTACGTCGAGCTCCCCGAGGTCGGCGACGTGGTGAAGAAGGGCGAGACCTTCGGCGTGGTCGAGTCGACCAAGGCCGTCTCCGACCTCTTCGCGCCCATCTCCGGCAAGGTGGTCGAGGTGAACGGGCCGCTCGTCGACGCCCCCGAGACCGTCAACGAGGACCCCTACGAGGAGGGCTGGATGATCGTCGTGGAAGCCTCCGACCCGAAGGAGCTCACCGAGCTCCTGGACGCCCCCGCCTACCGGAAGTTCGTCGAGGAAGAGCAGGAGTAGACATTGCGCTACCATCCCCACACCCCCGGGGACGTCCGGCAGATGCTGGACGTCTGCGGGGTGTCGTCCATCTCCGATCTCTTCCGCTCCATCCCGGCGAGGCTGCGCCTGGAGCGGCCGCTCGACGTCCCGGCGGCCACCGACGAGGTGTCGCTCCTCGCCGAGTTCCAGCGGCTGGCGGCGCGGAACCGCACCGAGCACCCGCCCTTCATCGGCGCCGGGGCCTACGCCCACCACGTCCCGCCGGTGGTCGACCAGCTGCTCCTGCGCGGCGAGTTCTTCACGGCCTATACGCCGTACCAGCCGGAGATCGCCCAGGGGACGCTGCAGGCCCTCTTCGAGTGGCAGACCTTCGTGACCCTGCTCACCGGGCTCGAGATCTCGAACGCCTCCATGTACGACGGCGCCTCGGCCACCGCCGAGGCGGTGCTGCTCGCCACCCGGACCACCAGCCGCGACAAGGTGGTGGTGAGCGCCGCGCTCCACCCCGAGTACCGGAAGGTGCTCTCCACCTACCTGGCCTCCACCGGCGACGAGATCGTCACCGTGCCCTACGGCCCGGACGGACGCACCGACCTGGCGGCCCTCGATGCTGCCGTCGACGACCGGACCGCGGCGGTGGTGCTCGGCTACCCGAACTTCTTCGGCGTGATCGACGCCCTCCCCGAGGCCGCCGCCATCGCGAAGCGGGGCGGCGCGCTGGCCATCTCGGCCACCTCCGAGGCGGTCTCGCTCGGCCTGCTCCAGGCGCCCGGCGCGCTGGGCGCCGACGTGGCGGTGGGAACCCTGCAGAGCTTCGGGAACGGCGTCAGCTTCGGCGGGCCGGCGCCCGGGTTCCTGGCCATCCGCGAGGGGCTCGTCCGGCAGATGCCCGGGCGGGTGGCCGGCGCCACCGTCGACCGGACCGGCCGGCGCGGCTTCGTGCTCACCCTCTCCACCCGCGAGCAGCACATCCGGCGGGAGAAGGCCACGTCCAACATCTGCACCAACGCCGGCCTGGCAGCGCTGGCCGCCACCATCCACCTGTCGTTGCTCGGCAAGGGTGGCCTCGCCCACCTGGCGCGCCTCAACCACGCCCGCGGGAAGCAGCTCCGCGACGCCATGAAGAAGGCCGGCTTCGGCCTGCGCTTCACCGGCCCGACCTTCAACGAGGCGGCCTTCGAGGTGGGTGACGCGCAGGCGGTGGTCGACCGCCTGGCGAAGAGGGGCATCGCCGCCGGCGTCCCGCTCTCGCGCTGGTACCCCGATGACCCGCGGATGAAGGGCGCGTTGCTCAGCGTCGCCACCGAGCTCCACACCCCCGAGCTCATCGAGCTCTTCGCGCAGTCGGTGAGGGAATAGACATGGCCAACCCGACCGGCTGGAAACCCAGCATGGAGAAGGGCGCCGCCGCCGGCGCCGATTCGCAGGAGAACGGGCTCATGGGAGCGACCCGGGGCCTCGCCATGGAGGAGCCGCTGGTGTTCGAGCAGGGCTCGCCGGGGCGGGTCGGAGTGTCGCTGCCCCCCGTCCCCGCCGGAGCCGACCCCGCGGCCGAGATCCCCGCGGCGCTGCTCCGCGGAGAGATCGCCGGCATGCCCGAGATGGGCGAGCTGGAGGTGGTCCGCCACTTCACCCGTCTCTCCCAGTGGAACTGGGGCATCGACACCGGCTTCTACCCGCTGGGCTCCTGCACCATGAAGTACAACCCGAAGTCGAGCGAGGCGCTGGCGCGCCTGCCCGGATTCGCGGGGGCGCACCCGCTGCTCCCCGGCTCCATGAGCCAGGGTGCGCTCGAGCTCATCTACGAGCTGGAGCGATCCCTCTCCGAGGTGGCGGGCTTCCCCGCGTCGGTCATGTCGCCCGCCGCCGGCGCCCAGGGCGAGCTGGTCGGCCTGATGATGATCCGCGCCTACCACGTCGCCCGCGGCAACCCGCGCCACAAGGTGCTCATCCCCGACACCGCTCACGGCACCAACCCGGCGTCGGCGGCCTTCAACGGATACTCCACGGTGCAGCTCGAGAGCGGCCCGGACGGCCGGCTCCACCCGGAGACGGTGGCGAAGGCGATGGACGAGGACGTCGCCGCCATCATGATCACCAACCCCAACACGCTGGGCATCTTCGAGAGCCACATCGCCGAGATCGCGGCCATCGTCCACGCCAAGGGCGGCCTGGTCTACGGGGACGGCGCCAACTTCAACGCCCTCCTGGGCGTGGCCCGGCCCGGCGACATGGGCTTCGACGTCATGCAGTACAACCTGCACAAGACCTTCGCCACGCCCCACGGCGGCGGTGGCCCCGGCTCCGGCCCGGTCGGCGTGGCCGAGGCGCTCATCCCGTTCATGCCGCTCCCGGTGGTGGTCAAGGAGGGCGAGACGTACCGGCTCGTCACCGACCCGGCCGAGCGGCCCAGCACGGTCGGCAAGGTGCGCGAGTTCTGGGGCAACATGGGCATGTTCGTCCGCGCCTGGGCGCTCATCCGCGAGCTGGGCCCCGAGGGCCTCCGTCGCGTGGCCGAGCTGGCCGTGCTGAACGCCAACTACGTGCGATCGGAGCTGAAGGGGCACTTCAACCTGCCCTACGAGACCGAGACGCTCCACGAGGTGGTCTTCGACGACAAGCTCCAGAAGGACGCGGGCGTCACCACCATGGACCTGGCCAAGCGGCTCATCGACCACGGGTCCCATCCCCCCACGGTCTACTTCCCCCTCGTGGTCCACGGCGCCCTGATGATCGAGCCCACCGAGACCGAGTCGAAGGAGACGCTCGACCAGTTCGTGGCCGCCATGCGCTCCATCGCGGCCGAGTCGAAGGCGAATCCAGAGGCGCTGAAGGCCGCGCCGCTGAAGACGGTCCGGGCCCGGCTCGACGAGACCCGGGCCGCGCGCAAGCCGGTCCTGCGCTGGACTCCGGGGATGAAGGTCGAATAGCTCGCACTTCCCCGGGAACGGAAATCACCGAGAACCCCCCTGATCGACGGGGGTTTCCTCCAATTTATCTGCCCTCGGGTCTGGACGGCTCGCTTTTTTGTGGCAGGCTATCCGGGCCATGGCGGCAACGGGAGAGATGACATGAAGACGATCGGGACTGTGGTGGTGGTCGCTGCGCTGGTGCTCGCCTTCCCGGCCGAGGCCCAGGTATCGCTCGACCTCAAGGTGGGGTACGCGATTCCCACCGGGAACGCCGCGGAGTCCGGTGGCGTGGACGTCTATCACGGCGCCATGAACCACATGTGGTCGGGCGCGGTTCCGGTGGAGGTGGCCGGGCGCTACCGCTTCAGCCCGAATCTCTCCGCCGGCGTCTACTTCCAGTACGACCCCGCGCTGGTGGCCACGTGGTCCTGCACCTCCGGCTTGCCCTGCTCCGGCTACGACATGCGCGTTGGCGTGGAGGTGGCGTACGCGTTCCTCCCCGAC
>Ga0316621_10000228_pt1 | contig 10508 bp, 8 predicted proteins | sample OWC_Aug_OW2_C1_D_2_FD_207664 | JGI IMG/M metagenome (GOLD analysis project Ga0316621, IMG submission 207664) | Wetland soil microbial communities from Old Woman Creek delta, Ohio, United States - OWC_Aug_OW2_C1_D1_C | ecosystem: Environmental > Terrestrial > Soil > Wetlands | place: USA: Ohio... | reverse complement strand
CGCCTCCCGCGCCAGACGAACGCGCGCGGCGAACGGGAACACGGACCGATCTTCGTGCACCACGAAGAGATACAGGTGATCCACCTGCCGGGCGGCCGTCTCCGCGAGGTGCAAGTGTCCAAGCGTGAAGGGGTTGCCGTTGACGACGATGGCGCCGTTTCGTCCGGGGCGCACCAGCGCTCGGTGCCTGTCGAGGTATTCCCTGATCCCGAGGCCGATCTCCAGGAGAGCTGCCATGCCGTGCGTGACGAGGAGTCGGAAATTGAGTCGTTCGAAGGATGGAGCGTGCTCGGGGCGGGTGTAGACGAAAAACGTCTCCTGCCCTGCATCCATGCCCCGCTGCATGAGCAGCGTGACGAGTTCTCCCAGCGCGTCCCCCCCCTGCTGGCTGGGGGCGATCGCCAGCATCTTGAGCACGTACCCTGCCCGTGAGCCGGTGGCGACCAAGCGTTCTCCGTCGTAGAGCCCCACGATGTCGTCGGCGTCGGTCTCGAATCGCAGCCCCTCCGATTCGATGAGCTTGCGCGCCTCGAGGCGATCGCGCTCTGACAGCAGGGGAACCGCTCCCGTCATCGAACCCTCGCGTCACCCGTCTCGGCGCACGCGCCGACGCCCACAACCAGTTACGCCGCCCCCTCGCTCGCTGCCCGGGCCGACTGGAACTGCTTCGCCTTGGCCAGGAGCGTCGGCAGGAACAGGAATAGCACTGCGCTCACAAGCAAGGTGAGCGAGATCGGTTTCGTGAAGAAGATGAAATTGCTTCCCTTGGAGATGATGAGCGCCTGCCGGTAGGCCTGCTCCATCCGCCCCCCGAGGATGAGACCCAGAATGAGTGGCTCGATGGGATACTTGTTCCGGCGGAGGTAATAGCCGAGCATGCCAGCGCCCGCGGCCAGAAGCAGGTCCACCGAGCTGTAGGACAGCGACCAGACCCCGATGGTGGAGATCACCAAAACGATGGGCATCAGGTACTTGGCCGGCACTGACATCACGCGGGCGAAGACGTTCACCAGAGGCCAGTTGAGGATGAGGAGCAGGGCGTTGCCCACATACATACTGGCGATCAACGCCCAGACCATGGCCCCGTGCTTCTGGAAGAGCAGCGGTCCTGGAGTGATGTCCAGCATCATCAGGGCGCCCAGCATGACTGCGGTGGCACCGCCGCCCGGCAGTCCCAGGGTGAGCAGGGGAACCAGGGAGGCCCCGCTGGCCGCGTTGTTGGCCGCCTCGGGGCAGGCCACCCCTCGGATGTCTCCTGTACCAAGTCGTTCGGGATGCTTGCAGATCCGCTTTTCCAGGTTATAGGCAATGAACGTGGACAGCGTGGCACCGGCTCCAGGGAGCATCCCCACCAGAAAGCCGAACACGGTTCCCCGCGAGATAGACGGCACGCTGTACTTGAACTCCTCCCAGCTGAGCCAGATGCGCTCCGCCTTGATGATCTCCGCCCGGGTCCCCTCGCGTACTTCGATGGCCGTGACGATGACCTCGGTGAACGCGAACATCCCGATGGCCACCACCACGAAGTCGATGCCGTCCTGGAGGAAGGGATTGCCGAAGGTATACCGGGGGGCGCCGGAAACGAGGTCGATGCCGACCGTGGCAATCATCAGGCCGAAGCAGGTCGTGATCACGGACTTGACGACATTGGTGCCGGTCAGGCTCGCTACCGTGGACAACCCGAAGACCATCAGGGCAAAGAATTCCGCGGGGCCGAAGTGAAGGGCGTAGCCGGCCACCGGGGCGCCCACCAGAGTAAGCACAAGAACGGCAAAAGTCCCGGCGATGAACGACCCGATGGCGGCGATGGCCAGGGCCGGTCCCGCCCGGCCCTGCAGCGCCATCTTGTTGCCGTCCAGGCAGGTGATGACCGAGGCGGACTCCCCCGGGATGTTCACCAGGATCGAAGTGGTGGAACCTCCGTACATGGACCCGTAGTACACCGATGTGAGCAGGATCAGGGCGGTCGCCGGGGGCATACTAAAAACCAAGGGAATCAGCATGGCGAGGGTGGCCGTCGGTCCCAGACCTGGAAGAACGCCGATCAGCGTCCCCACCAAACATCCCACCAAGGCGATCAACAGGTTCATGGGCTGGAGGGCCACCGCAAACCCGCTCAGGAGATACTCGAACATGGGGGCTACTCCTTCACCTTAGTCGCGGTTGAGGCGTCGCACCGAGAGCGGTCGAGCGTGCGTCAGGGTCGGCTCGGTCACTTCAACAGCGATTCCAGCACGCCGAGCGGCAGCCGGACGTTCAGTCCCTTGGCGAACCCGAGGTGAATTACCGTCGTCACCACGAGGGCGAGACCCACGATGACCCACCAGCGCGCTTCCCCCAGGAGGAACGTGAACACGGCCAGCAGGACGAATGTCGCCACCGGGAAGCCTACGAACGGCATGAAAGCAAGGTAGCCCACGACCACGATCCACATGGTGTAAAAGTGCCAGTCGGTGGTGAGCCGCGTCCAGAGACCCTTTGCGGGGGTTGGGCGTTCCTCCGCACGGCCTTCTGCCGCCGGCTGCCGCCGGTGGGCCAAAAGGTCGGCAGGCGAGACGAGCAGCCACAGGCCGGCGAATGCGAAGACAATCCCCAAAAGGTACGGAAATGTCGTCGGTCCTGGCACGCCGGGCATTTGAAAAAGATCGGGGACGTTGTGGGCTTCCCACAGATAACCACCGGCCACTAAGAGGATGGCCAGCCCTTCGAGGCGGTTGCGTCTCCTGCCCTTCACGGAAGCGCTCACGAGAGTCACCCTCACGTTGCCGTCTCCGCGCCGCCGCGACGCTCGCGACGACGCGGAGACGGACATAGGATACGTTTGACCCCCAGAAAGGCATAGTGCCGGGGGGCCGCCAGCTCGACCTACTTTAGGAAGCCGAGCTCCTTCAGCAGTGATTGCATGGTGGCCGTCTCGTCCTTCACGAACTTCACGATGTCGTCGCCGAACTTGTACGTCGGCTCCCAACCCAGCCGCTCACGGTTGGCGTCCCACTCCTTGCTGGCCACCATCTTCTGGATCGCGCCGGACCAGAACGCCACCGCCTCCGCCGGCACGCCCGGCGCCATGTAGAGTCCGCGCCAGATGGGGAAGGCAACCTTGACGTTCTGCTCGAAGGTGGTGGGGATGTCCTTAAACTTGGTGGAACGCTTCTCGGACAAGAGGCCCAGGCACCGGACCTTTCCGGCCTCAAGTTGGCCCGCAGCTTCCGAGAGGTCGATGGCGGCGACGTCCGTGTGCCCCCCCAGGAGAGAGGTCATCGCCTCCCCACCACCCTGGAACGGCACGTACGCCACCTTCGTCGCGTCCACGCCGATCGCCTTGGCAAACACGGCGGCCTTGATATGGTCCAGGCTTCCCGGGGCCGAGCCGCCCGCGAAGGTCGCGGCTTTCGGGTCCTTCTTGAGGGCGGTCACGAGATCGGCGAGGGTCTTGTACTTGGAGTCGGCCTTGACGAAGAACCCGCCGATCTCGGCACCGACCTGTGCCAGCGGAATGACATCGTTGAAAGTGTGAGCGGTCCGCTTCATGGCGATGGTGAGCGTGAGGGCGTTGGAGGCGGCCACCAGCAGGTTGGTATCCCCCTTCCGCTTGGTGATGACGTTGGCGATGGCCACCGCGCCACTGCCTCCCGGCATGTTGGTAACGTACATGGTTTCCTTGGTGATACCGGTTTTCTGGAGGACGGCGGCCGTCGTGCGGCAGATAGCATCCCAGCCTCCGCCGGGGTTCGAGGGGGCGATGCATTCCATCTGCCCCTTGGGCTCCCAGGCCGCGTCCACGGGCCCCTGTAAAGCCAACACCCCCGCAACAACGGCGAGCAGCAACCACCCATTCGTCTTCATGCGTGTTCCTCCTTGTTGAGGTAGTCGGGACAATCAGGGAGTGGCATGCTGAGACCGCCCTGTTCTCGAGCCGCCCTTGGACCTGCACGGCGGGAATCTGGCTTCCACCATCCCGAACGGCCAGCGTCGTACCGGGCCCAGATTACACTTTCCGAGAAACGGTCTCACCGCCCCCGCGAAGGCCTTGGGGAGCGGGCACGTCAGGGGCCTTCTGCGGCGTGCGATATCGCACACCCGCGCTTTCCGCTGGGCAGTTTCCCGAGGTGTACGCGCGCTTCGCCGCTTGCAGGTGCTGTCTCACCAGGGAATCGGCCTTCTCAGCGTCTTTCGCGATGATGGCGCGCAGAATCTGCTCGTGCTCTCGAAACGCCTCCAGCATTCTGGCTTCGTGCTTGCCCATGGCCGCGTAGCGGAAATGGTGGAGATGCTCACGATAGGTGTTGATGAGCCGAATCAGTCTCGGCATCTTGCAGGTCTCGATCAACAGGTCGTTGAATTTCTGATTGCACTCGAAATGTGCACTCACATCCTTGCTGTGAAGATTCGAGCGCATCTTATCGACGATGGCATTGAGTTGGGTGATCTCTTCTCTGGTGACGTGCCGGATGGTGTGATGAATCGCCAATGCCTCCAACGCTTCGCGGATCGAATACAGCTCAATCACGTCATCGCGATTGAAACCGACGACGCTGGCCCCCTTTCCGTGCGCGTGGGCGATCAGTCCCTCCGATTCCAACCGTCGGAGCGCCTCGCGGATGGGAGTCCGGCTGATGTGCATCTGCTCGGCGAGCTCCTCTTCCACCAACCGCGTGCCCGCCGTGAGTTCCCCCGTGCAGATCGCCCGGTAGAGGGTCTCGTACGCCAACTGGCGAACCGACTTTCCCCGGCTGAATGCGGAGAATTGCATTCGCACTAACCTTGTCGGGCGGTCACCGCCCATCCCGTTTCTGTATCCTGTATACAATCCTAGTGTGTAATGGGACCATGAACGGGCCGTCCCTGTCAACGGGGTTTCGGCCAGTGGTTCAGTCAGTGGTACTTCCTATGGGCCGGCTGGAACAATCAGAGCCGTCAGGCGTTCGCCGTTCGCCCCCAGCGCGGGGTCCCCGCATGCGTCCGCCAGGCACGCCGCTGAAGGATCCGCGTGGCGCGCACATCTGGAACGGCCCGCGCGAGGAGACCGCCCGATCCGGTTTACCCGGCCGAACCGCGACCAAACGACCAAGGGGCGGCTCCGCTGGAGCCGCCCCTTGGTCGATACGTGGAAATCGACCCGCCGCCTACCGACCCTAGCGCTCAGCCCTGCCGATCCTGCGCACGCGCTGGCCCGCCCGCGTCTGCCGACCGTTGCTTTCCTTCCCCGTGACCGTCTGCCCGTCACCGATGGAATTTCGGCGTCAGATTTTCCCGATGAAATGGGTACCGGCGCGGCCGTCCATGGCGTCGGCGAGCCGCGCGGGGCTGGTGATCAGGCCGCGCTTGCCGCCCGCCTTGAGGAAATTCACGATCGCCTCCACCTTGGGTCCCATGCTCCCCTTGGCGAAGTGGCCCTCCCGCTGCAAGGCCTCGATCTCTTCCAGCGTTACCGCCCCCAGCGCTTTCTGTTCCGGCTTGCCGTAGTGGACGTACACCTGGGGGACATCGGTGAGGATGATGAGGAGTTCCGCTCCAATCTCCGCCGCCAGCACCGATGAGGTCAGGTCCTTGTCGATGACCGCCTCGACCCCCTCGTAGTCGCGATTCTCGTCCCGGACGATCGGGATACCGCCGCCGCCGCAGGCCACCACGATGTGGCCGGCGCGCGCCGAGTCTTGGATCATGAGTCGTTGAACGACCCGCACGGGCCGGGGCGAAGCCACCAGGCGGCGCCACCCGCGCCCGGCATCCTCCAGGATCTTCCAGCCCAGCCGATCCCGGCGCTCCTCGGCCTGCTCTTTCGTCAGGAAGGGTCCGATGGGTTTGGACGGATTCTGAAAGGCGGGGTCGTCCCGCTCCACCAGCACTTGGGTGATCATCGTCACGACGTACCGCTTCATCTCGCGCCGGCGCAGGTGGTTGAGCAGGGCCTGCTGGAGGACGTAGCCCAGGAACCCTTCGGTATTGGCGACCAACACATCCAGCGGCATGGAGGGGACGCTGTCCCGTGTCAACTCGTTCTGGAGAAGCAGATTTCCAACCTGGGGGCCGTTGCCGTGCGTGATCACCAGGTTGTAATCCCGCTCGACCAGCGTCATGAGCGAGCCGCAGATTGCCACGGCGTTCCGCTCGTGGTCCCGGACGTCCCCCGCCTCGCCGCGCTGCATGAACGCGTGTCCGCCCATCGCCACGAGCACGATAGAACGATTGGTCGAATCAGTCATGTGTCACCTCGTCAAGATCGCAGAATGAAATCCCCAACAGGCTGCTCAAAAAGGCCCAGATGCAAGGCGGAGCGTGAAGCGCCGAGTGGCGTACTATTGGTACGCCGCAGCGAATGCCCGAGCAAGCCAACGCCGAAGATGGGCGTTTTTCAGCAGCCGACTATCGCTCGACCCGCATCCGCGGATCGAGCACATCGCGCAGCCCGTCCCCCAGCAGGTTCAGGCCCAGGACGGTCACCGCGATGGCGATTCCCGGGAGCAAAGAAATCCAGGGGGCTTCCCGGATATAGTTCCGGCCATCCGCAATGATGTTGCCCCAGGTGGGGGTCGGCGGCGGCGGTCCGACGCCGATGAAGCTCAAGACCGCCTCCGCCAGGACCGACACCGCGAAAATGAACGTGAGCTGGACGATCAGCGGCGCCATGCTGTTCGTCAGGATATGGCGAAAGAGGATCCGGAGATATCCGGCCCCGGTCGCGATGGCGGCCTGGACATACTCCATCTCGCGGATGACGAGCACCGACGCGCGCACAATCCGTGCCGTTCGCGGCGCGTAGGCGATGGTGAGTGCCAGCACCACGTTGATCTCCGAGGCGCCGAGCGTGGCGACCAGCGCAATCGCCAGCAGAATGGCGGGAAACGCCATCAGGCCGTCCATGAGTCGCATGATCACGTTGTCCAGCCGCCGGAAATACCCGGCGGTCGAGCCGATGAGCGTGCCGAGAATGCCGTTCAGAACCACCACCATCAGGCCGATCCGCAGCGACACCCGGGTCCCATGCAGGACCCGGCTGAGGACGTCCCGGCCGAAACCGTCGGTGCCGAGTAGATAGGTTCCCGTCGGCGCACCCAGACGATAGCGGAAATTGTTCTGATTCGGGGAATGGGGAGCCAGCAGACCCGCGGCCAGCGCGATTACGACCACGAGACCGAAGAGGATCAACCCTGTCATGAACAGCCGGTGACGCCGCAGGCGACGCCAGGTCTTCCAGGCTGGGTTTCGCCCCCCGCCCGCGCCGTCTCGCCCGGCCCCCTCGAGTTGAAGCTCACTCATAGCGCACCCGCGGATCCAGCCAGGCGTACAGGATGTCCACCATGATGTTGACGAAGACATAGATCGAGGCCGTCAGAAGGAGGCCGCCCTGGATGACCGGATAATCCCGCCGCAGAATGGCACCGATGATCAAGCGGCCCACGCCGGGCAGGGCGAAGACCGACTCCACGACCACGGCCCCGCCGAGAAGGATGCCGACGGTGATGCCGATGACCGTGACGACGGGAATCAACGTGTTCGCCAGGGCGTGCCGGCCGATCACGTGCCGCTCGGGCGCACCTTTGGCGCGCGCGGTCCGGATATAATCCTGCCGCAGTACCTCCAGCATCGTGGCCCTGGTGATCCGGGCCAGGAGCCCAAGTTGGGCCAGGCCGAGCGCCGCCGCGGGCATGATCAGGCTCTGCAGCCACGGCCACATCCCCTTGCTCAGCTCCACGTATCCCCCGGTTGGGAACCATCCCAGCAAGACCGCGAAGAGGTAGATCATCACCAATCCCACCCAGAAGTCGGGCAGGGAGAGACCCAGCAGCGCCGTCGTCATGGCGGACTGATCGACCCAGGTGTTCTGCCTGACGGCGGCCACGACGCCCAAGACGAGGGCCGGTCCGACCGAGAGCACGAGGGCCAGGCAGGCGAGCGACAGGGTCACGGGAGCGCGCTCGAGGATGGCGGTGGTCACGCTGCGATGCAAGAGGATTGATTGCCCCAGATCTCCTTGGAGGAGTCGCTGGTACCAGGCCAGCATCTGGATGCCCACGTGCTGGTCCAGGCCCAGGGACTGGCGGATGCGGGCCACCTCGTCGGCAGACGCGCCTGGGCCGGCGATCTCCGAAGCGGGGTCCCCAGGAACGAGAAAGATGATCAGGAACGAGACCAGGGATACGATCAGCAGGATCGGGATGGCGCTGAGCAGCCGGTACACCAGGTAACGGCCCATGCCGGACTCCACGGGAACCACCGAGAAAGAGCGTGCGCGGAGGGAGGGCCGATGCGGCCCACCTCCGCGCCGTGAGCAGTCGCAGCGGCCTATTCGAACCAGCAGTCCCACATCCGCGGAATCCGGCCGGGGGCGTAGCCGGCCACGTTCGCCCGGGTGGCCTGATATCGCCCGAGATCGCCGACCTTGATTCCCGGCACGAATTCGAAGAATCGCTTCTGGAAGTCCGCGAAGGCCTTGATCCGGTCCTCCACCTTCAGCGAGGTATTGAGGGCGGCGTCGGCCCGCGCGAGCTCGGGATCGGACGTGTGCTGAACGCCCTTGCCGCCGTACTCGCTCGTGAAGTAGCCCGCCACCGTGTACGGCCCCTCATACGGCTCGATGCCGAACCCGAGGGCCCACAAATTCCAGCCCTCCGGCTTCAGCCGGGCGTTGAACGCCGTCGGCCAGTCGGTGACGTTGAGGCGGACGTTCATCCCAGCTTTCTTGAGCTGCTCGCTTGCCACCACGGCCGTCTCGTGGTGATTCTTGTAGTTGCTGTCGGTCAGGAAGACGATCTCCTCCCCTTTGTATCCCGCCTCTTGCAGGAGCTGCTTTGCCTTCGCGGCGTTTTTCTGGTTGTAGAACTCCTTGCCGATGTCGCCCGCGAAGTATGTGGTCCCCGGATGCTGCCAGCCATGCGTCAACCGATAGAGGCCTTCGCTGGCGATGGCCATGGTCTCTTCGCAGTCCAGCGTCGCTTGAATAGCCTGCCGAACTTTCTGATGGGCGGTCGGCCCCCAGGCGGCATTGATCATGATGGTCTGGAAAGCCCAGGGCATGACCGGGTAGATCTTGATATTCCTGTTACCCTTCAGGCGATCGGCGGTCGGCGGAGGCAGCATGTCCACAGCCTGGATCTCGCCGGTCTCGAGTGCGGCGGCGCGGGCGCCGCCCTCTGGAATGTGCCGAAACGTCACGGTGTTGAAGTAGGCGGTCTTCTTGCCGCTGAAGCCGTCGCGCCTGGTGTAGTTGGCGTTGGGGGTGTAGCCGTCGAAGCGCTTCAACAGAACGTGGCTATCCGGTTTGAACTCCATGAACTGGTACGGTCCGGTGCCGATATGGCTGATCTTGTTCCGGTCCTTGTCCCCCTCGCTGGCCGGCATGATCCCCAGTGGGGCCCGCGGCGAACTGATCTGGTCGATGAAGCCGGGGACCGGCGTCTTTAGTACAACCCGGACCACGTACTTGCTCGCGGGCGTGATGGAGTCCACCGACCGCATGATGGCGGCGCTGCCGCCCACCTTTCCGTACCGTTCCATCGAGGCCTTGACGTCCTGGGCCGTCATCTCCTGGCCGTTGTGGAACCGCACGCCCTGTCGGAGTGTGAAGGTGTAGGTCTTGCCGTCCGCCGAGATATCGCACTTCTGGGCAAGGTCGGGGATGGGGTTCCCATTCTCGTCGCGCGCGTACAGGGTCTCGATCCAGTGCAGACTGATGTTGCGGGCGACCTCCGCAGAGGTGGTTTGCGCGTCGGTGGTCGGGGGGGCAGAGATGGTTCCCACGATGACGTCCCCGCCGCGCTTCTGGGCCTGGGCCGGAACGCTCAACAGGGTCGCGGCGCCGGCGGCGCCGCCGAGGACCAGCAGTTCCCGTCGTGTCAGCTCCATGGGTCCCTCCCTCTGTCTGTGGCTGGGTTCACGTCCGCAGGCCGGCGCAACTGGCCGATCTGTCCGCATCCGTCATCGACGGGATGGCGCGCAAGCGCCCCGAACGGCTCCAAATGCCTGGCCTGCCACCGAGGTCGAGCAGGCTGCTCAAAAAGGTCCAGATGCAAGGCGGCTCGCCGAAGGCCGAGCGAGACGTACTGGAGGTACGTCGCAGCGAGTGCCGAGGCGGGCCAACGCCGCAGATGGGCCTTTTTCAGCAGCCTGCCCAGTCGGTGGCCAAGTGCGCCACGCAATCGCCCCGTTCCACCCGGCCGAAGTGCCGCTTGCTGATCACGGTCCCTGTCGCGCGGAACCGAACCGCCACGGGTTCTCGCCCGGGGTTGTCCACGAAGTGCACCTGACCGCAGGGCCGCCCGACCTCGACCGTCTCCCCGAGCTCGACGAACGGCTCGAACAGGCCGGCGTCGGGGGCCAGCACAAAGTAGTCGCGGTTGCGCACTTCCACGACACGGGTTGCCGGCAGCGATTCCGGCGGAAGCGATTCCGGGGCCATGCACCCGGCATGGACCAGGAATCGCCGGAGCCCACGCTCGACGATCCGCAGACCGTCCAGCGACACCGAACCGCCGCCGCCGAACTCCCCACCCAGGCTCACCAGGCCG
>Ga0316621_10000226_pt1 | contig 10517 bp, 13 predicted proteins | sample OWC_Aug_OW2_C1_D_2_FD_207664 | JGI IMG/M metagenome (GOLD analysis project Ga0316621, IMG submission 207664) | Wetland soil microbial communities from Old Woman Creek delta, Ohio, United States - OWC_Aug_OW2_C1_D1_C | ecosystem: Environmental > Terrestrial > Soil > Wetlands | place: USA: Ohio... | reverse complement strand
ATCAGCGTGGAGGACATTCAAGCATGACCACACTGCAATCCCGCGCCTATGCCCGCATTCTGGACTTGGTTTCCGAGGGTGAAATTGAGGGCCTGGTGAACGGTGCAAAGTCGATATACTTGGACGGCACGCCGCTGCAGAATGCTGACGGCAGTTTCAACTTTGAGAACGTCACCTACGACACCCGCACGGGCACAAACGCCCAGACCTACATTCCGGGCACGCCAGGCGTCGAAAGCGAAACCACTGTAAACACTGAAGTTAAGGCGTCTGCTCCAGTGGTGCGGACCATCAGCGACGCCGACGTTGATGCCGTGCGCGTGACTGTGAGTGTTCCTGCTCTTTATTTCCAGAACAGCAAAGGAGATATTGAGGGCCAGTCGGTTGGCATATCAATTGACGTGCAGCCAAACGGAGGGAGTTATTCCGAAGTCATATCAGACGTTATTTCCGGCAAGACAACCAGCAAATACCAGCGCAGCTATCGCGTTCAACTGAGCGGCCCGCCACCATGGAACATTCGCCTGCGCCGTTGGACTGACGACACCACGAACCCACGCCTTCAGAACAAGACGTTCTGGGACAGCTTCACGGCCATCATCGACAACAAGCTGCGATATCCGAACAGCGCGCTGGTGTCGATGCGCTTTGATGCCAGCACGTTCAGCGGCGTGCCAACTCGATCCTATGAGTTGAAGCTGAAAAAAGTGCAGGTGCCTGTTAACTACGACCCGATAACCCGCGTTTACACCGGCACCTGGAACGGCACGTTCCAGACCGCCTGGACCGATAATCCGGCCTGGTGCTTCTACGACTTGGTGACGAGCAGCCGCTACGGCCTGGGCGAGTTCATAGACCCGGCCCAGGTGGACAAGTGGGCACTGTATGCCATTGGCCAGTATTGCGACGAACTGGTGGACGACGGCTTAGGTGGAACGGAGCCCCGCTTCACCTGTAATTTGTACCTTCAGAGCCGCGCCGAAGCCTACAAAGTGGTTCAGGACATGGCGTCTTGTTTCCGGTCGATGGTTTACTGGGCATCTGGGAGCTTGACGCTGGCACAGGACGCGCCCAGCGACCCGGTGGCGCTGTTTACCCAATCAAATGTAATCGACGGAGCATTCAGCTATTCCGGCAGCGCAGCCAAAGCACGACACACGGTTGCATTGGTGACATGGAACGACCCGGAAGACCTGTATGCCCAAAAGGTCGAATACGTCGAGGACCAGGAGGCCATCGCCAGGTTTGGCGTGGTGCCGGCCGAGGTTGTGGCCATCGGTTGCACCAGTCGCGGACAAGCCGCACGCGTGGGTCGCTGGCTGCTGTATTCCGAGCGCTACGAATCCGAAACGGTGACGTTTCAGACCGGCATTGAGGGAGCTGTTGCAAGGCCGGGCCAGGTCATTAAAGTGGCCGACGCATCTCGCGCAGGAGTTCGTCTGGGTGGCCGCGTTCGCACAGCAACCAGGTCAGCGATCACTATTGACGCGACCGTGAGCCTCGGAGGCTTGGTCTGGACTCTATACGCCATGCTGCCAGACGGCACAGTCGCCCAGTCTCAGGTGGAAAGCATCAGCGGCAGCACCGTTAACTTGGCGACGCTGCTGGCAGACGCACCGCAACCAGGCGCGCAGTGGATTATGTCTACCAGCAACGTCCAGGCCCAGACATTCCGCGTGCTGACAGTGGTGGAGCAGGACGGCGGCGTGATCGAAATCACCGCCCTAAAGCACGACCCAGACAAGTATGACGCAGTGGAAAACGGCCTGGTCTTACAAACCCGCGACATCACCGAACTGACGCCCGTGCCGCCCACCCCCACCCAGATGGTGGTTTCTGAATCGCTGTATACCTACCAGGCCGAGGTGCGCGCTGCTCTGAACATTGGATGGGCCAACGTGCAGGGCGCCACCGCCTACCGCGTGCAGTGGAGCAAGGACGGCACGAACTTCAGCCAGGCTATCACCAGCGTGAGCGACTACGACGTGCTGGACATCACGCCTGGCACGTTCGAAGTCCGCGTCTACGCTGTCGGCCCGACCGGCAAGGAATCGGCAAACTACGCATCGGCCACCATTGTTGCACTGGGAAAGACCGCGCCACCCGCCAACGTGACCAGCCTGCAGGCGGTCATCGACCCCAGCATCGGCATCACGCTGACCTGGGATAAGGTGGCCGACCTGGATCTGGACGGCTACGAAATCAATGATGGACCCACAGTGCTGGGTGTCGCCAAAACCACCAGTTTTAAGGTAGGTCTTCTGCCGACTGGCACTAAGACATACAGCGTGCGCGCCTTGGACACGTCCGGGAAATACAGCGCCACGGCAGCCACCACGTCCATCACCATCACCCCGCCGGCCACGCCGACGCTGACGGCCTCACTAAGCGGCGACGCCTACGTCCTGTCCTGGAACGATGTGGCCGGTACGCTGTCGACCAGCAACTACATCGTGCGCCATGGCGCCAGCTTCGCCACCGGAACCGCTGTGGCCACGGTCAACGGCAACCGCGTCACCGTGCCGATCAACTGGGCTGGCGCCCGCACGTTCTGGGTTGCAGCAGTGGATGCGGCTGGAACCGTCGGATCGGCAGGATCTGCTGCCACCGACGTGGCGACGGCAGGCGCGCCAACAGTGGCCGCTCAGTTTGCTGGCGAAAACGTCATCCTGACCTGGAGCGCAGTCCAGGGCACACTGCCCACAGTGGAATACGAGGTGCGATACGGCGCCAGCTACGCAGCCGGCGTGGCCATCGGGCGCATCAAGGGCACGGCACTGCAGACGCGCGCAGACTGGAACGGCGACAGGACGTTCTGGGTGGCTGCCATTGACAGCAACAACAACACAGGAACAGCCGGTTCCGTCGTGGCCACCGTAGTGGCGGCTGGCGCGCCAACGGTGTCGTCGGCGTTCGCTGGCGAGAACATCGTGCTGACCTGGGGAGCCGTGCAGGGCACCATGCCCACCGACGCCTACGAGATCCGATTCGGCACCACGTTCGCCGGTGGCACGTCGCTGGGCACGATCAAGGGCACCAGTTTCAGCACCAAGGCCCAGTGGTCTGGTGCGCGCACTTTCTGGGTGGCAGCCGTCGACATCAACGGCACTACCGGCACGGCCGGCAGCACCAGCGCCACCGTCAACGCGCCAACACCGGTAACGGTGACGCAGGAAGTGATCGACAACAACGTGCTGCTGAAGTGGGGCGACGCCACGGCCACGCTGCCGGTGGACTTCTACGAGCTGCGCAAGGGCAGCATATGGGCCACGGCCACATTCATTGGCCGCATTTCGTCGCGTTTCAGCGCTATTTTTGAGAGCGCCGCCGGCACGTATACCTACTGGGTAGCCGGTTACGACGTGGCCGGGAACATTGGCGCCCAGTCCAGCGTCACCGCCCAGGTCAACCAGCCACCGGACTACGTGCTGCAGTACGACCAGAACAGCACGCTTGCCGGAACCCGCACGAACATCGCCCAGGATCTGGACGATTCGCTGCTGATGCCTGTGTCGACCACAGAAACCTGGCAGTCACACTTCACCAGCCGCAGCTGGAACACACCCCAGGACCAGATCAACGCAGGGTTCCCGATCTACGCGCAGCCGAGCCAGACAAGCGGCAGCTACGAGGAAATTTTCGACTACGGAACCGTGCTGGCCAGCACAAAGATCACCACGACGCTGACCTACGACGTGGTGTCCGGCACGCCGGTGGTCACGCCGACCATCAGCGTGCGAAAGCTGGCAACAGATCCATGGACCGACTACGCCGGCCTGTCGTCCGTGTTCGTGACCGACTTCCGCTATGTAAGGGTGCGCTACGACGTGAGCAGCACCGGCGGCGATGACCTCATCGACATCATCGGCCTGAACGTCCGATTCGATGTAAAGCTGAAAAACGATGCCGGCAGCATCAGGACATACCCGTCGCAGTCGGCAACCTACTCGCAGACCGGCACGGCCATCACTGTGACATTCACAGACCACGGCCGCCAGGTCGGCGAACTGGTGGACATGGACTTCACCAGCGGCACCGCTGCCGATGGGCAGTATGTCATCACGTCGGTGGCGGCCAACACGTTCACGGTGACAAGCGCCACCAGCGCAACCACCAGCGGCAACGTGACACTGGACCCGACCGGAACCCCGGCCGCGTTTAACGTGAGTTTTGTGGATGTTCAGAGCATCACCGTGACGCCGGGAGGAACGTCGGCCAGCATTGCGGTCTACAATTTCGTGGACGTACAGAACCCGACTGGGTTTAAGATCCTGCAATTCAACACATCCGGCACACGCATCGCAGGCACCGTGGGCTGGAGCGTGAAAGGCGTATAAATGGCAAACCATTCACTTCCGACACTGACCAGCACCTACACGAACTTCGTTTCGGAACTGGACGGTCGCCTGGACGACCTGGCGGTCGGCCTGGACCCCGCGGTCACCACCGCCACCAACGTGCCCACCAACAGCATCCGGTGGAGCAGCGCCAGCAACCTTTGGCAAAAGTTCAACGGCACGTCATGGGTCAACCTGACCACCACCTATGCAATCGCCATCAGCGGCAACGCTGGAACAGCCACCACCCTGGCGACTGCCAGAACCATCAACGGTGTGAGCTTCAATGGGTCGGCCAACATTTCGGTCAACCTGAACAACAGCGTCACATTCAACAACGGCGGCGCGGGTGCAGCCAGTGGCAGCACGTTCAACGGCAGCGGAGCCCTGACGGTTTCCTATAACACAGTCGGCGCACCCAGCACCACTGGCACCAACGCCAGCGGTTCCTGGGGCATCAACATCACAGGCAACGCAGCAACAGCCACAAGCGCCACCAGTGCAACAGCCGCGACCAACCTGGCTGGCGGCAGTGCTGGCACCTTGCCATATCAGTCGGCGGCAGGAACCACTGCGCAGCTGGCGGCAGGCACGTCCGGCCAGGTCCTGCGGTCCAACGGCGCAGCGGCACCGTCCTGGGTCGAGCTGGACATGACATATATGCCAGGCGCGGCTTTCAAGAAAGCTGTGCGAGTGGCCACGACGGCAAATATCACGCTATCGGGCACGCAGACCATCGACGGCATTGCTGTGGTTGCTGGCGACCGCGTGCTGGTCAAAAACCAGACCACGGCCAGCCAGAATGGAATTTACATCGTCGCGGCTGGCGCGTGGACACGGGCACCAGACGCCGACACATCTGCGGAAATCTGCGCAGCTTTCGTCGCTGTAGACGTCGGCACCGCCAACGGCGGCGAACTGTGGACCACAAACTTTAAGGCCACAGACACGCTGGGCACCACGGCGATGTCCTGGATTGAATTGATCTACAACAGCGGCACCTGGGACATCAACACGAATGGCAGTGCCGCTACGCTGACAACTGCCCGTACGCTGACCATCGGGTCCACCGGCAAGACGTTCAACGGTTCGGCCAACGTGTCCTGGACCGTGGGTGAAATCGGCGCAGTGCCAAGCACAGGCACAACTGGCGCAGCCACCGTTCCGGCAGGTACCACGGCGCAACGGCCCACGGCAGCAACCGGGCAGTTCCGGTTCAACACCACGCTGGGCAAGTTTGAAGGCTACAACGGCGCAGCCTGGGGCGCCGTCGGTGGCGGCGCGACTGGTGGCGGATCTGATGACATATTCGTGGAGAACGGACAGACAGTTACCACCAACTACACGATCACCACAGGCAAAAACGCCATGAGCGCAGGTCCGATTACAATATCTTCCGGCATCACAGTGACAATTCCGTCCGGCAGCACCTGGGTTGTGGTCTAAGGGGCATAAATGTCTACCATCAAAGTAAATTCAATACAGAACACCAGCGGTGTCGAGGTCTACACGGCCAAAGCGTGGGTTAACTTCAACGGCACAGGCACAATTGCGATCAGAGCCGCAGGAAATGTCTCCAGCATTACAGACAATGGAGTTGGTGACTACACGGTGAACTTCACGACCTCAATGCCGGACGCAAATTATGCAGTGGTCGCCATAAAAAACGATGCCGTTTCATATGAGAACGGCCACATAAGTGTGACCACGCTCAATACAGCAGGTGGCGCGCGAATTCAGTCGGTTGAAGGGGCTGCGCCTGTTGCTACAGACTCAACGCAAATCCACGTTGCTATTTTTCGTTGAGGGAGGAACATGAGTACAGCACGTTTTAATACCCTACAGAATGCCGCAGGCAGCAAGTCTGTGCCGGTGGACACAGTGGTCGACGGAAGCGCAAAGGCGTGGGTTAATTTCAACGGCACAGGTACTGTTGCCATCAGAGCTGCGTTCAATGTTTCTAGCATTACTGATAACGGCAGCGGCGACTATACAGTGAACTTTACGACAAGCTTAGTGGATGTGAACTATGCGGCTGTTGTGATGGCCGGAGGTAGTGGAACTGCAGCCTTAGGTAATGCAACAATTGGTTGGGCAGCAGTAAATACAGTCAATTCGGTAAGAATCGGTGTTTCTGACAACAACACAGACGCCAACTTTGACGCCAGCAATATTAGCGTCGCTATTTTCCGTTAACCAGAAAGGCAGGGCCGATGTGTGTCAACATTAAGAGTCGATGCAATCAAGAACAGCACAGGCGATGATTTGATCACAGCTAAAGGCGTTGCCAGAGCCTGGGTGAACTTCAATGGCACAGGCACTGTAGCTATCAGATCCAGCTTCAACGTCTCCAGCATTACCGACAACGGCACTGGAGCCTAAACGTTAAATTTCACCACCGCCATGGATGATGCAAATTATGCAGTGTTGGCAACAGGTGGGGATTCAGCAGCAAACTACAACGTAATTCATACAAGTAGCACAACAGCACCAACCACCACAGATGTCCGCATTCAATCAGTCACGCAGAACAGCGGCAACCCTGTGGTATTTGACATTACACGAGCATCAGTCGCAATCTTTGACTAATCAGGAGCAACCACAATGATCGAAAAACGCATCATCTACCCAACACCAGACGGAGGAGTGGCCGTCATTGTGCCAGCTCCAGGATGTGGCATTACCATCGAAGAAATTGCGCGCAGGACCGTTCCATCCGGCGTAGACTACCGAATTGTTAACACAGACGAAATACCGGAAGACAGAACATTTCGCAACGCATGGGAATATGGAGGGTAAAAAGTGAGCATTAAAATTAACATCGACAAAGCAAAGGCCATCGCCCAAGACGTGCGCCGTGAAATGCGTGCAAAGGATTTTGCACCTCTTGACATTAAGGCCACCATCCCCAGCGAGGCAGCAGCAGCCGAGGCCGCGCGCCAAGCTGTTCGCGAAAAGTACAAAGCAATGCAGAACGATATCGAAGCAGCACAATCCGTCGAGCAGCTGAAAGAAATCATTCAATGAACGAGATCACCTTCAGCTGAACCGCCAAAGAGTTGACACGCAAAATCACCGAAAATCTACCCAGACCTCGAATTTGGTTTGCTAAAATGTAGCGAACCACTTTCCGGGGTCTTTTTATTTATGGACGCACAACAGGCCGCATCAGAGACAAGCATCGCACTGATCGCAAAAGCGGCCCCGCCGGCGACAGTTTCAATCGCATCGCTTGCGGGTGTGCCAGTCAGTGAGATCCTAATCTGGGCGACGCTGATCTATACCGTGTTGATGATCGGCCACAAGGTCTGGCAGATCATCAAGGAAGTCCGCAGCTCATGAGTCGCGCCCAGGTTGCCAGCCTGGTTTTGTCAGCAGCAGCACTAGTCAACATCGTGATGCACGAAGGCTACAGCAGCCGCGCGATCATTCCGGTGCCAGGTGACGTCCCGACCATCGGGTTCGGAACCACTGAAGGAGTCAAGATGGGTGACACGATCACCCCGCCGAAAGCATTACAGCGCGCTCTCGCTGACGTTGGAAAATTTGAAGGCGCACTCAAGCGCTGCGTCAAGGTTCCACTGTTTCAGCATGAATACGACGCCTACCTGTCGCTCTCATACAACATCGGCAGCGGCGCATTTTGCGGGTCCACCCTGGTGCGCAAGCTGAACGCGCAGGACTATGCTGGCGCGTGCATGGAGATCCTGAAGTGGGACAAATTCAAAGGCGCGGCATTGCCTGGGTTGTCGGATCGACGCAAGCAGGAGTTCAAGCAATGCAAGGGTTCGGGCTGATCAAGATCGTGGCCCTGGTGGCCGCATTGCTTGGAGCGTCTGGCGCGTGGCAAATCCAAAGCTGGCGATACAATGCGCGCATTCAATCAATGCAGGCCGAATTTACCAAGACAGTAGCGGCCGCCGAGCGCGATGCACAGGAGCAAGAGCGCAGGCTCAACAGTCAGATTCAAGAGGCCCGCGATGCAGCCGCGAAACGTGAGCAAGACCTACGCCGTGATAGCGATACTCTGCGCACTGAGCTTGACGGGCTGCGCAACGAAGCCGCCGATGCAGGCCGTAAGCTGCCCAACCATCCCGCCTGCCCCTCAAGCGCTCGAGCAGCAACCGCACTCAAGCTATTTGAGCAATGCGCAGTCGAATATGAAGAAATGGCGCGGCACGCTCAAGGCCACGCCAACGACTCACTAATGCTCCAGGAAGCCTGGCCAAAATAATGGACGAAGCCGACATCGCAAACGACAGCATCCTGGCCGACATGGAGCGCAGGCTTGCACGTTTGCAGGCTGCTGCAGACAAGCCGCCGAAGACGCACTGTGAGAAATGCGACGAGCCGATCACGCCGGCCCGCCAGAAGCTGCGCCTAAACCTGTGCTTCGATTGCGCTTTGCTGCTTGAGCGTGCGGGTCGGTTCTTCCGCAAGGGCTGACGCCAGCCAGGCGCCCCACTTCGTCATCGCCTCGGCCATCTGCCCCAGGTAGTCGGCTCGGTCATAGTGGCGGCTGCCAGTGTCGCCCATGGCGTGCTGCTGGATCAAGTCCCGCGTGAAGCGATCCACCCCGGCATCGGCGGCGCGTGACTTCCAGGTGCGGCGTAGGTCGCGGGTTTGGAAATGCTCCATGGGTGCGTCATCCGGCAGGCTGGCCAGCCACCGACCCAGCGCCCTGTTGATCACCTGGTTCGACGCCAGGCAACCACGCCAAGAAATTTGGCGTTAGAATCCGCTCACGCGCAATCTGCGCGGATTAACGAAAGGATTTATGAAAACGAAACACACGCCGGGACCGTGGGCCATGCCAGATTGCGGGCAAGGACGCATCTCAAAAGTCGGAGCCAACGGTGGATGGGACGGACTTATTGCCAACGCAGATTGCGGCGACTACGCACGTTCAAGATCAGAAGGACTTGCCAACGCCCGCCTGATCGCCGCAGCGCCTGAGCTGTTGGAGGCGCTGAATACATTGACCGACGCCATCGGTGACGGCTTTGCGATCAGCAAGGACAGGGAGTCCTGGAGCTACGAGTGCCATATTTGCGAAGGCAATTTGAGTGAAGGGCACGCTGCAGATTGTCCGCTGGGGAAAGCTATTCAGACAGCAGACGCCGCCATCGCCAAGGCGACCGGGGGTGCAGCATGATTAAAGACATCTACCAGACATGGGGCGAATTGGTCAGAAAGCACACACGCGGAGGCGCTTGCAATTTTCAGGACGCCGCAAACGAGCTTGCGGAGCTAGTGGCAGCAGCCGAGCGCGAGGCGTGCGCGAAAGTGGTGGAAGCATCCCCATCTTATGACTGGCATCGCTTTGCCTGCGAAGCCGCCGCCGCCATTCGAGCAAGAGGCGCAAAACCGGCCTAAAGTCCTACGCCCCGGAATAAATACGCGGGTGCTGTTACGGGTGCTGTAGCGTTTTGCAGGCACCCGTTTTTGATTTCAGTGGGTTAGCGCGAAAACGGACAAATGGCGTTTAGATTTCAATGACTTGATGGCGTCTAGCGTGATGCCCCGTGAACGCCAGTGATGCAACCCAAACGGACTTTTAATCAGAGGGTCTCGGGTTCGAACCCCGACGGGCTCACCAACAATTCCAAGCACTTAGAAAAGAAAAACCCGCGCAGTTTGACCGGCGCGGGTGCTGTTACGGGTGCTGTTGCGGCTCTATCCCGCCTTTACACCCAAGGTGCGGGAGGCTTCCCAGGATGTCACGCCATCCATCGGGTACAGAACCCGGCCGCCGATCTTTGTGTACTTCGGACCCTCACCGATGCTGCGCCAGTTGGCCAGAGTTCGGATAGTGATCGTCTTTTTGTACCGCTCGATCAGTTCGGCGGGAGTCAGATATTGTGCAGGCACGTCCATCAAAATACCCCCATCGTCGCGTTCCCTTTTTGTACATTGTCGTCTGCATGGTCGAGCGTTGTCGACCCGTCTCGCGTGTTCAAAGCCTGCACAGATTGCGGCACTTCACCGTGGCCAATTTTGCGCTGCTCATCGTAAGCCTTGGCACTTGCCTTGAGTTGTTCTTTGAACGCCTCACCCAGCGCCTTTTGGACAGACACAGGGGCCGAAGCCCAGGCATTGCCCAGCGCCTTCAGCCCGCGTTCGGTAGCGTTGAGCAGAAGCCCTCGATGATGCTCGATGGCCGGGTCTACAGCAGCTCCA